>ERZ827488.303-NODE-303-length-78133-cov-6.256013_pt1 | contig 78133 bp, 77 predicted proteins | sample MGYA00519771_ERZ827488 | MGnify/ENA primary metagenome ERZ827488 (study PRJEB31778, sample SAMEA3449323) | human gut metagenome | biome: human gut; feature: human-associated habitat; material: faeces | place: United Kingdom | collected 2010/2012 ... | reverse complement strand
GGAGTACAACCTTGCCAAGGTTGGGGTCGCGGGTTCGAATCCCGTCTCGCGCTCTACTGGAAACCGGAATGTGTAAGCATTCCGGTTTTTGCGTTGTGGAAAAATAGATGAAAAAGAAATCTTATTTTTAAAACTTAAGAATATTGCATTTTAAATTTTCATATGCTATAATGCCGATAGGCAATGAAATGAATGGCTTGCAAAGTCAACAAAAGCCCCACGAGCTGCAACTCGTGGGGCTTTCTGTGCCTTTTGGGCAAGGCGGCTTAAACCTTAGGCTGGCTGCCAGTTATTTCTTACCGTCCAGCCATTTGCAGATATAGTAGGCTACTATACTTGCCATAACGGAAAGAAAAAATGAAATGAATAGTTCTTGCACTGTCAACCCTCCCTTCTCTGCCTGTCTGGGAGTGGCAACGTTCATTGGTATAACATACAATTCTTATTTCTAAAATAAAAAAATTCCCTGTTTTTATAAAAATTCAAGGCTTCGAAAAAAAAGTTCTTGCCCGGTAGTTACTACCGTACGGTATGCTAAGGATAACAAAGCAAATCAGCGAAAGGGGAATGTAGTATGAACATTACGATGGAGAATTTTAAAACCGCAAAGTATGATGTGTTTTCTATTTTTGATGACCGCTGGGGTTTGTGTACTGCGGGTACGCCAAGGGAGTATAATACGATGACGATCGGATGGGGTACGATGGGGACGATCTGGGGACCGCCAAAGAAAGGAAAGCAGATCATTACCGTATTTATCCGGGAAAGCCGCCGGACGCATCAGATTCTGCAGAAGGAAGACGAGTTTACGGTCTGCTTTTTTCCAGAGAAATATCGGAAGGATCTTGGAATCCTGGGATCAAAATCGGGAAATGATGTGCCGGATAAGATCAGTCTGACCAGTCTGACACCGAAGATGCTGGGAAATGCGGTTGGATTTGAAGAGGCAGAGCTGACCTTTGTCTGCAAAAAAATCTATGCGGTCAGAATGGAGAAAGAAGATCTGCCGGAATTTACGCGCGATACTTTATATAAAGATGGCGATCTCCATTATCTGTATATGGGCGAGATTGAAGATGTCTTTGGCATGATTGAGGAATGAAACAGGAAAATTGGCGTGATGTATCAGTATTTCTTATCACAATCTTGTATATACTGCACCGGGCAGAAAGGCATCAGACTGCGTGAAATGCGGAAAATGTGAGAAAGTATGTCTGCAGCACCTGCAGATCAGAAACCTGCTGGAGGATGTGGTGAAAGAGTTTGAAGCGGAGCGTGCTTGAAAAAATTTCCGAAATTTACAAAAAGTACATCTGATCAGGGAGTAACCTGATCAGATGTACTTTTTTGTACGCAGTATATCAGAGTTTGATCCAAGGGGACCATTCTGCTGCAGAATAATTGGATTAATAGTTGGCTTTATAAGAATTTCTCTTTTCCGCCGTTACGCGGTGCATCCGCTCTGCCATTACAACCATCAGAATCAAAATGGCCATCAGGAATACCGGATACAGTCCGAAGGAAATATGCTGGCCGAGAACACCGAAAACCGGCGGCATCAGGCAGGTTCCGACGTAAGCAAAGGCCATCTGGATGCCGATGATTCCCTGGCTTAAGTCGGCACCGAAGTTTGCCGGTGTCTCGTGAATGATGGAAGGATAAATCGGCGCACAGCCAAGTCCGATCAGGATCAGGCCGATAAAAAGAAGGGAATCGCCAAGCGGCAGCAGCATCAGAATCGCACCAACGGCGATGAAAAACTGTCCCAGACGAATCATATTCTGATCGTTCAGCTTCATGGTAACGAAACCGCAGATAAAACGTCCGATGGTAATACCAATGTAAAACAGGCTGGCCCAGCTTGCGGCACGCTGTGCATCAATACCGCGGAACAGCGTACAATAACTTGCAGCCCACATGCCAGCAGTAGATTCCACTGCACAGTAACAGAAAAAGCAGATCAGCACCTCTTTGACACCAGGAACACGGATCAGACTGGAAAAACTCCGCTCCGCCGGAACAGAGGTATCCTCTTCGGCAGCTCCGGCAGGTTTCTGCCAAAGAGGAAGGCTTAAGAACAAAACCAATGTCAGCACAATCTGGAAAATGGAAATGATGAGATATCCTTTGTTCCAGTTCAGGTGACTGATTGCCCAGCTCATCACAACAGGGCCGGTACTGCAGCCAACACCCCACATGCAGTGCAGCCAGCTCATATGGCGCGCCTTATAATGAAGCGCAACGTAGTTATTCAAAGCGGCATCGACGCTTCCGGCGCCGAGACCGTAGGGAATTCCCCAGAGGCACAGGGCCCAGAAAGAATGGCTGATGGAAAAACCAAACAGTGCCACAGCGGTTGTCAGAACACTGACAGCGGTGACCTTTCCGGTGCCAAACCGTGTGTTCAGCCGGTCACTGTTCAGACTGGAAACAATTGTTCCGGCAGAGATAATCATGGAAATGATACCGGCTGCGGAAACGGAAGTTCCAAGTTCCTGGTACATGACCGGCCACGCAGAGCCAAGCAGGGAATCCGGCAGTCCAAGACTGATGAATGCCAGATAAATGACAGGCAGCAAAAGTGAAACCATAGTAAAACCCTCCTAATAAAAAAATCATCGTAAGAAATCAGAAAAAAGAAAAGATATGCTTATTTCGGATTTCTGCAGATAGCAAGCAGGTACAGAAAATTTTCGTTAAGTTTAACGCAGAACCTCTGTACGCAATAATTTCAAGGTATCATACTTGAAAAAAAGAATCAATACTTTCTTTTCAGAAAACAAAAAAAGCGATATAGTAGAAGAAAGAAAATTCTTTCCCAAAAGCAAAGCGTGTTTGAAAAACATTTCTGCAGTTTGCAAAAAGCCTTTTTCAAATATGCTTCAGGAAAGAAATAAAAAACGAAACAAATAAAACGAGAGGGAGGCATATGGAAACAAGAGTACTTCGCTATTTTCTTGCCATAGCACGGGAAGAAAACATCAGCCGTGCGGCAGAGGTCCTGCATATCACGCAGCCAACCCTAAGCCGTCAGCTGTCCCAGATGGAAGAAGAACTGGGGGTAATCCTGTTTGAACGGGGAACTAGGAGAATCCGGCTGACAGATGCGGGGGTCCTGCTGCGCCGCAGGGCAGAAGAAATTATCGGGCTGATTGATAAGACAGAAAAAGAACTGGCAGAGCAGGAAGCACTGATCGACGGACGTGTGACAATCGGATGCGGAGAGACAAGGTCTGTGAATGTTCTGGCAGATCTGATCGAAACTTTCAGCCAAAAATATCCGAACGTGACGTTCGATCTGGTGACGGGAACCGCAGATGTATTGAAGGAGCAGATGGATCGTGGTCTGATGGATGTTGCACTGCTTCTGGAGCCGGTTGATGTGGGAAAATATGAGTTTGTGCGTCTGAAAGAAGGGGAGCGGCAGCAGGTGCTGATGCGTCCGGATGATCCGCTGGCACAAAAAGAAGTCGTACATCCGGAAGATTTAAAAGATCTTCCGCTGATTCTGCCAAGAAGACAGGATGTGCAAAATGAAATTACCAACTGGTTCGGAGCATATTATCAGAAGCTGAACATCCGATTTACCTGTAATATGCCGACAAATGGAGCAAAAATGGTTCGGAAGGGACTCGGTTATCTGATTACGGTGCAGGGCGTTTCCGAGCTATGGAAGGAAGAAGAGATTGTCGGACGATTCTTAGATCCGCCGATCATCTGCCGCAGTGTGTTTACCTGGAAAAGGGAACAGCCATTCAGCCTTGCTGCGACGAAGTTTATCGATCATATCCGGGAAAATTTGTGAAAACAGCCAGAAAATGATTTATTAATGTAAGTTATTTTTGTAATCTAATTTATTAGAAAAACTTTACAATCCGGGAAAAATCGTGTTACACTATAACAGGACAGAGCGTATGTGTAAAGAAAAACTGTGGAAACAGGGCAACCGCCCGAATTGCATATGCGTTTCGTATGATAAGGGAGAAAAAATACAAAAGAGAGGTAAACGACAAATGGGAGGCTTTTTTGGAGTTGCATCAAGAAAAGACTGTACACTGGAACTGTTTTATGGAGTAGACTATCACTCACATCTCGGAACAAGAAGAGGCGGTATGGCGACATACGGAGCAAATGGCTTTTCACGTGCTATCCACAACATTGAAAATTCACCGTTCCGTACAAAATTTGAGCGTGATGTGGAAGAAATGGAGGGAAACCTCGGCATTGGCTGCATTTCCGACTATGAACCGCAGCCGCTTTTGATCCAGTCACACCTTGGAAGCTTTGCGATTACCACGGTTGGAAAAATCAACAACATGGATCAGCTTTTAAAAGAGGTTTACGGCAACGGCCGCACCCATTTCCAGGAGATGAGCACCGGTCAGATCAATGCGACCGAACTTGCGGCATCTCTGATCTGCAGTGAAAAGACAATTCCGGAGGGCATCCGCCATCTGCAGGATGTTGTTGACGGTTCCATGACCCTGCTGCTTTTGACAAAAGACGGCATCTACGCTGCGCGCGATAAAAAAGGCCGCACCCCGCTTGTTATTGGCAAGAAAGAGGGAGCGTACTGTGCATCCTTTGAAAATTTTGCATATCTGAACCTGGGTTACACGGATTACCATGAACTCGGACCGGGTGAGATTGACTTTATTACGCCGGAGAGCGTCGAGATGCTCGTGCCGCCGCAGGAGGAGATGAAGATCTGTTCCTTCCTGTGGGTTTACTATGGTTACCCGACTGCGTCCTATGAGGGGATCAATGTAGAGGAGATGCGGTATCACTGCGGTGCCATGCTTGCCAAACGTGATGCGGGAAGCAATGTCCACCCGGATCTCATTGCAGGCGTGCCGGATTCCGGAATTGCCCATGCAATCGGCTATGCGAATGAGTCCAAAGTTCCGTTTGCAAGACCATTCATCAAATATACCCCGACCTGGCCACGCTCCTTTATGCCGACAAATCAGGAACAGAGAAATCTGATTGCCCGAATGAAGCTGATCCCGGTGCAGGCACTGATCGATCAGAAAAAACTGCTGCTGATCGACGACTCCATCGTGCGCGGTACGCAGCTCCGTGAGACAACGGAATTTTTATATCAGAGTGGTGCAAAAGAAGTTCATGTCCGCCCGGCGTGCCCGCCGCTGTTGTATGGCTGCAAATTCCTGAATTTCTCCCGCTCCAAATCCGAGCTGGATCTGATCACCAGACGGATTATTCTGGAAAAAGAGGGAGAAAACGCAGAGAAAGTACTGGAAGAGTATGCAGATCCGACCAGCGACCGCTACGAGTCCATGTGCCAGGAAATCTGCCGCCGTCAGAATTTCACCAGCCTCAGATATCACCGTCTGGACGATCTGGTAGAGTCGATCGGACTGCCGAAATGCAAAATGTGTACCTATTGCTTTGACGGAAAAGAATAAACAGGTTATAATGGTTTTTAAACAGGCCAGCTGACAGAAAAATAAGAGTCTGTCGGCTGGCTTTTTTCTGTAGGAAAAAGAAGAAAAATATATTGGAGGCTTACCTATGGGGATTAGTATTCTGATTGTAGATGATGATAAGCTTCTGGTGGAAAAGCTGGAAGAAACCGTCAACTGGAGCGGAATTGGAATTGATATGGTATTTACGGCAAACAACATCCGCCAGGCGCAGAAGCTGCTGGAAGAGTATCCGATTGAAATGTTGCTGTGTGACATTGATATGCCACAGGGCAACGGGCTGGAGCTTCTGGAATGGATCCGGTACAAAAAGCTGGATATTGAATGTACCTTCCTGAGCAGCTATGCAAATTTCGCGTATGCGCAGATGGCGCTGAAGCTGTCATCAAGGGAATATCTGTTAAAACCGATTTCCAATGTGGATCTGGAAACAGCGCTGCGCAGAATTGTCGGGATTGTGCAGGAAAAACATCAAAAACAGAAGAAACAGGAGAAAAAAGGAGAGAATGAAAAGCAATTCTGGGAGGATCTTCTGGTTCAGTGTCTGCAGGAGGAGTATTGGATTGAAAGGGCAAAAAAGAGAGGGTATTGTACTCCGGATGAGACCTTCCGTCTGATTCTGCTGCGTGTACTGGAGATTCCGGATAAGGAACATTATAAAAAAGAGATCAGCTTATATAATTTTGTGATTACAAATGTTCTGACGGAATATGTGGAAACAACAGAAATGCAACTGGAAACCGTGGTACATGTCAGTGATCTGGAATGGGCAGTTGTGTTGCGAAATCACGGAAGTGCGATGGGAACGCAGGAGGAACTGGCAGGACTGCGGACCTGTCTGGCGGGCGCATTTCCGGCAAGATTCTGTATGTATATGGGAAAACCGGTGGTACTGGATGAGATTCCAAAGAGCCGCGATCAGCTCGAAGAGATGGAAAAGTATGTAGTGCCGGACGAAACAGGAATTCTGTATGAGACACGCTGGTCCTTTGTAGAGCGCGATTATCAGGAAGTGCCGTGGAAAACGTATCTGGCTGAGATGGAGCGATCCGATTCCCTTGCGGCTGTGCGGGAAAAGCTGCAGGAATATCTGAAAAAGCGTGAGAAAAGCGGCGGTCTGCGAAAAGATTTCACAAGTCGTTTTTTTGAAGAAATGATACAGAATATATATGTTTATTTAAAAGAGAGCAATATTGTTTTCGGACAGATTTTTGACAGTGAAGAGTATGAAACGAAACGGAGAGAGGCGGTTCTCTCTGTGGTAGGTGCCCATGCGTTCATCGATTATCTGTTTGATGTGCTGGAAGGTCAGAAAAAGAACGAATCCCGCAGTGACAATGTGGTGGAGCAGCTAAAAGACTATATCGAACAGAATCTGAACGAGGATCTTTCAAGATCCGTGCTTGCAGGAAAAGTGTTCCTCTCAGAGGACTACGTTTCCAAAATTTTTATGAAAACAACGGGAATGTCGCTTCCGAATTATATTGCTGAGCGGCGCATTGAGCGGGCAAAGGAGTATTTGCGCAGTTCATCGCTTCCGATTAGCAAAATTGCGATGGAAGTCGGCTATGGAAATTTTTCTTATTTCAGTAAAACGTTCCGGGAGCTGGTCGGATGTACACCAAATGAGTACCGGAGCAGACAAAAATAACAAAAAAACGATGTCAATAACAAAAAAACGTTCTGATTAAAAAAGAGATGTGAAAAGACATCTCTTTTTTAATATACAGACTGCCGGAAAATGATAGAAAAACGCCCCTCTTTTTTGTATAATATGTTCATCGGTTGAAACGAGAGCATGAAAAAGAAAAATTGTAACGATTCAGAGCCATGCGAAATGGAAGAAAAATCGAGATGGGACTCTGAACAGTTACGAAAAATTTAAAGGAAAGAAGGGATGATATGTGAGCGCCAACCATAGTAAAACCAAAAAGAAAAGCTCCATAGGATTTGTAGAGGAAGTGAGAAGAAGCAGGCCATTATATTTACTGATGCTTCCTTCCATCATCATTTTTGCACTGTTTACGTACTATCCGATGTACGGAATTGTGATTGCATTTAAAAACTTTACACCTGCGGAAGGAATTATGGGAAGCAGCTGGGCTGGACTGAAATACTTCAAACAGTACTTTAACTCCTATCAGTTCGGTCTGACCATTAAAAACACAATTATCATCAGTCTTTACACCATCGCGGTAACATTCCCGCTTCCGGTTATCATGGGACTGCTGGTTAACCAGATGAAGGCACAGAAGTTTAAAAAATTCTTCCAGGTATCAACCTATCTGCCGCACTTCATCTCCACCGTTGTTATGGCCGGAATGCTGATCCTGTTTCTTTCCCCAAGTACAGGTATTATCGCAAAGCTGGTGGGACTGCTTGGATTCAAGCTCCCGAACCTGATGGGAAGTGCAAAAGCATTCCCGCACATTTATGTATGGTCTGAGGCATGGCAGCATGTAGGATGGGACAGTATCCTCTATATCGCAACACTTTCCTCTGTAGACCCGACCCTGTATGAAGCGGCAACAATGGACGGTGCCAACAAATGGCACAAAATGATCCACATCGACGTTCCGGCTCTGCTGCCGACGGCAACCATCATGTTTATCATGAGAATGGGAAGCGTTATGAGCATTGGATTTGAGAAGGTTTACCTGCTGCAGAATACACTGAACAGTACTTCAAGTGAGATCATTTCCACCTATGTGTATAAGATGGGTCTTGTGAGCAGCCAGTACAGCCTTTCCGCTGCAATTGGCCTGTTCAACAACATTATCAACCTGATTCTTCTTCTGGCAGTCAACTTCATTTCCAGTAAAATGAGTGATACCTCACTGATCTGACAGAATTTTGAGCCTACATAGGAATGGAGAGCAAAAATATGAGTAAAGCAAAAGCAGTATCAACAAATAAAGTAAAGAAATCCAGAGAAGACTGGATTTTCGATATCATCCTGTATACGATCGGCGTGCTTCTGATCATCATCACCCTGTATCCGATGTACTTCATCATCATTGCATCGTTCAGTGATCCGGCAGCCGTATCCAACGGACAGATTATGTTCCTTCCGAAAGGAGTTAACTTCAAAGGATACAAACAGCTGGCGAGCTATGCAAAGCTGTGGACCGGCTACCGTAACACGATTGCTTACGTAATTATGGGAACACTTGTGACAATTGTTGTCAATATTCCGGCTTCCTACGCGCTTTCCAGAAAGCATTTATATGGAAGAAAATTCTTCACGGCATTTTATCTGATCCCGATGTTCTTCACCGGTGGTCTGATCCCGACCTACCTGGCAGTACAGAGATTTCATCTGCTGGATACCTTCTGGGTTATGGTTGTTCCGTTCTCCGTTGTAACGTATTACATCATCGTAGGACGAACGTTCTTCAACAACAGTATCCCGGAGGATCTCTGGGAGGCGGCGCAGCTGGATGGATGTGGATACCTTGGATTCTTCTTCAAGATTGTGCTTCCGCTTTCCAAAGCCGTTATCGCTGTTATTGCCCTGTGGGCAGCAGTAGGACAGTGGAACTCCTACTTTAATGCATTGATTTATATCCGAAGCGAAAGTCTGCAGCCGCTGCAGATTGTCCTTCGAAGCATTCTGGTCGGCAATCAGACCATGAGTGCCATGAGTACCGGCGCTGCAGCCGTTGAGGCAAAGCAGATGGCCGATCTTATCAAATACGCGATCATCGTGGTTTCCTCCGCGCCGATCATGTGTATGTACCCGTTAGTGCAGAAATACTTCAATCAGGGTGTTATGCTCGGATCCCTGAAAGGCTGATCCTGCGGACAGGAGAGAAGTATTGCAAATAAAAAAATCATAAAGGAGAGATGATGATGATGAGAAAGAAAACGAAAATGGCCTGGAGCGTTGCTCTTTCGGCCGCAATGGCAGCCGGACTGCTTGCAGGATGTGGAAGTAATGGAGGAGCGGAAAGTACGAGTGGAAGCACTGCAGCAAGTTCTGCCAAGACAGAATCTTCTGCCGGCGATACAGCAGATACCAGTGACCGCCCAACCTACAAAATTGCAACGGTAAGATGGACCGATACCTGGCCGACCGATTTCCTGCATGAAGGCGTCATGAAAGAAATCGAGGACAAGATGAATATCAACATCGACTGGCAGGTTTATTACAACAGTGACTGGTCCGAGCAGAAATCTCTGCTGCTGGCTTCCGGAGACCTCCCGGATGCATTTCTTGGCTCCATCTGCTTAACACAGGCAGATATGGCACAGAACAAATCGGCATTCCTGGATCTGACAGATCTGATCGAAAAAGATATGCCGAACCTGAAAGCAGCCTTTGAGGCTGATCCGGAACTGAAAGCAGTCTGCACCAGCCGTGACGGAAGAATCTACAGCTTACCGAAGAAGCTTCCGCTTCGTCCGAAGGTTTGCGGCGATGTTATGTGCATCAACCAGGAATGGCTGGATAACTTAGGACTGGAAACACCGAAGACCTATAAAGAGCTGGAAGAGGTTCTTGTTAAATTTGCAACAGAAGATGCTGATGGTGACGGGGATCCGACCAACGAAATCGGTATCACAAATTCAGCAGGCAGCGGACTGTTAAGCGGTGATCTGCGCCACATTCTTTCCCCGTTCGGAACCATGGTAAGCCGTGACGGAAACTACATGGGACTGAATGGCGAAGGAAAACCGGTCTTCATGCCGATGGAAGAAAATTACAAAGAAGCAGTAAAATGGATGCGTCAGTTATGGGAAGAGGGCGTTGTTGACCCTGAGTACTTCACACAGGATGGCTCCATGAAGACAGCAAAACAGCAGGCAGATGGAGGTTCTCAGGTAGGTCTTATCTTTGGATGGACTGCAGATGCTGAGGTTGGCCCGAACGTAAATCAGTTTAAGACCCTTGAGGCAGTAGAAGGCTACGATGGAAACCACTACGTAGAAGCAGCAACCAATTACCTTGATATCTCCGACCGTGAGCTCATGATCTCCAAAGACTGTAAAGATCCTGACACCCTGCTGAAATGGGCGGATGAATTTTACACCGATCTTGCATCGTTACAGACCTTCTATGGTACGATCGGAAGCCAGATCACAGACAATGGCGACGGAACCTACAATGTAGATGTGCCAAGCGATGGATCTTCTCTGGATACTTCCGCATGGTCCAACTCCTTACGTGACTTCGGACCAAAATACATGAACGGGGATTTCTATGACAAAGTTTCTCTTCCGGAAGATCAGGGTGATGGTATCAAACTGGCAGACGATGCAATCAACGAGAAATATGTTGATACTGAGAAAAACTGCGGATTCCCGATGGTTCAGTATACCGACGAAGACCTTTCCAGAATCACGGCAATCGGAACCGATATCTATAAATATGTAGAAGCACAGTATGCACACTGGGTAGTAGACGGCGGCATCGATGATGAATGGGATTCCTACATCGATCAGCTGAAAGCTATGGGTATTGACGAGTTCCTCCAGATTCAGACAGATGCTTACAATGCATACAAAGAAAATCTGGCAAAATAAACAGAAAATAACATTACCTGTAAGAAGCAGGCGTTGATCCGGCGGATCAATGTCTGAGGTGCAAAACAGCAGGAGAAACGGCAGGCCAGAAATGACCTGCCGTTTTTGACAAAAGGAGGATTTTTACATGTTTTTGGAAAAAGAGGGTAAGTTAATTTATTCCTACGATGGCGAGACCGTCTGCATCGAAGCGTGGGGGAAAGATGCACTGCGTGTGCGCGCGACAAAAAATCGAAGCTTTACCGGCCGTGACTGGGCGCTGGAAGCAAAGGACGCGCATGCGGGAGAGGTTGAAATCTTTGAGGATCCATCAGCAAAAGGCGGAGCCTTTGCCAATATGTATGAGGGAACGGATACTTCCTACGGAAAAATCACAAATGGAAAGCTTCATGCAGTGATCGATTCCGGCAGCGTCATTACGTTCTATCATGAGGATGGAAGAGTTCTGTTAAAGGAGCATTTCCGCCGTCTGCGCGATGAGGAAAGCATGCCGCTCAACATCATGGGACGCGAGTACAGCAACGGCGTCGGGGATAATTTCCGTATTGTAGCGCGGTTTGTAGCAAGAAAAGGTGAGAAAATCTTCGGAATGGGACAGTATCAGCAGCATGAGCTGGATCTGAAGGGCTGTATGCTGGAGCTGGCACAGAGAAACTCACAGGTCAGTGTTCCGTTCTATCTTTCCAGTATCGGCTACGGCTTCTTATGGAACAATCCGGGCGTCGGACAGGTGATGTTTGCGAATAATGGAACGGAATGGGTAACGGAATCCGGGAAAGAAATCGATTATCTTGTGATTGCAGGTGATACCCCTGCCGAGATCGAGGAGAATTATATGACGCTGACCGGAAAACCGCCGATGATGCCGGAATACGGCATGGGCTTCTGGCAGTGTAAGCTCCGCTACTGGAATCAGGAACAGCTTCTGTCTGTAGCAAGAAAATACAAAGAACTCGGTGTGCCGCTTGATGTGATTGTCGTTGACTTCTTCCATTGGACAAAGCAGGGCGAGTTCAAATTTGATCCGAAATACTGGCCGGATGTGCCGGGCATGTGCCGTGAATTAAAGGAGATGGGAATTCAGGTTGTTGTGTCGGTATGGCCGACCGTTGACATTTATTCCGAAAACTTCGAGGAGATGAAAGAGAAGGGCTATCTGGTTCGCACAGAGCACGGTGTACCGCTGACGATGCTCTGCGGTGGAAATGAAGTCTTCTTCGATGCAACCAACCCGGATGCAAGAACGTATGTCTGGGAAAAAATCAAGAAAAATTATTACGATCAGGGTGCCAAGCTCTTCTGGCTTGATGTGGCAGAGCCGGAATACAGCGTTTACGATTTCAGGAACTACCGCTATCAGCTCGGAAGCGTACAGGAGGTCGGAAATGTTTATCCGAAATATTATCTAAAAGCGTTCTATGACGGCATGACGGCAGAAGGCGATACTATGCCAATCAGCCTGATCCGTTCTGCCTGGGCAGGCAGCGCGAAATATGGTGCGCTCGTATGGTCAGGCGATATTGTAAGTACCTTCGAGTGCTTCCGGCGCCAGGTACAGGCAGGGCTTAACATGGCGATTGCCGGTATTCCGTGGTGGACCACCGATATTGGCGGTTTCCACGGCGCCAGAACCGACGACCCGGATTTCCATCGTCTGTACATCCGCTGGTTTGAGTACGGATGCTTCTGTCCTGTCATGCGTCTGCATGGAAACCGCAATCCACAGGAGGGCTACGGTGCAGAGCAGATCGGCTCCGGCAGCGATAATGAGATCTGGAGTTTTGGCGATAAGGCATATGAAATTTCAAAGAAATATATTTTCCTGCGTGAGCGCCTGAGAGATTATATCCGGACACAGATGAAGAAAGCACATGAGGACGGAACTCCGATGATGCGGCCTGTTTTCTATGATTTCCCGACAGATCAGGAAAGCTGGAATGTGGAGGATGCCTATCTGTTCGGACCGGATCTTTATGTTGCACCTGTGATGGAGGATCACGTAACGGAGCGCGAGGTTTATCTCCCGGATGGAACGGCATGGTTTAACGCATGGACCGGAGAAAAGTATGAGGGAGGACAGAACGTAACGGTTGCTGCACCGATGGATACTATTCCGGTATTCGTAAAAGAAGGAGCGGATGCAGAAAAGCTGCTGAACATTTTCTCTGAATAAGAGAATGTTACCGCTCACCGGTAGCAGGCGAACGGCAACAAAGAATCCTGTTCTCACCATGTGAAACACGGACTTTGCATGCACAAAGCGAAAAAATGTGATATAATGGGCTGTGTTACAAAGAACATAGCTGCAAATATATTCCGTGAGTGTAAAATGACTGCCGGAGCTGCGCGGTAAGGTGCGGCGTCCGGCAGTCGCTCTGCAGACAGAAAAAAGGAGGGGTGGATGCGCTTATGAATCTCTGGCAGAAAGGAAAACGAAGGATGCTGCGCAGCGTTCGAATACGCAGTTTGAAGGATACGTCCCTGCGGCTTGGAACTCCGGTTTTTCTGGTCCTGATGGGGCTTGTTGTCTGCCTGCTCTGGGGCGTTTGGGAAAACCGCAAGCTGGCAGATAAATATATTGCCGATACGGCAAAGCTCTATGTCGATCAGATCAACCGTGATATGTCGCAGATCAACAGTGAACTGATCTATCTGCTGGATTCTGACAGCAACATCAAAGAAATCCCGGATCAGATAACATCGACAGATGCTCAGTATTATGAAATGGAGCAGACGCTGCGGGAGCGAAACCGTGTGCTGAAAATCCGTTACCATGAGGTACAGACCTTCTTCGTCTACGGTCAGAAAGCCAATGTTCTGATTACGGACAGCGGAACTATGTTTACCGAGAGTAAGGGAATGACAACGCTGAATCAGATGCTGATGTCCTATCTGCAGATTATGACATCAAAGGATTCGATCAGCACACAATGGACCGTGATTACGTTTGGCGACGACGACTATATTGTCGGCTGGTACGCGAAAAACAAAAAAGTCATAGGCTGCGTCATCAATCTGAATCTGATTTTCCGGACCATCCGCGCCAAAACAGAGGAGTATGATGTCATTCCGTTTATGGTAGATGCCAGAGGGCGCGTGATGACGCAGGCAGACACATCGGAAAAATATAAAAATGAGATTATCGATTTTTCCAAAGCGGGAGAGAAAAAAGAGAAAAATGCGACGGTCTATTCCTACCAGCTTGGCACGGTCGGAAAAATCAATCTCATGGTTCTGCCGGGAGGCGGTATTCTTGAGAATGTACTGATTATGCAGATTGCATTCGTCGTCCTGATCGCGGTTCTTCTGATTGTCTGCGCATTGGAAATTACAGCATATTACCACCGGATTCTGGAACCGCTGGAAAAATTCGGACAAAAACTGGAGGAGCTGGAAAAAGAGCAGAGTCTGAATGACGATGGAAGCAACAATCTGTTAGAGCTGGAGTCTGTGAGCGGCAAATTCAAGGAACTGCTGCGGAAAATACAGGGATTGAAAATTGCGATCTACGAAAAAGAGCTTGCCGAACAGAAAGCCGAGCTGGAATACACGCAGGAACAGATCAAGCCACACTTCTTTCTGAACTGCCTGAGCCTGATCCATGGCATTGCGGATAAGAATAACGAAGGCGAGATCGTTGAGATCACAACGGTGCTGTCCGACTATATGCGCTACATTTTCCAGGATTCCAAGAAGCAGCGCGATGTGGAGGAAGAGCTGGAACACATTGAGGCATATATCCGCATCCAGAAGCTGCGGTACGGAGAAGAAGCCTTTTCCTTTGAAGCAACGACGGATGGTGATATCGGAGAATGGAAGGTTCCGTCTCTTCTGCTGCAGACACTGGTGGAAAACTCCGTAGTACACGGTGTATCCCTGGACCGGAAGAGTGAGATTTCCCTATATCTCACAAACGAGACGTACGAGGACGGTGAGTACCTCTACATCTGTATTTCCGACACCGGAAACGGATTTTCGAAAGAGGCACTGGATGCAATCGAAAACGACACGCCTATCATCTACCACGGCCGTCACCATGTCGGCATCTCCAATATAAAACGCCGCCTGGCGCTGATGTACGGCGAACGGGCGAGCATTACGTGCTCCAATATGGATGAAAATTACGGAGCCGTCGTAGAGGTGCGGCTGCCTAAAACAGAATAAAGCGAAAAGAAAAAAGGCGGGAACCCGGAGAAACATAGAGGGTTCCCGCCTTTTTGCGTGAAAAAACTGCAGGAGCTTCCGGAACCTGATGGCTCCGGGAAGCTCCTGCAAAGGGGGAGATGATTCAAAAACTGTTTTCTGTATCAGATACGGGAAACTCCGTCATCGGTATAACGCTCGTAGGAAGCGCCTTCGTATCCGACCATGCGGATGCTTTCCTCTTTGATATCCGGTATGGATTCTGCAAAATCAGCAACCGGGATTGCGCAGCCTTTGCGGATGAAGAGCGGAACCTCATTCAGGGCAACTTCTACATAGTGGATACCTTTTGGAAGAACCTCCTGGAACATGTTTCCATTGCCGAGGAATTTTACAAACATCATTTCTTCCGGCAGATATACGTAACGGCCGATGGCATTCTGGGTGTAAACCGGTGCGATCATGATCTCATTACCGATCATCAACTGATCTTCTGTATTTCTTGCCAGTTTGTCGTCCGGATAAACGAAGGCAAGCGGTTTGAAGTACATATCGTCGTTTAAAGCAGCCTTCATGTACTCGCTGTACAGATACGGAACGAGGCGGTAGCGGACGCCGATGACGTTGCGGAAGTCCTCGATATGCTCAAACTGGTAAGGTTCCTGCTCACGTGTTCCGAGTGCAGCATGGTTTCTCATCAGAGGAGTGAAAACACCAAGTGCCAGCCAGCGGAGCAGCAGGTCTCTTGTGGTATTTGCACCGAATCCGCCGAGGTCGGCTCCGGTATAGAGGAAACCGCACATGTTGAGGGACGGCATCATCTTCAGGTTCAGCAGGATGTGTGACCACCACGAGCAGTTGTCTCCGGTCCAGATTCCACCGTAACGGTGCATGCCGATGTAGGAAGAACGGGAGAACATCAGGATTCGCTTATCCGGGGAAATTCGTTCAAAAGCTTCACCGGCAGAACGTGTCATGTTGTAGCCAAACAGATTGTGTACCTTGTCATGGCGGACCTGTTCGCCGTTTACGTTGTGATAGAAGCGTTTATAGTCCTCATGGTTGTTTGCCAGTGCCTGAAGCTTTCCGCCTACCATGTAGTGCGGAACCTCCGGGTCACCTTCCACATATTTCTTTGCAGTCTCCTTGAAATCAGCAAGGCCTTCCTGGGAATAGAAGATGGATGGCTCGTTCATGTCATTCCAGAAGGCATCGATTCCCTTGGAAACGAGAACATCGTATTTGTCACCAAACCATTTTCTGGCATCTGCATTTAAGACATCCGGGAAATGAGTCCAGCCCGGCCATACAGTAGCTTCGAAGTAGGAGCCATCCTCACGGCGGCAGAAGTAGCCTTTTTCACAGCCCTCTTCGTAAATGTCATAACCCTCTTCGACTTTCACACCGGCATCGATGATCGGAACGAGATGGATCTTTTCTTTTTTCATATCCTGTACAAATCCCTCGAAATCCGGGAAACGTTCTTCATTTACGGTGAAGTCCTTGTAATCCTGCATGTAGTCAATATCCATGTAAACCATATCGAGCGGCACATGGTTTTCGCGGTATTTTTTCACTACCGTGCGGAAATCATCCTCTGTTTTGTAGCCCCAGCGGCTCTGACCGTAACCGAAAGCAAACTTCGGAGCAATGTAGCTGCGTCCGATGATGCCGCGGAACTGTTTTACGATATCAAGATCGGAATCACCGGTGATCATGTAAACGTAGAGATCTGCGTTTTCGCAGGAAACGGTCATTGTATCGGAAGTCGTGTAGCCGATATCGAAACGCAGGGTGCCCGGATAATCGAAGAAGAATCCTACGTGTGTCTTGCCGGAGATGATGATGAAGTTGTGTGCTGCATACAGAGAGGTTTTGCTCTCTACGTGGTTTGGATCATCAGCGCAGTCACTGATGTAAAGAAAACCGCGTTTGTTGATGCCGCGGTTGGCTTCGCCAAGTCCGAATACCATGTCCTCGTCAGCAAGCTTTGTAGTGAAGGAGAAGCCGTTCTCGGTGGAGAAGGTACCGTAATCCGGGTTTCCTTCGGAAGAGGGGATCTCTTTTACAACAGCTTCGGTTTCAAATGGGGTTCCGTAGACAAATTTTTTTACCATGTCATCCTCCTTGTAAAATAAATGGAAAATATAGTGTTTTGGTTAGGTTTAGCGCAACACCTTTGTAATTTTATTATAACAGGGATCGGAAAAATGTCTAGCAAAATTCTTCCTTTTTTTTAACAAAAAAACGTGTACAGAAAAAAATCCGGTTATGTTGGCAGGACTTCTGCGCGTTTCCGGAAATCTCTCGGCGTACAATGGTAAGTACGCAGAAAGATTTTGGAATAATAGCTCTGATGATTGAAACCGCATGCGGTACAGATTTCCGCGATGGACATTTTGGTTGTGTTTAGCAGATGACAGCTCACTTCCAGACGGTAATGATTCAGAAAATCAATCGGGCTCTGGCAAAGATAGCGGCGGAAAATCTGACAGCATTTATTGCGGCAGACTTTTCCGGCGGCGGCGATCTCTTCCAGATTGATGGATTCACTGTAGTGGCTGTAAATATAGGAAACCATATCGCGCTGGATCAGAAGATCTGGATCCTGTGAGGCGGCGGTGTTGCCGTCCGGCATCATCGGATGCGTGCGCAAAAGACGGCACCACAAAAGGGAAAGCAGAGCAGCAGCCTCGATTTCGTAGGCGGTCGGCTGTTCCTTCTTCAGCCGGAGAATTTCCGGGAGGGTCTGCAGCGCTTCAGTATCTTCCGGATTTTCCGGCTTCAGATGAAGATATTCCAGAGCCGGATTCGAAAGCACCGGCGTAATATAAGACTGGTACAGAACGCTGTTCGCGGTGAGGATTTTCGGATGGCACAGGATACAGATAAAGTCACATTCCTGGCCGTTTTCAGAATATCCGTAGTGCATCTGGCGGGAATTGACGATAATCGCCTCCCCGGCGTTTAAAAGGACTCTTTTTCCATTGATATAGTAGTTCATCTGACCGGAGCGGATCTGTACCCATTCGATATCCTCATGCCAGTGGCAGAGCGCCCGGTGATCCGGATAGGAAGAAAGCAGTCCTTCCCGGATATAAAGCGGAATGCCGACTTCATCGTAGCGGACGATTTCGGATGCGTCCTGCATGACTTTTGTAATCGGGTCATTCATCATAAAAACCTCCGTGAAAAAGTACAATTATTATAAAAAATAAGGAATATTGTCGTAGAAAAAACGCAAAACCTAAGATAATATGATTATAACATATACGTGTATGGAATAAAACAGAAAAAAGGAAAAAGAAATGAAAAATCAGAGGGAAATCAAGAAAAAAGATCCAGAATTCTACCGGAAACTTCTTGCACTGCTGATCCCGATGGTTGTACAGAATCTGATGAATGCACTGGTAAGTGCGTCCGATGCGTTAATGGTCGGTACGCTGGACCAGAATTCCCTGTCTGCAGTTTCGCTTGCCACACAGATTTCTTTTGTCCTGAATCTCTTTTATGCGGCGATTACGATCGGAACAACGGTCATGGTCGTTTATTTCCTGCTGAATCTGGATGAAATGATTAAGCTTCCTGCCGTTTACAGACACTATAAAAAATATCAGTGGGTGAATAATATTACCAGGGAGGATACAGAACAATGAAAAACGTAGAGAGAAGAGACAGACAGTTACCGTACATTTCCGATGCCGAGGTCATGGAGCAGCAGATGAATGCGAGAAGACTGACGCAGAAACTGAACACCATTGACCGTTCGGATTTTGACGGAATCGCAGCCATTGTAAAAGAACTGTTTGGAAAATCCGAGGGTGCATTTGTCAATCCGCCATTTTACTGTGACTATGGCTTTCATATTGAGGTTGGAAAAAATTTCTTTGCAAATTATAACTGCACCATTCTCGATGTGGCAAAGGTAAAAATCGGAGACAACTGCCAGATGGCGCCGAACGTTGCCATCTATACTGCAGGTCATCCGGTGCATCCGGCGGCAAGAAACAGTGCGTATGAATACGGTATTGAAGTTATCATCGGAGATAATGTCTGGATTGGCGGAAATACCGTTATTTTACCAGGTGTACATATCGGAGATAACGTTGTTATCGGCGGCGGAAGTGTTGTAACAAAGGACATTCCGGACTGGTCGATTGCAGCAGGAAATCCGTGTAAAGTCATTCGGAAGATTACCGAAGAAGATAAACAGTATTATTTCAGAGACAGAAAATTTGATGATGAAGCATGGGAGGTCATCAAAGATCTGTAAAAACGAAATGTTTTCTTGGGCAGTTATGCGATGAAAAAAACTCTGTACCGTATCCATCCGGGAATTTCCGGGGATGCGGTGCAGAGTTTTTTTGCGATAGGAGACAGGAGATTCTGCCGGATTTTGCTGTGGCAAAAAATGTGAATCCTGCTTTTGTGTAGCAAAAAATGCCCAGAGCCGGAATCGAACCAGCGACACGAGGATTTTCAGTCCTCTGCTCTACCAACTGAGCTATCTGGGCATTTTGATTTCCTGTTGGAAACCTCTGTTAATATAACATGGATTCGCGAAAATTGCAACTGTTTTATCGAAAATCGCGAAAAAATTGTGCTTTTGGAGGAATGGCGGTGTATTTTCGTTCGAGAATGTGGTAGTATAAAAGATATGCAAAGAGGAACCAAGGAGAAGTATTAGAAAGATTATGAAAATTATTCTGACTGCGGTCAACGCAAAATATATTCATTCCAATCTCGCAGTTTATACACTGCAGGCGAGCGCGGAGAAAGCCGGCGTGTTCCCGGAGATCCGCGAATTTACGATCAATCAGTCAAAGGATTCCATGCTGCGAAGCCTGTTTCTGGCGCGTGCAGACGTTGTCTGCGTTTCCTGCTACATCTGGAATATATCAATCGTAGAGGATCTGATTACAGAATATCATAAAATCAGTCCGAAAACAAAGATCTGGCTTGGCGGGCCGGAGGTTTCGTACCATGCAGAGGAGATGCTGGAGCAGTATCCGTTCCTTGCCGGAATTATGAAAGGCGAGGGAGAAGTGACTTTCCGGGAAATAGCAGTTTATTATCAGAACCAGGGGAATGGGATGGAGGGGAAAACGCTGGAGGAGATCCATGGCATTACATACCGTGATGCAGACGGTGCAGTCAAAAGCAACCCGTGGCGTCCGGTTATGGATCTGTCCGAGGTGGATTTTCCCTATGCAAACCTGAAAAAATTTGAGAACCGCATCATTTATTATGAGTCGAGCCGTGGCTGTCCGTTCTCGTGCAGCTACTGCCTTTCTTCCATTGATAAAAGGCTCCGGTTCCGAAATCTCGATCTCGTAAAAAAGGAGCTTGCCTTCTTTTTGGAGCAGAAGGTACCGCAGGTTAAATTTGTAGATCGTACCTTCAACTGCAAAAAAGATCACGCAATGGCGATCTGGAAATTCATCGCAGAACATGATAATGGTGTGACAAATTTCCATTTTGAAATTGCTGCCGATCTGATTACGGAAGAAGAGCTGGAACTTTTGAATACGCTGCGGCCGGGACTCGTACAGCTCGAGATCGGCGTGCAGTCTACGAATCCGCAGACGATCGAAGCAATTCACCGGAAGATGGATTTTGGAAAAGTGACAGAGATTGTCAATCGGATTGCGAAAGGAAGAAACATCCACCAGCATCTGGACCTGATTGCGGGACTTCCCTACGAGGACTATGCAAGTTTCCGCCGTTCTTTTGCGGATGTCTATGCGCTCCGGCCGCAGCAGCTGCAGCTCGGATTTTTAAAAGTGCTTCGAGGCTCCTTTATGTATGAGCATACGAAAGAATATGACTGCCATTATCAGGAACGGGAGCCGTATGAGGTGCTTTATACAAAATGGCTGCCGTATGATGATGTGCTGAAACTGAAAGACGTGGAAGAGATGGTAGAAGTCTATTACAACAGCGGTCAGTTTGTCCACACGCTGCCGATGATCGAGCGGTTGTATGAGAACCCGTTCGACTTCTTCCAGGAACTCGGTGATTTCTACCGGGCGAAGGGCTACAGTGAGGCGGCGCATAACCGGATCCAGCGGTATGAAATTCTGCTCGAGTTTTTACGGGACGAAAAACAGCAGGACGAAGCATTCTTCCGTCAGATGATGGTGCTCGATCTGTATGCGCGTGAAAATATGAAGACACGGCCGCGCTTTGCAAAAGATCCGTCCGAATGGAAAAACGAGTCGCGTGACTTTTATCAGAAAGAAGCCGAAACGAGAATGCTTCTGCCATCGTATACGACATACGATTGGAAGCAGCTGCAGCGCATGACGCATGTGGAAGTTTTTGATTACGATGTGCTCGGAAACGGGGAAAAGGCGCGTACGGTACTCCTGTTTGATTATCAGAAGCGCGATCCGCTGACGGGAAATGCGGAGATGATCGACTGCAGTGAGCTTTTTTACGCTTGACATTTCAAAAGAACATGAGATACTAGAAAAGGTAATAAAAGATGAAAATACAAGATTTTGTAGTGCTCGATCTTGAGACAACGGGTCTTTCTGTAAAGGAAGACCAGATTCTGGAGATCGGTGCAGTAAAAGTGCAGGGCGGAGAGGTCACGGCATCGTATGAGACTTTCGTCAATCCGGGCAGAAAAGTGCCGGAGCGGATCACGGAACTCACCGGAATCCGGGATGAGATGATTGCGAATGCGCCCGATGTGGAGACTGCTGTCCGCGGCTTTCTGGATTTCTGCGGCGGCCTGCCGCTTCTGGGGCACAATATTCTGTTCGATTACAGCTTCATCAAGCAGGCAGCGATAAATGCCCGTCTGGACTTTGAAAAAGAAGCGTGGGATACGTTGAAAATTGCACGGAAAGCCCTCCCGGATCTGGAGAGCAGAAGCCTTGAAGCACTCTGCGGTTACTATCAGATCCCGCGGGAACACGCACACCGTGCAATGGACGATGTGCTGGAAACGCTGGCACTGTTCCGAAAACTGGAAGAAGGATTTTCGGAAGATCACCCGGAATGGTTTGCCGCAGCGCCTCTGAAGGCCAAAATGAAACGTGAGGTTCCGGCGACGGAGGCACAGAAAAAATATCTGGCGGATCTGATCCGGTACCATGAGCTGGATCTCGAACCGGAGTGGGGAGCACTCACAAAAAGCCGTGCATCCCGCATGATCGATCAGATTATTCTTGCACATGGAAGAATGGAAAAACGACAGAGAACTGAGAAAAAATAGAAGAGAAAAAGAAAGGATGGAACGATGAGTAATAAAGTCAATCGAAAAGCCCCGACAGAGGCACAGAAAAAGAAGAAAGATCCGCTGGCAAAGAAGAGAAATGCAGCAAAGATACTGGCATTGATTCTTGCAGTGGTTATGGTGCTTGGTATGGTTCTTCCAGCACTTTTATGGCTGGTGTAAAGAGATTCTGTAAAAGACAGAGTGAAATGGGAAACGGATCAAGAAGAGGCACAGTATGAAAAACAGCAGAAAAATGAGAGGCATGCTGGTGATGCTTATCGCATTCGCATTCTGCTTTCTGGCAGAACCAGTCAAAGCGGATGGCCGGACAGCGCTGGACGGAATCTATGTAGAAGACATTTCCGTCGGCGGTATGACTGAAGAGCAGATCACACAGGCAGTAAACGACAAAATTGAACAGTTAAAACCCTCGGTTATCAACCTGTCTGCCGGAGAGCAGAATGCACAGGTGACAGCAGGGGATCTCGGACTTTCCTGTGCCAACCCGGAGGTGGCAAGAGAAGCCGTCACAATCGGGCAGGAAGGCAATGTACTGAAGCGGTTCCTGACACAGAACCGGCTCAAAAATGGAGAGACGGTGACGTTTTCCCTGAAATATACAGTCGATGGCGAGGCAGCGCGCCAGGCGGTAGAAAACAACACAGCCGTGCTGAACCGCGAGGCAACAGATGCAACGCTGACCCGCGAAAACGGCGAATTTATCGTCAATCCGGGCCAGACCGGATGCAGCGTCAACGTGGATGAGTCCACGGCGAAGGTTGTCAATTACCTGACGACAAGCTGGCGGGGCGGCATCGGCGGCGTAGAACTGGTAACAGAAGAAACACCGGCAGGCGGTAATCCGGAGCAGCTTGCACTTGTCAAAGATCTGCTCGGCGAGGGTACGACGGAGTATGGCAATGGTACGAGCGGCAGAAAACAGAATGTCGCAGTCGGCGCAGAGAAGATTAACGGAACGCTGGTACAGCCGGGCGAGGAATTTTCCGTAGAGGCGGTCGTTGTGCCGTTTGATGCGGAAAATGGTTATGCACTGGCAGCATCGTATGAGATGGGCAAGGTCGTCGATTCGTACGGCGGCGGTATCTGCCAGGTTTCCACAACGCTCTATGTTGCTGTCTTAAAAGCAGAGCTTGAGGTGACGGAGCGGTACAGCCATTCCATGATTGTCCACTATGTGGATCCGTCGATGGATGCGGCGATTGCAGAGGGATTGAAAGACCTGAAATTCATCAACAATACGGATGCGCCGATTTATATTGAGGCGAGCGCGGACGGAAGCACCCTGCATTTTGCCATCTACGGCCATGAGACGAGAGATCCGAACCGCACGGTCCGCTATGAGAGTGAGACGACAAACACGGAGGATCCGACGCCGAGCCTGACGGAAGATGCGAATGCATCGTTTGGAACAATTGAACAGACATCGTACGGCTATCAGGGTTCGACGGCGCGGCTGTGGAAGATTGTGAATGACAATGGAAATGAGACGAAGGAGCAGGTGAATTCCAGCACTTACCGCATGACATCGGATGTCTATACCGTGGGAACAAAGACGGACAATGCAGCGGCGCGTGCGGAAATGCAGGCGGCGATTGCGGCAAATGATCTTGCAAAAGCAAAGGAAGTTGCAGCGAAATACAGCCAGAGCAGTTCGTCATCGAGTTCTTCGGAGAAGAAGGAAGACAGCAGCGATACAGAGAAAACGGAGGACGATGAGGACTAGGCGTTTTCTGGTTACTGTTCACTTAGCAGTGAAACACTTGCTGTTTCGCTGCGTAAGAACATGACGTCTGCTTTTTCGTTTGAAACAGGAAGTTCGAGGAGGACAAGGGATGCGAAAGGGTAAATTACAGCAGAGCGTGCTGGTGCGCTCGGTGTTTAAGATGCTGGGGCAGAAAAGAGAGGACGCAGCAGGGCCGGCGGTCGGACGTGGGGTATCGGCATTTGCAGGAGAAAAGGAGACGCAGGTGTTTTCGTGTGCGCCGGTGCTGGTGAAGGATCCGGAGGACGCGGTGCTCGCGGTCTGCCGGGTGTGCAACAGTGTGGCCGCGGCGGGGGCATCGGCAAAAGGAGTGCTGGTGTCGCTGATGCTGCCGGAGGCGATGGAAGAAAAGGATTTAAAGGAGCTGATGCGGGCGGTTGACGGTGCGTGTGTGCGGTATGGAACTGCGGTGATCGGCGGGCATACGGAGGTGACGGACGGGGTTTTGTATCCGGTGCTTACCGTGACGGCGGCAGGCGGGACAACGCGTGCGGGGCTGTTTGATCCGTCGTGTGTGACAGCGGATTTGGATCTTGTCGTGACGAAGGGGATTGCGCTTGGCGCGGTGTCTTATCTGGCAAAGACAAGAAGGGATGAGCTTCTGACGAGATTTTCTCCGGGATTTATCCATGGGGCGGCGGATTTTTCGGAGGATTACTCTGTCTGCCGTGAGGCGGAGATTGCGATCGAGCACGGTGCGGCTGCGATGCAGGATCTCTCGGAGGGCGGGATTTTCGGGGCGCTCTGGGAGATGGCGGACGGCGCGGGTATCGGGCTTGATGTGGCGCTGAAGAGGATTCCGATCCAGCAGGAGACGGTGGAGATCTGTGAATTTTTCGGGGTGAATCCGTATCAGATGCTTTCGACGGGGGCGCTGCTGATTGCGGCGGCGGACGGCGATGGGCTGGTGCAGAAAATGGCACTCGAAGGGATTCCATCGGCGGTGATTGGGCGGACGACATCCGGGAAGGAGAGGATTCTCCGGAACGGGGAAGAGGTCAGGTATCTGGATAAGCCGCAGATGGATGAGATGTACCGGGTTGGCAGATAAGGCTTAAATATACGACAGGAGTGATTGGTAAAATGGCACATTTGAATATTGTTCTTCATGAGCCGGAGATTCCAGCAAATACAGGTAATATCGGACGGACGTGTGTGGCGACGGGGACGAGGCTGCATCTGATTAAGCCGCTGGGGTTTGATATTTCGGACAAGGCGGTCAGGCGCGCGGGGCTGGATTACTGGTCGAAGCTGGATGTGACAGTGTATGAGAGTTACGAGGATTTTCTGGAGAAAAATCCGGGGGCGAAGATTTACTATGCGACGACGAAGGGGCCGCAGACGTATGTGGATGTGCAGTATGAAGAGAACTGCTTTATCATGTTCGGAAAGGAAAGCGCGGGGATTCCGGAGGATATTCTGTACGATAATCAGGAGACGGCGGTGCGGATTCCGATGATTAATGATATTCGGTCGCTGAACCTTTCAAATTCCGTGGCGATCGTACTGTACGAGGCACTGCGGCAGAATAGCTTTGACCATATGCAGCTCGCGGGGCATTTGCGGACGCATGAGTGGAGGTAGACGGACGGGACTCTGGTGATCGTAGACGGAGCTGCATTCTTTTTATAAGGAAGAAGTTAAGATCATTTCCAATTCGGCAAAGACCTGCTCTGCGTAAAGCTGTTTGATTTCGTGGCGGGTCATGCCGGAGACGTTGGTCTGGAAGGTGAAGGTGTGGGCTTGGGCTTTGTATAAAATACAGAAGTAGACGACGCCCTGTACGCTGTCAGCGTTGTTGGGGTCGAGATTTCCGGTTGTGCCGGTGATTCCGATGGCGATGGCGGTGTGCAGGTTTTCTTGTACTGTGCGGGCCATGGCTTCGGCGCATTCGGGGGAGTAGACGCCGTGGATTTCGATGACGGAAGGGTCGACGCCGACGAGGACTTTGGTTTCGTTCAGATACGTGACGTAGCCGCCGGGGAAAATGGCGGAGGCGCCTTCGGTGTCGGTGATCAGGGAGGCGATCAGGCCGGAAGTGCAGCTTTCCATGGTGGAAATGGTGGTGTGGGATGCAATGAGCTGTTTGATGATGGAATCAATGGTGTTTGGGTTCATAGTGAAAATTACCTCCAGAGTTAGTTTGATATGTCTGGCAAAAAAGCCCCTCGGCGGAGGGGCTTATTTTGGTGCTTCGCCTTTGGCGAGTGTAAAGATAAATTCGGTACCAACGCCCTCTGTACTGATGACATTGATATTCTGGTTATGCGCAGTGATGATCTCTTTGACGATTGAAAGCCCAAGTCCCGTTCCTTTGCGGTCCTTGCCGCGGGAGGCGTCGAGCTTGTAGAAGCGCTCCCAGATTTTCGTGATGCTTGCCTTTGGAATGCCGCAGCCGGTGTCCTTGACGGAGACGAAGACTTTACCGTGCTTCTCCGTTGTCTCAACTGTGATGGTGGAATCGTTGTTGCTGAATTTGATTGCATTATCAATGAGATTGTACAGCACCTGCTGGATTTTTCCCATATCGGCGCAGACGTATAAGGTGCGCGATGCGAGGATCAGTGAAATGGAAATCCGTTTTTTTGTGCAGGTTCCCTCAAACGAAGCGGCGGTATCCTTGATGACGGCGTTGATGTCAAACGAGGTCAGATCGAGCATATTCCCTTTATCGTCGATGTCGTTCAGCGTCAGCAGGCTCTGCGTCAGCTTGTGCAGCCGTTCTGTCTCAAACAGAACGATTTTCAGATATTTTTCCTGCATTTCCGGCGGAATCGTTCCGTCGAGGATTGCCTCCACATAGCCTTTGATCGAGGTCAGCGGTGAGCGGAAGTCGTGAGAGACGTTCGCCACAAATTTCCGCTGGTATTCGCCGGTCTTGTTCAGCTCGCCGGACATGTAGTTCAGCGTGGAAGCGAGATACCCCATCTCATCGTGAGATTTAACATCAATTTTGTGGGTCAGGTTGCCGGAGGCATACTCCTTTGCACCGTTGATGATCTTTTTCAGCGGCCGGTACACGACGAGGGAGAAAAAGATCAGAATCACAAACGAGAGTCCGAACACGAGCAGGAACAGAAAATCAATCCGTGCCAGCAGACTTTCCCTCTGCTGATAGACGTCCTGCAGCGGAAGGTGGATGGCGACATAGCCATTGATCCGGAAATCGGAGGTGACGGGAACCATGACGCTCAGCATTTTGTCTTCGAAATAGCCGAAAAACGTTCCCGTGCTGTAATACTCGCTGCCGAGCGCAACTGGATCAAAACCGTCGATGATCTCCGGGTTTTCCTCATCGAGTGCAGCTGCCGTGTTCAGCAGAATTTCCCCGTCTGCGCTGATGAGCCAGATCTGGGAATTGTGATAGGAAGCCAGTGCACTGAGCGAATTGTAAAGATCCGTCAGGGAACGCTCACTGTGGTAATAAAGGTCGCCCTGTTTGGAAGCGATCTGCGTGGCCTCCCGGTATAGACTGGTGCTCGCGCTGGAGACCAGACTGTCCTCCACCATGCGGGAGCCGACCGTTGAGATCAGCGTAAAGCCGGCAATGGCGAGAATGACATAAATGAGAATTAATTTCCGGTAAAGCGTGCGTCGCATTATTTTTTAACCTCAAACTTGTAACCGATGCCCCAGACCGTCGTGATGGCCCAGGAGGCATGGTCCTTGATTTTTTCGCGGAGACGTTTGATATGAACGTCTACCGTGCGGGTATCGCCGATGTACTCATAGCCCCAGATATGGTCGAGGAGCTGTTCTCGCGTAAAGACCTGGTTTGGTGAGGAAGCAAGGAAGTAGAGAAGCTCCAGTTCCTTCGGCGGCATATCGACGGTGCGGCCCTGGTAAATGACGGAATAGTTCGTCTGGTTGATGATAAGATCCGGGTACTCGACACATTTTCCTGCGGTCGCGGACACCGGGATCGTGCGTGATGGCTGAAATCTCCGCAGCACTGCTTTCACACGGGCAACGAGCTCCTTGGAATCAAATGGTTTGATGATGTAGTCATCCGCGCCGAGTTCCAGGCCGAGGACTTTGTCGAACACCTCGCCCTTTGCCGAGAGCATGATGATCGGAACATCGGAATCGTGCCGGATTTCGCGGCAGACCTGGTAGCCGTCCATGCCGGGCAGCATCAGGTCGAGCAGAATCAGGTTCGGCTGGAAGGAGTGAAACTCCCGGACAGCCTCTTCTCCATCGTTTACAATTTTTGTGTCATAGCATTCCTTGGTCAGATAGAGAGAAATCAGTTCTGCGATATTGTTATCGTCATCGACGATCAGAATTTTCTGTTTGGAAGCCATAAAAGATTCTCCTTCACTGGGGACAGGACGGAACCGCATACAGTATGCGTTCCGTCCCATATTTTCCTGAGTTTTTATTTCTTAAACGTAACAATCGTAACGCCGGCATCGCCCTCGCCAAATTCCGCTAAATGGAAGTCCGCTACGTGTTTCTGGCGGCGCAGATAATTGTGAATGCCTTTCCGCAGTGCGCCCGTTCCTTTTCCGTGGACAACGCGGACACTCGGCAGATGGGAGAGATAAGCGTCATCGAGATATTTGTCGAGTTCGGCAACCGCTTCATCCACCGTTTTTCCGAGCAGATTGATCTCGGTAGAAATCGTGGCAGCCTTGGAAAGCTTCGATTTTCCGCTGCTTGTGCGGGAGATGGACGGGCCGGTGATGACAGCCTCGTCGATCAGCACAAGGTCGGAGATATGCACTTTGGTCCGCATGATACCCATCTGGACGAAGAGATTTCCCTTTGAATCCGGGCGGGTGCTGACAGTACCTTTGAGATTCATGCTTAAGACTTTGACGGCATCGCCGAGATGAAGATCCTGCGGGCGGAGATTTCCGGTGCGCTTCGGTACTTCCTTCGTCTTTTTCTTATCGAGCTTGTTCATCTTTTCACGCAGAGCGGTACGTTTCTGCTCCATTTCGCGGACGGAAACATTCTCTTTTCCAAATTTCTGGAAATCGCGCATCGTCTGGTCGGCGTATTCCTTCGCCTCGCGGAGAATTCTCTGTGCCTCCTCGGTTGCATTGGAGATCATCTTTTCTTTTCTTGCGTCGATCTGTTCCTGATTCTTGGCAAGGCTCTGCTTCAGGGATTCGACTTCCGCGCGGGTGCGGGCAAGCTCTTCTTTTTCGCGTTCCAGCGTGATCCGGTTCTGCTCGAGAGTGGTCAGAACGTCCTCAAACGATTCATCCTGCTCGCTGATTTCGTCTTTTGCCTTGTTGATGATGTAGTCCGGCAGGCCGAGTTTGCTGGAAATCGCAAACGCATTACTCTTTCCAGGAACGCCGACGAGCAGGCGGTATGTCGGGCTTAAAGTCTCGACATCGAATTCACAGCAGGCATTCTCCACGCCCGGTGTGGATAAGGCATAGATTTTCAGTTCACTGTAGTGTGTCGTTGCCATGGTGCGGATGCCGCGCTCGTGGAGCGTAGAGAGGATCGCGATGGCAAGCGCCGCGCCCTCTGTCGGGTCGGTACCGGCGCCGAGCTCATCGAACAGGACGAGGGAATTGCGGTCTGCCTTGTCGAGGAAGGAAACCACATTCGTCATGTGGGAGGAGAAGGTACTCAACGACTGCTCGATGCTCTGCTCATCACCGATATCGGCGTAAACCTCGTCGAAAACGGAAAGGGAGGAGCGGTCGAGTGCCGGAATGTGAAGTCCGGACTGGCCCATCAGTGTTAAGAGTCCGACCGTCTTTAAGGAAACCGTTTTACCGCCGGTATTCGGTCCTGTGACGATCAGAAGGTCGAAATCTTCGCCGAGCGACAGATCAATCGGAACGACTTTTTTCGCATTGATCAGCGGGTGGCGTGCCTTGCGCAGGTGGATTTTACCTTCGGTGTTGAAGATCGGCTCATTGGCGTTCTGCTCCATTGCAAGAGCGGCGCGCGCGAAGATGAAGTCAAGCTCTACCATGTTTTCGAGGTCGTAACGGATCTCATCGCGGTGCAAGTCTGCCTGGGCACTCAACGTAGAGAGGATGACCTCGATTTCTTTTGCTTCTTCAATTTCCAGCTCACGGATATCGTTGTTCAGTTTGACAACGGCCATCGGCTCGACAAAGAAGGTGGAACCGGTCGAGGACTGGTCATGTACCATGCCAGGAACCTGGCCTTTGTACTCGGATTTGATCGGGATACAGTAGCGGCCGTCGCGCATCGTGATGACGGCATCCTGCAGATACGTGCGGTAGGAACCGTTGACGAGCGAGATTAACTGGCTGTGGATTTTTTCCTCACACGATTTGATGGAACGACGGATGCGGCGTAGATTCGGGCTTGCATCATCGCTGATTTCATCCTCGGAGAGAATACAGCGGCGGATTTCCGTGGAAAGCAGCGTCAGAGGCTCCAGTGTTTCGAAGAGATCTTCGAGGCTGTCCGGCGTCTGGTCCGCATTTTCGCGGCGGCCGTACGCTTTGACGCGTGCCGTGTTTTCCAGAAGTGCGGCGGTCTGCAGAAGCTCCGTGATGTTCATGGAGCTGCCGATTTCGAGACGCTTTAATGCGCCGCGGATATCTTTGGCATCACCAAAGGAAATGTGGCCTTTTTTAAAGAGCCGGGTGAGCGCGTCGTGTGTTTCGTGCTGCATCCGTGTAATCTGGGAAAGGGAAGAAGAAGGAACGAGCTCCAGACATTTCTTCCGGCCCAGCGGAGAACTGGCATACGAAGCCAGCTGTTCGATAATTTTGTCGTATTCGAGCGTTTTTAATGCTTTCTGATTCATGATACTTACCTTTTCGTATTAATAATTCATCATCGTTTACAGATAATGCGGTATTTTTTATCACATACCGCCCGGATCTGATCTGGCGTCTGTACGGGAAAGCACAGAGCGCAGGTGGAATGTGGGTCACAGGTTTTTCCACTCCCCCAATTATACCTTAAAAAGGAAAAGAAAGAAACCCCAAGAACGAGAAAATGCGGGATCTTGGAGAAATGAGAAAAAAATGTAACAGTCTTCATAAAATGTTCATATCTATCTGGTAAAGTTTCTTATATATGTGAAAATTGTGGGAGCGCGTATGCGCAGAGCAGTTCGGAATGGAATACGAATGTATGGAGAAAGAAATGTATGGAAAATGACCCAAAACCTTACAAATTCATGAAAGAGAGCATCAAAAAGCAGCCGCCTGACTGGAAAAAGATCGTATTGCTGATTGCCGGATGGCTGGTTCTTGCAGCACTTGGCGGTCTGGTTGCGGCCGCGGTCTTTGTTGTGACAGAGCCAAAGATTGCCGGTGCAATTACAAAAGAGGAGCCGCCGGCCAAAGTGGATATTCCGGGCGACGAGGATCCGAACAGCGGACAGGAGATGGATGAGACGATGACAGCATCTTCGGAGAATGCGCCGGTGGACAGCAGTGGTTCCGGCTCGGAAATCAGCAGTTCCACAGCGGATGGCAGTGTTTTGGATGAAAGTGTCGCAGAAAGCACGATTTCCGAGAGCACGGATGGAAACGAAGCGGCAGAGGGAACGGAGACGGGGGAGGAGAGCAGTGAGGCTTCCACAGTCGATGGTGAAACGGATGCGGAGGCAAAGGACAACAGTCTCAGAAATTATGAAGTGCTCTACCAGGATATGCTGGAAGTAACGGAAAAACCAAAACGAGCGCTGGTGACCGTCATCGGCATTACCAATCAGATGGACTATTTTAACCAGAACTATGAAAACCAGCAGCAGATTTCCGGACTGATCGTTGCAGACAACGGACAGGATCTTTTCATCCTGACGGAATACCGCATTGTGGAAAATGTGGAGCGGATTCAGGTTACGTTCTGGGATGAGACGATGGTAGATGCCACATACCAGCGCCATGATCCGAGCACCGGTTTTACGATTGTGAAGGTGGACAAGTCGAAGCTGGATGAGGAAACACGGGACGGCCTTGAAATTGCGCCGCTTGGCAGTTCGTATCTCGTAAGCCAGGGTGATCCGGTTGTGGCCGTCGGAAGCCCGGTTGGCTACAGTGATTCGATTGCGTACGGCGTGGTGACTTCGGTTACGAATAAGATCTCAGCGCTGGACAATGAGTACAATCTGCTGACAACTGACATCCTCGGCAGTACGGACGGCAGCGGTATTCTGGTAAATCTGGACGGCGAAATCGTCGGTATTATCGCGCAGAGCTACAGTGCCAAGGGAAACAACGTGGTGACGGGCATTGCAATTTCGCAGATCAAAAAGCTGATTGAAAATCTCTCCAACAATGTGAGCCGCGCTTATATCGGCATCCGCGGGCAGGATGTCACAGAAGAGCTTTCCGACAAAACAGGGATTCCAAAAGGCGTTCTGATCAGCAGCGTCACAGACGATTCGCCGGCGATGATGGCGGGCATGAAAGAGTATGATGTGATTGTAAAGCTCGGGGAACAGAAGGTGGAAACGATCAAACAGTACCATGAGCAGCTGGGAAAACACAGCGCAGGAGAAGTGGTTACCGTGACGGCGATGCGGAAAGGCGCCGAAGGATACGCGGAGATGACGTTTGATGTGACGCTTGGAGAAGTCTGAAAACAGAGGCTTTCGGAAGCCAAAAAGCCGGCCTTGACCGGCGTGGTTTCCGAAAGCTTTTTCTTTTCGGACGGTTTCCGAACCGCTGTGAAAAAATACGTGCATTCTGTATAAAAATCTGGTAGAATTGGTAAGGCATGTAAAGAAACAAGGAAAACAAAAACGGAACGCTGTGTCCGCATTTATTTTAGAAAAAGAGGATTTATTTTTATGAAGTATATTAACGAACTCCGGGAAGGAAACCGCATGTCCGGTGTCTATCTCTGCAAACATAAACAGTCAGCCGTTACGAAAAACGGAAAACAGTATGAAAACGTGATCTTACAGGACCGCACCGGTACGATCGATGCGAAAATCTGGGATCCGAATTCGATGGGAATCGACGAATTCGAAGCACTTGACTACGTCGACATCAGCGGCGATATCACCGTATTCAACGGCGCGCTTCAGGTTTCGATCAAGCGTGCAAGAAAGGCAGGAGAGGGCGAGTACAACCCGGCAGACTATCTGCCGACCAGCCGTTACGACATCGACACGATGTATCAGGAACTGCTTTCCTGGATTGGAACGGTGAAAAACCAGTATCTTTCCGCAATCCTGACGTACTATTTTATCCAGGACCAGGAGACGGTAAAACGGTTCCGCATGAGCTCTGCGGCAAAAAGTGTTCACCACGGCTTTGTCGGCGGACTGCTGGAGCATACGTTAAGTGTCACCCGTTTCTGTGATTTTATGGCGAAATCGTACGGGATCTTAAACCGTGATCTGCTGATTACGGCAGCGATTCTGCATGACATCGGAAAGACGAAAGAACTCTCTTTATTCCCGCAGAACGATTACACGGATGATGGACAGCTTCTCGGCCACATTATGATCGGTGCGGAGATGGTACACGATGCTGCACAGAAAATAGAAGGTTTTCCGATGGAGCTGGAAAATCAGTTAAAACACTGCATTCTGGCACACCACGGTGAGCTGGAATACGGTTCCCCGAAAAAGCCGGCAATGGTAGAAGCGGTAGCGCTGAACTTGGCTGATAATGCCGATGCCAAAATGGAGACTCTGACCGAGCTGTTTGATGCAGCGCCGGCAGGCAATGAGTGGATTGGCTACAACCGGTTCTTTGAGTCCAACATCCGCAGAACAGGAGACTTTTCATGAGCTATCAGAAAAATGATGTACTGACGGTGAAAATTGAAGATATGGGACACGACGGAGAGGGTATAGGCAAATGCGAGGGCTATACCCTCTTTGTCAAGGACACGGTTATCGGAGATCTTGCCGAAGTAAAAGTGATAAAAGCAAAGAAAAATTACGGCTACGCACGGCTGATGCGTCTGATCGAACCGTCCCCGCACCGCGTAGAGCCGATATGCCCTGTGGCCCGTCCATGCGGCGGCTGTCAGTTACAGATGCTTGATTATGCAGAGCAGCTCCGCTTTAAAGAAAAGAAAATTGCCCAGAACCTCCAGCGGATCGGTGGGATGACGGAAATTCCGATGGAGCCGATTGTGGGGATGGAGTCTCCGTTCCGGTATCGAAACAAAGCACAGTTCCCGATCGGACAGGATAAAAACGGGAAACTGATTACCGGATTTTATGCGGGAAGAACGCATCAGATCATGGAAAACCGGAACTGCTATCTTGGCGTAGAGCAGAACGAAGAGATTTTGAACCGCATTCTCGCGTGGATGGAAGAAAACAGCGTTTCGGCATACCAGGAGGAGACCGGCAAAGGTCTGGTGCGCCATGTGCTGATCCGGTTTGGATTTACAACGAAAGAAATCATGGTCTGTCTCGTTGTGAACGGAAAGAAACTGCCGGCAGAGAAAAAACTCATCCAATCACTGACGGAACTGGAAGGCATGACGAGCATTACACTCAGCGTAAACCGTGAGCGGACCAATGTTATCATGGGGAAAGAGATTCGCTGTCTGTGGGGACAGGAATTTATTACCGATTATATCGGAAAGGTAAAATACCAGATTTCTCCGCTTTCCTTCTATCAGGTAAATCCCGTGCAGACAGAAAAACTGTACAGCCTTGCGCTGGAATATGCTGGTCTTACCGGAGAAGAGACTGTCTGGGATCTGTACTGCGGTATCGGAACGATTTCACTTTTTCTGGCGCAGAAGGCGAAAAAAGTTTACGGCGTGGAGATCGTGCCGGAGGCCATCGCAGATGCGAAAAACAATGCGAAAATCAATGGAATCGAAAATGCAGAGTTTTTTGTCGGAAAATCCGAGGAAGTACTGCCGGAATATTACGAAAAATATGCCAAAGAACATCCAGGCGAACATGCGCATGCCGATGTGATTGTAGTCGATCCGCCGCGGAAAGGATGCGAGGAAAATCTGCTCCGCACCATGGCCGATATGCAGCCGGATCGGATTGTGTATGTCTCGTGCGATTCTGCGACACTGGCAAGGGATCTGAAGATTCTTCAGGAGCTGGGGTATGAGGTGAAAAAGGTAAGAGGCGTGGACCAGTTTCCGATGACTTGCCACGTCGAAACCGTGTGTCTACTTTCTAGGAAATAAGCGGGTTTGCGGACTTGAAATGCGGAAGTTCAGTCGATTTGCCACCCATTTGCCACCCGCAAAAATAAAATAGACCGATTTTCAAGAAAAGCGGCTGAACACTCTGAACTAAAATGAGAAGTTCAACCGCTTTTTTACTATGCTTTTTTGTGAATCGCATTCTCGAATACATCAACTGCCGTTTGCTGCATCAGCTCTGTGTTGAATGTGTATGTCTGCAATGTCGTTGTGATATCTTTATGTCCCAGCCGTTCCATAACTGTTTTGGGGTTCACACCGGCCTCGGCCAGAATAGTGCCATGCGTATGCCGCAGACAGTGCGAGTGAAACAATACATTGCCAAGCTCGTAATGAACAACCCGGGCACAATACTTGAAAGAGTCCGGCGTAAGTAGTTCGCCAGTATCCTTGACACACAGAGGGGTGATTTCCTTATAAGCAACCTGGATATCTGCCCTGATTTGAGTTATGGAATTATCCGGCATGACATAAGTGTTCAAATACGCGCCGCCATATTTCAATTTGTTTAATTTTCTTTGATGTATGCCGTACTTCAATGCCTGCTCCAGAGTTTCTCCCATTTTGATTGTACGATAGGAGTCATATTTTGGTGGCTTTATGTACCAGGTCTTATTCCTTTTTTGCCACTGTCCTCTGATATGCAGTTCATGTTTCTGGAAATCTACGTCTTCGTTTAGGTCAATTGCAAATGTTTCGCTTATTCGGGTTCCGCAGTTGTATGGAACTACCAGGGAAAGATGAAAATAGTTTTCGGGTGAAAAACGCTGCAGGATTCGTTCGAATTCTTCAACAGGGCATACATATTCTGCGTGAGCTTTGGCATCTGGATCTATTGGCATTTTGCCTACCCTAACAGGAATGCATGGATTTGCCTGAATGTATTTCAGCGGTATAATCGCATAGTTCAATGCGCCCTGCAGGCAGGTCAAAGTATTTTGAATCATACGCTTTGATAAGCCTTTTAATTTCATGTTGTCAACCCATTCCTGAACTTTGTCCGGAGCATACTGAAAGCTGCTTAATTTGTACATGCCGAACGCTGGTTTTAAATGTAAACGTATTTTGGATTCATAGTCGCGGTATGTATTATAGCTGTATCCGTGATCAATATTCTTTTTGATTGCAGTCTCTAACCAATAGTCAAGATAATCGGAAACACTGATTTCTTTTGGTGAGAATGTTCGACCAACATTATTATACTGCGCGATCGCGGCCGCGCGGGCATCTAAAGCCTCTTTTTGCGTCCGGAAACCACCTTTCTCAATTTTCTTTCTCTCGCCGTTTATCTTTGCAGTATCAAAATAGTACGACCATGTTTTTCCTCTTTTTCTAACTCCTTCAGCCATAATAGCCATCCTCCTTTGTGTTTTTTGATAGTTTCGCCTAAAAAAAGGTACAAAAATAACACCAAACAAACTTTTCGCTTGTTCTGGTGTCCAGAAAATGGTATTATGTAAGTGTTTGGGATTGTCCATTTTCTGGATGATCTTGCCGTCCTGGTGTTGGCGCACCGGGGCGGTTTTTCTTTATTTTAGTCTAAATTCTGTATAGCGTAATCGGCTTCCTCGGCGGTAAACTGTTCACCATATTCAGAGGTGAGCTGATCACGGATCGCTTCTGGCGACATATCCATGTTATCACGATAGTCTTTTGCAGTCTCGAGAGCGTTTTCGTTCCAATCGGCATTGATGTTGTCGACAGCGTACTGCGCCTCTTCAGCGGTAAATTTTTCGCCATTTTCAGAAGTAAGCTGATCATAGAGTCCAGCTTTCGACATATGCATTGTTTCGCTATAGTTCTCTGCTGTTGCAAGGGCGTTTGCATTCCAGTCGGCGGTCATATTGTCAACTGCATACTGGGCAGCCTCAGCCGAGAACTGGTCTCCATATTCAGAGGTCAACTGATCGTAGATACCAGCTTTTGACATGTGCATTACTTCGCTGTAGCTTTCCGCTGAATTAAGAGCTGATGTGTAGTCCCATGGAACACTGGAGTCTTCGGATTCAGACTGCGTACTTACGGCTTCTTCGGTCGGAGTCGGGGTAGCCTCTTCCGTAGGTGTTGGAGTTTCGGTCTCGCTGATACTGCTGGAAGCAGTAGACGAAGAGTTTGAGGAACTCGAGGAGCTGGAAGCGGTTGATGATCCGCAGGCGGTCAATGCAGAGGCAGACAGCACGGCGGTCAATACGAGAGATACCATTTTCTTTTTCATAGACATTCTCCTTTTTTATATTTTATCGCATTTAGGATTCTGGTGCTACTTTAGATCCTTTGCTGCGATTGCAACGCCAACATAATGTTTGAAGGTTATCTTCAACGGTCAATCCACCTTTAGAGACAGGAATAATGTGATCAATTTCAAGTAATAAATGAGGTTCCTGCGCAATAGAAATACCGCATTGTCTGCAAGTAAATTTATCACGTTCTTTAATGTGCTGACGAAGTTTACTTGTCATGAGAGCACGTTGTCCGGCCACACTTTTGCTGAATTTTATCTTTTCAGATAAGAACTGGATGAATTTATTTAGATTTTCAATATTCATTACCACTTCACACTGAGTAGAAGCATTACCACCCGAACTAACATATTCAAAAATATATTTCGGGAAATATGCAGTACTCATATCTATCGGTTTGAATCCGAGATTCTTTTCCAATTTTCTTTTTCCTATGGTGCGAATAAGAAAAGGAATTTCTGTTTCGATGCTTTTAAAGATACTATCTTTTTCCGCTTTAAGATTCTGTTTACCTTCTTCGGCAGCCTCGAAATTATTTAAAATTGTTTCGAAATTGGACAGCGTTTCTTCGTTTGCCTTTATTCCAAAATACTTACAAACATACTCGAAAGGTTTCTTCCGGGCGTTGTCACAGACAGAACGAGAACATTGATGAACATTTGGCTCATATTTCTGGTCTTTCAAGTATTTTCTTTGATAATTCCACTTGCTGGAATCATGGTAAGTAGCATCGCCATAGTCTACTTTATTTGAGATCAAAGTTGTGTCTTTGAGACTCTCAATATGCTCGTTCAATTCATTGCAGCTTTTGGCGTATGTAGCGATTCGCTGTTTGATAGCTTTAAAATTCTGACTGTTAAAATAACAATGTTCATAAAGTTTCCAAAGAAGATATGTTCCGAGGATAAAGGCAGCTATGCCTAAAAGATACGGCCATATTTCGTTAAGAATACAGAGAATAATTGTTATGATGATTAGAAACATAAAAAACTTCATATGCTTTTCCTCGTTTGCTTTATATTATATTTTATATTTGTATTGCTACGGGAAAATCATAGGCACCACCCCTCAACATATATTAGGTAAAACATCCCATATAAGTACGTTTGAGAATTAAAAAAATTACACTTTTTAGAATATCTTTTCAGATTTTGCAGATACTGTCCGCATGAAGATATTAATTGCAGAAGTCATCTATAAGAAAAACCTCTCACTCCGGCAGGTGTCAATTCTGACCGGAATCCCGAAGTCCACGCTCAATGATCTGTGCAAGGGAAGCATACCGCGATTGGATACATTGGAGCAGATCGCCAAGGGCTTGCAAGTGCGGATGCACGATTTATATGACAGCCCTTATAAGTGATTTTTAAAAAGTGTCCGAGATTTCGGACGATTTCCAAAATTTACTAATTTTCGCCCTTTTGATCCGTAATATTAATATAGAGAACAAATTGTTCGAGAAAAGATATTGAAATCGAACGAATGTTCGTATATAATAAGACTAGATCGGAGGGTACATATTATGGATGATTACAGGAAACTTATAATTGAAATGCTCGATCATGCAACTCAAAAACAATTGAGATTGATTTATATTCATATCAGAGCACTTCTGAGGCTGAGATAAAACTCAGCCCTTTTTTTGAATAGAATCAAGGAACTTTTCTAAAACAGCCCACCCATTTTCGTCCAGTGCTGCCAAACCGGAAATTAGGCGGCGTTTGAAAGAATCTTCTTCATCAGAAAGCAATTCCCCGATAAAATCTTCGATCTGTTCATCCTTAGATAATTCGATAAACATTTCTCCCTGTCCGGTACGAAGCCATTCTGGGTTTATATTGTAAGTTTTACAAATTAAATCTAAAAAAGGCTCATCTGGACTCGTTCGTCCAAGCTCAATATTTTCTATTTTACCTCTGCTCTTTAGACCAAGCTTGTTGGCAAATTCTTCTCTTGATAAGCCAAGCACTTTTCGCAATTCCTTTATGCGTTCGTTCAATTTTTCCACCTCCGTTTCTGAGTAGTATTATACCATTGTAAAAATACGTTGTCAACGTAAAAAGAAAATAAACTTCGCAAAAATACGTTGACAATGCATTGATAACGTGATATGATACGTTCACAAGGCAAGGAGGTGAGAAGATGTCAGAAAGAGAAAAAGAAATTCTCGGAAAACTCGCTGAGAAGCTTCCGCACATGTCTGAGCGAGAACGTGGCTATCTTGAAGGAACGATTAACACAGCGGCGGCAATGAGTGAGAAACAGAAAGAAAAAAAGAAGGAGGCGGCAGTATGAGCAAAAAAAAATTGAGTGAGTACGTCGAAGTTTTGGATGGTATCACGTATCCGCAGTGGGTAAAGCTGAGAGAAGGAATTGATATGCAGTTTGATTTTTCCAGAAGAGAGCTGGAAAAAGATATGCAGGTCTCTTCTGGAGAAACAGCGCGATTTATCCGTTCACGATTTGGATGTAAATTGGATTAATCCGCCAGTCGTTGCCTTGATAGTGAATATGAACATAATCAAGATGATAAAAGCTATCAGACTCGTCATCAGAGCGTTTGGCAGGGGCATAAATTGGAGCATTCTCTTCCCACCAAATACTCGGAGATTGTCCAGATTCACCGATAGTGCATTCTGGGTCATCGGTTAAGCAGACCCAATTACCAGCAAGACAAGCAAAAATTTTCAGCATAGCAAGTCTCCTTTCTAAAATACTCGGGCATGGCAGTGCCCTGTATAACACAGTATAGGAGCAAGCGTAGTAAAAATCAAATAGAAAGAAGGAATTAGATGAAAGAGTTGCTAAGAATCAACTACGAGGCAGAACAACCGACAGTATCGGCAAGAGATCTGCATGAAGGGTTGGAAATCGGTACACAGTACACCAAATGGTTTGAGCGTATGTGTGAATATGGTTTTGCGGAAAATGCAGATTATAGAGCTGTTAGTCAAAAAAGACTAACAGCTCAGGGAAACGAAACAACGTATACGGACCATGAAATCTCCATCGATATGGCCAAACAGATCTGCATGATTCAGCGATCCGAAAAAGGTAAGCAGTACCGTCAATACTTCATTGATCTGGAGAAGGCTTGGAACACCCCGGAGCAGATCTTTGCCCGCGCCCTGAAAATGGCAGATCAGAAGATCGAGAAACTGAAAGAAACCAATGCCGGTCTTCTGGAAGATGTTGAGCGTATGCGTCCGAAAGAGATCTTCGCGGATGCAGTGAAAGCGAGCGACAGCTCCATCCTGATCGGAGATCTGGCGAAGCTCCTGCGTCAGAACGGCGTAGATACCGGACAGAAAAGATTATTCGAACAGCTCCGTAATGAAGGCTATCTTATGAAGACTGGATCCAGCCGGAACATGCCGAAGCAGAAATACGTGGCAAATGGATTTTTCCAGATCAAAGAGACTGTGATTTCCAATCCGGACGGCAGCGTGCGGATGACTAAAACTACAAAGGTGACTGGGAAAGGCCAGCAGTATTTCCTGAATAAATATTTGAAGAACAAGGAGGCAGTATGAGCCAGAAGAAACTGAGTGAGTACATCGATGCTCTGGACGGGATCACGTATCCGCAGTGGGTAAAGCTGAGAGAAGGAATTGATATGCAGTTTGATTTTTCCAGAAGAGAGCTGGAAAAAGATATGCAGGTCTCTTCTGGAGAAACGGCGAAATTTATCCGCTCACATTTTGGAGAGGCAAGCGTTAAGTGATGCTGATGTTCGAAATAGCAATAGTAATTATTGTACTTGGAATGAATATGCTTTCCGCATTGTGCTATTCAAAAGAAAAGAAACGCACAGGCCTTATTTTAAAGGCACTGGCAGATGGCATTTCTTTAATATTTGTCTGTACTCGATGAAGATTGTTTTTGACAGGTCCTCAAAAACCTCGTCCATTTTTTGAGCACATTTTTCATATGGATATTCTGGATTGCCATTTTCAGCTTCCGCCAAGTTTAGGAATGCTAAATAGAAATCAGAATACATTGCCTGAGATAGTGGTTCCATGAGATGGATGTTTTGAGTCATTATATCCAAAAATGTGGAACGTACTTCAATAGACATAGTGCTCAACTGATTTTGAGGGAAGAATCCCATGCGATATCTCTGATAAAACGGGACATAAAATTTTAAAAGCTGTTCTTTTCTGACGTTGTATTTTCTGTCGGATGAGTCTTTTATCGAGTTTAGATAAACAAGGGTAAACGACCCAATTACAGTGATTACAGAAACAATAACAGAGCTATTCACGATGATCTCCTTTCTGAAATACTCGGGCATGGCAGTGCCTTGTATAACCAGAATAGGAGTGGAGCAGTAAAAAGTCAATAAAAAGAAAAAGTCCCACAGGAAGGACCAGTTCCCATGGGATGCAATACCAATGCAGCTACATAGTAGCAGAAAGTGAGTAATAAAGCAATGAAATTTTCCGAAAAATTGAGAAAGGCCATGAAAGAGCTGAATCTGACGCAAACTCAGACGGTCGGATTGATCGGGAAGAGCAAAGCGTCGATCAGCCAGTATCTTTCCGATAAGCAGGTTCCGTCCGAGGCAAAGCAGCGTGACATCGCGGTGGCGCTGGGACTGGAAGAAGATTATTTTTCCAAGCTGGATGACCGGATGTCGGCACTTCCGACGCAGAAAAGGAAAGAATGCATTATCCCGCGTCTGAGCGTCATGGATGCCGCGCGGATGATGGGAATTAATCATCAGACTGTGCGCAAAGGGCTCCAGCAGGGGGTATTTCCGTGGGGCTATGGAATCAAAACATCGGAACACTGGGTGTATTTCATTAACGCAAAACGTTTCTCGGAGATCGAGGGTATCAGCGTGGAAGGAGTAGCAAGTGAAAGCATCAGATAAAGCTACGTTGGCAATCGGCGCGGTTGGTACATGGATTTACATCGGCGGCGTGGATTCGGATCTGTGGGGCCGCGCCGCCCTGGGAGCAGGAATGTTTCTTCTTGCGCTCGCGGCAAAGAAAATCGGCGATTATGTCGAAGCGTGCCGCGAGGAGCAGGAAGAGCGGGAAGAAGAGCGCCGGGACGCAGTGTTTGCGGCGTGGATCCGCTCAGGGTCGTTGAAAGAAGGGTGAGAATAATGCAGATCGTTGAATATACCGAGGCGGTGGATCTGACAATGCACGGCATGCATGATGATATTTATGTCATGCAGCCGATGGCCATCAGCGGGATGACTATGCAGGAAGTCCGTGCTGCTGCAGAGGCCGGTGCTGTGTTTGCGGTTATGAAACAGCCGCAGACTAAGGCGGAAGAGAAGCCGGAAAAAGAACCGGAACAGAAAGCAGAGGCAAAACCAACGCCCCCCCGAAAAGCCCTGTTGGACAGGGCAGGAAGAGGAAGCTGGACACTGGAAAGATGACGGCACTTCGAAACGCCGGATGGTCCTATGAAAAGATTGCAGACGAAATGGGCTGCAGTGCAGGGACGGTTTGGAATTACTTTAACAAAGACAAGGAGGATAAGAAAGATGTCAGTGAAAATCAATAAGCTTGAAATTGAAAATGTCAAGCGAATCAAAGCAGTGAAACTGGAACCGACGGCAAATGGTCTGACTGTCATTGGCGGCAGAAACAACCAGGGTAAGACGTCGGTGCTGGATTCCATTGCATGGGCTTTGGGGGGCGAAAACTTCAGACCATCAGATGCAACGCGTGATGGATCCATCATCCCGCCAAACTTAAAAATAGTATTGAACAACGGTCTGATCGTTGAACGTAAAGGCAAGAACAGTGCGTTGAAGGTAACGGATCCAAGCGGTCAGAAGGCCGGACAGTCGTTGTTGAACACTTTTGTCGAGTCTCTGGCATTGAATCTTCCGAAGTTCATGGAGAGCTCCGGGAAGGAAAAAGCACAGACTTTGCTGCAGATCATCGGCGTTGGTAACCAGTTGGCGGAGTTAGAGAAAGAAGAAAAAGAGCTGTATCAGGATCGGCTGTACATCGGCCGGACTGCGGATCAGAAAGAAAAGTTCGCCAAAGAACAGCCATATTACCCGGGAGCACCCCAAGATCTGGTCTCACCATCTGCGCTGATCCGGCAGCAGCAGGACATTCTTGCTCAGAATGGAGAAAATCAAAGGAAAAGAGAACAGGCAGGAAAGATCCGGGAAGAGGTAAAACGCGCTTATGAAGAAGTAAAGCGGTTGTCTGATCAGCTGGAAGCAGCAAAACAGCATCATCTGCAACTGGTAAAGGATCTGGAAATTGCTGAAAAATCAGCTGCCGATCTGGTAGATCAGTCTACCAAGGATCTGGAAGACAGCATTTCCAATATCGAGGAGATCAATCGGATGGTACGCGCAAATTTGGACAAGGAGAAGGCTGAGGATGATGCCAAAGAATACCGCCGTCAGTATGATCAGCTTTCAGAAAAAATTAATGCTATCAGGGAGAAAAAAGCAAATCTGCTTTCGTCTGCAGAGCTGCCACTTCCGGAACTGTCGGTAAAGGAGGGCGAGTTGGTGTATAAAGGGCAGAAATGGGACAACATGTCCGGCTCTGAGAGGCTGATGGTATCTACTGCAATTGTTCGGAAATTGAATCCGGAGTGTGGCTTTGTTCTCCTGGATAAACTGGAACAGATGGATCTGCAGACACTGCAGGAGTTTGGTTCCTGGCTGGAGGGCGAGGAGTTGCAGGCAATCGCTACAAGGGTTAGTACCGGTGATGAATGCAGCATCATTATCGAAGACGGTTATGTGGTTGGACAGGCGCAGGCTGAACAGCCACAGCAGAAATCATGGAAGGCAGGTGTATTTTAATGGAAATTATCAAAGGTGTGATTCCCTGTGCAAAAAAAGTTGTGGTTTATGGTCCGGAAGGAATTGGAAAATCTACGTTTGCCAGTAAATTCCCGGATCCGGTGTTCATTGACACTGAGGGTAGCACGAACTCAATGGATGTTGCCCGGTTGCCAAAAGCTACAAGCTGGCAGAATCTTCTTGACCAGGTGGACTACATCCGGACGCATCCGGACGTGTGTAAAACGCTTGTGGTTGACACGATCGACTGGGCTGAGTCTATGTGCATCCAGTTTATCTGCGATAAGCATCGGAAGTTTGGAATCGAGGATTTCGGGTATGGAAACGGCTATACCTATGTAAAAGAGGAGATTGGCCGGTTCCTGAATCGGCTTTCAGAAGTTGTGGAAGCGGGCGTCAACGTGGTTCTTACAGCACATGCGCAGATTAAAAAATTTGAACAGCCGGATGAGCTGGGAGCTTATGACCGATGGGAGCTGAAGCTTGGAAAGAAAACAACATCCCAGACATCGCCGCTGATCAAGGAATGGGCGGACATGCTGCTGTTTGCCAACTACAAAACGTTTTCCATTGCAGTTGATGACAAGGGAAAGAAGAGGAAAGCGCAGGGCGGTGAGCGTGTCATGTACACGTCACACAACGCCTGCTGGGATGCAAAGAACCGTTTCGGTCTGCCGGATGAGGTTCCGTTTGACTACAAAGTCATTCAGAGCATTATAGAACAGGGAAAAGCTTCCGCAGATATGAAACCGTACAAAGCTGCAGAAGCACCTAAAACGGCATCAGCTCCTAAGCCCGTTCCGGAAGCTCCGAAGCCGACAACGCCAGAAGAAGTAACTGGGGAACAGATGAATCTTCCACTGGATGAGCCGCCTAAAGCGCCGGATCCTGCTGGGGAGAGCAGTCTGGATCCGGAAATCCCGAAGGCGCTGCGAGATCTGATGGAAACTTATCACGTAGATGAATGGGACGTGGAGAACGTCGTAGAAGCGAAAGGGTATGTTCCGGTCGGCACAAAGATCAAAGATTACGATGTCGTAAATCCTGGCATTATCGAGGGGCTTCTGGTAGCCTGCTGGGACCAGGTCTATGCTGCAATCAAAGAAATGAAAGAAAAACAGGAAATTCCATTTAATTAAGGAGGAGAACAATTATGTCAGTAGAAGGAAGAGAACTTGGATGGGATGATTCTATTAAACAGGATTCCCAGAATTTTGATCCAATCCCGGAGGGGGATTACAACGTAACCATCGAGAAATATGACCGCAGCAGATCCAAAGGAGAAGGAAAGCTCCCGCCATGCAATATGGCAGTCGTGTACTTTATTGTACACGGGCCAGACCGTGAGATTACAATTCGTGAGAACTACATCTTACATAGCAGCCTGGAATGGAAACTGTCAGAGCTGTTCCGTGGCGTCGGTCTGAAAAAAGAGGGGGAAGAGCTTCGGATGGACTGGAATGCGCTTCCAGGAAAAACGGCAAGAGCGAAAATCGGCGTGAAGCCTGGAATCAAAGACCCAAGTAAGAAGTTCAACTACATTGAAAAGCTGTATCCGAAAGACTCGGATAAGCCAGCATTTACACCAGGGAGATTTTAAATGGAACTGAGACCGTATCAGAAAGAAGCAAAGGAAGCTATTTTTGAACAGTGGGACAGCGGGGTATCAAAAACCCTGCTGGTCCTTCCTACTGGATGTGGAAAGACGGTAGTCTTTGCCAAAGTAACAGAAGAGTGTGTCCGGCAGGGAGACCGTGTTCTGATCCTGGCACACAGAGGGGAGCTGCTGGAACAGGCCGCAGATAAACTGATGAAGACAACCGGTCTTGGTTGTGCGCTTGAAAAGGCAGAGAGTTCCTGCCAGGGGAGCTGGTTCCGCGTAGTAGTTGGTTCTGTGCAGACACTGATGAGAGAAAAACGTCTGAACAGCTTTGATCCTTTTTATTTTAATACAATCATTATTGATGAAGCCCATCACTGCATTTCGGACAGCTATCAGCGTGTGCTGCAGCATTTCCCGCATGCGCATGTATTGGGAGTAACAGCGACACCGGATCGCGGCGATATGCGGAACCTTGGGGCTTACTTTGAATCGCTGGCCTATGAATATACACTTCCGAAAGCAATCAAAGAAGGGTATCTGTCCCCAATCAAGGCACTGACTATTCCACTCAAAATTGATATGAGTAGTGTATCAGTGCAGGCTGGAGATTTTAAAGCAAGCGAAATCGGCACCGCACTGGATCCATATCTGCAGGGGATCGCAGAAGAAATGCAGAAATACTGCATGGATAAGAAAACAGTGGTATTCCTTCCGCTGGTAAAGACCAGCCAGAAATTCCGTGACTTGCTGAATCAGTATGGATTCCGGGCTGCAGAGGTAAATGGAGACAGCCAGGACAGAGCTGAAATTTTGAAAGACTTTGATGCTGGAAAGTATAACGTTTTGTGTAATTCAATGCTTCTGACAGAGGGCTGGGATTGCCCGTCGGTGAATTGTATCGTGGTTCTCCGGCCGACAAAAGTGCGGAGTCTGTATTGCCAGATGGTAGGGCGCGGTACCCGATTGTCTCCGGAAACAGGAAAAGACCATCTACTGTTGCTTGATTTTTTGTGGCACACAGAGCGGCATGAGTTGTGCCATCCGGCGAGCCTGATCTGCGAAAATGAAGAAGTAGCCCAGCAGATGACAGAAAATTTGGAAAAAGAAGCAGGCATGCCGGTTGATCTCGAAGAAGCGGAACAGAAAGCATCGGAGGATGTCGTAGCACAAAGAGAAGAAGCTTTAGCAAAGCAGCTTGCAGAAATGAAGAAGCGCAAAAAGAAACTGGTGGATCCGCTGCAGTTTGAAATGTCCATCCAGGCAGAAGACCTGTCCAGCTATGTTCCCTCTTTTGGGTGGGAAATGGGACCGCCATCTGAGAAGCAGAAAAAGACACTGGAAAAGCTGGGCATTATGCCGGATGAAATCGAGAATGCAGGAAAAGCAGAAAAGATCTTGGATCGATTGAGTAAAAGACGCACGGAGGGGCTGACGACACCAAAACAGATCCGTTTTCTGGAAAGCAGGGGATTTGAGCATGTAGGAACCTGGCAGTTTGAAACAGCAAAGAATCTGATCGACAGGATCGCAGCGAATGGCTGGCGGATTCCAATGGATATCAACCCGAGAGAATATAAAGGAGCTTAAAGAGTATGGAACAGAGGACGAGCCTTACAGAAATTATAGAACATATCAATCCATCCGAGCTTACTTATCAGGAATGGTGTTCTGTCGGGATGGCTCTGAAACAGGAAGGGTATCCGGTATCTGTATGGGATGCCTGGAGCCAGAAAGATTACGGCAGATATCATGCAAATGAATGTGAGAAAAAATGGAGAACCTTTTCCGGCTCATCCTCACCGGTAACCGGCGGCACGATCGTACAGCTTGCCCTGGATCATGGATGGGTTCCGGAGAAGGGCCATGAACTGGATTGGAACGACAGTATCGCGGTGGACAGTGACCGTGTTGTTGTGGATAAAAACTGGCTGGAAGGGAAAGAGATACAGGAGCCTTCCAACTGGAATCCGGCGGAGCAGCTGATCACGTATCTGGAAACACTGTTTGAAGCAGGAGAAAACGTAGGTTATGTTACCGGAAGTTGGGAAAAGACAGATGAAAAAGGTACGCGCTGGCTGCCACAAAAAGGCAGCTGGGACCGTACTGCCGGACAGTTGATTGAATTGCTGAACGACTGTAAAGGGGACATTGGCGCAGTACTTGGTGACTACAATCCGGAAGCCGGGGCGTGGATCCGCTTCAATCCGTTGGACGGAAACGGCTGTAAAAATGAAAATGTAACAGAGTACCGGTATGCTTTAGTAGAGTCAGATCATATGGAGCTGGAACAGCAGAATGCTATCCTGCGGGAGCTAGAACTTCCGATCGCCTGCCTGGTATATTCCGGAAAAAAGAGCCTGCATGCTATTGTGCGGGTAGATGCGGCAGATTACAACGAGTATCGAAAACGGGTTGATTATCTGTATGAAGTCTGCCAGAAAAACGGAATCGACGTGGATACACAGAACCGGAATCCATCGAGACTTTCCAGAATGCCAGGAGTGCAGCGTGGTGAAAAGAAACAGTTCATCGTAGATACTAACATCGGAAAACAGTCTTGGAATGAATGGTACGAGTGGATTGAGGGTGTCAACGATGATCTGCCGGAGCCGGAAGGGCTGGAAAGTGTATGGGATAACCTCCCCGAGCTGTCGCCGTGTCTGATTGATGGGATCCTGAGAAAAGGCCACAAGATGCTCATTTCCGGCCCATCCAAGGCGGGAAAGTCATTCCTGCAGATCGAGCTGTGTATAGCCATAGCAGAAGGAAAGAAGTGGCTGCAGTGGCACTGTGCGCAGGGACGGGTCATGTACGTCAACCTGGAGCTTGACCGGGCGAGCTGTTTGCACCGTTTTAAGGATGTATACGAAGCAATGGGCTTTACACCGGATAATCTGCAGAATATTGATATCTGGAACCTGCGTGGTAAATCAGTCCCTATGGATAAGCTGGCACCAAAGCTGATCCGGCGTGCTGCGAAGAAGAACTATGTGGCTATTATCATTGACCCGATTTATAAAGTAATCACAGGAGATGAGAACAGCGCGGATCAGATGGCGAATTTCTGTAACCAATTTGATAAAGTCTGCACAGAGCTTGGATGCGCGGTGATTTATTGCCATCATCACAGTAAAGGAAACCAGGGCGGAAAGAAGTCCATGGACCGTGCTTCTGGTTCCGGGGTATTTGCCCGTGATCCGGATGCCCTGCTGGATCTGATCGAGCTGGAGCCTACAGAAGCACTGATGAAGCAGGAAGAAAATAAAGCGATCTGCAAGGCGTGTACGGACTATCTGGATGCGCATTTCAAGTGGGAGGAAGATCTTTCCCAGGACGATTTACTGAGCAGTGCGCAGATGATGAGCTACTGCGAGGCGCATCTGGACCGGTGGCAGAAGATAGCCCTGGACAAGCAGATCACCGAGGCAAAAGCGGCAGTACAGGCCCATACGGCATGGAGAATCGAAGGGACACTTCGGGAATTTCCAAAGTTCGAACCGGTCAACATGTGGTTTGAGTATCCGGTTCACTGCCTGGATCAGATCGGCGTGCTGAAAGATCTTGAACTGGAAGCAGACAAACCGGCATGGCAGAAAGGTAGAGAAGCCAGAAAGAAACAAGGAGAGCAAGCGCGTAAAGCCAAAAAGGAAAAATATAAGATGGCGATAGAAAATTTCCGGTTTACGCATGAGGACAAATATCCGACGGTAAAGGAGCTGTATGAAGTCCTGAAATCGGATGCAGAAGCAACCGGCGAGAAATATCCGGAGGAAAAAACGGTTCGAAATTCATTAAAAGAAATCGGATTTATGGTAAATAAAGATACGCGTTGTATTTGCCCGATACCTGAAACATTTTAGGTCATGGGCAAATGCCCGACACCTAAAATAACATAGGTCACGGGAATGCCCGTAATCATGGTAACGGGCATCGGGCAGAAAGTTGCCCGACACCTTGTTTTTTAGGTGGCAGGAATGCCCGCCCGGCACCTGTATATAAATATATACCCTAATCGGGCGGGAATGTGCGGGCATGCCCACCCTAAGTGTGGGGCGATTGAGTACGCCCCCACAACGGGTTAGGAGCATACCCACCCAGCACAGACGCGCAGGAAAGGAATGATGAAAAATGACAGAGTTTTTTATGGCGATGGAACCGCCAACAATAACACACCAGGAGCACAAGGTCACAATCGTGAATGGCAGACCTGTGTTCTATGATCCGCCGGAACTGAAAGCTGCTAAGGAGAAATTGATTGGCAACTTGTACAAGTATCGCATTATGGCACCGTACAGAACGGGCGTAAGGCTGATTACCAAGTGGTGTTTCCCGAAGAATGGACATAAGGACGGAGAGTACAGGATCACAAAGCCTGACACCGATAACCTGCAGAAGATGTTAAAAGACTGCATGACGTTGGTAGGCTTTTGGAAGGATGATGCGCTGGTGGCATCTGAGATCACTGAAAAGTTCTGGGCGGAGAAGCCTGGTATCTATATCCGGATTGAGGAGCTGCCATGATGAATTATTTTAAATTCTTTACAGAGGTCTGGCGATTCTTCAAGAAGTATTATGATCGGCCAGGAAAAGAACAGGACTATGAGGAGAGTGTTCGGGAATGCTCTCAGCTTGCGAAAACGTTCGGAAATGGAGAGTTTGTAAACCAGGTATGCATGGCAGTCCTGGAAGAACTGGAACGTTGCTGGAAGGGCAGAGAGGAGGAGTAGATGGCAGTGATTGGAATCATCGTGTTTTGCGGGGGGATCATCTGTGCGGCGGCGTGGTTACTGAACCGGACAGAGCGTCCAAAAGATCCAGAGGAAGACAGAGAACAGATGGAGTATCTTTCGGAATGGAGAAGAAAACATGAAAAAAGAGATTAAAAAAGCAATGGGCGTAAGCCCGGTTACCGGCCGGATCTATTACGGAAACCTCCGCGGGGATGAATGGATCGGCGACAAAGAGGATGTGACAGAGACGGTTGTCAGAGCCGTATTCGAGTGGTTTGTAGAAAAATTTGAAGATGTATGCCCGGCGGATGGTCAGTACACACTTGAGTTCCTGGATGAAGAGTATGCGCTTACGATGAAGAGAAAGAGTTTCGAATATCCCGCAAGGTGGAAGAACGGGGCAGAACATAACGATTACATCCACGCCGAATGCTCTAAGTGCGGATTCCAGGTCGAGAGTATCGAAGCGGTTGAAACGGGTAGATGCAGCGCAGAATACACGAAGGTAAAGTGGAAATATTGCCCGAGATGTGGTTCAAAAATGACGGTATAAATTATTTGATCGTCCAGAGGTGATGTTATGAAAGAAAATACACCGGAACAGCAGTTAAAATTACTTTGCAGACTGATAATCCGCGAACGTGCTACTTGGAACCATATCAACGAAAACGGTTGCAATGATCCGTTCTGGCCGGATGGCTGCAATATGAATCTGACGAGAAATCATATTATTTCTTACAAGAGAGATATTGCAGAGTTATGTGAAAAAGCTGGAATGTCACTTCCGGAAGAATATTTTTTGAAGATTCCGCCGGAAGTAGACGATAATTATATGGCAAACCTGAAACAGCAGGCACGTGTCGATCGGTTAAAACAGCAGGGGGATAAGTTAAGCTTGAAAAAAACAAAATTCGTCGATGACGGACAGCTGGAGTTTGGATGAGGTGAAAAACAATGAATGGTGAAGGATATCGTGATCCGACAGCGGACAGGGCGATTCGAAATGCCGGCCGCCTGCCGAGACCGATTTTGAACGTGGTCAAGGCTGTACGGGAGGTTTTGAACGTGTCGCACCTGGAATTGGTCGAGATCAAAATGAGAGACCGGACAACCGGAAGAGAACACAAGTGGGGAGGTGATATAAATGGACTTGATTGCGGTAATAAGTATAATCGCCGTAGCAATAGCAATTGATAGATGGTTTGCTAGGCAGGCAAAAGGCTGGGTAAAACTAATTGAACAAATAGAAGAGGAACAAAAGGTGAAGGAGGAGAAGTTAAGAAGACGTCTTGAAAGGATAGAAGGAAAAGCAGGAGCGGCACCAAAAAGAGAAGAATTTTTTGAAATGCATCCAGCAACTGAAAAAATCATAGAGGAATATTTGAAAGAACATTCAGAAAGGGGCGACACCAATGGAGAAAAAGGTTCTGGAGCAGTACATAGACGCGTGCGAACTGATCAAAGAGACGGAAAAGGACATTAGACGGCTGAAAAAGAAGCGGCAGACCATCGTGCAGACAAACGTGTCCGGGAGCAATCCGGATTTTCCGTACAACCCGCAGCACTTCAAGATCGCGGGAACAGCGTTCACCTATGAGGAGGATGCCCGCCTGCGGCATGAGGAGAAGATTCTGGAAGAGCGCCGGGAGAACGCCCAGCGGCTGAAAGTGGAGGTGGAGCAGTGGATGAACCACATTCCACAGAGGATGCAGCGGATCATCAAGTACAGAGTCTTCGAGGAGATGAGCTGGAATGAAGTGGCGGCGAAGCTCGGAAGAAAAGCCTCTGCAGAGGGAATTCGGAAGGAATTCGACAGATTTATGGAAAAAAATTAAAGTTTGTCCGAAATGTCCACAATGTCCGTTTTCAAAATGTTATAGTGTATCATGGAAGAACGGCAGGAAGGGTTTCATCTTTTCTTTACCTCCTTGTGAATGTATTTTGAGCGGCGGTCAGGTGTCACAGCCTGGCCGCTGATTGGGCGGCATCAGCCCGTGGAAAAAGCCCGAATGATGCACGGTGTTGAACGAAGCCCCAGACATCTGAACTGAGAGCGATGCACCGCCTTAGAGAGATTGACAAGGCCTGCTTGAATTTTATAGTTATGTAGTGCCATAACTGTGAAAATCTGGTAGGAAGTGCCATTGGAACGTAGCTCAGTTGGAAGAGCTTTCGGCTTATATCCAAACGGTCATGGGTTCAAGTCCCATCGTTCCAACTCTCCATTGACTGGAGAATCATCCCCCATATACTTTTTCAAAACGTCCTGTAGAAATACGGGACGTTTTGTAGTATGATAGAATAAATTATGTGGAGGAAGATATGGAAAAAGAGATTACACTTAAAGATATTTATTTGGGTAGGGCGGATGGTTCCCAAGAAGCTGAGGACAAAAATTTTGAAAATCTTTTTTATAAAGGAAATAAAAAATACGATTTATTGAATGAAAATCACGACAAATTTATTATTTCTGGAAGAAAAGGAACCGGAAAAACAATTTTAGCCAAATATTTCGAAAAAGAAAAAAATAAAGAAGGCATTCCAACTAAGATTTTAAATAAAAGAGAACTTATTTTGAAATTGTATCTCGAAAAAGGAAAGTATGCGTTGGACAGACAGGAAACAGAACTGTTTATCGAATATACTCTTTTGTGTGAAATGTCAAAGTTACTGCTGGAAAACAAAAGAAAATTTTTTCAATTAAAAAATGTATTTAAATCTTGGAAAATATACAAAAATCTAAAAAAGTTAGAAGATTTGGTAGAAGATAGATTTCCAAGCCAAAATTATAACAGAGATTCATATAACACTACAAATAATTTTGAAACTGGAGTTAATAATGAATTGAAAAATGAAAATGTTGCTATAGGCGCTAATGCAAAAGCGGGATATAGTATCGATGAAAGATTTCAAAAAAGTCCTTATTACCAAATATTAGATAGTATAAAAAAGGCTTTGTTTTACTTAATGAAAATAGTGCCTGTAAATGTTATATTCGATGATTTGGATGAGATGGAGGAAAAACTGGATGAAAATGAGAATTTAATACGATTTTTGATTGATTTTATAGAAGTATCGAATGCTTTAAATACACAATTAAGAAAATATGGCATATTTAACAGCCGTATAATCATTCTTATAAGATCAGATATAATAAAGCTTTTAAATGAAAACTCGTCAAATTTAAATAAGATAATTTCTGATTCGGAAATTCGCCTAAACTGGATAAAAAAAGTTAAAGAGGATGAAATGCATCCACTCATGGAATTGATTGTAACCAAAATAAAGAAGTCAAATTCTGAATTGTCCAATCTGAGCAATGAAGAAATAGTGAAAAGATTTTTTCCTCAGAAAGTTAATGGCATTCCGGTGATGGATCACATGCTAAATTGTAGTTTTGGAAGGCCAAGAGACATTGTTACAATGTTAAATGTGATTAAAAACGAATTTCCTGATAAAAATTGTTTTTATGCAGATTTATTTAAAAGTACACAACAAGAGTATTCGAACAAATTTACAGATGAGCTGAGAAATGAGTTATCAACACATTATGAAGCATCAGTTATCAATGAATGTTTCAATATAATTCATTTAATAAATAAACGTACTTTTTGGATTTCAGATATAGAAAAAGTATTAGAAGAAAATAATGAAAAAATTTCTTATTTCAAAAGCAAGGAACAATTTGCTGATTTCATATATGCATATGGAATTGTTGGAAACATTTGGAGCAATGAGGGAACTAAAAAAAATAATTTTTCGTGGAAATATAGAGAGGATGGATTTGAAACTCCAGATTATAATAAAAAATTCTATTTGCATATTGGATTAAGAAAAACATTGTTAGGGTAAAAAAGAAGGGATTGCATCCGCAATCCCTCTCTTTACGAGAGCGTCTACATCTCTCCACATATAATTATATACTACTATTAAGCGTTTTCTGGTGCTTACAAACGTATTATATGTCTTAGAAATAGGATCCGCAAGCTTTTTTAGAGAAAATTAACGAAAAGTTCACATTTAATATTGAGGTATAATTCAGAATAAATGGAACTGGTGTTGCTATTTTATGTAAAAATAAAACGAATGAGAGATGGTGAGCTGGATGACGAAAGGAAAATATGAATATTGGCTGACGCCGGAAGGCTTGCTGCTACTTGATTTGTAGGTACTGCGGGATGTGCTGATTATATAATTTAATGAAAGCGAGTAGGGTGAAAAAAGGTTAAAGAAGGGAGGTGTGCATAATGCTAAGGCCCAAACAGATAAGGTGCTTGGAATTAATGATAAAAGGCGATATGACGGATAAAAAAATTGCAGAGGCAATTAACATAACACAAAAAACAATATGTGATTGGAAGAAAAATGATGTTGAATTTCAAGAAGAATATAAAAACATGATGCGCAAGTCTTTGCAATATGCAGCACCAAAAGCCTTTAGAAAACAAATGTCCTTACTGGACTCAAACAATGATATGGTGGCTCATCTAGCTGCCAAAGACATAATGGATAGGGCGGGATTTAATCCAATAGAAAAAATGGAACAACAAGTTGATATGGATCTCAACATCACGATTGACTACGGGGAGGACGATTCCGGATGAATATAAACGTCCAGATGAATCCGGGCTTCAAAGAAGTTGACCGTTCCCGGAAAAGATATATCGTTATGAAAGGCTCTGCTGGATCAGGAAAGAGTGTTGATACGGCGCAGAATTATATCTTGCGGCTGATGCAGGATCCGGGAAGAAATCTTCTATGCGTTCGAAAGGCGGACGTGACAAACAGGGATAGCACTTTTGCAGAATTGCAGGGTGCTATTTTTCGTATGTTTGGGGAGCAGTATAAGAGATATTGGCACATCAACAGTTCCAACATGATTATGGAGTGTAAGATCAACCGGAATCAGATCATTTTCCGTGGAGTCAATGATGAGAAACAGCGTGAAAAGCTGAAATCCATTACTTTCAAGCGTGGAAAGTTGACCGATGTGTGGATTGAAGAAGCCACGGAAATTACGCAGGCGGACTTCGAGATCATTGATGACCGTCTCCGTGGTGAACTGCCGGATGGACAGTTCTATCAGATCCGGATGACGTTCAACCCGGTATCGGAGTATCACTGGATTAAGCGTGTGTTCTTTGACCGGTCAGATCCGGATGTTCTGACACATCAGTCAACCTACGAGCAGAATCGCTTTATCGATGATGCCTACCGAAGACGTATGGTGCGGCGTAAGGAAGTGGATCCAGAGGGGTATCGGGTGTATGGCCTGGGGGAATGGGGCGAGGTCGCCGGACTGATCCTCAAAAACTATGTTGTCGAAGAATTTGACTGTTCACCGGAACGATTCGATTACATGGTCAATGCACAGGATTTCGGATTCAATCACGCCAATTGCATCGGTGAGGTTGGCTTTAAGGATGGTGAGTTGTATCTATGCCGGGAACTGTACGTGTATGAGATGGACACGGACGAGATCATCCGGCTGGCGGAGGGGCAGTTCAACAAGCGCCTGCGCATGTGGTGCGATTCTGCGGAGCCGGACCGTATCAAGATGTGGCAGAAGGCGGGATACCGCGCAAAAGGCGTGCAGAAGGAGCCGAACAGCGTGCATGCCCAGATAGATTACCTGAAACAGCACAGAATCCATATTTACCCGTCCTGCGTCAATACAATAAAAGAAATTCAGCAATGGAAGTGGAAGAAGGATGAGCGTACCAACACTTATCTCGAAGAGCCAGTTCCATTTTTTGATGATGCCATGGCGATGCTTCGGTACTCCATTGAGGAAGAACGCAAGGCGAAACCACGGCTGAACAGAAAGGTGAAAGGAGGGATATAGAAGTGCGAACGAATTTATATAGGCTACCGTCGGAAGAGACGCTGACAGATGCCAAATTGAACGAATTTATCATGCGGCATTCCGGAGAGTGCGCATTTAGATACAGCAGGCTGCAGGAGGCCTACGAGACGGATTACCCGCTCCTGCATGAGCCGTTAAAGCCCAAGTGGAAGCCGGACAACCGGATCATGGTCAATTTTGCGAAATACATCGTGGATACGATGAACGGCTTCTTCATCGGGCATCCGATCAAACTGCAGGTAGACGATGGAAACGAAGCGGTTGAGAAATATGTTGATTTTCTGGATCAGTATAATGATCAGGACGATAACAATGCCGAACTGTCCAAGATCTGCAGTATCTTCGGTAAAGGCTATGAAATGTATTACGTAGATGAGAACGGAAATATCGGTATCACCTATCTGAGCCCGCTGGATGCATTCATGATCTACGACGATTCCGTGCTGGAAAGGGAACGATATTTCGTGCGGCTGTATTACGATTCGAATCAGATCCTTCATGGAAGCGTATCGGACGAGACGAAGGTCCGCTGGTTTACAATCAAAGGAAAATTGCTCTGGGATGCAGACGAGAAGATACACGGTTTCGACGGCGTTCCGGCATCGGAGTACGTAGAAAACAAGGAGCGTATGGGAATCTTCGAGCCGGTCCTTACGATGATTAATGCATACAACAAGGCGATCAGCGAGAAAGCCAATGATGTTGACTATTTCGCGGATGCCTATCTCAAGGTTCTTGGTTCCAAGCTGGAAGAAGACGATGTGGCGCATATCCGGGATGACAGAATCATTAATTTCGACGGGGACACCGAACGGTTGATTGTCGAATTTCTTCAGAAACCGGATGGTGATACCACGCAGGAGCATCTGATCGATCGTCTGGAAAAGCTCATTTTCCATATCAGCATGGTGGCCAATATCTCGGATGAGAATTTTGGCACCAGTTCCGGCATCGCCATGAAATATAAGCTGCAGGCAATGAGTAACTTGGAAAAAACGAAAGAGCGGAAATTTACCAGTGGAATGAACCGGAGGTATCGTCTGATTTTCTCAAATCCGGTCTCAGGAATGAAAAAAGATGACTGGGTGAAGATCCATCCACATTTTACGCCAAATTTCCCGGCAAACCTGCAGGAAGAGGCAGAGATCGCGAAGAATCTGGAAGGTGTGGTCAGCCAGGAAACACAGCTCGGGATGCTGTCTATTGTGGACAATGTACAGGATGAAATTAAGAAAATTGATACCGATCAGAACAAGGTGAGAGCGGATCCAGTGATGAAGCAGATGTTTGGCGGCGGTGGACAGGATGACGAGTAAGGAATACTGGCAGAAACGTGAGACGGAACATGCCAAGAAGAATAAGATGTCTGAGCAGACCTATGCAGAAGAGATCCGGAAGACCTATGCGTATATGGCGGATCAGATTCAGAAGGAAATCGATGGATTTTACGCAAAATACGCCAATGCTGAGAAGATTTCGCTGGCAGAAGCAAAGAGAAGGGTTTCCAAGCTCGATATCGAAGAGTATGGCAGGAAAGCGGCGAAATACGTCAAAGAAAAAGATTTTTCCGACCAGGCGAATGAAGAGATGCGGCTGTACAATGCAACCATGAAGATCAACCGTCTGGAACTGCTGAAAGCCAATATCGGGCTGGAAATGGTATCCGGTTTCGATGAACTGCAGAAATATTTTGACAAGACGCTGACACAGCAGACAATAGAAGAATTTCGCAGGCAGGCGGGCATTCTTGGCAATTCCGTGCAGGAAAACGGAAAAATGGCGCGGGCAATTGTCGATGCGTCATTCCATAACGCCACTTATTCCGATCGAATCTGGATGTATCAGGATATGCTGAAAGCAGAGCTGGACAAGCTGCTGAAAACAGGGCTAATCCAGGGCAAGAACCCGCGGGAGCTTGCGGTGCATCTGCAGAAACGCTTCGGTGCAAGCCGGGAGGATGCAGAGCGGCTCATGGTCACGGAGCTTGCCAGAGTCCAGACAGAAGCGCAGAAGCAGTCCTATATTCGAAATGGATTCGAAGAGTATACATACGTTGCCTGCGGGAATGCAGATGTCTGCGAGCGGTGCCAGGCGTTGGATGGTAAGCATTTCAAAGTGCAGGATATGATGCCGGGAACGAACGCGCCGCCGATGCATCCACGGTGCCACTGCTCCACGGCAGCCTATGAAGACAGTGCAGAATATGAGAAATGGTTGGACTTTCTGGAGCAGGGTGGTACCACAGAAGAATGGGAAGCATCGAAAAACAGAAAGGCAAGATATAAAGACAACGAAGGAATATTCCAAACATTGGATGGCAGATCAAAGGGGCGAGACGTTATCAAACCTCGAAATATCATGAAAGAAATGAAAAAGTCCAGCATCGGAACGGAAATGTTGGAATATCTTCAGGAAAATGATATTCAAATAAAGGTATGGTACGGAGTTGATGTTGATGAAGGACTGGACGGACTTTTCGAAGATGGAGAAATCAACATTTATGCTGATAATACCAAAACGGTTCGTGAAACGGCTATTACGGTGATTCACGAGGCCACGCATGCCAAAATCAACAAGCCAAATACCAAAAGTCAAGAACTGCAATGCTATGTGAACGAGTACAGGCATCAAAACATTGAATTGACAGAGAAAGTGCTCCAGGATATAATTAATCATATAAATGATAAATATCCGAATCTGAAATGGGAGTGATTGTTTATGACGAATACTCTGAATATTCCGCCTCATGAGAGAGTAAAGCTCTTGAGGAAAGGCGAAAAAGTTTTGTGCAAAAAATGTAAAACAGGAATCATGATTCCTGTTGGCGACCGTGAAAAAACCAATACTTTTTACTGTGATTCTTGCAAGAATCAGTTAATTATCAACTGATGATAAGGAGACAGGACAAATGGCTCAGAATGATTATTTCGTGATTGTATACCAGGTACTGAAATATCTGTATGAATGCTTGAAAAAGGGTGAAAAACCAGAAGCGTGTTACCTTACAGCATCGGCTTATAATATTCCTGAGAATTACTGGCAGTATATCATGTTAAGCCTGATTACGGAAGAGTATGTAAAAGGCATTGTCGTCAATCATACGAAAGATGGCGTCCTTTTAGGCGGCCTGCCGGATGCTATTATCACGCCCAAAGGTATTTCATATCTGTTTGAGAATTCATTGATCGAAAAGGCAAAAAGGACATTGAAAGACGTAAAAGAAATGGTTCCATTTGTATAATTAACCACCAGTCGAGAGGCCGGTGGTATTTTTGTGCCCATTTGTTAAGAAAGAGAGGATCAGAGAATGATTGAGGTGCGCGTTCGTAAAAACGAAATTAAGGTGTCCGGTCATGCAATGTACGCACCGCACGGGCAGGACATCGTCTGTGCGGGTGTTTCCAGCCTTGTGCGGACGCTGATCCGCTCGATCGAGGATCTGACAAGGGATGAAATAGAATACGAAGTATCGCCCGGCTGGGTTGATATACAGTATGGGAATCTATCAGAGAGAGCAAGAACTCTGGTGGATTCCTTTTTTGTCGGCATCTGTCTGATGGTCGATGAATTTCCGGAGCATGTCAGGATCGTGTAACCGATGTGACCGAAATGTCGTTAAACTATGATTCCGGAGCAACGGCACGGGGCTATTACAGAACGGGACGGGGCAGAAAGGACAGAAAAATAATGAAGCGCAAAAACAACCATTATCATTGGAGAATCCCGATGATCAACCTGCAGGTATTTGCAGACGGCGAAGGAGACGGCAGCGGAGCCGGAGACGGAAACGAGGACGGAGCTGGAGCAGGTTCTGGAGATAGCGGCAATGAGATGTCGTTTGATGATTTTCTGGGGCAGGCAGAGAATCGCGCGGAGTTCGACCGCAGAGTGCAGAAAGCGGTAAATACAGCAGTGACCAAAGCGCAGGAAAAGTGGCAGGCGCTGACTGATGATAAGCTTTCAGAGGCGGAAAAGCTGGCGAAGATGACAAAGGAAGAGAAAGCGGAGTATAAAAACCGGAAGTTGGAAAAGGAACTGGCAGATCTGAAACGGCAGAATTCGCTCTCGGAAATGTCAAAGACGGCCAGAAAGATGCTGGCAGATGAAGAAATCAACATCCCGGATGAACTTCTGGCACATCTGGTATCGGAAAGCGCTGAGGATACCAAGACGGCAGTCGAAGCTTTCACAAAGATGTACAAGGATGCAGTACAGGCTGCCGTAAAAGATGCCCTGAAAGGAAATGCCCCAAAGGGCGGATCCGGCGGAAAAGGCGCTGTGACAAAAGAACAGATTCTTGCAATCAGCAACCCGATTGAGCGGCAGCGGCTGATTGCGGAAAACATCGCATTATTTCAGTAGGAGGAATACACATGCATAAAATTGGAAAATTAGGGCTGCAGGTGTTTGCAGCACCGGATAACATGACGGGGCAGGAACAGATCCAGGTAAAGGCCCGCGAGATTGACTTCGTAACGAGCTTTGGAAAGAATATTCAGGCACTTCTGGACATTCTTGGTATTGCCCGGATGATCCGAAAAGAAAACAATTCGGTATTAAAAACAAAGAAAGTAACAGGAACCCTTCAGTCCGGCGATGTAGGCGAGGGTGAGGAAATCCCGTATTCCCGTTATGAGGTAGTGGAGACACCGTTTGATACCATTCGGATCGAAAAGTACAGAAAAGGTGTATCCCTGGAAGCGATCGCAGAAAAGGGCTATGATGCCGCTGTACAGTCCACAGATGAAGAATTTAAAACGGATCTGCAGAACGTGGTCATGGATAAGTTCTATGCTCAGCTGAAAGCCGGATCCCTGACCGGACATGAAAGCACCTGGCAGATGGCGGTTGCGATGGCAATCGGTAAAGTAAAGGACAAATTTAAAAAGATGCGGAGAAGTGCAACCGGAACAGCCCTCTGGGTGAACACACTGGATGTATACAAATATGTTGGCGCTGCGAACATCACGCTGCAGACGGCATTCGGCTTTGAATACATGAAAAATTTCCTTGGAGCGGAGGTTGTTTTTATCAGCTCTGAAATTCCGGAAAACGTAGTCATCGCCACTCCGCTCAACAATATCATCGGATATTATGTTGACCCGGGTGATTCTGAATTTGCAAAATCAGGCCTGGTTTATACCACAGATCCAACCACAAATTTCATCGGTTTCCACTCTCAGGGCTCTTATGAGCGTGCAATGTCGGATCTGTTTGCAATCATGGGACTGCGGATCTTCTGTGAGTACCTGGATGCGATCGCCTATATCTCTGTTGGCGGAGCTGATACCCAGACACTGGGAAAACTGACCCTGACATCCGCAGAAGGTTCTGAAACCGGAAAAACAAAGATCTCCGTAAAAGAGCAGCTGATGTCTATGAAAAACTGCTGGAAGTACAAAGATGCGGCATCCGCGACTACCGTGAAATACGGCGATGACGTGAAAAACTGGAGCAAATGGGATGGAGAATCCGAAATCGCATCTACAGAAACCCATCACATCACGCTGGTTGAGTGTGATCAGAACTATAAAGCAGTCCGTTCCGGCGATGTAACAGTAGCTGTGAAGAGCTGAGAAGGAGGAACCTATGTACAGGGTGATTGAATACTTTACGGATCTTCATGACGATGACCATGAGTACCGAGAGGGTGATGTTTTCCCGCGCGAGGGAATCAAGGTCTCGAAAGAGCGTCTGGAAGAGCTTGCTTCGGATAAAAACCTGCGTGGAACCCCGGTGATCGAACTGGTAAAAGAACCAGAGAAGTAGGAGGCAGTCGATGCTCGAAGATCTGAAACTGCTTCTTGGACTGGAAGACACAGATAAAAAGACAGAACAGCAGCTACAGCTGATTCTGAATGCCACGAAACAGCGGTTGAAATTTCTTCTTGGCGGTCTGGAGCCGCCGGAAGAAATGGAATACATCATATTGGATGTTTCAGTCATTCGATTCAACCGAATCGGATCAGAAGGGCTCTCCTCTCACAGTGTTGAGGGCGAGAGCCTTTCCTGGTCTGAAAATGATTTTGCCGGGTACATGGATGATATTCAGTCTTATCTGGACAGCCAGCGGGAGGCAAGGAAGGGAAAAGTGAAGTTTTTGTGAGATACGATACGCCAATTTTCTTCCGGCGAGTCCTGCCGGGTGAGTATGATCCAACGACTGGAAACTATGCCGACGATCAGGTAACAGAGGTGCGGAAAATGGCATCTGTGATGGATACGCGGGCGGAAATCATGCAGATCGTATACGGTGGGATCCGTCAGGGCAGCGTGACAGTGCAGCTCCAGAACCATTATCAGAAGCCGTTTGACAGGATCCGGATTGGAAACACGACCTACAAAGTGGACTATACGCGGAAATTACGTGTGAAACAGACTTTTATTTTATCGGAGGTGGTTTGATGCCGAAAATCAAGCTGGAAGGAATGGAGAAGCTGCAGGTCAAATTGAAGAAAAACGTGCAGATGAGCGATGTAAAGCGGGTTGTAAAGGAAAATGGTGCTCAAATGCAAGAAAAAATGCAGAGAAAAGCAAATTTCAAGAAGGGTTATCAGACCGGAACAACAAAAAGAAGTATCGGGATGAGCATCAAAGATGGAGGAATGACTGCCGAAGCCGGACCAACAACGGAATATAGCCCATACCTCGAACATGGTACGAGATATATGGAAGCGCAGCCGTTTGTATATCCTTCTTATGCGATTCAGAAAGAACAGTTCAAATCCGATTTGAAAAAGCTTACGAGGTGACATCATGGACCCACAGCAGGAATTATTCAGTGCGTTGCTTCTGGAATTAAAAAAACAGTATCCAGACAGTGTGTATGACACGTTTTTACCGCCGGAAGGTACGCCATACCCGTTTATCTATCTGGCGGACAGCGATTTAACCGACAGAGCCAATAAAACGGCTGTATTCGGCACTGCAAGCCAGACAATTCACGTCTGGCATGACAATCCGCGGCAGCGCGGCACAGTATCACAGATGCTTCTGCAGATTAAGCAGATTTGCAGACAGCTGGAACATACCGGCAACTTTTCGTGGTCCGTGCAGGACCTGAATCAGAGAATATTGCCGGACACAACCACCAATCAGCCACTTCTTCACGGTATCGTGGAAGTAACTTTTTTATTCAGTTAGGAGAACAGCATGAGAAAAACAATTGATTTACAGTTATTCGCAGATGCGGTACGTGGTAAAAAGATCGTTTATCTGTACCGCCTTAAAAAAGATGCGGCTAAAAATGCAGCTACAGCATTAGCGTTTACGACAGAGAACGGCAGAACGACAAGCAAAGATGCCGATACCACAGAGACAAAGGATGGCACGATCCGTACCCCGGGAGCAGCCGAGGTTGAGATTACGGCAACCAGTATTCTTGCCAAGGGCGACACACTGATCGACTCTCTTGAAGATGCCATGATCAATGATGAACTGGTCGAGATCTGGGAAGCAAATCTGGATGAACCAGCATCCAGCGGAAGCAATAAATTCAAGGGAAAATATTTCCAGGGTTACGTAACAGAGCTGGAAAAGACTTCGAATGCCGAGGATATGGTAGAAGTATCCCTTACCTTTGGCGTAAACGGAACCGGCGAGAAAGGCGATGTGACAGTGACAGCCGCACAGCAGGAAGTAGCGGCATACGTATTTACAGATACAACTAAAACAGGAGCGTAAAAATGCAGAGGGCGAGCAATCGTCCTCTTTTTTGAACAGTAAAGGAGAAAAATGATATGGAACTTACAATCAATGGACAGGTGTATCAGTTTAATTTTGGCATGGGATTCATGAGAGAAATGAATAAAAAAGTAACTATGCCGGTAGACGGAGTAAAAGATGCTAAGAAGAATATTGGCCTGAGATACGCTGTGGCAGGGATCATGGACGGAGATGTAGAGTCTCTTGAGGATCTGTTACTCGTAGCGAATAAAGGGCAGAATCCGAGAGCAACTACAGAAATTCTGGATGAATATATTGATGATCCGGATACCGATATCAATCAGCTCTTCGAAGATACGATGGGTTTCTTAAAGAGTGCAAATGCTACGAAGAAATGCGTCCAGAATCTCGAGAAGACGATCGAGGAAGAAAAAGCGAAGAAGTAGGCGATATAACTCATGAAGAGGCGAGCTTCGAAGAACAATACCGGGAAGCTGCAATCAGCTGCTTCCGGTATTTGGGATTCACATCGTTTGAGCAGGTTGATCGTCTGACGATAGCACAGTACGAAATTATGATGGAAGCGCTGAGATATCGGATAGTAGACGACGAATACAGGGCACATCGGCAAGCCTTTCTGAATTTTGCTGCCCAGGCGCAGAAAAAATCTGGGAAGAAAACAGTGCCAGTATACAAAAGATTCCGAAATTTCTTCGACTATGAAAAAGAATTAAAAAATGTGAAGGAAAAGAAACATAAGAAGAGCGATCCGCGTTTTGTTGGAATATCCAAGTTGTTAAAGAAAGGAGGGCGAACAGATGGCAGAATCTTATAGCGTAAAAGCGGTTTTGTGCGCGGAAGATAAAAACTTCTCGTCAATGATGAAATCATGTAGTAGTTATGCTGATAATCTGAAAAATACGCTTACAAGTGGAATTGGATTTGGTGCTATGGCGGCGATTGGATCCAAGGCAGTCTCGGCAATCGGAAGCGGACTGAAAAGCTTGACTGCTGGTGCAATAAGCGCTGGCGCGAATTTTGAGAATGCTATGTCGTCTGTAGCAGCTATTTCCGGAGCTACAGGATCCGACTTTGATAGACTGTCTGAAAAGGCAAAACAGCTTGGAAAATCCACGCAGTACACCGCAAGCGAGACAGCTTCTGCGATGGAGTATATGGCAATGGCCGGCTGGAAAACTGAGGATATGTTAAATGGAATCGAAGGTGTAATGGATCTAGCCGCAGCGTCGGGAGAAGATTTGGCAGGCGTTTCTGACATTGTAACAGATGCGATGACAGCGTTCGGCTTATCAGCAGATGGCACAACCAAAATTATTAAAGATGGTTTTACGAAAGAAGTTTCTAACGCTTCACATTTTGCTGACGTTCTTGCAGCGGCTTCGGCCAATTCCAATACAAATGTTGCCATGTTGGGTGAATCATTTAAATATGCGGCTCCGGTAGCTGGATCGTTAGGCTATAGTGTAGAAGATACAGCCATCGCTCTCGGTCTCATGGCTTCATCAGGATTGAAAAGCAGCATGGCCGGAAGTAGCCTTCGAACTATTCTGACGAATCTTGCAAAGCCAACAGATGATATCAGTGACGCAATGGATTATTTGGGCATATCGTTGCAGAATGGTGATGGCTCGATGAAGTCTCTGATGGACATTGTAACCGATCTGCGCGGTGCATTTGGACAATGCAAAATGCCAATGGATCAGTTCCAAGAGAGCCTTGCAAAACTTGACGAAAAGTATGCCAATGGAGAGCTGACAGAAAAGAAGTATAATGAAGCATTAGCAGATTTAACGGAAAAGGCTTATGGAGCAGAGGGAGCGTTAAAGGCCAAATACGCTGCTACGTTAGCTGGAAAAGAGGGTATGTCAGGTCTGCTTTCAATCGTGAGTGCGGCACCAGAGGATTTTGACAAGTTAACCAATGCCATTTATAACAGTGACGGTGCAGCCAAAGAAATGGCAGAGATCAAAATGGATAATCTTCAGCACGATGTCGTGAAACTGCAGTCTGCTATGGAAGGACTTGGAATTACTGCATTCAACCAGGTTGGCGGAAAAATGAGAGGTTTGGTTGGCATCGCAACTGAGACGGTTGGAAAAATTGATGAAAAGCTTGCCAGCGGAAAAGGGATCGAAAAGGCTGTCGATAAAATAGAATCAATGGTTGAGAAAGCAAAACCATATTGGGATATTTTCAAAACGGACGCATTGGAAGCGGGAACGGCACTGGGCGATGCGGCTGGGGCGATCATAGGAGATATCAAGAAGCTTTCAGGTTCTTTTGGTAGCACAGAAAGTATTGAAAATTTCTCTACCACTTTGGGAGAGGTCAAAGATGGAATTGTAGCAGTTTCGGGATTTTTGGAAAAACATTCGGACGCGATTGCAAAAGTAGCGGTGGCACTTCCGAAACTCTTGATTGCATATAAAGGCTTTAAAATCGTTAAGGCTGTAGCACCGTTTGTTGGCGCATTTACAGGAGCTGTTGGAGGGCTGGCAAAGGCTGGACTCGGGAAAATCGCACCTGGGCTATTTGGTGTTTCAAAAGGCCAGGAGGCGGTTGGAAAATCCAGCGGCGGTAGTGCGAAGAAAATGGTAGCGTCTGCCAAGGCTTTTATGATGATGGGCGTTGGAGTGCTGGCGATCAGCGCAGGATTCTACTTGCTTGCACAGTCGGCAATTGCAGTAGCCAATGCTGGTCCGGGGGCAATAGCTGTTTTTGCCGGTTTGATTGGCGTGGTAGTAGGGCTCGCAGTTGGTATGACGAAAATGTTTTCATCTATGTCCGGCGGTTCAAAGAAATTAACAGCGATGGCACCGGCGCTTCTGGCGTTGGGAGCGGCTGTGCTAATGATTAGCGCAGGTTTGGCACTTTTGGCATATTCTTCGATTCAGTTGGCGAGTGCCGGTCCGCTGGCTATCGGCGTAATGGTAGGAATGGTGGTTGCACTTGGAGGCTTGATGCTGGTGGCCAAGAGTGTAGCGCCAACGCTTTCGGCCGGAGCGGTTGGATTTGTTGCGTTTGGCGCTGCGGTATTAATTGCAGCAGCCGGAATCAGTTTGTTATCCTTGGCGGCTATTAATCTTGCAAATGCCGGTCCGCTTGCTATTGGATGTATGGTTGGCATGGTTGCGGCAATCGCTTTGTTGGCAGTTGGAGCGGCTGCTCTTGGACCAGCACTAACAGCGGGAGCAGTTGGCTTTATTGCATTTGGAGCCGCTATTGTTTTGGTAGCAACAGGAGCATTGATTGCAAGCACAGCGTTGGCTGTTGTATCCGCTGTTCTTCCTACAATTGCACAGTACGGAGCGCAGGGAGCGGTAGCAATTGCTCAGCTTGGAGCGAGTATGATTGTCTTTGGCACCGGAGCTGCTGTTGGAGGAGTTGGCGCAACCGTGCTCGGAGTTGGTCTTGCGTTGGTCGGCGTAACTGCACTGGCTGCAGCCGCAGGAGTAATTGCATTGTCTGCCGGAGCAGCGGTGCTTGGAGCTTCGCTTGTGATGGCAGGTGCAGGTTTGACGATTATGGGAGCAGCATTTCCACTTGTAGCGGCTGGCGCAAAGGCCAGTGCGGCTGGATTGACGGCATTACTTGGATCTGGTACTGCGGCCAGTGCAGTTTTTGTGATTTTGGCAGGATCTTCTGGCGCGGCAGCTGTAACAGTTGGCGTATTTGCAGCGGCAATGGTGGCCGGAGCCGCAGGAACCGGTCTTATGGTAGTTGCTCTGAAATCAGTAAATTCCAGTATGAAGTCAATCGCCGGAAATGCGAAAAGCGCTGAAAAATCGCTTACAGGTATGCGCTCCAGCGTGAATGTTGTGAATTCTGGGCTGGATGCATTGGGAAACAAGGCGAAATCTGCGATCAGTGCATTGATTAAGCAGTTTTCCCAAGGAGAAAGTAAAGCGAAGACTTCTGGAAATGCGGTTGGAAATAATTTTAATAATGGCGTTTCAGCTGGAATGTCAAGGGCGGTTTCTACAGCAGAAACAATGTCAAATTCAATCGTAATTACCATGCGATCATCGGCAGGTGGGGCCTATAACAGCGGTGCTTACATCGGCATGGGTCTCGCTAACGGTATGGCAAGCCAGGTCGGCCATGTAAGAGCAGTGGCGGCACAGCTTGCGGCGGCTGCAGAGGCGGCGATCCGGGCAAAAGCGCAGATTCACAGCCCATCGCGGGTGACGGATAAGCTGGGCAACTATTTCGGAATCGGCTGGATCAACGGCATCATGGATCATGTGCAGGAGGCAAAGCAGGCAGCCATGGAATTGATACAGGTTCCGGAGCTTACACCTGCGCCGGAAATCGGAATGAACCTTCGATCTGGATATGAAGACCTGAACGACAGCTACCAGTACAGCAGCAATGGAAAATATACCATCTATGTACCGGTTAATCTGGACGGAAGAGAGATCGGAAAGGCGACTGCAACGTATACACGAGAAGAAATTGAGAAACAGGAGACTAGGGAGAACCGAAAGAAAGGCAGGAGAATGAATGTATAACTTTGTAGATACCACGGAGCGGTACCCAGGGCAGAACCTGCCTTCGGAGGCTCTCATGTTTAATGGAAACTATTTGGAAAATGTGATTCCCGGCTACCGGACACTTTATGTGTCCGGCCGGGAAATTTTGGGTACGGAGATTACAGATCTGGAAACAGGCGTGTCTGACGGTACAAAGTATCGACGAAAGCGTTATCAGCCAAGGACTATTGTGGTGGGATATCAGCTGGTAGCCGAAGATAATGTAGCTTTTCGCAGTGCTTACAACAAACTGAATGCTCTTCTGGATGCAGAACAGGCAACCCTTATTTTTGCAGATGAACCGGACAAATATTATATCGGAACAAAGCAGGGAACGAGTGAAGTGCCGGCGGGAAGAAATGCGATCACTGCGGAGCTGGAATTTTACTGCGCGGATCCATTCAAGTATTCGGTGGAAGAATTTACGGTGAATCCGACTGCGGATGACGGAAAAACGTTCATTGTGTCGTACAACGGCACTTATCGGGCCTTTCCAAAGCTTCAGGCAGTAATGCACAGTGAAAATGGAGTAGTAGGTTTTGTAAATGACTCCAAGAAAATTCTTCAGTTCGGTGATCCGGATGAGTTGAACGGAGAAACATACAAAAAAAGCGAACTGATAACAAGCTATGCTGACCAATATGTCTGGTCACAGGATGCGGCGTGGAAAGATGATACAGGGAGCAACTTCTTATACAGTAACAGCAAGACGGCTGGAAAGCTGGGTGTCATGAGCGTAGACAGCATCAAAGGTCTGTATCTGGCCAGCAGTGGATATGTAAGTCCAAACACAAACGGCTGGAATGGAGCTATGAAATCTATTGATGTGGTAGATTCCAATGGAGCAAAGGGAGCGACGCACCTCTATTGTTACATGAACAGCTGGTTTGAAACTGGTCTTATGGGGCAGACGGGCTGCCAGGCGATTGCTTTCTGCGATGCGAACGGAAAAATGATCTGCTGCCAGGAGATATACAAAACAGATACGATTGGGAACACAGCGCATATGAATATGTGGATTGGTGGAAATAACCCACGCATTGCCAAAACATATACGTTCGAACCATGCCATCGAAAAGACGCAAACCCGTACAGCCAAACTTATGGTGCAAGCGACATGATGAAGCACGGAGACAAAATTCGCTTTTTCTGGAACGGAAGTTATCCGGAATTTACAGTGCCGGAATTAAAAGACGTGAAAGTAGCAACAGTAAAACTGTATCTGGGCCAGTGGGGAAACCGTAACACAGGAAATCAGCTCGTTACCCGAAACTATTTCCGCGGCATCTTCGTGAGAATTGACAATGTGGAAAAATGGCGCGATATTCCGAATAAATTTTCGGTGAATCAGATTTTGACAGCTGACTGCAGTAACGGAGAAGTTATGCTGCAGGGATTGCCACGGCAGGATCTTGGAGCACTGGGAAACGATTGGGAAGGGTTCTTTCTGCAACCCGGAATCAATCAGATTCAGTGTATCGCTTCGGATTGGGCTACCCAGCCAACATACACGATGAAATACAGGGAGGTGTATCTGTGATTTTGTATTTTGCAGATCGACATATGAATATCCTTGGGCAGGCAAGTACAGAGCTGCCAGAAGGCTTATATGTCTCAGATGATCTGAAAACAGAAGAAGTAGAAGCTGGTGTTGCAACGCTGGAATTCACACTGAATTATACGGTAAACACTCGAAAAGATGCCGCTCAGTATAGCACTGTTGGTAACTATATTCTTCGGAAGAATGGCGATGAGCAGGAATTTTATACGATTATCACCAGCGAGGAAAATATTTACAAACAGGAAATAGAAATCTACGCTGAGGATGCCGGCATGGATCTTCTGAACGAGACGGTTGGCGAATATAAGGCAGACAAAGCGTACCCTGCGAGCTACTATATAAAAAAATTCAGCGATGATTCCGGATTTGAGATTGGAATTAATGAGGTCAGCAATTATAACCGGAAACTGTCCTGGGAGGGCGAAGCTACCGCTTCTGAGCGTATTTTGAGTGTTGCCACGCAGTTTGACGCGGAAGTTTCCTACAATTTTGAAATCGAACGGCTGAAAATCAAACATAAATATATCAATCTGCATAAGAAGCGCGGCGTGGATCAGGGACGGGAGCTTCGAATCAACCGAGAAGTAAAGAACATCATCGTAAAGAGTTCTGTAGAAGATCTGGCTACGGCACTTTCCGTTACCGGCGGATATCCGGAAGACAGTGAAACGCCGATCAATCTGAAAGGGTATAAGTATGATGACGGCGATATATATCTGTCCGGCAGTACGATTTATTCCCGGAGCGCGGTGGCCAAATGGAGTCGGTATCTTTCCGAAAAAGGAAATGGAACCGGTCATATTGTCCAGACTTACACCTATGATACGTTAAGTCAGTCAGAGTTGTGCAATCGTGCCGTATCAAAGCTGAAAAAGATCTATGATGCAGCCGTATCCTATGAAGTGGAGCTGGCGTATCTGCCGGACGGAATCAAGATCGGCGATACAGTGAACATTGTAGATGATGCCGGAGAACTGTATTTGTCTGCAAGAATCATGAAACTGGAGTCCTCCATTTGCAATGATGAGTACACGGCAACGCTGGGCGAATACAAGCTGAAATCGAGTGGAATTTCAGAAAAGATGGAGAGCCTGGCTGCACAGTTTGAGAAGCTGGCAAAGAACCGGACGTTTTACACTTGGGTTGTGTTTGCTGATACAGAAACAGGTGCTGGAATATCGCTTAAATCTGCCGGAAAAGCATATATGGGTATTGCATACAATCAGACGACAAAGCAGCCGGTTTTGACGGATCCGAGTGTCTACACCTGGGTAAAGGTTGTTGGAGATCAGGGAATTGCGGGAGAACCTGGAAAAGACGGTCTGACAAGCTTTTTTCATGTGAGATATGCTGATGTTCCGAATCCGATAGCAAATCAGATGAGAAAAGATACCGGAAAGTATATTGGTACCTATACAGATTATACGCTTGAGGACAGCACAGACCCAACCAAATATACCTGGCGGAAGTTCCAGGGCGATGATGGCGAGGACGGAGCGGATGGTGTTCCGGGAAACGATGGAGCGGATGGCGAAACCAGTTACCTGCATATGGCCTATGCAACGAGCGCTGATGGAAAAACAGGATTTTCGACAACCAATGCAGTTGATAAGACATATATCGGCCAATATGTAGATTTTGTCAAAGCGGATTCCACAGATCCGGCGAAGTACCGCTGGAGCAAATTTCAGGGGCCGAAAGGTGATAAAGGAGATCCAGGCGAACAGGGACTGCGTGGACTGCAGGGTGAAAAGGGAGAACAGGGAATTCAAGGACCGAAGGGCGAGAATGGCAAAACCACGTATACGCATATCGCTTATGCAAACAGCTCCGACGGAAAGGTTGGTTTTTCTGTTTCAGATTCTGATCGAGACTACATTGGAATGTATGTAGATGAGGTCGAAGCCGACAGCACCGATCCGACGAAATATGCCTGGACAAAGATTAAGGGTGCGGACGGTACACAGGGTATTCAGGGTAAGCCGGGAGCGGATGGAAAGACCCCTTATCTGCACATTGCCTATGCAACAAGTTCAGATGGAAAGACAGGATTTTCTATTACAGAATCAACCGGTAAGACGTACATCGGTGTGCACACGGACTATACAAAGGCGGATTCTACCGATCCGTCCAAATACAAGTGGACAAAGATTCAAGGGCCGCAAGGTACACAGGGACTGCAGGGAATCCAGGGACCGAAGGGTGCGGATGGAAAAGATGGAAAAACAACGTATTTTCATATCAAATATTCTGCTGTTTCCAATCCGACTTCTGCATCTCAGATGACAGAGACACCATCGAAATACATTGGAACGTATGTGGATTTTACACAGACGGATTCCGACGATCCGAAGAAATATAGCTGGCAGCAGCTGGAAGGCTCACAGGGTCCGCAGGGAAAACAGGGAATTTCCGGCATCAATGGAGCGGATGGGAAAACCAGCTATCTACACATCAAATACAGTAACGATGGTGGAAAGACCTTTACCGGAAATAGTGGTGAAGACATTGGTTCTTATATCGGAACGTGCGTGGACTATGCAAAAGATGATCCTACGAGCGTTGGAGCATATAAGTGGGCAAAAATCAAAGGCGAGACAGGAGCCAAAGGAGAAAAGGGTGATACGGGTAAGGGCGTCAAATCGACGGCAGTTACATATCAGGTGTCATCTTTAGGAACGGCTATCCCGGCGGGAACGTGGTCTTCTTCTATTCCGTCCGCATCGGCGGGGCAGTATCTTTGGACCAGGACGGTCATCACGTATACGGATAATACAACATCTACGATATATAGTGTCAGCCGCATGGGAACGAATGGAACCAATGGAGCGAATGGCACCAATGGAAAGAGTATTGGATCAGTAGTCAATTATTACCTGGCAACGGCATCTTCCAGCGGAGTTACAACGGCGACGAGTGGATGGACAACAGCTGTCCAGTCGGTGTCTGCGGCTAAGAAGTATCTTTGGAATTATGAGGTTGTGAAGTATACCGACGGAACTGTGGCGAGTACAACTGCGCCTTGCATCATTGGATCATACGGTGATCGGGGAAGTAAAGGGGATAAAGGTGATACCGGATCAACCGGAAATGGTATTAAGGGGATCGTGGAGCATTACGCGGTTTCAACCTCGAATTCATCGGCTCCTACAACATGGTCAACGACTGTGCCAACGATGACTGAAACAAATAAGTATTTGTGGAATTATGAAACCATTACATATACAAATAACACCACAAATGATACGGCTAAAAGGGTTATTGGCGTTTATGGCAATAAGGGAGCCACTGGAGAAGATGGAAAAAATGGTACAAATTTATGGGTAAATCCGCTATTTGAGTCAGGAAAACCTCAGATAACAAGGATTGATACAAGTGTCACAGCTCCAAATGGCGCGGCAGTTAATATACTTGATAGCAGAGATCATCAAAATAGCTCAACAGCTTTTCCAGTATTTCCGGGACACCAGTATCGCATAACTGTTCACCGAAAGCGAATAACGGGTTCCCTCGAATTGAACTCCGGCATATGGTACATAACGCGGACGTCTGGACAAGCTTACGATACAATTGTGGCGCCGACATCAACCAAAGATCTTGGTAATAGTTGGCAGGAAGCGACATATAACTTCACTTGTCCATCAGGAAAATCAAAAGGAAGCGTATATTTTCAGATAGAACAGCAGACAAACAATATCACAACTAAATGGTATATTGCAAATGTCATTTGTGTTGATATAACAGGCTTAAAAGGTGATACTGGAGCCAAAGGTGATAAAGGGGATAAAGGAGCAACTGGTCCTCAGGGACCACAAGGTCCTCAAGGTGTAAAAGGCGATAAAGGTCCTCAGGGAGATAAAGGAGCAACTGGAGCAACTGGTCCTCAAGGTCCACAGGGCGCTGCAGGTAAGGACGCAAATCAGGTAGTGCATACGGTAGATGGAAACGGTGAGTCAAATCTTTATGTCGAATTTGCTACAATAAAGATCACAGGTTCGTATGCAAATCAGCCAACAACATTTAAACTTGGCGGCAGAGGTTTTGAGACAACAGATGTCCAGTTTAGTTTTATCTCTGCAAATAACTCAGATCCTGGATTGGATTTTCTAAGATCTTCAGGCGAATGGTCGTTATGGATTTATAAAAAGACTACTTCAACGTGGGGCCTTATAACAAGATTAAATGAATCGTGGGGACATCTGAGAGTATTTAACTATACTCAAGGTTCTGGCCCATATACAGTGACGTGGACATCAACTAAATTAGCTTCTTTACCATCTGGTTCAATTAATGCGAATCCTTTACAAGCAGCAAAAACAGCCACCAACTTTATGCAGTTTACTGATGGGACCGGATTGGAAGTTGGTAATAAAACCAGCGGATCTTGGTCTGGCTATCGGACTAAGATTTCAGCATCAGCATTTGAGATTCTTAACCGGGCAGGAACGACACTCGCATATTATGGTGATAAGTTGATCCAGCTTGGAAAGAACGCAAAAGATGCGGTTATTGAGTTATGTGGCGGTGTCGGTAAGATTTTGGTTGAAACAAAATCCGGCAATGCGGCTCTGTCAATCCAGAGCGAATATGTAGATATTAAAGGTGTCCACGAATCTGTATTGGAGACATCAAGTTCTTCTGGAAGCTGTATAGCCGGAGCTGTTGACGATTCTTTTGTTGTAAATACTTACTCGGATGCCAACAACAAAGCAAACTTCGATATTGGTAACGGTAGCATTATTCTTGAATCAAAGAAGAAAGGTTATCAGGCAGAGGTCGAATTTTATGGCTGTGGCTGGTCTGGAGGAGTGTATACTGGAGCGTTCGCACCGACCAAGGCGTACTCCGAAAAGATTATGTTAGGAGATAGTGGAAGAGTATGGGAGCGTTTGATTGTTAAAAACTCCCCACAGGTCACATCCGATCGCCGCGCCAAAACAAACATATTTCCACTCGGTGAGAGCAAGATCAATAAGACGGATATTCATTCGGAATTGTTCGACCGCTTGAAGCCGGTGCAGTACCGAATGATTGACGGCGATGGACGCATTTGCTATGGATTTGTCGCACAGGATGTTGTGGAAGCCATGCGAGCGCTCGGAATCCGAGAAGATGAGCTGGATCTGGTGCATCACGATAGAAAGAACACGGAGGATGGTTATATTGATACCTATAGTATGGTATATACCAATTTAATTGCTGTAATAACGCATGAACTGCAACTTGAAAAAGAAAAGAGATCCAAACTCGAATTGGAGGTTGCAGGTCTCAGAAGTGAACTTGATACCATGAGAGATAATCTCTCTGGAAATAATTAATTTAAAGGAGGACATACATTATGTCAGAAGTAAAAGCAACGTACACAAAGGATATCCACTATTCAGGAATCATCACAGTAGACGGTGAAACAGTAGTATCCATGGATGCGAACATGGATGCAAAACACCCGGATGTGCCGATTATCAATCGGTATATCAATAACGGAAGAAAATACAGATCGGACAAGGCAGCAATTGATGACATTGTTGATAAGTTCGAAAATGACATCTGGGATGAGTATGATAAGTATACCGCTGAATTAGAAGAAAAGGAGAAAGCTGAGTAGAGCCGGAAACGGTCCTGCTTTTTTGAATCAAGAAGAAAGAGAGACGGTGCAGTGAGCGAAATATTAATGCAGACATATACTGTAGTACTTCCAGTGCTTCTTGGGTACATCGTCTGGCTTCTGAAGAACCAGAAAAGAGACCGGGACGCAAACAGCAAGGGAACCATGCTGCTGCTCAGGGTCCAGCTGATCGAGTACCATAGCAAGTATACACAGTTGGGAGACATCCCATTCTATGCATACCAGAATTTTTGTGAAATGTACGAAGCCTATCATGCATTAGGTGGAAATGGTATGGTAACGAAAATGAAGCAGGAAATTGATGAATTACATATCAAAAAGAAAGGTGATTAATATGGAACAGATTATGAATTATGTGAAACCGGAACTTATTGTGGTGGCAGTTGCCCTGTATTTCTTTGGTATGGCACTCAAACAGGCGCAGGCTGTAAAGGATAAATATATCCCTCTGATTCTCGGCGGCGTGAGCATTGTACTGTGTGCTATCTGGGTGCTGGCTACCAGTGAGGTGTGCACCGGTCAGCAGGCGGCGATGGCAGTCTTTACAGCGGTCACGCAGGGCATCCTTGTGGCGGGGCTGAGCAATTATGTGAATCAGATTATCAAGCAGACACAGAAATCAGAGTGAGGGCGGCCAACAACCGTCCTTTTTTGCGCCGGCGCAAATCTGCCGGAGAAAGGGAAGTATCATGAGAATTGACAGATCTTTTATCAGTAACCAGAACACCTACGAAGAGAACGATCCGCGGTGTATTGTAGTCCACAACACAGATAATTTCAGAGCGGGTGCCGATGCCCGCACACACGCAGAAGCGCAGCATAATGGTGAGCTGTCCAATATGTCTGCCCACTATTACGTTGATGATGGCGACACTGCCTACCAGGCCGCGCCGCATAACCGCGGATGCTGGCACGTCGGAGTCAACTATGGCGGTGCTAACCTGTTTGGACGCTATGGCAATCGGAGCAGCATCGGCGTGGAAATGTGTGTGCAGAGCGGATATGACTATGAGAAGGCTTTCCGTAATACCGTTGCGGTGGTCAAGGAGATCATGAGAGAAACCGGAATCCCGGCATCCAGGGTATATCGGCACTATGATATCTGCAGCAAGCACTGCCCTAGCCAGATTATGGAAAGGGATGACTGGGGTCGCTTCAAGAAGTTGATCAGCGGTGCATCCAACACGCCGAAGCAGCCGGAAAATACGAAATACGAGCCTGGAATCTATAAAGTCAACGATGCAGCGCTTAATATTAGAAGTGCACCAGATGCAGACAGTAAAATCGTCGGAGTAATCCGGGATAAGGGCAGCTACACGGTGACAGAAATTCAGAATGGAAGCTGGGGACGGCTGCTCTCCTGTGCGGGCTGGATCAACTGCCACAACAAGTATTGTACTTACGGTGGCCCTGCATCTCAGTCCGATCAGAAGCCGACCGCAAAAGTGATTGCGGTTGATGGCGTGTGGGGTCCGGAACTGACCCGGCGTCTGCAGGAGATTTTCGGAACTGGCGTAGACGGGAAAATCAGTAATCAGCCCACGAGCAATAAAAAATACTGCGCTGGCATCGCGGCGGCCGAATGGTCTGATAAACTGTCCGGCGGCTCCGATCTGATCAAGGCCATGCAGAGATGGGCAGGAGTAACCGCGGACGGCTACATCGGGCCGCAGACCATCCGCGCACTCCAGCGTAAGATCGGCACGCCGATTGACGGTGTGATCAGTAATCCATCTGCAATGGTTCGCGCCCTGCAGGAGTGGTGTAATCGGCAGTAATCGGCCAACAAAAAAGCCCCGGGGATCTCCGGGGCAAAAAGAAACGCCGTAGCAAAAAGAAACGCCGCAGCTACGCGGCGAAAAGAATTGTTCTTTTTTGTGGTCATTTCGGTTGTTCTGACCGTAGAAAAGAATAACATATATGCTTGAAGAATGCAATATCTTTTTGTCTGGTGGCAATGCCACCCATTTGCCACCGTACATGAAAGACGGTGATAGAAGTGAATATAGTCAAAATGCAAAACATTGAAAGAAAGTGCAGATTATGGTATCATCATAGAATTAGATAGATTAAGAAATGCCGTTTATGCTCTTATGCTGATATACTTGCCATGTAGAGACTGTTGTTCTTTTGTCCCAACAAAAACCAGATGACACGATAGAGATCGACTTAGACCTGGACGAGCTGGATGCCACCAGTGCCGAGTTGAAAGCAACCTATCAGGAAATCAAAGATTATGTGCTGAAAGAATTTGGCTTGAAGGTTTCAA
>ERZ827488.290-NODE-290-length-79530-cov-6.214004_pt1 | contig 79530 bp, 91 predicted proteins | sample MGYA00519771_ERZ827488 | MGnify/ENA primary metagenome ERZ827488 (study PRJEB31778, sample SAMEA3449323) | human gut metagenome | biome: human gut; feature: human-associated habitat; material: faeces | place: United Kingdom | collected 2010/2012 ... | reverse complement strand
GGTGCTCAAAGTATTTATTTTAAATAATTTGTGACAAATGATTGACTAACCTACATGCGAAAAGTGATGAATATCTAGGAATTACTGGATTTTTTGTGAAAAATGTGATATACTTCATACAATAATAAAAAGTAGTGTATGTTAAAAGAATAATTGATATAAATGTAATTAAAGTAGTAGGAGGACAAAAATGAGTAAAAAAGATACAAAATCTAACAAAATATTAAAAGTAATTTATTATGATGAAAATGCAGCGATCGACTATGTTACAATAATGAATGAAGGAAATATAACTGTTGAAGAAATAAATAAAGCAATTAGTGGAAACAATGCAGAAGTTGGAATAGAAGGAAGTGCTTCGGTAAAAACATCATTACTAAAAATGCTTAATCTATCTTTAGGAGTGAAAGCAGGAGCATCAGGACATCAATCTAATGAAAAAATAGTAAATTCAACTATAACTACTAATATAATGACTGAATTTATAAAACTAGCCGATTTAGACTCTAATATCGAAAAATTGACTGGTTTAAGATTACGTATTGATGAAGATACTTTAACATATTTAAAAAGTGTTTTTCCTTATTTGTCTTTATTGAAAGATCCAGAAAAGATTGATGAACTAAAAGAAATTAATATTGAGAAAGTGGATGAAGTTATTCTATCAACAAAAGGATACTTTGAATTTTTGGCATATAAAAATAATGTAGAAAAGTCAGTATTAAGATTCAATGTTGATTGTTTTAGAAATAACTATAAATTTGGAGATTTATTAAAAATGGATCTTTGCTATTATGGGATTAAAGTAGGAACAACCAAAAAGGAAGAATTAAAGCTAGAAAATGAAATAAATACAGCAAAGAAGGTATTATCGGAAGAAGATTTAAGTATTAACACACAAAGCTCGAATAATGAATTACCAATATATGATATAATAATTGCAGGAGTAAAAAATGATTGAAAATAAAAAAGTAATAATTTATACAGGACCTACAAAGGCTTTTAATGAATTTACAATGAAGTTTTATGAAAGAGACAAGAATAATTATAATTTAACTAAGTTGGTTAATTTGAGTGAAAACGAAAGAAATACATTATTAGTAAAGATTCAGGGGCAAGAACAAAAAAGAGAGAGCAACCTTGAAGAAAATGTAATTGATTTATTAACTGTGTCTAGTAATGAATATTCAGGAGTCACAGAAGCTGTAACAAGTAATTTTGTAAATTATATTTCTAAATATAATATTAGCAAACTAATCATACAAAATCCACCAATTGAGATTATTAATGATTTAAAAAAACAATTCGATGAAAAAGATATTGGTGAATATAATCATGATTATGGAAAAATAGATAATAAACTAATTGTGAATTTTAAAAAAGATTGTAATTCTGTAATTTTGGGACAAGAAGAAGCATTAGAGAAAGTAATACAATCTTTAATAATTCAACAGAAATTAAATAAAGAAGATAAACCAATTGTAATAATGCTATATGGACCATCAGGAGTAGGAAAAACGGAAACTGGCAGATTATTAGCAAAATTATTAGGAGAAGAAATGTTTTACAGTCAATTTTCTATGTTCCAAAATGAAGGTCATTTAAATTATTTATATGGAGATAAAATTCAAGCTCCATCATTTGCTAAAGATTTATTAAAAAGAACATCAAATATAATATTTTTAGATGAATTTGATAAAGCTAATAGATTTGTATATTCGGCTCTATATCAAATGTTTGATACAGGTGAGTTTGAGGACAATAATTTTCATGTAAATTTAAAGAATACACTTATAATTTGTACATCAAATTATGAAAATCCACAAAAGATATACGAGCATCTTGGAGAACCAATGTATTTTAGAATAAATTGCTTTATTAGATATCAGCAATTAAGTATAGATGTAAAGATAAAACTAATAGACAAATATTATAATAAATTAATAGAACAACTAGATACAGAAGAAAAACAAATAATTAATAATTCAAAAATAAAAGACAAATATATAAAGATTGCAAATGAATTAGACAATGCAAGACAAATAGAAAATTTCATTAGAAATGATATAGCTAAAGAATTAGTTAGAAATTTAAAATAATGTTAAAGCGAGAAAATGCTTTAACATTATTTATTTTCATCTAGCCATTTATTAAAATCTTCATAAGTTTTATTATCATTTTTTATATCATTCATAAATTCTTTAGATTGCTTTTTCCAATTTTCATAATCCTTTTTATAAACTTTTATATCAGGATTACGTTTTACTAACATTGCTTTCTTTGCATAAATTTTACGATATTTACCATATACTTTATCATTTTCTTGCTTGATTCTTTGAGTAATCTGATTTCCAATATCTTTACAGGTTTGAGAGCCTTTGAATAAATTATCACAATAACTAACTCTTGGATTATCAGTTATAAAGTATTTACCACAGTTCTTACATTTTTTTATTATATATTTATTTTCTTCTACAAATTTAAATAATGTAATATAAAGTATGGTATAAACACTAGAACTTGTAGCATTAGTTTCAGCATATACATCAGCAAAATGTTGCCCAGTTGTGAAAAACTCTAACAATTTTTCTTCACTATTTTCAAGATATTCAGGAAAGATTTTATAATTAAAAGCATCATCTATTTGAAAATCAGTAACGTATTGCTTTAATGTTTTAAAATGTGAAGTGTAATAAATATAAAAACGTATCTTATTAGTCATTGCCCTTGAATTCTCAAGAGGATGTTTGTTAAAAATGTAGTCAACAAATTCAGAGTAAATCTTTTGAACTTTTATGGCATCTTTTTTTATTAATTTGAAATATTTTTTTCCTAAATTTTCAATTTCACTATAACTATAAGTCTTATCAATCTTTAAATTATCTATATCACTTTTTTCAAAATATTTTATATAAGAAGTAAAAAATTTGGTAAACCAAACAAAATATTCATCAAAGTTAGAGAAATTTGTATTTAAAAAATCAATTAAATTTGTTCCCACGTGAACAATTGAAAAATGATTTTTTATAAAGAAATGACAATTTGAGAGTTCATCTAGTTCATAGTAATGTAGCTTTTTAGGGATATCTAAATGATCTATTTTTCTTTTTATTTCATTTGTAAAATGTTTAGTTTTTACACGTTGAGTAAATAATTCTTCATATTCTTTATATTCATCTTCAGTTAAACAATCCTTGATAATATCTAAAACCGAAACACCTTTAGGTAATTTACGATCCGGATCACCATACAATAGTGTGATATGTTGGATTTCTTCTTCACTAGTAATAGAGAGATGTATATTACTATTTATTTTATCTTTTTTCATAATTCCTCCGTTAACAGATATTCAAAAACACTAAAGTTAACCTGCTATCAAAATAACCTAAAAAGTATTTACAAAGTTAACTATAATCAATATAATACAATTGTTAACAAAAGTCAATATTAAATTACAAAAAATAGGAGGTGATATTATGGAACTACAAAAAGTACAAAGGACAACATTAACAATGAAAGAGGCATCTGAGTATTTAGGAATATCATACTGGTTGATAAATCAATTAGTAAGAAGAAAACAAATACCATGTTCAAAAGTTGGTGGGAAATATTTATTTAGAGTACAAGCTTTAGATGAATATTTAACAAAAATGGAACAAGAATCGATAGATTAGATTCTAAAGAAAGTGAGGAAAGGAGGATATGGCTAATTTACAATGGTTAAAACTATCTACGGATTTCTTTGATAATAACAAAATAAAATTGCTAGAAAGTGAAAGAGATGGAGATACACTAATTAGAGTATGGATACAACTTTTAACAATAGCAATGAAGTGTAATTATCAAGGTAGATTATCAATAACGGAAGATAAACCAATGACAGTTGATGAATTTTCAAAGATTATGGGAAAGTCTAGGAAAAAAATCACAAAATGTTTGGAAAAGTTTGAAGAATTAAAAATGATTATTATAGAAGATAATTTTTATAAAATCAAAAACTGGTCTAAGTATCAAAGTGCTGATAAACTTGAAGAAATTAGACTACAAAATTGTTTAAGGCAACAAAAATATCGTGAAAAAATGAAAAGTGAAAAAGAAAAAAGTAACGTTACAGTAACGCAACGTAACACTAAAGAAGAGAAAAAGATTAGAAATAAAATAGAAAAAGAAGGAGATGAGAATAGAAGTGGATTTAAAGAATTCAAATTATAAAGTTATCACCAATGAAGGTGCAAAATGTGGATTTTGTAATAAAAATTTAAAGCCAATTGGATTCGATTATTTATATGTAAATTATGATAAAAGCATGATTGAATATGAAAGATGTAATTGTGAAAAAGCAATTCAATTTTGGAAAAAATTTGATTTTGAACAAGAAGAAAAACAGAGACAAGAAAAGTATAGAAAAATTATAAATAGTATTTATAAAGATAACTATATGAAAAAGAGATTACAAAAGTATAATTATGAAAATCTTATTGATACATATGATGATACATCTATTATAAATCAACTAATAAAATTTACAGATTTATGTATTGAATCAGAGATGAAAAATGGACTGATTATTTATGGAAATATAGGCTATGAAAAAACATATTTAGCAGCTTGTATAGCTAATAAAATGATTGAAAATAATAAAATTGTATTGATGGAAAAAGGTAGTTCTATAATTGATAAAATTAAAGAATCATTTAACAAAGAAGGACTATCAGAAATAGAAATTATTGAACTATATTCTAATGTAGATATGTTAATTATTGATGATTTTGGTAATGAAAATTTAAGTAAATGGGCTTTGGAAAAGTTATATAAAATCATTAGTAATAGATATGATAATGAATTACCAATCGTTATTATAACAAGATATAATAAAGAGCAATTAATTGAACAATTATCTACTGAAAATGAAACAGAAATTGCAGAAGAAATTGTTGAAGTTCTAAATGAAATGTGTTATGGAATTTCAATTGCAGAAGAAATGAAAGTAAAAGAAAAAGTTAGCATAAGCGACCAAACTATTTGCTAACTCAATCTAAAAACCTAATAAAATTATAATATAAATTATAACAATTGTAAATAGAAAAAGTTTGAATTTTTTGTTCAAACTTTTTCTAAAATTTAAATTAAAATTATAAAAAAATGAATAAAAAATTTCCCTCGGAGAGCCAAAAAGGGTTTTAGGGATTTTTCCATAAACAGCAAAAAAGGTGTCAAGACACCACGCTGGCGAATATTGGGCATTAAAAAATGCCTCATTATTCGGAGCAAAATAAATTTTGCTAACTATCAATGCTACGTAGACTAGCATTAATAAAATTAAAAAAGTAGGAGTGATGAAAAATGAAAATGGATTCAGAGCAAGTTTTAGATAGTATTTTCTTATCATATAATAAAATCTTAAAGAGATTTCAATTACTAGGTGTTACTACTAAATATGGAAAAGAAATAACACATAAAGATTTAAGAAAAGCTATAGAAGTTATGTTAAAAAAACATCCAACTTGTAGATGGAGGAGTGAGAAAGTAAAAAGTAGGAAATATTTTATTTTAGCAGAAGGATATGCATGGTTAACTCAAGTGTATTTTCAAAAGGAAAAATCACTAACAGATGCTGATGTGGATTTTTTCGAAGATAGAATTAGGCAATATGAAGAATTATTAAAAATAGAACATAATGAAAATTGGTGGAATGAAGATATGAATATAAAACAGTTATGTAATTATTTCAATAGAAAAGAAAATACTGTTAGAAAAGCTATTAAAAAAATGTGTGATAATGGATTTGAGCAATATAAATTTTTAGTTGATGGCAAAATTGTTATTTCTAGTAAAGGAGTTGAGTGGATTTGCAAAAATGTTTTCAAACAAAAGTATTTAGAGTTACTAGAACAGTATAAAATGGAGTTGACTGAATTATATATTAAGGCAGATTATCCTTATGATTATTTCTTTGGGAGAAATTAAAAAATTTATAAAAAGTATTGAAAATAAAACAAATGTTTGATAATATAAATAAAATAAATTTTATTTATAAAATTTGAAAAAAATGTTGATCTTTTTATTAAAATATTTTATAATAAATTTGGAAAAAGATCTTTACAAAATAATCAAAAAAATATATAATAGCAAAAGTAGAAAGGACGTGCAAAATGGATAAAACAGTATGCGAATTATTTGCAGGAGTTGGAGGATTTAGAATTGGATTAGAAAAAGCAGATTCTAATTGGAATACAGTTTGGGCTAATCAATGGGAACCTGGAAAGAAAAATCAATATGCGTTTGATTGTTATGTATCACATTTCGGGAAAAGTGAAAATTATATAAATGAAGATATTGCAAGTGTAAATAAAAAAGATATTCCAAATCATAATTTATTAGTAGGAGGATTTCCTTGCCAAGATTATTCAGTAGCTAGAACTGGGGCAAAAGGGATGGAAGGAAAAAAAGGCGTACTTTGGTGGCAAATAAGAGATGTTTTAGAAGAAAAATCGCCAAAGTTTGTTCTTCTTGAAAATGTAGATAGATTATTAAAATCACCATCAGGTCAAAGAGGTCGTGATTTCGGAGTAATATTAGCGTGTTTTAATGATTTAGGATATACGGTTGAATGGAGAGTAATTAATGCAGCAGAATATGGTTTTGCTCAAAGAAGAAGAAGAACATTTATCTTTGCTTGTAAAAATACAACAAGATATTATAATGAAATTGAAAATGAAGATTTAGAAGATATAATCCATAAAAATCGGTTTTTTTATAAAGCAATTTAATATAGATAGTAATATAGATGGAAAAGAATATGATTTTGAATATGATGATATTTATGATGTTTCAGAACACTTTAAAATGGACTTTAAGAATGCTGGAGTCATGAGAAATGGAAAGATATATACGGAAAATGTAAATCCTGTAGAAGTAAAATTTACAGCATTAAATAAAATTGTTGAAAAAGATGGAGTTGATGATAAGTATTATTTAGGAGATAATTTAGAAAAGTGGAATTATCTAAAGGGGGCAAAAGATATATTAAGAAAAGCTGGAACTCCCCATGAATATCATTTTAGAGAGGGAGCAATAGCTTTTCCAGATTCTTTGGAAAAACCTGCTAGAACTATGCTGACAAGTGAAGGTAGTTTGAATAGAAGTACACATGTTATAGAAGATCCAAAAAGTAAATGTTATAGATTGTTAACACCTTTGGAAACAGAAAGAATAAATGGATTTCCAGATAATTGGACAGATACAGGAATGCCACAAAGTTTCAGATATTTTTGTATGGGAAATGCATTAGTAGTAGGACTGATTGAAAAAATGGGATTAAGATTAAATGAAATATTTGAAAAAGAAGGAAATTAAATTCCTTCTTTTTTAAAAGATATTTTTTTATTTGAATAACTATAAGATATAAAACCTAAATCGTTCCACATTCTATTTTATACAGGATGACTCGAAATTATATATTTTCTTTCAACAACAGATTTACCGTTTTTCAACAGATTTTCAGAGAAACTAGGTGCAACAATATATGCTTCTACCATTTCATAATTGCCATAAGCATAATTTCTAACTACCCAATCTACATATTTACTTATTTGTTCTGCGACTTCTATAGTTGCTTCTTCATTTTTGTTTTCAATAATTAGATATTTAGAAACTATTTTAGTATTTGGTAAAAATCTATATCCAAAAACATCGATTTTATCCATGTAGTCAATTGGTTTGAAAGGTGATGCTTCAACTTGATGAGAAATATAATCCCAGTTACCAAAAACTGAATTTTTATTATTAGACAATTCTAAAACTACAGCTGATTCTAAAGCCATTTCGTGTTTTATTTTATTATCTTGTGTAGTTGCAAAATCAAGTATTGGTTTATAAGATAATAAATAGTCTTTATTTTGAAATTTTTTTTCATTTCTTTTTTGGAAATCTGAAGAATAAGCATAAGTATTTGTGTTATTCTGATTACGTAACAAAATAAATTCTTTTAATGAATTGTTTTCTTCATCATTTATTTTGGTAAATGATTTTTTCCAAAAAGTTCTTAAAGTTTTAAATGTATCTGGTTTATATGAAAGAACATCATCCATATCTACCGGATTGCAATAAAATTCTGGAGAAGGTTTAAAAATACAAATCCAACGATTATTAACATTTGATGGATTATCATTTAATATCATTTCTTTAGATATATTTTCATAACTTTCTTGGAATGGAGTGGATGCAGTTGGATAATTAACAAATTTACAATCATTTCCTTTACAAATTAGCTCCCCAATACCATATATTTTTCTATTTGTGAAAAAATATATATTATCTCCAGTTTTCATACTACAATAATCAGTAAAGGTAGCTTCAAATGGTATAAAATTTCTTGTAGTTTCAGTTATTGGACTCATATTTGTTGAATAGCAACCATTATATATACAATTTTTTAATATTTCTTGTGCATTATCTTTTCCTAATGAAAAAATATAACCTGCCATAATTACTCTCCTTCTATTTGTTGTTTTATATAACTTGCATTTAACCAAAAACATTTTTTTATTGCTTGTTTACCATCCAATGTTGGATAAGTATCTTGAGCATTTCTAGCATGAGGTCTAACATGTAATATAGGACTCTCTGATATTCTTGGTAAATTATCATATTCATTATTTTTTATTCTTTCAATAGTATCTTCCCAAACTCTTTTTATTTCGGTATTTAAATCTTTTTCTGGTACATTCCAGAACATAGCTTTCTTGAAAATTAAAGTGTCTTCATTCACATACTGATATATCATAAATAAATATTTAGTAGTTGAAAAAGTTTCATATAGTTCAGAATCTAACCATGTTTCTTTAACAATCTCAGTATATTTAAAAGTCGGAAAAGACATAGACTCTTTTGGCATACCATCAGGTCTTAATCTAATAGCTTTTATTTTTATGTTAGCTTTTTCAAATTCTTCGATTTTTTCATTTACTACTTCTAACATTCCTTTTGCTAGTAAATATGTAAAAGATTTATTAGTTACCTGATATGGAATATTAAATTTATGCTTTAAGAACTCTATATCTTGATTATAATAGGGTTCTAGTTTACTAATAATATATTGTTCTAGAGTTTGTCCTTTTAAGATATTAGCATCTTTTATAACAGACTCATATTCTTCAGTTTTATTTACAATATAGTGGTTTAGAATATAAGACATATAAGAATTTTTTAAACAAAAAGCTCTTTGCATTGCTTTTTCAGTACTAAAAGGTTGTTCTCTTAAAGAGTTTGCATTAGCACCTTTAGTACAAGCACCTAAATAGTTTGTATCACTTTCAGATATTTCTTCTGCCTTACCATTTTTTATCTTATCAATAATTATTTTATAATCATTTTTTATTATTTCTAAATCTTCTTCTGGAAATTGAAATAGTTTAATGTAATTTATTAAATAATCTAATCTTTCTTTATTTGGTTCATATAAATAATAAATTAAAAGCATTAAGGCGCATTTTTCATATACGTGGCTTTTTAAAAAATCTTCTTCTTTATAATCTTTCATGTAGTTAATAATAGTAAGTACAAGTCTTTCTTTTGCTCTTAAGTCACCATTAGATTTTATAGTATACGGAGTAACTTTTAATTCAACTCCAGCTTCATTAAAATCTGCCTCAGAATTATTATTTATATCATAGAAGAAAAAATGTTTTTCTATTAATTGACCTAATGACCCTTTTGATTTAGGGTTATTATAGTATTCAAATAATACAGCTCTATCTTCATCTGTAATATTAGGGTCATTTAATAAAACATCTTTAAATGTTTTTTCTTTTAGATTAAGTGCATATTGAACTATTGATTCTTTTGAACTTCTTATATAGGGTAAATTATCCATAATATTCTCCTTCGTATGTATTATATAAGAATTTATTGAAATATACAATAATCTGTAGAAAAAATGTAAGAAATATGATATAGTAATTGCATATATGGAGGGAAAATATGGAAGAAATAATGAAGAAGGTAAAACAATTTAATGAAGAAAGAGATTGGGATAAATTTCACTCACCAGAAAATTTAGCTAAATCAATATCTATTGAAGCAGGCGAACTTCTAGAATGTTTTCAATGGGATAGTGAAAATTATAATAAAGAAGAAGTATGTGAAGAATTAGCAGATGTATTTACATATTGTATTCAAATGGCAATGAAATTAAATGTGAATCCTGAAGAAATTATATTAAAAAAGTTAGAAAAAACAAAGAAAAAATATCCAGTTGAAAAAGCTAAAGGAGTAAGTACAAAATATAATAAATTATAGTATTTAATGAAGAAATAAATGTAAAAAGAGGAATGTAATTATGAGAGTAGCAGAACCAATTGTTGAAAAAGTACAAGACAATATAAGCGCATTAAAAGTATTTGAAAAAGAAATTTTAGAATCAAACAACGAAAAATTTAAAGATACTATATTGAATTTTCCTATAGTATATATACATAATTGGAAAAGTAAAAATGATTATGAAGTATATGTTGGTGAATCAAATAATATTTTTCAAAGAACAAGACAACATTATAGTAAAATGCCAGATGAAAATGAGTGGCAACACAACTTATCAGATGGAAATGCTAATTTATATGTAATAGGACATGAACATTTTAATAAGTCGATGACACTAGATATAGAAAATAGATTAATTCATTATTTGATGAGTGCTGAAAATATAAAAAAAGTACATAATGGAAGAAATAACCCACAAAATCGTTATTATCCAATAGAAGAGTTAGATGATATTTTCGCAAAGATATGGAAAAAACTTAGAAAAGACAATAATGAAGTATTTCCATTAGAAACTGCTATTAAAGATTCTGCTATTTTTAAAGCATCACCATTACATAAACTTACAGAGGAACAACAAAAAGCTAAAGAAATGATTATAGAAAAAGTAGTTAAAGCATTAAGAAATGATGAAAGAGGTCAATTAATATTTGTTGAGGGTGAAGCTGGAACTGGAAAAACAGTATTAAATAGTAGTACATTTTATGAATTGTTCTGTAGATATGAGGAAGCAAAGAATAATAATGAAGATTTGAAATATGAAACCTCAAATTGTTTCTTACTAGTAAATCACGATGAACAAATTACAGTATATAATCAAATTGCTGATAAATTAGGATTAACTGATAAATATGGACAGGTAGTATATAAACCAACACCTTTTATAAATAAATATTCTGTTGATAATCCAGTTGATGTTGTTTTTGTTGATGAGGCACATCTTCTATTGACACAAGGCAAACAATCTTATAGAGGCAATAATCAATTAGAAGATATACTAAAAAGAGCTAAAGTTGTGGTTGTAATGTTCGATGAAGATCAAATTTTAACTACAGAACAATACTGGGAAGATGAGCTATTAGAAGAATATAAAAGTAAAGCAATAAATAATGAAAATTATATTAAATTAGAAAATCAACTTAGAATGCATGCTAATGAAGATGTAATAGAGTGGATAAACTCATTTACTAAAGAAGGAATTGTAAAACAATTACCTTATGATTTAGGTGACTACGATATACAAATTTTTGATACGCCGGAAGAATTAGAAAGAAAAATTGTGAAAAAATCATTAAAAGATGAAACAAAATTGTCAAGGCTAATTGCAACTTATGATTGGCCATATAATTCAAATAAAAATTCAAAAAAGGATTTTAAATATTGGGAAGTAAAAATAGGAAAATGGCATAAACCATGGAATAGAGAATTAGAACAAGATTTAGATAGAAAGCAAAAAAGAGAAATAAAAAAACTTTCATGGGCTGAACAGCCACAAACAATTAAAGAAGTGGGCTCAACATTTACAATTCAAGGGTTTGACTTGAATTATGCAGGAGTAATTCTTGGACCATCTGTAAAGTATAGAAATGGTCGTATAGTTTTTGATACAAATGAAAGTTGTAATGAAAAAGCTACTAGAAACAGAACATTATCTGATGGTACTTCAAAGAAATTTGGAGAAAAACTTTTAAAACATGAAGTTAGAATTCTTATGACACGTGGAGTAAACGGATTATATATATATGCATGTGATGATGAACTAAGAGAACATTTGAAACAATGTAGTTACAAAGGAATACAATACGAAATAAATGAGGATGAAGATGAAATAGGATGGTTAAAAGTTGCTGAAGATAGTGAAGAATATAGATATGAGTAATATAGGAGAGTATATATAAGAGAAAGTTATAATTATGAAAGTTAAATGTTTAATTTGTGGAGATATAATTGAATCGAAAGGTTTGCATGATTTAGTGCCTTGTAAATGTGAATCTTGTTATATTGATGGTGGAAGTTATTATACTCATATAGGTGCAAAAGATTTTAGTAAAATAGTTAAAATTTTTGATGATGGGACAGAAGTTAAAGGTATTGACTAATATAAAAATAGCAAAAGAAAAGCAAGATAATAGTAATTATATATTACAAAATTATTTTGCTTTTTTTGATAACAAGTTACAAGTTTCGACAAATTTTTTAATGAAGATGTATTAAAGTAAAACAGGGGTATAAAGATGGTAAAAGATATTACATATTTAGAAGATTATAAATTAGTGGATGAATATATTAATGGTAATAAAGACAGTGGAGAAATACTGTATGCTAGAGTTTATGAAAAATTACCAAGATATGTATATCATTACACAGCAAAAAGTATTCTCACAGAAGAAGATAAAAATGAAATAATAGAAGAAACTCTGAAAGAAAGTATAGAAAAAATTTACAAATATAATGGGAGCTGTCAATTTACAACATTTGTATTAGGATTTGCAAAAAATAAATGCAGAGAAAAAATAAGAAAGAAAAATAATATTACAATAGTAGAATTAGATGAAGAAAAAATAGCAGATGAAGATTATAATTACTATAATCAGGATCCTGCAATAATAATTATAAGGAAAGAAGAAATTGAAAAAATTAATACGGCGATGAATAAACTTCAAACTGAAGATAAACAAATAATACAATTAAGAGTTATAAATGGAATAACTGCAAAGAAAATAAGTGAGTTAACAGGAGAAAATATAGAAGCTATTTATTCTCGATATAGAAGAGCTATAAAAAAATTTAAAAAAATTTATGAAGAAATTTGACCAATTTTTTAAAAAAAGGACATATATAAATAGGAGGAGAAAAAATGATTAGTATAGAATACGCTTTAGATAAATATACTGATTTAATAAATGAAAAACAAAGTATAGATTTTGAATATTTTAAAAGTGAATTGTTACCAAATGATTATATAGAATTTATGGATGAAATAAAATACATAAATATAATAAAATCAAATAGTGTAACAAAATCTTTTAAACAATTATTTGAAAAGATAGATGAATATAAAAATGAATTATATCAAGTAGATAATGTTGTTAATTTTAGAAGTAAAGTTACAAATGATGATACCATAAAAAAGATAGAAGAAATATTTGAAGAGGAATTTAAAGATGAATAATCCAACTAAAATTGTAAACGAATTGATATATGACTATAATTTAAATATAGAAGAAGCAATTGATATAGAAGACTTAATAAGCAAGATGAATATTAGACTAGTGAGTACAGAATTAGAAGAAGGAATATTAGGAGCATCTAAAGTAGAAGGATTAAAAAGACTCATTGTTATATCTTCAAAAGTATATAATGAAGAACAAAAAAGATTTACACTTGCTCATGAATTAGGACATATATTAATACATAGAGGAACACATTATTTTTCTAAAGAAGATTTGTCTACAATATGTACAAGTAAACAAAAAGAAGATGAGGCGGATAGATTTGCAGTAGAGTTACTATTACCTAGTAAAATTATTAGAAATATAATTAAAGAAAATGATGTTAACTTTGAATTAATAAAACAAATATCAAAAAAATATAGGACGTCGCTAACTTCTACTGCTATTAGAGTAGCAGAATTAACAAATGAAAATATAATTCTATTATATCATAAAAATAACACCATAAAATGGTGGCACAAGTCAAATGGAGAAATCTTTTTTAATGAAAGATATAAAGGTATAGATTTAGCAAGAATAGAACAAGAAAGAGATATTCCATCAAGAAATGTAGAATTAAATTTATGGTTATCTGAAGATGAAGATTTATATTCATGTTATGAAGAAACTATATATTTTAATAAATTAAATGAATATATGACTTTAGTTCAAATTATATAAGGTACAGTTTTAAACTGTGCCTTTATTTTATAAGGAAAGGAGAAAAAATGAAAAGAAATTTAAATTTTAACAAGAGAATATTGTTTATATTAAATAAACTTTTAATATAAACAATTAAGATAAAAAGAAAATATTAGATGAAAGGAATGAAAATTAAAAATGAAGATAAATAAAAAAAGAATAAGAAATCCAAAAAGATATTTAGCAGAATTTAAAGAAAACGAAGAGCTAAGAGTGGGAATAAAGATAACAGAAGAAAATAAGAGAAAAGTAATAGAAATGGGGTTTGATTCTAAAATAGTAATTGGAGAAATAATAGTACCAAATTCCAGTATTTCTAAAAGCACATATGAAAATGCAGAAGGAAAATGTATTATAAGAAAGGATTTACCAAAAGAAATAGCAGAGAGATATTGGGAATGGTCATGGGAGGACTGGGGACATAATGTGCACTCAGATTATAAATATATACCATATAAAAGATATCCAAGAGAATACTTGCCACCAAAAGCATTAGAATTTATGATAGTAGAAGATAATTCGAAAAATAAATGGATAGCTTCAAGAAAAATAAAAAACTCACAGGAAAATTACGAAGACATTAAATTATTAATTAATATGATATTAAGCATATTTGGTGAATGTGAGATAGTAAATATAAATATGGAAGAGCCAATAAAGACTGTAAAATCAGTAAAATGGGAGATACTAAGATCAGGAAAGCAAACTAAAGAGAGAATAAGAAACATCATAAGAGAAAAAGTAAGTCAAAACCGAGTAAGTATGTACATAAGAAATATAGACAAGCTCATTGAAAACAGTGATGAGAATATAGCAGTAGGGACACAAGAATTTAAAGGCTACATAGTATTTATTTGTGGTAAATATGCAATATTAGAAAGTTTAATGCCTAATAATGCAACATATATATTAGATAAGAATTGGGAAGAAATTTCTAAACTTACAAAAACAGAAGTATTAAACAATAAATTGCATATTGATAGAATTTACCATTATTTAAATTGGGAAGAAAAAATAAATAAATATATGAAAGGTGATGAAAAATATGGCAAAAACAAAGAGTAGTAACTCTGGAAAACAAGAAAAGAAAATAGTACCAGTAAACGGGTACACTAAAAAAGATGGAACAAAAGTAAAAGGTCATCGTAGATCAACACCTAATTAAAGATAATATAACCAAAGTAAAAATTACTTTGGTTATTATTTTTTTATTTTGCTTATATGTTTTATAAAAAATTAAGCATATTATATACAAAATGAAATGATGATAACAAGAATAAAAATAAACAAAAGAAGCAAAGTATAAATGTAATTAAAATTACACCAGTATTTTGCTTCCTTTGATAATGAAAAGAGGCAATGTATGAAAAAATTAAAAAAAGAATATAATGAAGAAAAAGAAACTTCAAAAATATTGTGGATGATATTTCTAGTTCCCATAGCATTTTTTATAATAGATTTAGCAAATTTAGGACATTTTTTCTTTCCGTATATAGATAATTTGACTGAAAAGTATGATTGGCTGTCATTTATAGGAACTTATGCAGGAACAATTGTTAGTGCGATTTTCTTATTATTCATTACAAAAATGGATAGAAGAGATAATAATGAAATTCTAAGAACATCTCAGAGACCATATTTAGATGTTAATTGGACAATATTGGATAAAGATTTTTTAGAGCAAAACATAAATAATTTGAATAGACAATTATTTATTTATAATAATTTTGGACTAGATGGCATTAATAGTGCAAAAGAATATTTGACTTTTGAAATAAAAAATACTGGAGCTAGTGTTGCAATAATAGATGTTAATAAAAGTAACTTTACAATAGAGTATGACAGACATGAAGGAATTGTTGATGGTAAAGAAATTTCAAAAAGAGAAATAAGTAAAGTTATACTTAATAAAATAATAAAACGCAAAGCTATTTCATCAGGAGAGAGCATGTTTATTGTATTTAATTCTATTGATTTCTACAATAGTAGGAGCAGAGATGTATCAAATAATACATACATAACTAATACGGAAATTTATTATAAAGATTTATTTGGTTATAATTATGAAGATATATGTAAATACTTAAATGGAAAAATTGTTCCAAAAAAAGATAATAGTTTAATTATCGATAATAAGGATATATGATAAATAAAGAAGGGAATATCAAGAAGCAAAAATTGATATTCCCAATCTTTATTATTTATTCAAAACAACCATTAATAAGTTCTACTCCATCAACAAACCCATTCCTATAATACTTTTCATTCCAATAGAAAATATAATCCATAAAATTCTCGTCAAGTTGCTCCAGTTGTTTCTTAACGTACTTTTTATTCTGTTCAGGAACATTCTTCAAAATTCTCTCAGAAATCTCATCAAAATAAACAAAATGCTTTTTATCTTCAGCACTTAAAGTGCAAAACAAAGTCTCCTCTCTAAATTCTAACCAATCTTTCAAAATATCATCATTAACTTCTCTTAAATTATTCATAATCTAAAACCTCCCAAAATTAAAATTTTTCTCAATAAAAATATCTCTTCAAGAGCCAATTTCGTAAGAACAAACGTACTATACCCATTGGGTAAAAATTGGGTAAAATCTTCTCCAAAAACACCCTGAAAATGCACAAATGTTCTATAAACTAAAACTCTTGTAAATACTGAAATACCAACAAAAACTCTAATTTTCACAAAACCACAAAAACCAGTCAAACCTCGCTCATAACCCGAAGGTAGAAGTAAAATAAATTTAATTAATAAGTAAAAACACAATAGAATGAACAACCATAATAATTTAGGAAGAAGCGCAAGAATAACAAATATTTTGAATACTTTCAATAACGCCCATTACGGTTTCATTTTCACTTCTAATTATTTAGAGAGATTAATTTAAGTAAAAAATTTCCATATTAGTATAAAAATAAAAACAAAAAAGAGAAAATAAATGTTTAAAAAATATGGTAGTTCTTAGAGACAATAAAATAGACAGAGAATAAAAAAGAATGACTGTGATTATTGAAGAATATAAGCACCAGTGATAAAATAAAATCAGCATAAAAATTAAAGTAGTTTTTAATAAAGGTTATAATAGATGAATTATGAAGGAGAAAAAAACGCAATGAAAACAATAACAATAAAACAACCATGGGCAACATTGATAATGCAAGGAGATAAAAGATTTGAATTTAGAAATTGGCAAACGGCTTACAGAGGTGAATTATTAATACATGCAGGAAAAAGTATAGATAAAGAAGCAATAAAAAGATTAGAAAAATATTTACCAAAAGAATTGCCACTCGGAAAAATATTAGGAAAAGTAAGATTAGTAGATTGTATAAAAATGTCGCCAGAATTTAAAGAAGAGCTATTAAAAGAAAATAGAGATATATACACTAAAAGTTCTTTTAAAGAAAATTACGGCTGGCAAGTGGATAATGTACAAGTCTTTGATGAGCCAATAGAGGCAAAAGGTCATTTAAGTTTGTGGGAATATAATATAGAAAAATAGTTCAACTAAAATAAAGAAGTACTTAACAAAATAGTCTAATTTAATAAACGAAATGCTTGTGAAAAAATGTAAAATATGATATAAATAAGATGAAATTTGTCAAATATAAATATTACAATAATTTACATCTGACATAACTCAAAAGTTTACAAAATTTAGTTAAATAAATTTGTATACAAGGAGGTGAAAAATATGAGAATGAAATTATATTTTACATCGGAAAATGAAAAAATGCCAATAGATTATAGAAGAAGCATAATCAGTTTTATAAAATTATCATTATCTGAATATAGTGAAAATGAATTTAAGAAATACTATAACCAGAAAGATAATATTATAAAACCTTATGCTTTTTCTGTTTTTTTTAGACACCCACAAATTAATGGACAAGAGATAATATTAGAAGATAAAAGATTTGAAATGAATATGACAATAGAAAATTATGAAACAGCCATAATAATATATAATGCATTTAATCATCAAAAAAATAAAAAATTTTCAATTAATCAAAATTCATGGAAATTAGAAAATATTGTGCTTATACCAGAAAAAGAAATTAAAGACAATAAAATAATTATAAAATTTCAATCCCCATTATGTGCACGTAAAAGAGAAGAGAACAAAGATTATTATTATTCTTTTGAAAATGAAAAATTTGAAGAAACATTAAAAATGAATATTAAAGAACAATTAAAAATAACAAATATTCCAGTAGAGTCTGTGGAGACACTAAAAATTACTCCAATTAAAGCAAAAAAAGTAATTATAAAATTTTATGAAAAACAAATAGAATGTTCAACAGGAAGTTTTGCATTAGAAGGAGATATAGAACTTTTAAATTACTTATATAAAGCTGGAATGGGAAGTAAGCATAGTGCCGGATTCGGGATGTTTCAAATTGTTTAAAAGGAGGTGCAAAATTGAAGATAAAAGTATACTTAAATGATTGGTTTTATAATGCTGGAATCGTGGGATTTTTAAGGATTCTTGAGGCTAATGACGATGAATTTGCTATTAAAAGAAATAATTATATTGAATTTGATACAGAAAGTTTAAGAAAATTTCATAAATATTATTTTAAGTATTTTTTTCAAAAATATAATGTTGCAGAAAATGTAGAAAATAGAACTAAAAATTCATTTGATTATTTAGAAAATAATATAGAAGTAATTTTAGAAAATAAAGATAAGGAAAAAGAACGAAAAGATAAAATAAAATCAAATAAAAAATATATTAAAGATACAATAAAAAAACAATTAGATAAAATTAAAAAAATTGATGAAAATACATATGAAGAGATGAAAGAACAATATGAACGAATAGAGAAATCAAGTACAAAACAAGAAATTATAGAAATAAAAGAAAAATTGATTTCAGATATTGAAAAAGATAATATAAATAAAAGATTAACATTAAATTTATTTAAAAGCATATTGAGTAATACATATTATGGACAACCAAGCTTTTTGAATGTTATAAAAACATCGATATCTTACGAAGGGCAGCAAGAACTCATGTATAGGGATTATGTAAGTAACATTGTGGAAACAGGTTTTATTAATGGTATTATGAAAAATGAGTATAGTATTGAACAAATAAAAGAATATATAGAAAACGCAAAAGAAAGTAATATAACACAAGAAATGGAAAAAATTTATTCAAAAATAGAAAAGGACTATATTGGTAGATCTAAGACAATAGAAGATATACAAAAATATTTAAAAGAAAAAGTAATAAAAAGCTGTTCAATGTGTGAAAATGAAATAGGTCTAACAACAAACTATTCAGAAGGAAACTTTGTACCACTTGCCATAAGTAGTGATAATGCTAGAAATTTCTTTTGGAATCAAAATGTAAAAATGCCAATATGTGATGTATGTAAATTGATTTTATTCTGCATACCCGCAGGAATGACAACAATAACCAAAACAATAAAAGAAAATGGAGAATATAGAGAAAAACAATTACTAAGTTTTGTAAATTTTGACACGAAAGTAGATATGCTTTATAAAACAAACATTAACTTTAGAAATAAATCAAGATATGAAAATAAAAACGAAAATCCATATTCAGAATTAATATTAGATATTGTAGAACAAGATAAACAAGTAAGTATATGGCAATTGGATAACATATTTGTTGTAGAACTTGAAGTAGAATACGGAGCATATAGTAGAATTGAATATTTTAATATAAAAAGATATATATCACTATTTTTTAAGGATTATGCTAAAAAAACGTTATCAAAAATATGGGATTATAGATATAAGTTGCAAATAGTCGATTACATCATGAAAAATAAAGATATTAAATACATAATTAATGATAGATTAAGAGCAGAAATGTCAAAAGAAGAAGCAAAAGGTGCAAAGAAAAATGGTTATAATTCATTTTTGGCAACACAAATAAGAATGATATTAAATATCTTAAAAAAGGAGGGAAACGAAGTGGAAAATATAAAGAAAAACGATGATAAATTATATGTTATCTACAATTTAGGAGTTCAAATTCATGAAGAATTAAAAAGCAAAGGTGAAGATAATAAACTAGATGGATATACATATAAAATGCTAAATAGTATTAAAGCAGGAAATAAAAAAGAATTTATGGATATTGTAATAAGATTACATATGGCAATGGGAAAAGATGTATCGCCAATTTTTATAGAAACTATGCAGACGACAGGATTAGATTTTGAATCAATAGGACATAGCTTTTTAGCAGGATTAATATCTAATAAATATGAGAAAAAAGAGGAGGAAAAAATAAATGGATAATATAAAAAATAAAAAAGGATTATCAATTACTCTAGTATTTAAAGGACAAAGTTTAAATTATGGAGAAGGTATAGGAAATATATCTGAATTAAAAAAATTAACAAGAGGAGATGGAAGTGTTTATACATATGCTTCTAGACAAGCATTAAGATATGACATAGTAAGACTTGGAAATAAATTATTTGATTGGAATTTACAAGTAGTAAATAAAGAAAAAGGAACAATTCAATTTGATGATAAATTGACAATTCAAGATTCACAAGAGATGGATCTTTTCGGATATATGAAAACAGCAAAAAATGATGGTTCAAATATTAGAAGTGCAGCAGTCAGATTAAGTAATGCAATATCATTAGAAGACTATAAGAGTGATATGGATTTTTTAAATAACAAAGGATTGGCAGATAGAATTAATGAATTTCCAAACCTTGCAAATGTTGAACAACACCTAAGTTATTATACATATACAATAACAATAGACTTAGAAAAAATAGGAAAAGATGAAGAAATAGAACTATCAAATGAAGAAAAAACAGAAAGAGTAAATCAATTATTAGATATAGTAAAAATATTAAATAGAGAAATAAGAGGAAGAGAAGAAAACTTAAGTCCTGTATTTGTAATAGGTGGAATGTATGACATAAATTCACCATTCTTTTTAGGAAGAATAAAATTAAATGGAAAAAATAGAGAATTCAGTATTGATACAGAAATGTTAAAAGATACGACAACATTAACAATTGGAAATAAATCAATATATGATGATACAAAAGTAGGAATGTTAAAGAATACATTCAAAAATGAAAAAAAAATAGAAGAAATTTTTGAAGGAAAGACAACAAATATAGAAGAATTTTTCAAAGACTTAAAAGAAAAAGTAAATGAATATTATAAAGCATAAAAGAAAGGATTGGTATAAATGAAAATTTTAAAACTAAAACTATACCAAGAGACAGCATGTTATAAAAAGCCATTTGCAACAAAAGTTGCTGAAACATATCCATTGCCACCATATTCAACAATAATAGGAATGTTCCATAAGATTCTTCAGGCTGGGCCAGGAGAATATTTTCCAATGAACATATCAGTTCAAGGAAGTTATAAAGGAATATTTAGTAATTATCAAAATTTAAGAATGTATAAAGGAAAAGATAAAGTAACATCAATGCCAAGAAATGTACATCAATTATTAGATGTTAATTTAATTATTCATGTACAAGCAGAAGATGAAATAATAGATAAAATTTATAAAAATATAATAAATGGAACAGAAACATTTACATTAGGGAGAAATGAAGATATCGTAAGGATTGATTCAATAAAAATTCTAGGAGATGTCAATGAGGTCGAAGAATCAGAAATAAAAGAAAATGCTTATGTACCAGAATGGATAGACAACGAAATAGCAGGAATTAATTATAGACTAAATACAACATATAAAATACAAGATGACATAAGAAAATGGAACAAAGTCAATGTAAAATATGTTGAAAAGCATACAAATAAAAGTTTATACGGAACAGAAGTATTACAAGATGAAGATGGAGATAATATCTATTTTTATAGTGAAAGGATTCAAAATGAATTATAAATATTATGCAAAATCAAATCCAATAGAAACAATAAAAGAGCACACTGATAAATTATTAGAGAATCTTGAAATTCTAAAAAGAACTTATGGTGCGAAAATAGTACAAGTAATAGATATGCCAGAAGATAGATTTTGGCAACTAATGGAAATAATATGTAAATATCATGATGCAGGAAAAGTTTATTCAGGTTTTCAAAATGTAATAAGAAAAGCAATAGGAGAACCACTGTTAGTTACAAAATTTAATAATGAGCAAATAAAGCATGAACAGATATCTCCGATGTTTATACCATATAAAGAATATGAACTAACAAAAACAGAAAGAAAGCTAGTATATCAAGCAATTTACTATCATCATGAAAGAAATAATACAATACATATAGATGGAGATTTGTTAAAAAAAATAATAGAAGAAGATATAAAACCTAATATTACTCAAATAGAAAATGAATTACAAATCAAAGTACCAGAATTAAAAACAACATATTTAGGAATGGTAGAAGGACAAGTTAGAATAACAGAATTTGATGACATATACAAAAACTATTGCATAATGAAAGGGTTATTACATAGATTGGATCATTGTAGTTCAGCATGGATACCAGTTGAAAATGAAAACAAAGACGAGATATCAAAATTTGTAGAAAATTTTATGAATAACCAAAATTTCAAACTTAATGATTTACAACAATTTGCAAAAATAAATCACAATAAAAATGTTATAGTAATTGGTTCAACAGGAATGGGAAAAACAGAAGCGGCTTTACTTTGGAGTAATCACGATAAAACATTTTTTACATTACCATTAAGGATAAGTATAAATGCAATATATGACAGAATAAAAGAAACAATAGAATATGAGCATGTTGGATTATTGCACTCAACAGCAATAGATTATTTAGACGATAAAAATGAAGAAAATGAATTTGAAAAAATAGAACAAGCACGAAATTTATATGAAAAAATTACAACATGTACAATAGATCAGATCTTTCCATTTGTATTCAAATATAGAGGATATGAAAAAATATATGCAACATTAAGTTATTCAAAAGTAGTAATTGACGAAATTCAAGCATATTCACCAGAAATAGTAGCAGTTATTTTAAAGGGATTACAAATGATAAATAACTTAAATGGACAATTTATGGTAATGACAGCAACACTTCCTAGAATATATAAAGACAAACTAGAAGAAATGGGGATAAAATTTGAGTATAATGAATTTATAAAAGATACGATAAGACATAAAATTCAATTAGTAGAATCAGAAATAAATCAAGATATAGAAGAAATAAAAGAAAGTTCTAAAAATAAGAAAGTATTGATAATTGTTAATACAATAAATAAAGCAATTGAAATATACAAAAAATTAAAAGATGAAGATGTTCAAAATGTCAATCTATTGCACTCAAGGTTTATACAAGCTGACAGAAGTGAAAAAGAAAGAAATATAAAAAAATTTTCTAAAAATAAAAATGAAGCTGGAATATGGATAACGACACAGATTGTTGAAGCTTCACTAGATATAGATTTTGATATGTTATATACAGAAATGTCTACATTAGACAGTCTATTTCAAAGACTTGGAAGATGTTATAGAAGTAGAGAATATGATGGAAACATACCAAATGTGAAAATATATATTAAAGACACAAGTGGAGTTCGATATATATATGATAAAGAAATATATGAAAAAAGTATAGAACTATTAAAGCCATATAATGGAGTAATATTACAAGAAAAAGTAAAGATTGATTTAGTTGATAAATTATATTCAAAAGAAATGTTACAAGGAACAGGATTTTATAAAAAATTTAAAGAAGCATTTAAAATATTGGATAATATTATAGACTACGATACAAGTAAAAAAGATGCACAGCATATTTTAAGAGATATTGATAATATAGATGTAATACCCAAAATTATTTATGATGAAAATCTTAATTTATTTGGAGAATATGAAAATGAAAAAGAAAAGAAGAAAAAATATGAATTGAAAAGAAATATTGATAAATTATTTATATCAATCAATAGTAAAAATAAATGGAAATTGAACAATTTTATAACAGAATGTCCATATGTAAAAGGAAAATATATTATTGATACAAAATATGATAAGGAAATTGGACTTCTTTTAGAATTAGATGAAGGCTATTCGATAGATTCACGAGAGTTGTAATAGGAGGAATGGTTGAAAAATTAATTTTTTTCAACCAAATCTGTGCCTTGGAGAAAGGAAATTAAATATGAATATTACAGGAATAATGGTTTATTATTATTTTATATGTGAGCGAAGATTATGGTATTTTGCAAATCAGATAAATATGGAACAAAACAGTGAACTTGTACAGATTGGAAAAATAATAGATGAAACAACATATAAAAGAGAAAAGAAAGGTATTTTAATAGATAATACTATAAATATAGACTTTATTAATAATGGAGCAGTATTACATGAAGTAAAGAAAACAAAATCAATTGAAGAAGCGGGAATTTGGCAATTAAAATATTATATGTATTATTTAGAACAAAAAGGAATAAAAAATATCAAAGCTGAAATTGATTTTCCATTATTAAGAGAAACGAAAAAAATTATTTTAGAAGATGAAGACAGAGAAGTATTAAAAAATGTTGTTAAAAATATAGAAAATATTGTAGAACAGGACAAGCCACCTAAAATAATTGATTCAAAGATTTGTAAGAAATGTTCATACTATGATTTATGCTATGTATAAAAATTATATAGAAAGGAATTGTTAAAAATGAAACAATCATATTATTTATACAAAAGTGGGAGGCTTCAAAGAAAAGATAATACATTGGAAATAGTATATAAAGATAATACTAAGAAAAGTATACCTGTTGAAAGAGTGGATAACATATATGTTATGACAGAATTTGATTTCAATACAAGTTTATTGAATTTCTTATCACAGTTTGGAATAAATATACACTTTTTTAATTATTATGGGTTTTATACAGGAACATATTATCCAAAAGAATTACTCGTGTCAGGAAAGCTATTGATAAAACAAGTTGAACATTATAATGATAAAGAAAAAAGATTAAATATTGCTAAAGCTTTTATAGAAGCAGCATCTTATAATATTTATAAAAATTTGACTTATTACAATAATAGAGGAAAAGACTTAAAAGATTATATGAAAGAGATAGATTTTTTAAGAAAACAAATAAAATTGTGTAAAGATGTGCCGGAATTAATGGAAATAGAAGGAAATATTAGAAAAGTTTATTATGATTCATGGAACATTATAATTAACCAAGATATAGCATTTGAGAAAAGAGTAAAAAATCCCCCAGATAATGCAATAAATTCATTAATTTCGTATGTTAATACAATTATATATACAAGAGTTTTAAGCGAAATATATAAGACTCAATTAAACCCCACAATAAGTTATTTACATGAACCATCTGAAAGAAGATTCTCATTGTGTTTAGATATTGCTGAAATTTTTAAACCAATTATAGCAGATAGATTAATTTTTTCTATGCTAAATAAAAGGCAGATAACTGAAAAGGATTTTGAAGAAGGCTTAAATTTTACTTATATAAAGGACGAGGCGCGAAAAAATATAACAAGAGAAATTGACTTGAGATTACAAACTAAAATTAAGCATAAAAAATTGGACAGAGAAGTGAGTTATGAATATTTGATGAGATTAGAAGTTTATAAATTGATTAAACATTTGCTTGAAGATGAAGAATATGAAGGTTTTAAAATGTGGTGGTAATATGTATGTTATTTTAGTTTATGATATAAATTTAGAAAATAAAGAAGGACAAAGAGTATTGAGAAACGTTTTTAAGACATGTAAAAAGTATTTAGTACATATTCAAAATTCTGTTTTTGAAGGTGAGTTGCTGGAGTCTCAAGCTATTAAATTGAAAGCTGAACTTGATAGATATATTAGAGATGATAAGGATAGTGTAATTTTGTTTAAAAGTAGAAATCAACGTTGGCTTGAAAAGGAGTTCCTTGGAATGATTGAAGATGATAAAACAGATAATTTTTTATAGTGTATATAATTTTTGATATTCTGTCGACCTATAATAATGCCTAAATTGTGTGTATACGACAGTGTAGATATTACCTTAATTATTAAGAAGTTTTTGAAATGCTATGGATTTTTTAGAATTTTTATAGTATCATAAATAATACATAGACAGATTTGAAACTTTAAAGTGCTTATTCTAGTGCCTTTGATGAATGCCTGTATTAATTTAAATATATTAGAATGTAAATATTATTGGTGCTGTTACTACTCTGTTTCCTGCTCGTATTAATTTAAATATATTAGAATGTAAATACTTTAGTAAAGGAAATTTGCGTGTAATTAATATGTAGTATTAATTTAAATATATTAGAATGTAAATCATTGGTGTTAATACACATCTTACTTCTCTTCCCGCGTATTAATTTAAATATATTAGAATGTAAATTTTTTAAATACACGACAAAATTCTTCATCTCTCTGGTATTAATTTAAATATATTAGAATGTAAATGCCGAAATTGTTTAAAGCAACTGTTGTTGCAACTCCGTATTAATTTAAATATATTAGAATGTAAATAATTTTTCTAATACATAATCTAAAGCTTCATCTTCGTATTAATTTAAATATATTAGAATGTAAATTCAGGACAAGGTGTTATTGTTTACGGTGATGATATTGTATTAATTTAAATATATTAGAATGTAAATTTCTTTATAAAAATAAAGAGGTAGTGATTTACTACGTATTAATTTAAATATATTAGAATGTAAATGTTGTAGAAAGGGAAGAAAAAATGAAGAGTAAGCTAAGTATTAATTTAAATATATTAGAATGTAAAAGGTTTTATTTCAGTAGTTCCTGTTTTATCTATAGGTATTAACTTAAATATTAGATATAAAAGGAAAAGAAATAAAAAGAGTTAAAATTATTGTGAATATTAATTTAAGTATATTAGAATGCAACATTATAAGCGATGAAAAAGTTAAAATAGATTACAAATAATCAAAAAACAGAATAAACAGAAAAAATAAAAAATAATTGAATACAAAATAAATTAGCTTGTAATTGATATTAAGAAAAAATAGAATAGGAGAATAGAAGGAAAAATGAAACCATCAATTATAGAAATTGCAGAAGAAGAATTTTATAACGAAGAAAATAATAGAATTATGCATTCAAAAGATGCAGAAGTAGATACATTTATAAACGATTTGGAAAAACACCCTCATGCATTTCTTTTAGCATGTTTAATGAGTAGAAGAATAGCGGCTGAAAGTGCATGGAAAATACCATATGAGATTTATAAAATATTAGGAACAGTTGATATTCATGAACTAGGGAAAAAATCATTGGAAGATTATACAGAAATATTTGAAAAAAATAAATTACATAGATTCAACAAAGAAATGGCTAAAGTATTTTATGAAGCAGTACAAAGAATTATAAAGCGTTTTAATGGTGATGCTTCGTGTATTTGGAAAAATAAACCAAGTAGTGCAAAGGTAATAAGCGAGTTATTACAATTTTATGGCTGTGGGCTAAAAATTGCAACAATGACAGCAAACATATTAGTAAGAGAATTCAAAATAGAATTTTCAGATTATTCTAGTATAGAAATTTCAACAGATGTACATATAAATAGAGTAATGAAAAGAATGGGGTATGTTTCAAAAGATGCGAATAATTTAGTTATAGTATATAAAGCTAGAGAATTAAATCCGGAATTTCCCGGAATATTAGATTTTGCATGTTGGGAGATTGGAAAGAAGTTTTGCAAGAGTAGAGAACCTAACTGTAATGGATGTAAAATGAGAGGTGAATGCCAAAAAATTATATAAAATCAAATAAAATGGAGGAACATATGGCTGAACTTTGGGATATATATGATGAAAATCGAAGAAAAACTGGAAAAATAGCAGAAAGGGACGTATATAAATTCAAAAAAGGAGAATATCATATAGTTGTAACAGGAATAATTTTCAACACAAAGCGCGAAATACTAATAAGTAAAAGAGCAAGGTGGAAAAAGTATGGAGGCTTGTGGGAATGTAATAGTGGTTCAATATTAGCAGGAGAGACAAGCTTAGAGGGAATTATAAGAGAATTAAAAGAAGAACTTGGCATAGAATTTTCGGAAAAAGATGCTATTTATCTAAAAGAAGCAAAAAGAGATAAAAAAGTACCGGATTTTAAGGACTTATGGATATTCGAAAGAAACATACCAATAGAAAAAATAACATTTCCAGATGGAGAAGCAACAGAAGCCAAATGGGTTACGATTGAGCAATTTATGAACATGTATGATAATAATGAAATTGTTCCAACAATAGACTTTGGAGAAGAAGAGTATAAAATGGCAGTTGAAATCTTGAAAAAGAAAAAAATTGAAAAATATTATAGCAATACAGAATTAGATATTCCCAAAAAGAACGTAAAATACTTTATAGAAAATATAAGAACATATCCTGGAAAAGCAATTGATATAGGATGTGGAGCGGGGAATGAAACTGTTTATTTAATAAAAAATGGCTGGAATGTTATTTCAATTGATAAAGAAAATGTAGAAGAAAGAATTTCGAAAAGACTAAATACAGAAGAATTAAATAGATTTAAATTTCAAAAACAAAATTTTGAAGACATGGTATTAGAGAAAGCAGACTTAATTGTAGCAAACTATAGCTTGCCATTTTGTGATAGTCGACAAATAGAAAAAGTATGGAAAAAAATTATAGATAATATTAGACCAAATGGATATTTTGTAGGAAACTTTTTTGGAATAAATGACTCTTGGAATATAGAAAAATCAAAGATTACATTTCTTACAAAAAGTCAAGTTGAAAATTTATTTGAAAAATTTAATATTATAAAATTGAATGAAGTAGAAAAAGATGGAATAACAGGGCTTGGAAAGATGAAACATTGGCATATTTTTAATGTTATTGCAAGAATAAAAAAATAACTCAAAACAGGTTGGAATTATTCACATAGAGTGGTATAATTGTGGAAAACAGTAAAGAAAAATTCAGAAAAAAAGAATTAGGAGCAGAGGATGAGCATAGTAAAACCACAAAAAATATTATTTAAAGAATTAAGAAAAATAAACAATTTGGTAGAAGAATTTAAAGAGACTGATGAAATAGAAAATATAACTATTGAAAATTATAGAAACAATACTGTAGAATTAATAAATATAACAATTCGAAAGGCAATAATAAATAATGCAGAAATTACGGATAGCAATTTTGATAAAAATACTTTTATAGATGTAAAATTTAATAATTGCAATTTTTCAAATACAGCTTTTAATAACTGCAGTTTTATAAGATGTGAATTTAACAATTGTAAATTAACAGGATGCAATTTTATAGAAAATGGACTAAGTGATGTAAGTTTTTTGACTTGCAATATGGTTTACGTCAATTTTGCAATGGCTAGTATAAAAAATGTATTATTCAAAGATACTATTTTAAGGAATAGCAACTTTCAGGAAAACGCGATAAAAAATCTTGTGTTTAAAGAAGCAGATTTAACGCAAACACAATTCTTTAAAACCAAATTAAGCAATATAGACTTATCAGATAGCACAATTGATGGAATAGCAATATCAACTGAAGATATAAAAGGAGCTATTATAAACGAATTCCAGGCAATAGATTTAATAGGATTGCTGGAAGTAAAAATAGCCAAAAGATAAAAGAGAGGAATGATATAAAAAATGTGTACAGCGGTAACATATAAAACAAAGGACTTCTACTTTGGTAGAACACTAGACTATGAATTTTCATATAAGGAAGAAGTAACAATAACACCAAGAAATTATCCATTTTATTTTAAAGAAAAAGAAGAAATAGCAGAACATTATGCCATAATTGGAATGGCATATATTTCAGAAAATTACCCATTATATTATGACGCTATAAATGAAAAAGGGCTAGGGATGGCTGGACTAAACTTTGTAGGAAATGCACATTACAATGATAGTGTTGCTGGCAAGGAAAATATAGCACAATATGAATTTATTCCATGGATTTTGAGCCAATGTGAAACAACACAGCAAGCAAAAGAATTAATTCAAAAAATAAATTTGACAAATAAACCATTTAGTGCTCAGTTGCCATTAGCACAATTACATTGGATTATAGCAGATAAGGAAGAGGCTATAACTGTAGAAGCAATGCAAGACGGAATTAAAATTTATGATAATCCAGTAGGAGTTTTAACAAACAATCCAACATTTGATAAGCAAATGTTTGCACTAAATAATTATATGAGTTTGTCCGTAAAATCACCAACAAACAATTTCGCCTCAAAATTAAACTTAAATCAATATAGTAGAGGAATGGGTGCTATTGGACTTCCAGGGGACTTGTCATCACAATCTAGATTTGTACGAGTATCATTTGTAAAAATGAATTCAATTTCAGAAGAGATTGAAAACAAAAGTGTTAGTCAATTTTTCCATATAATGAATTCCGTTGACCAACAAAGAGGATGTTGCGAATTGGATGACGGAAAATACGAAATAACAATTTATACTTCATGTTGCAATGCAACAAAAGGAATATATTATTATACCACATATGATAACCATCAAATTAGCGCAGTAGACATGCATAAAGAAAATTTGGATGGAAAAGAATTAATTCGTTATTCATTAATAAAAAATGAACAAATAAATTTTCAAAATTGAAAGGAGAAAAAAGATGGATTTAACAATTGATGTAGAGGACTACAAGTTAAATGTTAGGGCAGCAGTTGTTATAACACACAAAGGAAAAATTTTAGTACACAAGAATTTGAATTCTGACCACTATGCGTTAATCGGAGGAAGAGTTGAAATTGGTGAGGATTCAGAAACAACAGTAAAAAGAGAACTACTAGAAGAGATAGGTAAAGAAATAGAAGTTACAGGATATATTGCAACAGTAGAGAATTTTTTCGAAATGAAAGATTCAAAATATCATGAAATTTTATTTATTCATAAGGGCGAATTTAAAGATGATGAAGATAAAAAAATAGAATATACATTAAAAAATCTTGAAGGAAAAGAATACCTAAGATATGAATGGATTGAGCTAAATAAACTTGAAAATTATAGGCTATTACCAGAATGCATGAAAGATGTGCTTAGTGAAAAGACTTTTCCAGTACATAAAATATTTGTTGACAAAAATGGAAAAGAAGTAAAATAAAATGTGCCAAAAGTTGTCTGAATCTAAAAATAAAGAACTTGTAAATATTACAAGTTCTTTTAAATATTTGGTTGCGGGGGGAGGACTCGAACCTCCGACCTTTGGGTTATGAGCCCAACGAGCTGCCAACTGCTCCACCCCGCGATGTGTCAGTACTTATATATTATATCCAGTTTTTGTATGAATGTCAATAGATTTTTGAAAAAATTTATCATATATTTTCGACAAATTATAATGTAAACTGAGCAGTATTTTTAAATTTTCTTTTCTAATTCTGTATTTAATTTTTCAAAAAGAACAATATATTTTTCTTTAATGTCTTTATATATTTTTCTGGATGTTCCTTCATCATATAAATGAGACAAGCTATTTCTAGAAAGCATCATATTTATCCAAGTATCTCCATCTTCAATAATTCCGCTTTGAAAAGCCATTTTTAAAACTTCTCTTGGACTACCTGTTGAATCTATAATACCATTGTATTCCATAAAATCCTTCATGGTTTTCCATGCTAGCTCGAATGTAAATTCGAACCTATGTAAAGTTCCATCTATTGCTAGTTCTGTTTCTTTTTCGCATAAAGCTTCTTTTAATCGCTCAGTTGCTTTTGCTAAATCTTGTTTTCTTTCTTCAAATCTTTTCATTAAAATTCAACTCCATCTCTATTTATTGATTCTAGTAGTTTTGAGTTAGTAATCTCGTCTATAAATACTAAATCTATTTTATAAATTATATCTAATAAATCCATTTCATTCATTATTTTATATTTTTCTGCACTTGTAAGATTTCCAACAATTGCAATATCAATATCAGATGTCTTTTTGTAATTGCCTCTTGCTCTAGAACCAAATAATAAAAAATGGTATTTAGTATTATTACTAATTACTTTTTTTATTTTATCATATGTTTCTTCGGATAAACCATATTTCATAAATTATTCCTCTTTCTTAATATAGGTATATTTTACTATATAAATTGGAAGAAAGCAATGAATTTATAAAAATTATCTGGTTAGAAGTTGTAGAGTTATACTAGGATATTGTAAAATTGTTTTTAAACTATTTATCCTAGGTATTAAGTCAAGTGGATAGAGGAAAGTTGAATTTTGAATTATACTAAAACATGGATTGCCTATACAATCCATATTTTACAATGTCAAGATAAGTATTTTTTATTCTAAAATTTTCAGTAATATAAATTTATAATACAAAAATCAACGCTTTTTTATAATTAAAGCTAAATCTTCTAGAGCCTCTAAAGCAAATATAATATCGTTTTCACTATACTGTTTAAGCAATTTTTTAGTTTTGTCTATACAGCTATCATCAAGACCAAATAAAAGGTAATCTGCGGAATGACCGCTAACTTCGCGAAGTTTTCGCAAACTATAATAAACAAGATTTCCTTTTCCTTCTTCAACGAAACCTAAAAATTGACTAGAGGTACCAATCGCATTTGCAAGTTGAGTTTTATTCATTTTTAATTCTTGTTCTCTAATTTTTTTGATTCGTTGACCACGTTCATATTGTTCTTTTTTCTCTTCTTCAATTGCTTGATTCATTCTTCTTCTCCCCATAATAAAACTCCTCCTTTTCTGTTTATATTATTATTTTATAGTATAAATAGAACAAAATGTTAGTAAATAAAAATAGTAATTTATAGTGAAAAATGGTTAATGATATGAAATATATAGAAATAATAAATTGATTTTAATAAGCGATATTAAAAAATGATAATTAAATATTGCTTATTTTTTGTGTGATTTTTAGTTAAAATTTGTCGAATTTTATCAGTTATTTCTATCATCAAAATTCTCTTGTATCAAGGCTTTCAATGATATTTTTAATGTGCAAGGTGGAACGAACACAAAAGAGAAAAAGGTGGTGGAATGTATGGAAAAATGGTTAGAGGAATTAGGACGTTTTATAAGAAAATGGTTTTAAAATAAAAAATGAAGTGTTAGCACTTCATTTTTTTGTGTTTTATTGATTGTAAAAATGTTTTTGTGTATAATTATATATATAATAAAATCTAGGGACAGGTGAAATTGTATGGGATTTGAAGTAGATGAAGCAGAAATTATAGCTATAATCATAAAAACAGTAGAACTATTTTTATTTGTATATTACAGTAACTTTAAAATTATTAATAGAAAAATAAAATTTAAAATAAAAGATAATATATTGATTTTGATTATTGGAATTTGTTCAGGGATAGTAAAGTATGAAACAAATTATTTAATAAGTACACTAACTTTAATAATAATGATAAGTATAATATTTTCAGAGGATAATTTAAAAAATGGAATATTAACTACAGTTATTTCATTGAGTATTAACTATGCAATAGAATTGATAGCAATTATCATATGCTTTGAGATTCGAAAAACTTTCAGATTTGATAATGATTATTTTGAATTAGTGCTTATAACAATAATACATTTTATATTATTAATTAGTATATTTAGAATAAGAAAATTCAAATATGGAATGACATTTTTACAAAAGAATAAAAATAATGAATATTTAGACTTAATGATTTTAAATATAAGTGTAATAATATTGTTTTTAGCGATTGATATGTTTAATGCTAATGATAAAATGTTAAGTATAGCCACAATAGAAATAATAATCTATGCAATCCTAATGTTCATCACAATCAAAAAATCATTACAACTATATTACAAGCAAAAGTTACTAGTACAAGAGCTAGAAGAAACAAAGGAAGAATTAGAAAAGAAAAAAGAAGAAGTAAAAGAATTAGAAGCAGAAAACATGAAATTCAGCCAAAGAAGTCATACATTAATACATAAACAAAAATCACTAGAATATAAAATAGAACAAATGATAACAAAAACAGAAATAAGCAAGGAAGAAGCCGCAGAAATAAAAGACAAAATAGATAAAATGAAAGAAGAAATATATAAAGAAAAAGAAAGCATCGAATTAGACAAAACAGGAATAGTAGAGATAGATGACATGTTAAGATACATGCAATCAGAATGCAACAAAAATAAAATAGAATTTATACTTAAGCTAAATGGAAGAATACAACCCATGACAAACAATTTAATAGACAAAGACGATTTAGAAACACTGCTTGCTGACCATATCAGAAATGCAATAATAGCAGTAGAACACAGTGAAAATATAAACAGAAGTATTATGGTAAAACTTGGAAAAACTGATGGAGAGTATGGATTAAGCATATATGATTCTGGTATAGAATTCAAAATAGAAACATTAAAGAACTTAGGAAAAACACCAAGTACAACACATGCAGAAGAGGGTGGAACAGGAATGGGATTTATGAACACATTTGAAACACTAAAAAAATATAAAGCGAGCTTGAAAATAGAAGAAATAGGAAAGCCAAGTAAAGACAATTATACAAAAGTAATTAGCATAAAATTTGACAATCAGAATGATTATAATATAAAATCGTATCGTCAGGAAGAAATAAGAAAGGAAAGTGAGCAAATATGGGAGAAATGTGGGATATATATGATTCGAACAGAAACAAAACAGGAAGACTAGCAGAAAGAGAAAATTATAAATTTCAAAAAGGAGAGTTTCATTTAATAACTGTTGCAGTAATAATGAATCCAAAAAAGCAAATATTATTAGCAAAGAGAGCAGAAAACAAGAAAAGAGCTCCATTAAAATGGGAATTATCAGGTGGAGGAGTTAGAGCAGGAGAAACTAGTTTACAAGCAATTTTAAGAGAATTGGCAGAAGAAATTGGACTAAAATTTTCAGAAGATGAAGCAATATTTTTGAAAGAAACTAAAAAAAATGAAGAAAACAATTCAGGAGCATTTAAGGACTTTTGGTTATTTAAAACAGATGTAAAAGCAGAAGAAATAACATTTCCTGATCAAGAAGCAACAGAAGCAAAATGGGTTACAATAAATGAATTATTAGAAATGTCAGAAAATGACGAGATTATTTCTGGACTAGATTTTATAGAAAAAGACTATGAATTAGCTTTAGAAAAAATAAAAAAATAATCTTATAAAAAACTTGACAAAATAGAATATAGAGAATAAATTATAAGTGTATCAAGTTGTTGAATTAACTTTTCTAAAATTAGGAAGGAGAAAAGAAATGGGACATCAAATTACACAAATAGCTCGAACAGAAAATGGTGGAAAATACAAAGTTTCAATTTCAATTCCATTTGAACTTGGCTGGATTGAACGGGTAAAGTTAAATATTACAACAAGAGAACAGAAAAATGTATATCCAATGAAACATGTGAAAAATGAAAATGATATGGCATATTTTGAAACAACAATTGAATTGCCAAGATATGCAGTATATCATTATTACTTTTCATTTGAAGCAAACAGTCGGTTTCAATATTACAAGAAAGAGAATACAAGTGGCGATAATAGTGTAACAGATGAAGAATGTTGGAAATTATCAGTCAACTTTGATGTGCCTGAATGGGCCAAAGGTGCTATAATGTATCAAATCTTTGTGGATAGATATAAAAGGACACGAGGATTAGAAAAGCCCAAAATGAAAGGAAGAGACATTCATAATAATTGGACTGAACCACCTGTAGTGGGACCCAATAAAGATGGAAAATGGTGTGTAGACTTTTATTGCGGAGATGTAAAAGGCATTACAGATACCATGAAATATCTCAAAAAATTGGGAGTAGATATTATTTATCTTTGTCCAATTTCTGAAAGTCAATCTAATCATAGGTATGATACAGCAGACTACAAGAGTGTAGACCCATATGCAGGAACAACAGATATGATGAAGGAAATGTGTGAAAAAGCGCATAAATATGGAATTAAAGTTATTCTTGATGTAGTATTCAATCATACAGGTAATGATAGTATTTATTACAACGAATATGGGCATTATGATAGCATTGGTGCATATCAAGTTGCAAAAGATCCACGATATAAAGGCATGGTATCACCATATAGTGACTTTTATGATACAGATTGTCATTTTGGAAAACATGAATTTAAATTCTGGTGGAATCAACCTAATATGCCTAAATGCAATGGAAAATCTGAACACTGGAGAAACTTTAGTTGCGGAAAAGAAGGAGCAATTGATTTCTATTTTTCATTAGGAATTGATGGACTTAGACTTGATGTAGCAGATGAACTACTTGATGAGTTTGTTGAAGATACTCATACTGCAGCAGTCAGAAATAAACCATATGCATTTCTTATGGCAGAAATGTGGGAAAATAATCCAATGGATAGAGGATTTCTAAAAAATGCTAAAGGAATTCATTCGTTAATGAATTATAGATTAACAGATGCAATAATGAGATATTATAAATATTGTGATGTTAATAAATTAAGAGAAGCATTAAGATTTATTAGTACAGAATATCCTGAGGGAACAATTTTAACACTTATGAATTTTACATCAACACATGATATTTCAAGAGCTATTGAAATATTCGGATGTAATATCTTCAATGAATATGCACTTTGGGCGTGGGATTTAATCAAAGGCAATGGTGATTGTGAATGGATTAAACAACACAAAATGACTTCTTATGAATACCACTGTGGTAAAAGGGTACTCAAATCATATTGTTTTGCATTAACATTTTTGCAGGGGATTTTTTCAATCTTCTATGGGGATGAAGTAGGAGTTCAGGGAGTTGGCAATCTTGCAAACAGAGCTCCATATCCATGGGGACATAGAGATAAAGACCTGTTAAAGTATTTTAGAGGACTTGGAAAAATTCGTAAAGAAAACCAGTTCTTGAGAACAGCAGAACAAAAAATAGTAAAAATTGACCATGAACACTTTGTATTTGAACGGTATAATAAAAACGAAAGTATTATGGTAATTGTTAGTAGAACACACCACATTACTAAAGTAGATTTACCAGAAGAATATAGAGACGGAGAAGTTGTTGCTAGACTTAAATCTTGTACAAAACAGGAATTAAGTCCATTTGGTGCAATTGCAATAAGAAAAACAAAATAATAGTGTTTCATTTCACAAGAGGTTCTTAGAAATAAGAACCTCTTTAAAAATTTCTACAAAAATATTGAAAAATAATGCATAAATGGTATAATTAAATGGATAATAAATTAGAGGAGATGTGATTGAACATGAAAATTTATTATGTAAGACATGGTCAAACAGATTGGAACCTAGCAAGAAAAATGCAAGGAGGAGAAACAGAAAAAGAGCTAAACTCAACAGGAATAGAACAAGCAAAACAAACCAAAAAAGAATTAGAAAATGCTAAATACGATATTGTAATATGTTCGCCAATGCATAGAGCAATACAAACAGCAGAAATAATAAATAAAGACAAAAACGTACAAATGATAACAGACGAAAGAATAAGAGAAAGAAAATTAGGAGAACTAGAAGGTCATGAAATAACAAATGAAATGGAAAAAAGAATTTGGAATTACGACTTAAACTATCAAATACCAAAAGGAGAAAACTTGCATGACTTTGAAAAAAGGATATTAGATTTTTTAAATGATATAAAGAAAAAATATGAAGGAAAAACAGTACTTATTGTAGCACACGGAGGAGTTGCAAAAGTATTAAAAGCACATTTATATGGAATGCCAAAAAGCAAAGATTTATCAGAAATAGAGATAAAAAACTGTGAAATAATAGAGACTGAAATATAAAAGAGAATGGAGAAAAATGTGAAAAATTACTATGAAATATTAGAAGTAGACAAAAAAGCATCACCAGAAGTAATAGAAAAAGCATATAAAACACTTGTAAAAAAATATCATCCAGATTTACAAGAGGCAGAAAATAATGGTCAATACGAAGAAAAAATGAAAGAGATAAACGAAGCATATTCAGTATTATCAGATGAGTTTAAAAGAAGAACATATGACGAACAAATACAAGAAAATATGGTGCCAGAAGCAGAATATATAAAAGTAGTAGAAGAAAATCAAGAATTAAGAAATAGATTGCAAAATATGAGAATTCAAAACTATACAAATGTCAAAACAAATGTAAGTGCAAATAATTATAAAGCAGAAGATAAAGGTACAATATCTAATATAGGAAGAATAATGTATGAAAATATAGCCAGAGAATATAATGCACATGCTCAAGAAATGGAAAATAGAAACTATAGAAGAAGAGAAAAACACGATTTTAAATATTATATGAAATTTACAGGATGTTTAGCAATTGTTATACTTTTTTTCATACTAATTTATCAAATTCCATTTATAAAGAGATTTTTTAATAGTATATATGAAGAAAATTTAGTAATACAAGCACTTGTTAATGTAATAAGAAAAACATTTTCAACCAAAATAATGTAATGAAAGGGAAAAGATATGAGAGCATTAATAACAGGGGCATCTTCGGGAATAGGTAGAGACATAGCAAAAGAATTAAGCCAAAAAGGATATGACCTAATTCTTGTTGCAAGAAATTTAGAAAAGTTAAATGAAGTAAAAGAAAAATTAGAAACAAATATAGAAACAGTAAGTATGGATATATCAAATCCAGAAAATTGCAAGCAACTTTATGAAAAATATAAAGATATAGATATACTTGTAAACAATGCAGGGTTTGGAGACTGCGGATATTTTGATAAAACAAATTTAGAGAAAGAACTACAAATGATAAATACAAACATTGTAGCATATCATGTTTTAACAAAACTATATTTAAAAGATATGAAAGCTAAAAATAGTGGAAAAATTCTAAATGTAGCATCAATTGCTGGATTTATGCCAGGACCACTAATGGCAACATATTATTCAACAAAAGCTTATGTAGTAAGACTTTCAGAAGCGATTAGAGAAGAATTAAAAAAAGAAAGTTCAAAAGTACAAATAAGCATCTTATGCCCAGGACCTGTAGATACAAATTTTAATAAAGTAGCAGATGTTCAATTTGCACTAAAAGGTTTAAGTAGTGAATATGTAGCAAAATATACAACAGATAAATTATTCAAAGGAAAATTTTATATTGTGCCTGGCTGGAAAATCAAACTAGCCAAATTCGGAGCAAAAATTGCTCCAAACGCACTTGTTGCAAAGATTTGTTATAATATGCAGAAGAGAAAAATATAGACAAGAAAAGCCTTTTTTATGAAGGGCTTTATTTTTTTAAATAAAAATGAACCAAAAAGAAAAAAGAATAGTCTTAATAATAGGAGGATGAAAATGTCAGATTTAGAAAAAGCCATGGCAGGAGACAAAGAGGCATTTAGTAGAATAATAATTCAAAACAAAGAATCTATGTATAAAACAGCAATAGTAATATTGAAAAATGAAGATGATGCATATGATGCTTTACAAGAAGCATTAATAAAAATGTACAGCAATATAAGTAAATTACAAAATAAAGAAATGTTCAAATATTGGAGCAAAAGAATAATCATAAATAGTTGTTATGACCTTATAAATAAAAACAAAAAAGTTGTAAATATAACAACGAAACTAACAGAAAACTATGATGAAACAGTAGAAGATAGCTATAATTGTGAAGACGAACTTGTAAAAATACTTGAAAATATCGAACCAGATTTAAGATTAACAGTAACATTATATTATTATGATGAATTGTCAATCAAAGAAATATCAAAAGTTTTAAACATTCCAGAAGGCACAGTAAAGTCAAGACTAGCAAGGGCAAGAGGAAAATTATATGATATATTAAAAGGAGGTGAAGAAAGTGGACAAAAGTGATGAAGAAAAAGATTTGTACATAAAATCAAAAATTAAAGATGGACATATACCAGAAAAAATTGATAACTTATTTAATAATTCAATAAATTTAGAAAAAGAGAGGGGAATTAATATGAATATTAATGAAATAAATGAACCTCAAAAGATAAAACCAAAGAAACTTTGGGTAAAAAGAACTATAGCAACAGCTGCATGTGCAGTAATAGTACTTGGTGGTGGAAATATATATGCAACAACACAAGGATATGAAAACATATTTTTTATGATTAAACATTTAGTGACAAAAGATGAAACAGTACATAATGATAAATCAGATATATTATCAGACAGAGATATAACAATATCATATGAAACAATCAATCTAACAGAAAATATTGTAATGCAAGTTCAAAAGATACAAATAAATGGTAAAGAAGCTAAACTAATATTAGCGATAAAAGAAAAAGAAGCAGAAAATAGTGATGAAGTTGTTCCTTTAAAATATGAAGTATACAATTCTGAAAACAAAATATTGTGTTCACAACTTAGCTCAAAAGGAGACAATGAATCTACATATACAGAAGAATTGAATTTGAAAAATTATGACACATCTGAAGGTAAATTAGTATTAAAAATATTTAAAGCTAATGGCGATGAAATTACAACTTTAAGAATTGATGTTGAAAATAAAACAATTGAAGTTGAAGATGCAGAAGAAGCTCTTCAAAAAATTTCTGAAACAAAATTAAAGAAATTCTTGGGAGAAGTTACAGGAACTACATGCTTAGATATTTCAAATATAGAATATTGTGCAGGAATATATACAGCAACATTTACATATGCAAAACTTCCAAAAGACACATTTAAAATAGACATGAATAAAATTGATATTTACCAAAGTACTATAACATTTAAATTAGATAATACAGAATTTAAAGAAATAAAATTAAGTACAGGTGTTATAATATCCAAAGCAGAAACATCTGGTGATGAGAAGAATGAGACAGGAACAACAGATAAAAATAATAATAACAACAATAACACTTCAAATACAGGTTCAGATATTTTTGAAGAAATAAAAAATAAATTTGTAGGAAAATGGAATTATGCTTATATGACAGGAAATGAAGCATTACCTAAAATATCAGACATATATGGAGAAGATGTAAAAATTCAATTAACCTTGAATGCGGACGGAACATTTGAAGAATTGCAAAATGGTAAAACATATACGGGAACTGAAAAAGGAAAATATGAACAAGTAAGTGACTCAATGATAAAAATGACTTATACAGATAATTGTGTAGTATATGCAATGTATCAAACTAACATGTTTGGAGAAACAATATTAACACATATCTCAAAAAATAATCAGATGATGTACGAATGCTACTTACCAGAAAATGCAGAGGCAAATACAAATAGAACAACATATGTAGGGGAATGGTGGAGAACCTATAATGTAGACCATGACGAAGATAAAGAATTGAAACTTGTACTTGGACCAACAGGACTATATGAAAAAGTAGATACAAATAATAGAGTTTTAGAATCAGGAAGATATACAATGCAAAAAGACAATATGTTCAATAAAATTGTATTAAAAAACAACAATGGAGAAGAAGAATTACTATATTCAAATGGAACTGGTGTAAGAACATTACATTATAGCAAGGGAAGACAAGTTTATAAAAATGCAGAAGATATAAAATAGTGTGAAAAGGTTGGAAAATAATTATAATAATTTAATTCTTTTCCAACCGGATTCTCACTTTGAGAAAAGAAGGAGATAAAAAATGGAAAAAAAGAAATTAAGTATAGGAACAGTAATTATATTATTAGTAATAGTTGCTGCAATAGCAGTAGCTGCAACTTATATGATTACAAAAACAGAAAAACAAAACACAAATTCTAATGGAGTAGAGAAAAAAACAAGCAATTCAGATATTTCAAAAGAATCAGATGTAGCAAATTCAGAAATACCAAAAAATAACACAGAAGATAAAAAAGATTCAGAAGACAAATATTTTATTTTGTATGAAGGTAGAGAAATTGAAAATAAAACAGGAGTACAAAATCTTTCTGATATGAAAATAACTAATGAAGCAAATACAAAATATAATACTAAATATTATAATTACGAGAATGGAAAATATGTTGGAGAAAAAACTGGAACATTTGGAGAGCAAACAACAGAAGGCGAATCTTGTGTAGAAAATGTTAGTAAAATAGCTATTTCAAAAAAGACAGATGCATTACCTAGAACATATAGCACAATAAAAAAATTGCCAAAAGAATTAGAAGAAATGGCTGATTACTCAAGTGTGGAAATAAATAAAATTGATTTAGATGGTGATGGAAAAGAAGAATACATAGTATGTTATACAGTTGACTACAAAGAAGGAGAAATTGGAGATGGCGAACCAGAAGCATCTTCTGGAATAATGTTACTTGATAGTAATTATAAAAAAGTAGCTGATTTGGCAATACTAAAAAATGGTTTTTGGGGAGACATAAAAGAAGAGTCTAGTAAAGTATTCTTATCACTAAAAGACGTAGATTATATAGATTTAGATAATGACGGAATAATGGAAATTTTAATAAAAATCCCACAATATGAAGGAAGCAAATTAAGTATTCTAAAATATAACAAAGGAAAAATTGATGGAAAAACTAACTTAGAAGTTAATGTTAGTAAATAGGAGGGGATAACAATGGAAAAAAAGAAATTAAGTATAGGAACAGTAATTATATTATTAGTAGTTGTTGCTGCAATAGCAGTAGGTGCAACATATATGATTATGAAAACAGAAAAACAAAACACAAATTCTAATGGAGTAGAAAATAATTCTGAAAATTTAGACACAGCCAAGACAGAAAATGTAAATAAAACAACAAATACAACTGCAGATATAAATTCAAACACAAACACTACTAATAATACAGGTAGTACATCAAAAACAGAAGAAAATAAATTTTCAGAAGATACAATAAAAAAATCAATACAATCATATTTAAATCTAGTAGGAAAAAGAGATGGGTCTCCTAGTGGAATGTTACAAGAACTAAACTTAATGAAAAAAGAACCAGAGGGCAATCCAGGCAATGACAACTATAAAAAAACAGACATTAAATGGTCAACATTTAAAAACGCAATGATGAATTATATGACAGAAGACTGGTTTAATTCAAACGGAACACAAGGATTAAAAGAAGTTAATGGTATAGTATATTACTTTGATGGAGGAGCAACAGGAACTGAATATGAAGTAGAAAGCATCACAATAAAAGGTGATTATTCAGATACAGAATATATTGCTAAAGTAAACAATGTAGCACTAGATGGTTCTAAAGAATCAGAAGATATTGAATTTGGTGTAACAAATCAAAACGGAAAATGTGTTATATCATATTGCGACTTATAATTAAAAAAATTCATACTTTAAAAGGTATGAATTTTTTTAATATCAATATAATAAATGAGAGGAGGAAGCACAATGATAAAAATGAAAGAATTACCATATCCATTAAATGCATTAGAACCATATTACAACCAAGAAACATTAGATATACATTATAATATTTTATATAAAGGGTATATAGATAACACAAACAAAACCCAAGAAAAGTTAAAAGATGCGAGAAAAGCAAATGACTTTACAAGCATAAAGTGTTTAGAAAAAGATTTAAGCTTTTTTGGCTCAGGAGTAATCTTGCATGAATTATTTTTTGAAAACATGGGGCCAGCTGTTCCAACAAGTCCAGATAATAACCTAATGGAACAAATAATTAAAGACTTTGGAAGTTACGAAAAATTTAAAGAACAATTCACAGAAAGTAGCAAAGTTGTGGAAGCTTCTGGTTGGAATTTGTTAGTATGGGTACCTGATTTTTGTAAATTAGAAATTTTACAATGTGAAAAACATCAGAATTTAACTCTATGGGGATGTAAACCATTACTAGTTTTAGATATGTGGGAACATTCATATTTTTTGCAATATAAAACTAAAAAACCAGATTATATTAATGCATTTTGGAATATTGTAAATTGGAATGAAGTAAATAAAAGGTTTAAAAATATAGCCACTTAACGTTTGTTAAATGGCTATATTTTTTGAAGGAATCTTATAGGAAAATATCAATAATTTCACATCAAAGTAAAAAATGTAAAATTACTAAAATTAAGAAAAAAGACACTGCAATGTCTAATAAGTATCCCATAAGCCGTATGATTGTGTTTGAATCTTCTCACATTTCTGTACAAAGGTCAAAGATAATTTGAAGCAACCCAATAAACAGAACAAAAAGAAAAAGATGACATATCAGACGTATCATAGTAATTCCTCCTTAAGCTTAAAAAATATATACTATTATAGTATAACAATTTTGATGGAAAATTGCAAGTTGGTATTTAGTTAATTGTTTGTTATAAAAAACTTTAACATACCTATTGACAAAGACATATAATAATGGTAACATGAAAACATAAACATATGAACAACTATTCATACGAAAATGAAAGAATAAAAAGGAGGAAGTATGGAAGACGGAATAGTAGATATAGAAAAAGTAAAAAAAATAAAAAAGATAATGCCAAGTGATGACCTATTATTTGATATAGCAGAAGTATTTAAGGTATTTGGAGATACAACAAGAATGAAAATAATAAGTGCATTATTAGAAGCGGAATTATGTGTAGGAGATATAGCAGAAATCACAAATTCAACGCAATCAGCAATATCACATCAATTAAGAGTATTAAAACAGGCAAAATTAGTAAAATTCAGAAAAGAAGGAAAAATAGTATATTATTCACTAGATGATGAGCATGTTTCTGAAATGTATGAAATGGCCAAGAGGCATATAGAAGAAGAATATGAAAGAAAATAATGCACGGAAAAAAAGCGATCTGAAATGTGCAAAATTGCACGGAAAAAAAGCGATCTGAAATGTGCAGAAAGGAAGGCAAAATATGAAGAGATATGAATTTATATTAAAAGATTTAGACTGTGCAGCATGTGCAAATGAAATACAGGAAAAATTAGCAAAAAATCCTGAATTGCACAATGTAAATGTTAATTTTGCAAAACTAAAATTAACATATGAAACAGACACAGTAAGTGTAGAAGAAGTTAGAAAAGCTGTAAAAGAGCAGGAGCCAGATGTTGAAATGATTTCAGCAGAAAAAATGAAAGAGATAGAAAATAAAAAAGAATCTAAAATGGGAGCTCAAATAGCAAGATTATTAATAGGAATTATAATAGCAGGAATTGGTTTATATGCAAAATTACCAGATACAATTAGTACAATATTTATAATTTTAGGATATGCAATTTTATTATACAGAACTGCAAAAAATGCATTCAAAATGTTATTTGCAAGTAAAAAAATAAACGAAAACTTTTTAATCACAGTTTCATGTGTTGGTGCTTACTTAGTTGGGGAACATATGGAAGGATTAATGGTAATTATTTTATATGAAATAGGAAAAATACTTGAAGAAAAATCAATTAGTAAAAGTAGAAAATCTATTAAAGATTTGATGGATATTAAACCAGAATATGCAAATTTAAAAACAGAAAATGATATCAAAAAAGTTTCACCAGAAGAAGTAAAAATAGGTGATACTATTTTAATAAAAGAAGGAGAGAAAGTTCCACTAGACGGAATTGTAAAAAAAGGAACAGCAGACTTGAATACAGCTTCTTTAACAGGAGAAAGTAAATTAACACAAGTCTCTGAAAGTGAAAATGTATTATCAGGAAGTATTGTAGTAGATGGAATGATAGAAGTAAAAGTTACAGAAGAATATAAAAACTCTACAGTAAGTAGAATTTTAGATTTAGTAGAAAATGCAACAGATAAAAAAGCAAAAACAGAAACATTTGTAAATAAAGCATCATCAATTTATACACCAATAGTAATAGGGTTAGCTGCTATTGTAGCAATATTTTTACCACTATTTACAGATATTCCATACACAGGAAACAATGGAAGCATTTACAGAGCATTAATATTTTTAGTAATTTCATGTCCATGTTCAATTGCAATATCAGTACCACTTAGCTATTTTTCAGGAATAGGAAAATCCTCAAAAGAAGGAATTCTTATTAAAGGAAGTGACTACATAGATGCAATAAAAGACATAAAAGAAATTGTGTTTGACAAAACAGGAACACTTACAAAAGGCGAATTTGAGATAACCAAAATAGATACATTTGAAAACTATACAGAACAAGAAGTGTTAAAATATGCAGCAATGGGAGAAAAATATTCAAATCATCCAATTGCAAAATCAATTATGAAAGCTAATAAAGAAGAAGTAGCAGAAGTTCAAGAGTTTAAAGAAATTGCAGGAAAAGGCTTAAGTTATCAATATAATGGAGAGACAGTATTAGTAGGAAATTCAGTTTTAGTTGAAGCAAATGATACGAATGAAGAAGGAGCAACAAAAATATATCTAAAAATAAATGATAAATTAGCTGGAATAATCTACTTAGGAGATACAGTAAAAGATGGCGTAGTTGAAACAATAAAAGAACTAAAAGCACTAGGAATTAAGACAAATATGTTTACAGGAGATAACAAGCAAATAGCAGAAAAAACAGGAAAAGAAATTGGAATACAAAATATAAAATCTGAAATGTTACCACAAGATAAATATAATGCATTTGAAGAAATTATAAATAAAAAGGATGAAAAATCAAAAGTTGCATTTGTTGGAGATGGAATAAATGATTCACCAGTTTTGGCAAGAGCAGATGTAGGAATTTCAATGGGTGGAGTTGGTTCAGAATCTGCAATAGAAGCATCTGATGTAGTTATAATGACAGACAATGTTTCAAAAATTTTAGATGCTATAAAAATTTCTAAAAAGACTTGTGGAATTATAAGACAAAACTTAGTATTTGCAATTACAGTTAAAGTTTTAATTTTATTACTTAGTACAATTGGACTTAGTGGTATGTGGCAAGCAGTTTTTGCAGATGTGGGTGTTACAATTTTGACAATATTTAATACATTAAGAATTTTGAAATAATCGAAGGCAGCTTAAATAGCTGCTCTTAAAAATTATAAAATATAGTAAAAATATTGACAATATATCATAATAAAGATATAATTTGCATATAATAAAAAGGAGGTGAGATTATGGCGATAATAAGACCATGTGCCGAGTTAAGAAATAATTATAATGAAATTTCAAGGATTTGCCATGAAACTCAAGAGCCAGTGTATATTACAAAAAACGGTACTAATGACTTGGTAATATTAAGTAATGAGGCATATGAAAAAAGTGAAGATATTAAAATTACGAATAAAGTTGAGGAAATTTTTAATAAGAAATATTCGGACTTTGAAGCATTTAAGAATGAAATATATGAAAAAATAAATACAGGTCTTAAACAAATTGAAGAAGGAAAATATGTTTCTGCAAAACAAGCATTTAAAGAATTGGAGGAAAAGTACGAGTTATGAAAGAATATAATGTTAATTTAACAAACCAGTTTCTGGAAGAGTTAGAAAAGATATTATATTTCTTTCCTAATTCATATTTATATAAGAAAAAATTATATTATGACATTAGAAATACAGTATCTACATTGTCTATTTTTCCAGAACGATATATGAAGTTAAAAAATGACAAAAAGAATATTAGAAAATTAATAGTTAATAAATTTATTATAATTTACAAAGTAGATAATATAAATGAAAAAGTTTATATATTACATATATTTTCAGAAAAACAAGATTATTATAATCTATTATAAATTTAATTCAAATTTTATATCATAAGAAATCAATAATTTATATTTCAAACAGCTAATCTAAAACAGATAGCTGTTTTTAATTTGTTGTTTAAAGTTATGCAAAAACTTGAAAAAAGACTATAAATCTGTTAAAATGTAACACAAAGGAAGTGTAGAAATGGAAGAACAAATAGAAGCAATACTAAAATTTCATATGCCAAGATGGAATGAACTACCAGATATAGACTTATATTTAGATCAAGTAGTAAACTATATAGAAAGATACTTAGGAGCATATTTCATAAACAAAGAAGACAAAGTAATAACAAAAACAATGATAAATAACTATGTAAAACAAGGAGTAATGCCAGCACCAGAAAAAAAGAAATATAACAGAGCACAAATAGCATATTTATTAGTAATTTGTATATTGAAACAAGTATATAGCATAAGTGATATAAAAAAATTAATTGCATTAACAATAAAAAACTATGAAGTAGGAAAAGCGTATAATAGATTTTGTGCAAATTTAGAAGTATCCATACGCCATGTATTTACCAAAAAAGAATTCCCTAAATGTGACCAGATGACAGAAGAACAATATTTATTAAAAAATGTAGTACAATCATTTGCAAACAAATTATATGTAGAAGTAAAATTTTTAAATAAAGAAAGAATCTCAGCAGATAAATAAGTCGGCTGAGATTCTTTCTATGTTATTTGGTTATATTTTACAATGTAATCCAGTCGTCTCCGAACTGGAGTTCACCATAATTATTTACCAACTTGCACGGCACCTCGATACCAAGAGCTTCACAACACTCTTCAAGCTCGGAAATATAGCAATGATACACTTCACCTTTATGGATTACATAAAGGTCGCTTGGCGTTCCATAGCCTGAGCCTGATGTGCGAACTCGCACAATAGCATCAGTATTGGGAGCCTTTAAAAGTATGCAATCCCAATAACCAATTCTTCCAGCATCTCCATCAGCTCCGTTGCCACGGGAGATGATTTCGAAGCGTTCTTTCCGGCTTGCAAGGACTTTAATTGTTCCGTTGCCGCGTCTGGTGTATCCACCTTTTGATGATAACATCATATACAAGGTGTTGTCATCTCGCTTGTTGATTCGCGGCTTACCACTTTTGGTGGTGCCAATAGTAAAGTCGGGATTCATTCCTTCCTTAAGAACAGTTCCTTTAGGACAGGTTAAAGCCATGAATTTCCGTCCACGACCAACTTCACCCATGCCCACCTGATAGATGGTTCCAAAATCCATGTTTCTTTCGGTTGCTTCCATTTTTTTATTAGAGTATAACATAATGTCCTCCATTTCTGCCGTGCATATTTGCATAAGCTAAGATGTAATTTAGCTAGCGCAATTGAGCTTGGCTATAAGATAAATTAGTTGTTACTATATTTTTAGTATACTATAATCTCTATATTTTGTAAAATTAATAATTATAATCCTTGTTATTAGTTTTACTTATTTTTAAAAAGTATATATTAATACTTCTAAAAAAATAAAATACTAATTTAAAATAACATATAAAAAAATTACACATATAATAATAAAGGAAGGAAAGATACAAATGGAAGACAATATAATAATTGAAGAAGTTCAATTTACAGAAGATTTATATAAGAAAAACATGGAAGAAAACGAATTTGCAGAAGATGATGCACATGGAATAGGAGAAGATGCAGATGGAAATAGTTAAAATGTTATTGCCAGAAAGCAAATATGCAATAAAATGTCCATATCAGATGAATCCAGAGTTTATAATAATTCACAATACAGCAAATGATGCATCAGCAATGGCAGAAATATCTTATATGATAGGGAACAATAATAAAGTATCATTTCACTGTGCAATAGATAATTGTAGAATTGTCCAAGGAGTGCCATTTAATAGAAACACTTGGAATGCAACAGATGGAGGGAATGGAAAGGGAAATCGAAAAGGAATAGCACTTGAAATATGTTATTCAAAATCAGGAGGAGAAAGATTTGAAGAAGCTCAAAAGCTTGCGGCAGAATATACAGCGTATTTATTAAAACAAAATAACTGGGGAATTGATAAAGTAAAAAAACATGAAGATTTTTATCCACCAAAAGGATGCCCACATAGAACACTAAGTGAAGGTTGGCAAAATTTCTTGAATTTAGTCCAATCTTATATGGTAGATAGACCAATAGATAATAATATAAAGAGTGGGAGTGATGAGCCAGTGAAAACGTATCAAAATGGAAGTGCAAGTGAAAATGTTTATGCAGATACTGATTGCACAAAAAAAATTGGAAGTTTAAATCCACGAGAAAAATGTGACTGCTTTGGAATTTTCAAAGATAGAGCAATGGTAAGATATGCAGTTAATGGAACATCAAATTATAAAATAGGTTTTTGCAAGTGGACTGCAGGGGTAAAATAATTTAAGGGCTAGTGAGAAAATATCACTAGCCTTTAGTATTGAAAAATATATTCTTAAACATCAATTTAGAATAATCAGAAATATCATCTAAAGATAAATCAGTACCATTAAAATATTTTAAAACTTGATAAATAATACCATCAGTAAAAAAAGAAACATTAAATTTTAATTCTTTTTCAGGCAATTTTGTATTAAAAGAAGTTAAACAGGTATATAATTTGTCATATATAAGATTATTTAATTTTACAAGAAAAGTTCGAGGAGCCTCAGAAGATAAAAATAGACGATAAGTTTTTTCGTTTTTCTTTAGGTAAGCAATAATTTTATCAAAATAAGTAAAAATATCATCTAAAGAGTTTAAAGGTTTATTATCTTCAACAAGAGTTTGGATAATCTCAGATTCAAATTCTTCTGCAATATCATATATACTGTCATAGTGATTATAAAAAGTACCTCTATTAATATCAGCTCTTCGTACAAGTTCGCTAACAGTAATATTATCTAAGCCATCTTTTTCTTTTATTAATTGAGCAAAAGTAGTTCGTATAAGCTTTTTAGTTTTTTCAGAAGAATGATTTAAATTTTTAACTTTCATGTGTAACCTCCAATCAAATATCAACAATTTTTTAAATAGTGTTGATATTTAGATATTTATTCAAAAATTGTTCTTCACAAATTAATTTAAAGTGATTATAATATAAAAGAAAAACAAATGTCAACACTGTATACAAATAAACAATGTGAAAAGGAGTGAGAAAAATGTCATATATTAAATTTGAAAATATAGTTAGAGAATATAAAACAGGAGATGTAACAATAAGAGCACTTGACAACACAAATTTTGAAATAGAAAAAGGTGAACTAGTAATTATAGTAGGACCAAGTGGAGCAGGAAAAACAACAACTTTAAACATTTTAGGTGGGATGGATTCACCAACCAAAGGAAGAGTAATAATTGATGGTAAAGATATAAGTAATTGTAATAGAAAGCAACTAACAGAGTATCGAAGAAATGATATAGGATTTGTATTCCAATTTTATAATTTGGTACAAAACTTAACAGCATTAGAAAATGTAGAACTAGCAACAGAAATTAGCAAAAAGCCATTAGATCCGAGAACTGTATTAAAAGGAGTAGGGTTAGAAAGAAGAATGTTAAACTTCCCTGCACAATTATCAGGTGGAGAGCAACAAAGAGTTGCAATAGCAAGAGCAGTAGCTAAAAATCCTAAAATATTACTTTGTGATGAGCCAACAGGGGCACTAGATTATAAAACAGGAAAGCAAATTTTAAAATTATTGCAAGATACTTGTAGAGAGAATAATATGACAGTAATAATAGTAACACACAATGCTGCATTAGCACCAATGGCAGATAAAGTAATTCACTTTAAAAATGGTACAGCAGAAAGTGTCGAAATAAATGCTAATCCTTTGCCAGTTGAGCAAATTGAATGGTAGGTGATGAAAATGCATAAAAGAAAATTATGGAAAAGTATAAGAAAATCAATTACACATTCAATGGGAAGATTTATATCAATAATGTTGTTGATGGCCTTAGGTTCATTTGCATTAGTTGGTCTAACAGTTACAGGGCCAGACATGAGAGCCACAGGAACAACATATTTTAATGAATTAAATTCAGCAGACTTAACTATTTTAAGTGATTATGGAATTGACGAAAGCGAAAGAAATTCAATAGAAAAGGCCTCTGGAATAAGGCAAGTAGAATATTTATATTTAAAAGATGTTGTAATAAAAGATACAGATACAAGTGTAAGAATATTATCAAAACCATCAGAAATATCTACATATAGATTAGAAGAAGGAAGTTTGCCAGAGCAAGATGACGAAATTGCAATTGATAGAACATATCAAGATAAATATAAAATAGGAGATACAATTTCATTTACAGAAAAGGCTGATACAGAAGGGAATCAAACACTAAAAAGACATGAATATAAAATAACAGGTTTTATATCTTCAAGTGAAATTATATCAGAAATAAATATGGGTCAAACCACAGCAGGAACAGGAGAATTAAAAGGATATGCAGTTGTAAATAGTGAGAACTTTGACTCAAGTGTATATATGATGGCAAAACTAACATTTACTGATACAGAAAATATTGATCCATATTCAGATGAATATAATGACAAAATTCAAGAACACAAAGAAGAATTAACAAAATTATTAGATGAGCAACAAAACAATAGATTTTCTGCTATAAAATCAGAATATCAAGAAAAAATTGATGATGGACAAAAAGAACTTGATGAAGGTAAAAAAGAGCTAGAAGATGCCAGAACAGAATTAAATGATGCGAATACAAAAATAGAAGAAGCAAAACAGGAAATTGCAAATAATGAACAAAAATTACAAGATGCTCAAAAACAAATAAGTGATGCAGAAAAAGAAATTACATCAAATGGGAAATTGTTAAAACAAAAGCAAAGTGAATATAATTCAGCACAAAAACAATATAATAGCAAAAAAGCGGAATATACACAAGGAAACAAAGAACTAGAAAGCAAAAAAACAGAATATAATGCAGGAAATACCAAAATAAATAGTACCCAACAGGATTTGGAAAATAAGAAACAACAGTTAGAATCAGCGAAAGCACAATATGAAGCAGGATTGCCATATACTCAACAAGAATATGAAGTGTTTATGAATACAACATATAATCCAGGAATGGCACAAATAAATTCAGCACAAGCACAACTAGATGCTAAAAAACAAGAATTGCAAACAGTACAAACGCAAATAAGCGAAGCAGAACAACAATTAGCGAATGCTAAAACACAATTAGATTCAGCTCAAGCACAGTTAACAAGTGCAAAGGCACAAATAGACAGTGGAAATAAGCAATTAAAAACAGGAAAAGTAAATTTAGCAAATGCTAAAAAAGAATATAATAGTGGAAAGAATACATTAGCAAATGCAAAAACAGAATTAGCAGAAAAAGAAAATGAATATAATGAAAAATTACAAGAATTTAATGAAAAAGAACCAGATGCACAAAAAGAAATAGATGAAAATGAAGAAAAACTAAATGATGCAAAAGAAAAACTAGAAAAATTAGATGCACCAACATATTCAATAGACAACAGAAGAGAAATACCAGGAGGAGATGGATATTCAGTATATGAAACAGTATCAGAAATAGTAGATTCACTAGCAAAAGTATTTCCAGTATTCTTATATTTTGTAGCAGCATTAGTAACATTTACAACAATGACACGTTTTGTAAGTGAAGAAAGAATAAATAATGGAACATTAAAATCATTAGGATATCAAGATAAAGACGTAATCCAAAAATTTGTTGTGTATGGATTTATTGCAGGAATGACAGGAACAGTATTAGGAATAGTACTTGGTCACACATTGTTGCCACATATAGTTTACAATGCATATAAACATGGATTTATATTACCACCAATAGAATTACATTTCTATATAGGAATAACTATTTTAGCAGTAATATTATCACTTATAAGCAGTGTGCTACCAGCATATGCAGTAGCAAAAGGAGATTTACAAGAAACAACAGCAAGCTTATTACAACCTAAAGCTCCAAAAGCAGGTTCAAAAATACTATTAGAAAGAATTACACCAATCTGGAAGAGAATGAAATTTACACAAAAAGTAACTGCACGAAATATATTTAGATATAAAAACAGAATGTTTATGACAATCTTTGGAGTTGCAGGTGCAGCATCAATATTATTTGCAGGATTTAGTGTAAAAGGTTCAATTTCAAAAATAAATGAAAAACAATTTGAGAACATAATAAAATATGATATGATAGTTGCTCAAAATGATGACCTAGATGAGGAAGCAAAAACAGAATTCAACAATTTACTTAATTCGGAAGAAATAAAAAGTTATTCATCAGTTTATTATGAAGAAGTAACAAAAGTCGCTGGAAAAAATAATGACACACAAAGTATAAAATTAATTATTCCAGAAAATGATGATGATTTTAACCAATATATTTCACTTGTAGATAGAAAATCACAAGAGAAAATAGAGTTACAAGATGATGGAATAGTAATTTCAGAAAGACTTGCAAAACTGCTAAAAGTTTCTAAAGGTGATGAAATTACATTTACAGATAGTAGCAATAAAGAAAGAACAGCAAAAGTATCAGGAATATGTGAAATGTATGCAGGGCATTTTATATTTATGAATACAACGGAATATAAAAAGGTATATCAAAAAGATTGTGAATCAAATGCAAAATTATTATTGCTAAATGATTCAAGCACAGAAAATACTAATAGTCAAGCAGCTAAATTTATGGAATTATCAGCAGTTAAAGGAATTGTGCAAAACACAACATTATATAATCAAATAAACACAATAGTAAATTCACTTAACCAAATAATGATTGTATTAATTATAGTTGCATCAATGCTTGCAGTAGTAATTTTATATAATCTTACAAATATAAATGTAGCAGAAAGAATTAGAGAATTGTGTACAATAAAAGTATTAGGATTTTATGACAATGAAGTTACAATGTACATTTATAAAGAAACAATTTTCTTATCTATAATTGGTGTAATTGTAGGTTGGATAATTGGAATATTACTTCATACTTATATATTGGTTGCAGTTCCACCAGCAGAAGTTATGTTTGATCCTAAAGTTACTATTAGCTCATATATTGTTCCGGCAGTTGTAATTGCTTTTGTAACTTTTGTTTTAAAATACTATGTAAATAATAGATTGAAAGTGGTGGATATGCTTGAGGCATTGAAGTCAGTGGATTAATTATATTATTATTTTGTGAATTGGAGTTCGTAGCTTGAACTTCAATTTTTTTTAAAATAAAAATATACAAAATCACATGTTTTGACTTAACAAGACTTGAAGTACTATATGTATTAATATATAATAAAATTGGAGGAGAAAATATATGAATGTAGATTTAGAATTATATAGAGTTTTTTGTGAAGTAGTAAAATACAAAAACATATCAAAAGCGGCAGAGAGCATGTATATTTCACAATCAGCAGTAACTCAATCAATACAAAAACTTGAAACAATATTAGGAGGAAAAGTTTTTTATAGAAATAAAACAGGAGTAGAATTAACAGAAGAAGGAAAAAATCTTTATGAATATGTGAAAAATAGTATAGAAACAATGAACAATGCTGAAAACATATTTTCAAAATATATAACATTAGAAAAGGGAAAAGTAAGAATTGGTGGAAACAATTCTTTAATTACTTCGTTAATAGTTAGTCCATTATTAGATTTTATAAAAAAATATCCAGACATAGAGATATATGTAACTACTGGTTCAACATCTGAATTGATGCAGAAATTAGTAAATGGGGAGCTAGATTTAGTTGTATTGAGCTTGCCATATTTAGGCAAAAAGTATGCAGATATCGAAGTTATACCATTAAAGAAATCTAACTACAGTTTTTTTGCAAGTAAAAATTATATAAAAAAACATCCTGTAAAAAATATAAAAGAACTTTCAAAACATAATTTGATTTTACCAAAACCAACTTCAGCAAGAAATAAAATATTTATAGAATATTGTAAAGAAAATAATTTAGAATTGATAGCCAAACATGAAATATCTAGTTCTACTCTTGTAAAAGAAATGGTATTAAATGATATAGGTATAGGGTTTGCAGAAACAGATAGCTTATCAGATATTATGAATGATATTGAGATTGTAGAGAAAGTTCAAATTGAGTCAATGCAAGAGGGAATTGCTACATTAAAAAAGAATATGGTTAATAAAGCAACAAGTGAGCTAGTAAAAGAAATTAAAACTCATTACAATATTAGTACAACTAATAATAAACATAAGTAAAATTAAAACTAACAATGCTTGTAAAATTATGTAAAATATGTTAAAATATATTCAGTAACACGTTGTACATTGAAAAATACAAAGCCAAAAAAGGCAGGAGGAAAAAAACATGATTAAAATGACAAAAAACATCGAAACAGCAACAGCAGTAACTCATGGAGGAACATTCCATGCTGATGAGGTTTTTGCGACTGTAATTCTGGAGAAACTATTTGGAGACTTAACAATTTGCAGAACTTTCAGAATTCCGGAAGATCTGAAAGATGAAGTTGTAGTATACGACATCGGATATGGCAAGTTTGACCATCACCAGAAAGGTGGAAATGGAGTACGTGAAAACGGAGTTCCATACGCTGCATGTGGATTAATTTGGAAAGAATTCGGCCACAAAATTGTAGCAGACACCCGTAATCCTGAACTGGTATGGAAATTAGTTGACAGAGACCTTATCCAGGGAATCGATTCCGTAGATAATGGTACAATGCCAAAAGTTGATTATCCGGCTCAGGCAATGAGTCTCTCTTCTGTAATATCAGGATTCAATCCTAATTGGGATAGCAATGAAAATCCTGATGAAGCTTTTGCAAAAGCAGTGACATTTGCAGAAATTGTCTTTGACAAGACACTGGAATCTGCAACTTCAAAAGCGAAAGCTCAGCAGATTGTAGAAGAAGCAATAGAAAAAGCAGAAGAACATATTTTGGTCCTTGACCAGTTTGTTCCTTGGCAGGAGTATATTTTCTCGTCAACGAACTCTAAAGCTGACGAAATCCAGTTTGTAGTATTTCCATCTAACAGAGGTGGCTACAATTGGCAGTGTGTGCCAGACGGATTAGGAAGCTTTGGGCAGAGAAAGCCTGTACCAGAAGAGTGGAAAGGGCTTAACGGTTCTGAACTTCAGCTCGTCACAGGAGTGAGAACTGCAAGTTTTTGTCATCCTGCTGGCTTTATTGGCGGGGCAGAGACATTTACTGATGCATATGCATTAGCGAAAAAAGCAGTCGAAGCTTAGTATCATCAAAAAAGACAGGAAACCTACAACTGTAGGACCTGTCTTTTTTGTTTTTCTTTTTTATTGACAATTAAAAGCAAATATAATAACATAATATAAGAGGGAAAATAAATGTATTACACATATATGGTTAGATGTGCAGACAATTCAATATATACAGGAATGACAAATAACTTAGAAAAAAGAATAAATGAGCACATAAACAAAAGTAAAAATGGAGCAAAATATACAAAGTCGCATAATGCAATAAAACTAGAAACTGCATGGAAAAGCAAAGAAAAATCACTAGCATGTAAATTAGAATATCAAATTAAACAATTATCAAAACAACAAAAAGAGAAATTAATAAATGGTGAAAAACTGAGCAGTTATTTAAAAGGAAAAGTAGATTGCAGAAGATACAGAAGATGCAACTAAATTAAAGAAAGGAACAAAAGATATATGAAAGAAAAAGGAATTTTGTTACCAATATTTTCACTTCCAAGCAAATATGGAATTGGAGACTTTGGATATGAAGCATATCAATTTATAAACATATTAAGCGAAAATAATATAAAATACTGGGAAGTGTTGCCAATAAACGAATGTGACAAACATCCATATTCACCAATAAGCTATTATGCATTAGAAGAAGACTATATCTCATTAGATAAATTGAAAGAACAAGGATTGATACAAAAAGCTGAAACAAGAGAAAACAAAGGCAGAGCAGTATATGACAATTTCAAACAAAAATATTATGAAGAAGCATTTAAAAATTTTAAACCAGATAGTGAGTATGAAGAATTTATAAAACTAAAAGAAATGAATGAATATGCTGAATTTTCAAGTGAAAGAAGTAACTACAACAAAGAATATTATTTATTTCTACAATATATTGCATATAAACAATGGATGGAGTTAAAGCAATATGCAAATTCAAAAGGTATAGAAATAATAGGTGATATGCCAGTATATCCAGTATTTGAATCAGTAGAAACACAATATAATCCAGAATGTTTCGAAATGGAAAATGGAAAATTTACATTTGAATCAGGAACACCTCCAGACTACTTTAACGAAAATGGTCAAAAATGGAATAGCCCAGTGTATAATGTAGAAAACCTAAAAAAAGACAATTATCAATATTTAATAAAAAGATTTAGATATCATCTAAAATTATTCGATAAAGTTAGAATTGATTACTTTAGAGGATATGACTCATTTTTCAGAATTCCAATAGGAAAAACAGGAAAAGAAGGGTCATATACAGACGGAGTTAGTTATGGATTTTTTAATGAGTTATTTAAAGATAAAACTATCATGGTTGAAAATCTAATAATTGAAGACTTAGGAGAAATTAGAGAAGAAACAATAAAATTAAGGCAACATTATGGATTTACAAGACAAAAAATATTACAATTTTCAATAGACTTAGACAATTTTTACGATAGAGACAATGAAGAGGAAAATGTATTAGTTTTTCCAGGAAACCATGATTGTAATACGATTTACGGATGGTATAAAACACTTGATGATGAGCACAAGTGGAAGTTAAAGGAATTTTTAAGAAGAAATGAATGCTATGACATTAATGTGAATATTGGAATTATGCAATATTTATTAAAATGCAAGGCAAAAATGCCAATTATTATGATTCAAGATATTTTAGGTCTAGATGAAACTGCTAGAATTAATCTTCCTGGAACAGAAAGTGATAAGAATTGGTCTTGGAAGTTGATTGATTTTGAAGATTTTAAAGAACGAATTAAAGATTGGAAATAGTTTATGAAAGGGGAAAAAACTATGGCTTTTATGGGAAGAGGAGAGGTTCCATCAATAAATTTTGGAAACAATTCAGATGATAATAATACAAATCAGAATAACAAAGAAAGAGAAGAGGAAAAACTGTTTGCATTAGGAAGATTATATGGTAGACGTTACTATATATATCTTAAAGAAGATAGTACATATGTAGCAATATCAGTAACATTAACACTTATAATGTTAATAACTGCTGCAGTAGCATATTTAGCTACATACAAATCTACAATTATAGATCCAATAGAAGGAGTAAAAAAAATATTTTTAAATTCACAATTAATAATAACAATTTTGTTATTTGTGGCAACAGTTATAGCAAAAATATATTCCAAAAGTGAAGAGACATTAATAAAAAGACTTATGATTGTTTTTGGAATTTCTATGCTGACAATGCTGATTTTTTACGGAATAAAAATAGGTTTGGATACGACATATACGAAAGAAAAATTTGAACAAATATATAATGAACAAAATATTAACGAAAATACAGAGACTAAGTCTCAAATAAATGTAGGGATAAATGGGCTTAGTATAAAGTCTGAAAAGGAATATTACATAGATGAATGCATGGAATTATATAAAATTTTCAAAATAAAAACATATGGAACATTAGGACTAAATCTGTTACTTAATATTTTACTGGTATTTCAAATGCTTAGAATAATTGAAATTAGTGACAAAAAGGTTCAATTAAGCAAAGATGATGCAATATTTTTTGATGAAGATAAAGGAGATTAAAGAAATGAATGACGACGAAAAAAATTTTATAAGAAAAGTAAATATTGATAAAGCAAGAAATGTAAGTAAAATTGCAATGGTATTAATAATTATAAGCATCCTAACATATGTTATACCTCTTCTTATGGGCGAATTTGATTTTGGTGTGGTTTTTGAGATTATTTCACTAATATTTTTATTAATTTCAAATAGCTTTATGGGAAAATATAATGAAACAAGAGCAAAAAGATATCTTATCTGCTCTATGGTTGCAATTGGATGGATATTAATATATGATTTAATTAGTTTATTAACTAGTATTGCAAGTGGTGTTGATATTTTTATAGCTGGTTATGCTTATGGAGGAGGAGAATTCTTAACGATAGCATATCTAATACTATTATTTAAAATTAATAATGATTTGGCAAATGCTGATAATCCAACTAAATATAAAGAAAAAATGGATTGGTTTTATGAAGGATATGATGAAAACAAAGAAAATAAGTGATTTGCATAAAATTGTAATTTTTGTGATTTATAGTTGCAAAAGTAGGAGGAGAAAATGGAAGAAAAAAATATATATGATAAATATGGCTTTGACAAAGAGGGGTATGATAGAAAAGGATATGATAAATATGGCTACGATAAAGATGGCTATAACAGAATTGGATATAATAAAAAGGGCTTTGATAGAGATGGATATGACAAAAAAGGATATGATAAATATGGATATGACAGAAATGGATATGATAAATATGGCTTTGATGTTAGGGACTATGATAAAGATGGCTATAATAGAATTGGATATGATAAATATGGTTATAACAGAAAAGGCTATGATAAAGAAGGATATGATAAATATGGCTACGATAAAGATGGCTTTAATAAGGGGGGATGCGATAGAGATGGCTATAATAAAGAAGGCTTTGATATGAAGGGCTACGATAAAGATGGCTATAATAGAGATGGCTTTGATTATTGGGGCTACGGTAAAGATGGATATAATAGAAGAGGTTTTGATAAAAAAAGAATACACAGAAATGGAACAGAATATGATGATGAAGGCTTTAATTATAGGGGATACGATAAAGATGGATATAACAGAGAAGGATATGATAAAGAAGGGTATAATAGAGAAGGCTTTGATTATTGGGGCTACGGTAAAGATGGATATAATAGAAGAGGTTTTGATGAAAAAGGAATACACAGAAATGGAACAGAATATGATGATGAAGGCTTTGATTATTGGGGGTATAACAAAGATGAATATAATAGAGAAGGCTTTAATTATTTAGGATATGATAAAGAAGGCTATGATAAAGAGGGATATGATAAATATGGCTACGATAAAGATGGATATGGCAGAAATGGATATAATAAAAAGGGCTTTAATAGAGATGGATATGACCAATATGGCTATGATAAAGAAGGGTATAATAGAAAAGGCTTTGATAGATACAGAATACACAGAAATGGAACAGAATATGATGATGAAGGCTTTAATTATATGGGGCGTGACAAAGATGGATATAATAGAGAAGGCTTTAACTATTTTGGTTACGACAAAGAAGGATATAATAGAAATGGTTTTAATGAAAAAGGAATACATAGAAATGGAACAAAATATGACGATGAAGGCTTTGATTATTGGGGATACAATAAAGAAACTGGATATAACAGAAAAGGATATGATAAATATGGTTATAATAAAAATTTTGAAATCGATGACGAATCTCCTTTATCAGAAACAGATAGAAATATTTTAAATGCATTAGGATACAAAAACAATGGTTTGGATGATAGAGGTTTTAGATTTGATGAAATTCATCATATTACACGAACAAAATATGATGAACAGGGATATGATATCAATGGCTGGGATCAAGAAGGAATAAACATAGAAACACAATCTGAATATGATTCTAAAGGATTTAATATAAAAGGTATTCATCAAAATGGAACTCCTTATGATAACGATGGATATGATATAAATGGTTTTAATTCACAAGGAATAGATAGAAGACACTTTAGAAGAGACGGAACCAATACATATACAAATAAGAAGTTTGATCTTAAAGGATATGATATAAATGGATATGACAGTAATGGATATGATATTAATGGAGTTAATCGATTAGGATATGATATGGGTGATATAAGGAGTGTGTGGCAAGAAAAAGAAGACTACATGCGATATTTAAACAGCAATTGGTATTTAGTTGGTAAAGTAGAAATAAATTTTAACACGAGAACACTATGGGGAGAAGATGGTTACACAGCTGGTATATATACATATGCTAGCAAGTGTTTTGATCAAGAGAGTGTTGGTGTTGATAGAGAAGGGTATGATAGAGATGGATATAATTCCAAAGGAACCAATAGAAACGGCTTAACAAGGGAAGAACAAGAAGAAAAAGAAGCTAAAGAGAAAGAAATTAAAAAAAATCAACAAAGAAAAAATTATTTAGGACTTAAAGGTAAGGCAGAAAAATTAGGAAAAGGCGAAATGACATTAGAAGACTATGTAAAATGCTCAAAAACATCAATTGATGATTTAATTATTTTTGCCAAAAAAGAAAATATGGATGCAGATGTCATAAGAGGTTTATATAAATACGTAAAAACTTATAAATCATATAAAAAGCCTTTTGCAAAAACAGAGTACTTAAAATCTACTATATTGATTATTAATGGACAAGAAGTAAAGCCAACAGAGGAAGATGTAGATAAATGTGTAGAATATTTAAAAGCAAGTGGTTCATTAATCTGTGATAAAACTGTTAGAAATACAGTAAGAGGTTATTTAAAAGGTGAAATTGACATCACTATAAAAGAAGAGGATTTAGAGGAACAGATTGAGGAAAATGAAAAAAAAATAAGTGACGAATTAGTAAGGGTATTAGTTGAACAACAAGATAAGATTAAATCACAAAAAGCTGAAATTGCTAATTTAAAGAAAAAGGGGATAGGAACTTATGGAGAATAAAAATATAAAAGTAGATAATATAGAAAGTCAGGAAAAAGAACTTGCCGATTTAAAAGAACAAAGGAGAAATTTAAATGAAAAATAATGATATGATAGAATATAAAGAAGGCTTCATTTTCAAAATAAAAAGATTTTTTAATAATATATTTAAAAAATCTAAAAAGCAGGAAGTAAGTGAATTTCAATCAAATATTTCAGACGAAAGTGTAGTAGATTTTAATAAAGTAGAAAATGAGTTCTTTAACAACATAAAAGTTGATTCAAGTAATGTTGATAAAGTTGTAGACAAAAAGAAATTTCTTGAATATATTGATGGGAATGTCGAAGCTTTAAAAATGCTTTCTATTGATAGATTAAGAAAACTTAAAGAATATTATGATGGGGTTATTGAAGAAAACAATAAAATTATAGAGAAATTAAAAAAAGATGCATAACAAAACACTCTGGCATTTTGGCTAGAGTGTTTTGTTATAAACTTCTTTGTTTCTTTTTTCTATTGTTCTTAATTAATTCTTTGGATTTTTTCTCAAATTCAAAATCTTTTGTATACTCACTTTTAATAAATTTGAAAAAAGTGTCTAATTATGATATAATTATAATGGAATAGTTTAAATTTAAGGAGGGTTCAATATGTTAAATGATAAAATTGAATTCTATGGTGAAATGCTATCTATGAGAGCCATTGCATTAAAAATAGGTGTCAGTAGAGATACTCTACAAAAGCATTTTGATAAATTTCAAGATATTTATGAAGCAGAAAAAATTTGTAGAAAAATAATAGAAGAGAAAAATGAAAGTTTAATTGAATATAATGGAGAATTATTAGCAATACAAACAATAGCAAAAAAAGAGAGAATAAAAGATGCTAAAACATTAAAAAAATATTATGAACAAACAGGAGATATTTATAAAGCAATAAAAAGATGTAAAGTTAATAAATATGAATATAATGGAGAAATGCTGACAATTAATGCTATTGCTCAAAGAGAAGGAATAAAAGGAGACACATTAAAAAAATATTATGATAAATATGAAGATATTTATTTAGCTGTAAATGAATGCAAAGAATTAAGAAGAAAATTAGAAGAATCCAAAATTGAATATAATGGAGAAAGACTAACTATAACAGAAATATCAAGAAAAGCGCGGTCTAAGTAAAACTTCATTAAAAAAATATTATGAACGAACAGGAGATATTTATGAGGCAGTAAAACAATATTATCAAAAAAAGGACGAATATGAAAGTAGTAGAATCGAGTATAAAGGTGAATTGAAGTTTTTAAGAACAATAGCTAAAGATGAAGGAGTAGCAGAAACTACATTGGATAGATATTACAAAAAATATGGTAATATTGATAAAGCAGTTTATATGGCAAAAATCCAGAGGAGTAGAAATCAAAAAGTAACAATCAGAAATACAGAATTAAGTTTGTCAGATTTATCAATTGTTTTAGGAATAAAAGAATCTGAATTGTTAAATATGTTGAATTCTGGAATGAAGATTGATGACATAAAAAAGTCAAAAACTAAAAAAACAAGAAAAAGTCCAATGTCAAATAAAAAGTTATTATTACCAAATGGACAATCGTTACTTGAATATTGTATTGAAAATGGACTGAATTTTTCGTGTATATATTATTCAATTAATACTTATGGAAAAACAATAGAAGAGGCAATTAAACATTATAAAGAAAAGGGACAAGAAATTCCATCAAGTTGGATATATGAAAAATATGGATTATTATTAAAACATTTATTATTAAACAATAACGTCAATAGTCAAAGAGTAGTTTCGTATATGAGAAAAGAAAATATATCTTTAAATGATGCATTGGAAGAATATGTATTAAGAAGAAACTCTAAAGAAGCAAACGTGGATTATGATTGGATGCACGAATTATATAGTGTATTAACTGATGAAAATATGAAAGATGAATATGATGCTTTCAAGAGTACATTTTATGTAACTGATCAGGAAGAAGAGTGTATAATAAAGAGTTATGATGAAGTTGAAAATTTACAAAGAAAATTATTACTTTATGAAATAGCAGAAGCATTTAAAGCAAATGTTTTTGAAGGAGCAGAGAAGGAAGAATTATTAAAAATATATGAAGTTACAGAAGATGAAGTGGAAACAATATTTTTAGATTTTTATAATTACTTTGGAAATAAAATAAAACTTACTGAAAAAGAACAAAAAAGAAAGGTGGAAATATCAGATATAGCTAAAAAATGGTACTATCTTTCAGGAGATGAGAGAAAAGATATATTAGATATTAATAATGTTACTAATTATGAACAATCAGTAATTGAGGAACTATCTCAAAACATTACTAAATATAAAAATATTATTAATGCGAAAAATAATAAAAAAATGGAAGGAGTAAGCTTTAATGGAGAGTAATAATTTAGAAACAGAGATTGAACAAATTAAGGAAAGAAACAAACGAGTTGAATTAGATAAAAAGTGGGAAACGAGTTGGACTAGGAAAATATGTATTATGATTCTAACTTATATAGTAGTAATCATATATTCTTATATTATAAAAAATACAGATAATATATTTTTAAGTTCATTAGTACCAGTAATTGGTTTTGCTTTATCAACTTTATCTTTAAAAGGTATAAGATATTTTTGGGAGAAGAAATAATATGTTTATGGAACTTCCTGATGATGAGGTTTATTGTGCAAGCAATAAGGTCATGTTAGCATTTGAAGGTGTTGGAATTCGTTTGACGAATAAGTCTCTGAATCCTTCTCATCTTAAATATAGCATGACACTGTCTGGTGAAATTCAAACCAATTTCAAGAGACATTTCGATGAAATTGTAAAAAAATGAAGCGATGGAAGCTTTGTTGCAAAAATCTCAAGAAAAGTTAATGAGACTGAGAGCAGACAAGACCTCTGTTTCTCTGAACAAAGTATTAGGATTTTATTAAAAATCTAATACTTATGTGAAATAATGAAAGGGCGATGTACAAAAATGAGAAAGAAATTTACAAGCAAAACATATTTGCGTGGCGTTTCTGATTGGGATTTTGTTATGCAAAAGCAAAAATCAGAAAATTACTATCTAAGTATAAAAAAAATAAATGAAATTGATCAACCTTTTATTGTAGATATATCCGGACAAAGTGTTGTATACATTGACAATGGATACTATATAGTAGAGTTTACACCATTGGAACAGTTTTACAATGTTAGAGTATTTCTTGATAGAAACGCAGAGGTATTAGGATATTATTTTGATATAAGTCGTGGAAATGGTGTTGAAGAAAATATACCATATTATGATGATTTGTATTTAGATATTATCCACTGTCCAGCAGATAATAATTTTACAGTGATTGTTGATGAAGATGAATTGTTGAAAGCATTAAATACTGGAAAAATAACAAGGGAAGAATTCAATTTTGCAAACGAGGTTTGTTCTAAACTGTTTGAAGAAATTCAGGCAAATAAAAACATATTTGTTAATATGGATAAGAAAGAATTAATTCAAAGGTGGTTTAAATGAAAATTTCATTGATCCTTACAAACATGCTTTAAAAATCAAGGTAAATACCGAGATGAGACTGCTGGTGATATTTGTCAGTAGTCGTTTTTTTTTCTAATTTTATCTTTTATTGGGATTACACCAGTCCGATTCTATCCGACTTGCTTTCATTACGTGCGACGGCTCATCAGTCGATTACTCTGATTTCAACGCTCAAATTGCTAACAAAGAATCAAATATTGGTGTTATGAAACATTATTCAAGCAAATCACATATTGCTTTGGCATATATGGCTTTAACTGATTTAGTAATGTATGGAAAAAGAAATTTAAGTATTTGTCAAAATTGTGGAAGATATTATTTGCAACATTCTGGAAAAGAAGTGTATTGTGATTTGCCGAACCAAGATGGAAGTCCATCATGTAAGACTTTTGCATCTCGTAAAGTCTATGCTGATAAAGTTACAGAAGATATTACAGAACTTACATATAAAAGAGAATACCAAAGAAGAATAACTAAAGTCTATCGTGCTCCTGATGATAATAAAAAAGATTTTTTACAAAAAGAGTACTCTGAATGGAGAGTTGCAGCTAGAGAACAATTGCTTCGTTATAGAAACGGAGAAATATCTAGTGCAGAATTTATGAATTGAATAGAAAAAAACAAATAGAACAATATAAGGAGGAATATACATGAAATTAGAAGAATACCAAGCTGGAAAACATATAAATATAAATGATTACAAGGCATTTATTCCAAGTAATATAAATTATAATTGGGGTTGGGATGATACAAAATTGGATAAACTTCTTGCAGAAGCTAATAGGCAATTAGGAGAGTTAAATGCTTATTCAATATTAATACCAAATGTCGATTTATATATTAAAATGCATGTAAAAATTGAAGCTAACAAATCTAGTAGAATTGAGGGAACAAGAACAACTATTGAAGAAGACTTAATGGATGTTATTGATGTAGATCCAGAAAAAAGAGATGATTGGGAAGAAGTTCAAAACTATGTAAAAGCCATAAATTATGGCGTTGAAAGAATAAACTCTGGTTTCCCAGTTTGTACAAGACTTATTAGAGAAATACATAAAGTATTGATGACAGGAGTAAGAGGAGAACACAAAACACCAGGAGAATTTAGAATATCTCAAAACTGGATTGGTGGTAGTATGCCAAGTAAAGCTGTTTATGTTCCACCACCACATACTGAAATTGCCGAATTATTAACAGGTTTTGAAAAATTTATTAATAATGAAGAAATTGATACACCAGATTTAATTAAAATTGCAATTTTGCATTATCAATTCGAATCAATACATCCATTTTTAGATGGAAATGGAAAAATTGGAAGATTACTTATTCCATTATATATACAAAGTAAAGGAATGCTAAATAAATCTTGTCTGTACATTTCTGACTATATTGAAAGAAATAAAGATGAATATTATGATTGTTTAACAAGAGTTAGAACTCAAAATGATATGATTGGATGGATAAAATTTTTCTTAACAGCTGTTATAGAAACATCTAAAATTGCAAAAGATAAATTTAAAAAAGTTGTTGAATTTACAATGGAAATGGATAGGGAAATATTAAATATAAGTCAAAAATTTTGACCTATATTTTTTTAATCATATTTAAAATTAAACTCGTCTGCTGAAACATTAAAAATTTTCGCAAATGCAAATAATTCAAAGTCATGAACTAAACGATTGTTATGTTCTATTTTTGAAATTTCTTTTTCAGTTAAATCAATTCCTTCAAGTTGTAATTTCTCTGCAACTTGTTTTTGAGACATTTTTGAATTTATTCTTAGTTCTCTTAACTTTATTCCCGATATATTTCTATATTCATTATATTTTTTAATCTTCATTTTACAACCTCATTCACTTTATTAACGATTTTAGTTTAATACATTTTTAAAAAATATTATCTCTAATAAAGCGAAAATTATTGACAATAAAATTTGTTATGGTAAAATATTATTGGATTAATAAAAGAAAATAATTATTAAATATATTAATATACAAATGAAATTGGAGGAAGCAGATGAAAATCACAAATTGGAAATTACTAGAAAGTATAGAAACTGCAATAACTGAATACAATAATCAATTATGGAGAGAAGAAGACAAAAATTTAAAATTAGATGGACTTGAATATGATGATGATTGGGAAAGTGCAGAAGTACCAACAGAAATATTAAAAAAATTAAAAACCCTTAGAATTTCATTAATTGCAAAAGATACTTCTCCTGAAGAACTTGAAGATATTATCAATCAACTATCTAGAATATTAGATGAAATGGATTTAACATTATTTAATTTTTCTATGAACTCAAGAGGAAACCAAACTTCAAACGTAAATTTATCATTTTTAGATCATCTTAATGAAAATGTTAAAAATTTTTCATTAACAGGTGTTGATTTATCGCAAGAAACTTCAAGTCTATTTACAAGATTTAAAAGTTTAGATTATTTTAGCTTGCAAAAATGTAATATTTCTAATCCTTCAATAATATCAGAAATAAATCCAGACGTAATTGTTTCATTAGAAAGAAATACGATTGCACCTGAACACTATAAAAAAGCTCTGGAATTAATAAAAACTTCAAGAGGTCGAGTTAAATTTTCAGATAGAGAATTGCAAACTATAACACGGAATATATTCTACAGGTCAAATAAAATTAAGTAATTATTTAAGACTTAGAGAATCCATAGATCTTGATAGTATTCCAACATTAAATATTGAATTAGAAGATGAATATGATTATAATGAGAGTGAGCAAATTATTGACCTATTAAATCAAAAAGAAAACATTACTTTAAGTACTTCTCCTTCAAATTTATTAAAAATAGATGCTAAAGGAATTTTAACAATACCAACAAAAGTAATAATTGAAAATGCTAGTCAATTAAGCTTAAAAGAAATATCACAACATCAATGCATATCATCTGTACAAATAATAGACGGATATAATACAGAAATGCAGCAAAGTCATCCATATACGAGAGTAGAATATGAAAGTGCTCGAAGAGAAATTGATAATATTTTATCACAAATAAGCTATCCAGTAGACAATGATCAAGATAGAGAAAAGAAAATCTTTTCACAAATATATAAAATATTAGGGAAAAAAATTAATTATGACCATAAAGCTATTTCTATGGAAGAAAAAGATAATGAAAGATTGCAAATAACATGTAGAAACTTATTAGGGGGATTAATTGAAAATAAGTGTGTATGTGCAGGTTATGCGGATATCTTAAGAAATACATTAGCATGTGCAGGAATATATTCTGAATATGTAGGAGCAATGCCAGATTTTGAAAATGGTGTGCCATTAAATTTTAAAGACCCTGGCGGACATGCATGGAATTTAGTTATGTTAGATGGAAAAAAATATTGGACAGATTTAACATGGGATGCTAATAGTATAAAGGCTGACAGATATCCTTTAAAATATGGTTTAAAATCTACTAAAGATTTTTATCATGACAGTTTTAAGAAAAGGTTAGAGGATGAAATTGAAGATCCATGTAGAGAAAGTCTTTCAGAAGAAGAACAAGTTTTATTGTTTACAGGAAAACAATTAGAACATAATACATCGATAGTTGAAAATCATAATATTGGATATTTAAGTGATTGTATAATGAGTATAGCAGATTGTGGATTAACATCTAATCAAATAAGAGGTGCTGCAAATACATTAAGTAAATGTACATCTCTTCAGGTTATAAAAAGCAATGAAGTGGAGGTAAATGATGGCAGAAATTAGAATTATTGATTCAAACTGTTGCAAAGAACTGTATGTAATATTGAATAAATTAAATTTGTTTTATAAATTACCAAACGAATTAAAACAATATATACAAGAAAACCAAAATAAATTATATAAGTTTGATTTTAATCTAAATTTACCTTTAATATATCAACTAGAAAATGAAAATACAAGAAAATATATATCATACATATATTTAAAATACATAAATAATAGTATTGAAGAGAAGAATCTCCTATTAAATAAATATGAAGAAAATGAAGATAAATATCAAACTAATTTAAGAGAAAAATATAACCCAGATGATTTATTCAAAAATAAGAAAAACGATATTCAAGAATATAAAAATAATATCACAGAAGAAACAGCAATAGTTGAATACAAAGAAAAGAATTTCTTACAAAAAATATTTGATAAAATTAAACATTTATTTAAGAAAAATTAGAAAATACGGAATGAGCAATATAAAGTTCATTCCGTATTTTTGGTTTAGTCTATTACTCCAATTTTTTTAAAATAGTAATACGAATCCAAACCGCCTTTAAAATAAATCTCCTTTTCTAAAATATCTTGCAAATTATTGTATAGAACAATAACTTGAGATAAATCTTTACATTCTCCTGCACTTAATCCATTTTATAAATTAGCTTCATCAAGTAATTTTTGAATATTCAAATTTTTATCCATAATTTTATGAATTTTATCTTTAATTTCTCTATAATTCTTATTGTATTTCATCAGATATTGTCTTATATCTTCAATACTTTCGTAAAAGTCATCGCTATATTCTTCTATAAATGGTTTTAATCTTTCTTCCATTGTAAATCCTTCTACACATAAATTAATTCATTAAATATAATTTCTTCAGTACGATTTTTTATCGAATTCATTTTGCCAACCCACTCAAGTTGATTTATGGCTTTTAATTCTTCTGTAATATTTTCTTGTTCTGCAAATTGTTTCATTAGCAGGTTATATCTATTAGTTGCAGTTTTATCAATTTCTTGTAAGTGTTCACTTAATTTATCTTCCATTAGCAAAATTGTATATTCAGCTTTCTTTTGTGTTTTCAAATAATTCAATCTCATTTTGCCGTATTTTCCTAATTGAAAATTTTTAGTATTTGAGATTACCAAGTTAGGAATGTAGTAATCTCCACATTTTCTATAATCTATTTTCATATTTATCAAATCCTTTCTACATTTCAAAATCTATTTCATTATCTTCCTTTTCAAAATGGCTTGTATTGAGTTGCTTTTCAAAATTAATATACGAATATGTTTCTTTATTAAAATCTCTTATAAGGTTATCCTCGCAAGGATATGAAAATTTATGACACAACCATTTAAGAAACTTTTTTAAAATATCTTTAAATTTATCAATTATTTTGTTTAAGCATTTATTTTCTTTTTCTAATTCTTTTATTTTTTTCTTATATTTGTGCTCTATATGGTCAATTTTATTTTCATATTCAAATTTTAAATCTTCTTCATCTTGATTTTTGGATTGTTGCAATAAACAAATAGTTCGTTCTAAATTTTTATTTTCATTTTGTAAACATTCTTTTTCTTTTACAAAATCTTCTGCAACATTTATTATTTTAGTTTGTTTAGATAATTCTTTATGCAAAGCCACATTTTCATTATGAAGTTCTTTTATTAGCTTGTTTTGAGGTTTTATAATTTGTTCTTCAATTATTTTATCTCTATTTAAAACAAGTTTCTTTATATCTTGTAGTTCTGGTGTGTCTGGCAATTCTAAAGTTGTAGTTTTTAAAATCTCTTTTGTTTTAGCATAATTAGTTACTTTCTTAAATTCTTCAACAGACAAATTCTTTCTATTTGTTTCTTCAACATATAAGCCTCTTTCTAAATCAAATCCTTTGCTTTTAACATATTCAAAATACGAATCTTGTAATTTCCTATAACTATCTCTACCTTTCCAAAAATCTCTTGCACAAATTTTTTCAATTGGCATACCATATTCATCTTTTGTATGAACTACAGGAACAAACATCAAATGTAAATGTGGTGTTCCTTCATCTAAATGGACAACTGCAGATATAATATTTTTTTCTCCTAAATTTTTGTAATTGCAGATAAATTTATAGCATTCATCAAAATATCTTTTTGTTTCTTGCTCTCCAATTCTATCAAAAAATTCTTGGTCAGAAGTAAATATCATTTATCAAATAACTCTTGTGGTATTTGATAATATCTATTTTCTAGTGTTTCGTTTGATTTGTATGGGATAAAATCCATAGATAAGTTCTCCTTTCAATTTGCTTTGAAGAACTTTGAAATATTGAAATAATTTAAAGCAAAATTGCTTTGTTGAAATTTGTTGAAATCAAAAAATTTTTTTGTTGAAATGTTTTGTTGAAGAAAATAACCAAATCTTATAACATTTTTAGGAACTCAAAAAAATTATGCTATTCTCAAATTTCTTTGAAAAATAGCATAATTCATAACTTTTGAATTTTTATAAATTCTCTTAAATTCCCTTGAAAAAGGGTAAAATATGGTCGAGGCGACAGGGATCGAACCTGCGACCTCATGGTCCCAAACCACGCGCGCTACCAACTGCGCTACGCCTCGATAAATGTTTTAACTGCTAAATGCTTATATATAATAGCACATTTAAAAAACAAATTCAAGGCTTTTTTGAAAAAAAGTCCAAAAATTTTTATAGGACTAATTTCTACGCTTTCCAAACAAAGACAAAATACGAAGAAAAATATTAATAAAATCTAAGTACAATTCCATAGCACCATAAACATACAACTTTTCATCCTCGCAAAATCCAGCTTGTTGCATAAGTTTAATTTTATTCATATCATAAATAGTTAAACCAAAAAAGATAAACAAAATAGCCCAATCTAAAGCGATATCTAACATAGAACTTCCAACAAATATGTTAACAATAGTTAAAATAATACCAACCAAAAGGGCAACAGTCAAAATAGTACCCCAATTTGAAATATCTTTATCGGTTTTGTAACCAATTAGAGACAAGAGTCCAAATAAAACGGCAGTACCTGCAAGGGCATAAACAATAGAAGTCATTTCATAAGCTACAAAAATAACAGATAAGGTAAAGCCATTTATGAAGGCATAAGTAAAAAATAAAAGTGTAACAGCTGTTGGTGAAAGTTTTTTAAACAATAAAGAAAAAATTAAAACAACAGCAATTTCTACAAGACCTAAAGCTATATAACTACCACTTGTAAGAACAGATATATATAATCCTGATTTATAAACATATAAGGCAGTTAATGCACTTGCAAGTAGGCCTAAAAACATTCTAAAAAAAGTATTAGTAAGAACTTGGTTTGTATCCATAGTATGAATAGCGTTGCTATCATCATATGTTTCCATATTATCACCACCTTCCTTAATATATGTAATGATTAATAAATTATAAAACTATTCTAAATATAAAAAGGTAAAAAGTCAATAGAAAAATGGGACTAAAATCCCATTTTAAATTCCTTTATTTTTAATAAAGTCTACAATAATGCCACAAACAATAAATTCTACGGCGAAAGTGAAACTTGATTTAAGTAAACTCAAACCTAGATGATATAAAAATTGAGCTTCTAAAAATATGTAAAAAAGTAAAACGCCAACAGCTGCTAGACAAACAATGCCAGAAAATAGTAAACCGTATTTCATTATTCTATATGTTTCTTTATCTAGCTGTTTGAATTCTGAAAAAAATTTTTGCATAAATACCTCCATAGGAGTGATAAAGCTCCATAAAATATTAAAATAAACTATCTTATAAATATGATAACATGAAGCAGAAGCAAAATCAAAGGAAATAAATGCCAACTATTGTAATTTGCTATGAAATATGATAATATAACCATTAATATGGGACGAAAAAAGCGTTATATTATAGGAAGTTCGAAGAACTTCCTATAATATAAAAATAACAATGTATAGAAATTTGCAAGGTAAATTTCGCACGCGAACAAAAAAACAGACCTTAAAATGTTCTAATAAGTGTCAATGCTATTAATGTCCACTTTTGGTCGCGAATGTGCTCAGATATGTAGCAAAAGAAGGGAGAAAAAATGGCAAAAGCAAAAACAATTTTTGTATGTAGTGAATGTGGGAATGAATCACCAAAATGGTTGGGAAAATGTCCCGCTTGTAACAGTTGGAACACATTTTATGAACAAAAAATAGAAAAATATACTGAAACAAATAAAATAGAAAAAAAGATAAATAACACACCAAGGCCTTTAAATAGTTATGTTGGACAAGAAGCAAATAGAACGTCAACTGGATATTTAGAACTAGATAGAGTTTTAGGTGGAGGATTAGTAAAAGGCTCATTAATATTGCTTGGAGGAGAACCTGGTATAGGTAAATCAACATTGATTTTGCAATTATGCGAAAAAGTCCAAGGAGAGGGAAAAGTATTATATGTATCAGGAGAGGAATCAGCAGAGCAAATAAAATTAAGAGCTGATAGGCTAGAAATAAAAAATCAAGACTTAATGTTTTTAGGAGAAACAGATATTGACGTCATAAAAGATGCGATTTCAGATATGAAACCAAAACTTGTAATAATAGACTCAATTCAAACTATGTATTCAGATGAAATTACTGCAGCAGCAGGAAGTGTAAGTCAAGTAAGAGAAATAACTTCACAAATAATGAGAATGTGCAAAGCACAGCAAATAACAACAATTATAATTGGACATGTAACAAAAGAAGGAAATATAGCAGGACCAAGAGTGCTTGAACATATGGTAGATACAGTGCTATATCTTGAAGGAGAAAGATATAATACATATAGAATACTAAGAGCAGTCAAAAATAGATTTGGTTCTACAAACGAAATTGGTATGTTCGAGATGAGGGAAGAAGGAATGTGTGAAGTAACCAACCCATCAGACATACTTATAACAGAAAGAGAAGACAATCCATCAGGTTCATGCATATTAGCAAGTGTGGAGGGAACAAGACCAATATTAGTAGAAGTACAAGCATTAACTTCGCAAACAGTATTTGGATTGCCAAAAAGAACTGCAAATGGTTTTGATTATAATAGATTAGCGGTTTTAATAGCAGTATTAGAAAAAAAGGCAGGACTATCACTTGGAAATCAAGATGTATACTTAAATATTGCAGGGGGAATGAAAATTTCAGAACCAGCGGCTGATTTAGGAATTATTGCGACAGTAGCATCATCATATAAAAATGTACCAATTCCGCAATCAACAGTAGTAATGGGAGAAGTTGGATTGACAGGAGAAGTAAGAAGAATAAATTTGATTGAAAAAAGGTTGAAAGAAGCAGAAAAATTGGGATTTAAGGCATGTATAATTCCAGAAAATAATAAAAAAGTCTTGAAAGATAATTATAAATTAGATATAATAGGGGTCAAGAGTATAGGGGATATGCTAAGAATACTTAAAATAAAGTAGAAAAATTTAAATACTTTAAGGAGGTAGAACGTAACAATGAGTACGGTTAAGGAAGATCCAATAGCAGAAATATTAAAAAAAATAGCCCCAGGGACACCAATTAGAGAAGGCCTTGACAACATATTAAAGGCAAAAACAGGAGCACTATTGTTAATTACAGATAAACAAGAAGTAATAGAGGAAGTAGTAGATGGAGGCTTTTTTATAAATGAAGATTATACTTCATCAAAATTGTATGAATTAGCCAAAATGGATGGTGCAATAGTTTTAAGTGGAGATATGAAAAAAATATTATTTGCAAATGCACAATTAATACCATCTTATCAAATTCCAACAGTTGAAACAGGAACGAGGCACAGAACAGCCGAAAGAACGGCAAAGCAAACAAGAGAGCTAGTAATAAGTATATCACAAAGAAGAAATATAATAACAGTATTTAAAGAAAATTATAGATATATATTAGAAGATACAGAAGCAGTATTAAATAAGGCAAATCAAGCAATACAGACGCTAGAAAAATACAGAAAAGTTTATGATAACAAATTAGGTATCTTAAATGAATATGAGTTTAATGATATTGTTACATTAGATAATGTACTAACAGTTATACAAAGAGCAGAAATGGTAATGAAGATAGTTGAAGAAATAAAAAAACAAATATATGAGTTAGGAAATGATGGAAGACTAGTAAATATGCAATTAGAAGAATTAATAGGAGGACTTGCAAAAGAAGAATTATTATTGGTAAAGGATTACCAAGTAAATGATACTATGGCAGAAGAAATATTAGAACAATTATCAAATTTGAATCATGAAGATTTAAGAAAAGAACCTATAATTGCTAAAATATTAGGCTATGAGAGTTTTGAAAATTTCGAAGAACTAGCAGTATATCCGAAAGGATATAGAATATTAAGTAAAGTTCCGAGAATGCCAAATACAATTGTAGAAAATTTAGTGAAATCATTCAAATCATTCCAACATATATTAGTAGCGGAAATTAGTGACTTGGACAAGGTTGACGGAATTGGAGAAATAAGAGCAAAAACAATAAAACAAACATTGAAAAAAATGCAAGAACAATTTGCATTTGATAATATATTAATTTAAAAAAGAAAGGAAAAAGATAAAATGAAAAAGTTTACAAACATAATAACAATAATAGCATTAATTTTAATTATAGTATTAATAGGTGGAGTAGTATATGGCTACTATAAAAAAGCAACAATGGAGGTAAAAAATCCAATTGTAACAATGGAAGTTCAAGATTTTGGAACAATTAAACTTGAATTATATCCAGAAATGGCACCACAAACAGTATCAAACTTTATAGCACTTGCACAACATGGATTTTATGATGGACTTAAATTCCATAGAATAATAGATGGATTTATGATTCAAGGTGGAGATGCAAATGGAGATGGTTCTGGTTCACCAAAATTAAGCGACTTAGGATTAGACGTTAGTGGAGATAATGATAAAAGCTATTGTATAAAAGGTGAATTCTTATCAAATGGTTATAACAAAAATACATTAAAACATAAAGAAGGTGTAATTTCAATGGCAAGAGCTGATTATACACAAACATATTCGAAATCATTAACAACAGAAAGTTATAATTCAGCAGGTTCACAATTCTTTATTATGACAGCAGATAATGCATCATTAGATGGATATTATGCACCATTTGGAAAAGTAATAGAAGGAATGGATATTGTTCATAAAATAGAAAAAGTAGAAGTAAAAGAAAAAGAATCAACATCTTCATCAAGTGATTCGTCAAGCAGTGAACAAAAAGAAAAAAGTACACCAGTTAATGATATAATAATATCAAAAGTTTCTGTTGAAACATATGGAGTTGATTATGGAAAACCAGAGACATTAGACACATGGAATTACAATGATTGGGTTTATAAAACATATGGAATAAATTTGAACCAATATCAACAATAAATTGACAAAGTTATGTAAAGGATGTATAATAATAATGATTTGGCAAAAGCCATTGTAGATTTGTAACTATAAAAAGCACATTGAAAATGGAGGAAAAACAGCATGAGCAAACAAAAAACAAATTCAATAAACAAAGAAACCGATATATGTGATATTGGATTATCAACTCGGTCTTATAATGCATTAACACAAGCAGGAATAGAAAAAGTTGGAGACATAATCTGCAAAGATATATTACAGATAAAAGAGATAAGAAATATCGGAAAAAAATCTTTTTCTAATATTGAGACAATTATACACGATTGTGGATTTTTATTTAAAGGAGAAAAAGCGAACTCTGATTTAGCAAAACTCGGATTAAAAGCAGGAACGTATAATTCCTTGGTTTATTCAGAAATTACAGAAATAGCTCAATTAATTGAATATGAAGAATGTGAGTTATTAAAATTACCCGGTGTGGGAAAAGTTGCAATAAAGGATATTAAAGAAAAACTATCAGAAGTAGGATTGAAATTAAAAGAAAAAGAGATTATGGATGAAGATATTAGTATATTAAATCTTAGTAATAAATCTAGAAATGTATTGGTCCATAATCAAATAATGAAAATTAAGCAACTTGAAGAGTTATCACAAGAAGAATTACTTGAAATGCCATCTGTAGGACCTGTAATTTTCGCAGAAATATCAGAAAAACTGAAAAAACTTGGGGTGAAGCAAACCAAGTTTGACAGCGATGGGCTTAGGGCAAATAAAATTCCTTATGTAGAATATTTCAGAGTGAAAGGAATAAAGAAGTTAGAACAATTTACTGCGTATACAAGAAGAGAATTACTTGATATGCCTGGAATTGGAAAAAGAACAGTAGAAAAAATAGAAAAAAGACTACAGGAAAAAGGAATGAAATTAAAAAAGCAACCGGAAGATATTTCTAGTTTAAATCTAAGATGTGAGAATACACTTAGAAATGCTGGAATAAATACAATTGAAGAGCTTATGTTATATTCCGGAAATTTAATGCGTATAAATAAAATTGGAGTTGGGTATGCAGATGAGATAGCTAGGGCGCTTAAAGAAAAAGGAATAAATATTGTAGAAACAGAGGTTGTTCCAGGAGATATAAGTCAACTCAGTTGTTCTCGATCATTAAAAAGAGCAAAAATAACCACGATAGATGAATTAACAAAATATTCAGAAGAAGATCTTTTGTGTGTTCGGGGATTCGGAAAAAAGTCAATGGAAGAAGTAAAGGAATTTTTAAAAGAAAAAGGCTTAAAGTTAAAAGAGTTTTAGTTACAAGAAAAATGCGATGAGACAGAAATGTTTCGTCGCATTTTTTCTATCAGATGCTATGTTATTGGAGAGTTTCACTTTGTGGTTAAAAACTCAAATAAGACACGAGAGCAAAATAAAAAAAGTGGTTAAAACTCCACTTTTTACGCCATAGCTGCATTTAATTTCTTAGATAAACTAGATTTCTTTCTAGAAGCTGTATTTTTTACGATTACACCTTTTGTGCAAGCTTGGTCAATTTTCTTTGTTGCTTCTGAAAATAGAACTTTTGCTTCATCTATTTTTCCTGCTGTGATAGCTTCTTCAAATTTCTTAACAGCTGATTTATATCCAGTTTTTATCATATTATTTGTTAATGTTTTTTTCTCAATAATTTTAACTCTCTTTTTTGCTGATTTAATATTTGGCATATTTAATGCACCTCCTCTTGGTAAAATAATCTATAACGTGTATCATTATATCATACAAGTTTTGATTTTGCAAGTGATAAAGTTAAAAAAATCCAAAAACCCGGTAATGTTAAATTTAAGTGACAAATTTCCAACAGAAATTGCTTGAAAAAAATAGCATTTTTGATTTAATATAATCAGGATGTCGAAAAATAAAATTAGAAACAGTCCCATCTAATATTGTAGCAAATCTATTTGGATTTAAACCAGCTCAATTATTTGAGATTGAAGAATATAAAAAAGAAAATGTTAATATAAAGTTAGAGGATTAATAGAATGAAAACATTTGATGAAATTTATAATGAATTAGAAAATAATAATAACGAAGAATTAAATAGTGCATGGATAGAAGCAAAAGAACAAAATAAAAAAACGAAGAAAATAGGATTAACAATAATTGCAATATTAGATATTTGTATTGTATTAGGAGTATTAAAGGCAAAATCTATATATAGGATGCTTCCAGTATTACCAGCGATTTTTACAATAATTTAGAATATTTTCCAGAAAAACCAATGCCAGAATATATTTATAAAAATTTAGGATATGAATTTGAAAAATATTTTGATGTAAAAGCAGCTAATAAA
>ERZ827488.284-NODE-284-length-80330-cov-6.875491_pt1 | contig 80330 bp, 81 predicted proteins | sample MGYA00519771_ERZ827488 | MGnify/ENA primary metagenome ERZ827488 (study PRJEB31778, sample SAMEA3449323) | human gut metagenome | biome: human gut; feature: human-associated habitat; material: faeces | place: United Kingdom | collected 2010/2012 ... | reverse complement strand
GAAAAGAAACGCCTGCAAAGAAAAGGCAGACTCGGGGTTTCACCCCGAGACCCCGCAACGCCGTGCCGCAGTACATAGTTTGCGGCTCTCAGTGGGCAGCTCGGCACATTCGCCCGCAAACTCGCTTCGCTCAAACACTGCGGCGCGGCTATTGTAAGTCTGATTATAAGTGTTAGTCGAGTCGCCCACTTTTGCTTTGCTATAATTCAAGTGTTCCGCAAATTCCAATTTGCAAATGACATTTTTGAAACTATATTAAACAAATTCGCGAGCATTGCTTTTTTGCTGTTATTCTTTAATTGTATTGAACTTATATTGACGCAAGAGTATAATCAATATATATTTTCAATTAACATCAATCCTAAAAAGGAAGGTGCGGAAAATGAAAGAAGTGAAATCCCCAAAGAAGCCTCTGATATTCTACTACGGCATTGCGCTGCTCGTCATTGTGCTGTTCAATGTGATAGTGTCTCCCCTGCTCGTCAAGGCACGAGTGACGGAAGTCGACTACGGCACATTTATGAGCATGATCGAGCAGAAAAAAATCGGCAATGTCGAGGTCGAGGACGATCAGATAATCTTCACCGACAAGGACGACGCGAAGAAAATCTACAAGACCGGCGCGATGAACGACCCGACGCTGACTCAGCGGCTCTACGACTCCGGCGCGAAGTTCTCAAAGGATATCGAGACGACGACCTCGCCGTTGGTGAGTTTCCTGCTGACTTTTGTGCTCCCGCTGATAATCTTCATCGGACTCGGCCAGTATATGGGCAAGAAGCTGATGGAACAGGCGGGCGGCAAAAACTCCATGGCGTTCGGCTTCGGCAAGAGCAACGCGAAGGTCTATGTCCCGTCGACCCAGGGCATACATTTCAGCGACGTTGCGGGTGAAGACGAGGCGAAAGAGAGCCTTTCGGAGATAGTTGACTATCTCCACAATCCGAAGAAATATTCCGACGTCGGCGCGTCGATGCCCAAGGGCGTTCTGCTCGTCGGCCCTCCCGGAACGGGTAAAACAATGCTCGCAAAGGCTGTTGCGGGCGAAGCGAATGTGCCGTTCTTCTCGATGTCCGGTTCGGAATTCGTCGAGATGTTCGTCGGCATGGGTGCTTCAAAGGTCAGGGATCTTTTCAGCCAGGCAAAAGAGAAAGCTCCCTGCATAGTGTTCATCGATGAGATCGACGCCATCGGCAAGAAGCGCGACGGTCAGTTCAGCTCCAACGACGAGCGCGAGCAGACCCTCAACCAGCTGCTCACAGAGATGGACGGTTTCCAGGAAAATATCGGCGTTATCATTCTCGCGGCGACAAACCGCCCGGAGACGCTCGATCCCGCGCTCACCCGCCCCGGCCGTTTCGACAGGCGCGTACCCGTTGAGCTGCCCGACCTTGCGGGACGCGAGGCGATACTGAAAGTCCACGCAAAGAAGATAAAGACGGCAGACGACGTCAACTTCCACACGATAGCAAGAATGGCATCCGGCGCATCGGGCGCGGAGCTTGCCAATATTATAAACGAGGCGGCTCTGCGCGCGGTCAGGAACAACCGAACCGTCGTCAACGAATCCGACCTCGAAGAGAGCATTGAGACGGTCATCGCAGGATATCAGAAGAAGAACGCGGTGCTCTCTGACAGCGAAAAGAAAGTTGTCGCCTATCACGAGATAGGTCACGCGCTCGTTGCGGCGATGCAGTCGCACTCGGCGCCCGTGCAGAAGATAACGATAATCCCCCGCACCTCCGGCGCGCTCGGCTACACGATGCAGGTCGATCAGGGCGACAAATATCTGCTGACAAAGCAGGAGCTTGAAAACAAGATTGCGACATTTACGGGCGGACGCACCGCAGAAGAGCTCGTTTTCGGCGAGATAACAACAGGCGCATCGAACGACATCGAGCAGGCGACAAAGCTTGCCCGCGCGATGATAACCCGCTACGGCATGAGCGAAGATTTTGACATGGTTGCTCTTGAAACTGTATCGAACCAGTATCTCGGCGGCGACGCCTCACTCGCCTGCTCCGCCGATACGCAGAATGAAATAGACCGCAAGGTTGTTGAACTCGTAAAGCGCCAGCATGAGAAGGCTTCGAAAATCCTCGCGGACAACCGCGGAAAGCTCGACGAGCTGGCAAAATATCTCTATGAAAAAGAGACCATAACCGGCGAAGAATTCATGTCCATTCTCAACAAAGGAGGCGAAGAGGAATGAAAAGGCGTTCCGGCTTCGGATGGATGGAGCTTATAGTCGGCATTGCGCTCGCGGCGCTCGGAATATTCACTTTTGTCTATCCCGATAATGCAGTGACAACCCTCGTTATTATCTACGGCATAATCGCCATAATAACCGGCATTGCGGATGTTGTGCTCTATGTTCGCGTTGACAAGCATCTCGGCTTCGGCCCGACTGTATCGCTCATTTCGGGCATACTCAGCGTCATGGCGGGCGTCATGCTGCTCGTCTATCCCAACGCGGGCAAATGGGTGCTCTCGCTCCTGTTCCCGATATGGTTCATCGCACACTGTCTCTCGAGGCTCTCGCACCTGAACACGATTCGGTTCATCGCGGGCAATTTCGTCTACTGGTTCACGATGATTGTCAACATCATCGGGCTTGTGCTCGGCGTTGTGATGATATTCAGCCCGAACATCTCGGTTGCGGCGGTCGCTTACATCGTCGGCGCATACCTTGTGCTGTTCGGTATCGACTGCATCATACTTGCGTTCAGCCGCATCGGCGAGGGCAAACAATACTGATAAAACAAAAAGCAAGGTCAAGCGTAGTTTTGACCTTGCTTTTTTCTGCTTTCCAAACAGTGCCGCCGACGGCGGCATAGGGTCGTCGAGTCGCCGACCCCTACAAAGAATCTCAAATTCAACATTGAGCCATATTGATAAAAGCGCCGGAGGCGGGAAATTCCCTGTCTCCGGCGTTTTTATTTATTTTATTCAGTCGGTCACGGACACAATATTTATCAGCACCTCGACCATCTTCGGCAATGCGTCGACGGGTATCGCCTCATAGATGCTGTGGAAGTTCATGCCGCCGGTCGAGAGGTTCGGGCAAGGCAGACCTTCAAACGAAAGGCGTGCGCCGTCCGTTCCGCCGCGTATCGGCACTATTTCAGGCTCAACGCCCGCATCGCGCATAGCTTTTTCGGCGCGCTCGACGATGTCCATATGCTTCTCGATTATCTCGAACATATTATAATAGCTGTCTTTTATATTCAGCTCGAAAGTGCCCGAGCCGTACTTTTCGTTCAGGAAACCGACGGTATCGGCGACGAACTTCTTGCGGCGCTCAAAAAGGCTCTTGTCGTGGTCGCGGATTATCATATGCGCGCTCGCCTCGGTCTCGTTGCCAGCGATACGCGCCAAATGATAGAAACCCTCGCGTCCCTCAGTATGCGCCGGGGTCTCCCACGCGGGGAGCATATTGACAAACTCCGCGAGATACAGCGCGGCATTTTTCATCTTGTTCTTGGCGGTTCCGGGATGGGTATTCACTCCGTGAACCGTGATATCAGCGGCTGCGGCGTTGAAGTTTTCGCACTCGATGCCGCCGACCTCGCCGCCGTCGACAGTATAGGCAAAATCGGCGTTGAAGCGCGCAAAATCAAAGTGATCCGCACCGCAGCCTATCTCCTCGTCGGGAGTGAAACAGATACTCAGCGCACCGTGGCGGATGTTTTTGTTCGCGTTGATTTCGGCGCACAGGGCGACTATCTCGGCAACGCCGGCTTTGTCGTCCGCGCCGAGCAGAGTCGTGTGGTCGGTAACTATAAGCTCGCGCCCGATATATTCATCGCCGACCATCGGGGCGTTCGTGCCGTCAAATTTGATTATCTGCGGCTTGACATTCGCGCCGCTGACATCGGGGGAAGTATCCATATGCGAAACAAGCCCTATCTTCGGGCAATTTTCGCAGCCATCGGACGCAGGGATATGCCCATAGACATAGCCCATTTCGTCGCGCATGGCGTCGGTGACTCCCGCGCCGCGAAGCTCCTCGACGAGATAATCGGCAAGGACGAGCTGGGTCGCGGTCGAGGGCACGGTATCGCTCGACTCGTCGGAAGTGGTTTCAAAGGTAACATATTTCAGAAATCTTTCGGTAACGGTCATTTTTATCATCTCCGTTTTTTTGTCGGTTCAATGATAGCACAATCGGCGGAATTTGGCAACAGAGCGGTGAAATTTGGAGGAATATCGGTGTGTTTTGGGGCGTGAAATTTCAATCGTAAAGCCGATGTGATTTTGTATCGGCTACGCCGACAGCGGACAGCCGCAAGGGCTGTCCCTACGGTATTAAAATTAAATATTCGTGAAGGTTATGTACCACCTATGCGGCATCGATGCGTCGAGGTCGCCGCACCCTACAAGCTACATGTATTTTGCCGTCGAACGATATCCGCCCTACTGCATCGCATTCACATAGTCACTCCAAATACAGAAAAACTGATACCTAAAAACAGGCAAAGCGAAAACTGCCCGTGCCACTTGCGTGACACGGGCAGCGTTCAGTTACGCTTTGACTTTGGGATTACAGCTTAACCCTCAACATAAGCATACTGGAAGTACCAGTAGCCATAGGGGCTGTGCCATGTACCCTTGAGGGTCGGGCTCTGCAGCCAGAAGTCGTTGTAGTATGCAACGGGGATGCAAGCATAATCCTCGGACATGATCTTCTCAGCCTCGTGGAGAGCATCAAAGTGAGCCTTGGAATCGGCAACCTTGGACTTATCAATAGCGGCGTCGAAAGCCTTGCTGTTGTATTTGCCATCGTTGTTGCCGTTGGACGAATAGAACAGCTCGATCATATTGGAAGCGTCGTTGTAGTCCATGACCCAACCGTTACGGGCCATCTCGTAGTTACCGGCGCGGCGCTGAGGAGTGAAGGACGACCAGTCAACAACATCGATCTTCATGGTGATGCCAAGCTCCTTCTTGTAGACCTGCTGAAGATACTCAGCAACAGCCTTGTGGTAACCGGTATCATTGGTCGAATAAGTGATGGTCGGGAAGCCCTTACCGTCGGGATAGCCTGCCTCTGCGAGAGCCTTCTTAGCCTCGGCGAGGTTAGCCTGATAGTCCTTGCTGATATAGGTGCTGCCGCCGTTTGCTGCGATAGCGTTGTCAAGGAACATGCCGTCGCCGCTGTCAACGATGCTGGGTCCGACATAGTTGTAAGCCGGGCTGTAGGTACCCTGCATGATGGTGTTGGCAACATACTCACGGTCAATAGCAAGGCTGAGAGCCTTACGGACATTGACATTGTTGAAGGGAGCCTTATTAAGATTCATGCTGAGGTAATAAGTGCCGAGGATCGGATCGACATAGAAGTCGCCGCCGTCGGTTGACTTCTTGAGGCTCGGGATTTCCTCGGTGGGAACATCCTTTATCATAAGAGCCTGGCCGCTGGTATAAGCGGCATAAGAAGCGGCAGAATCCTCGAGAAGGAGGAAAGTAAGCTGCTCGGTAACGATCTTGCTGTTGTCCCAGCCACCCTTATAGTTGGGGTTCTTCTTGCATATGATCTTCTCGCCGGGAGTCCACTCGGAGATCATGTAGGGGCCGTTGCAGACATAGGTCTCGGGCTTGGTTGCCCATTTGTCGCCGTTCTTTTCAACGGTAGCCTTCTGAACGGGGCTCATGGTGCCGAAAGCAACGATCTTATCGAAATAAGAGCAGGGATATGCAAGCTTGATGGTGAGAGTCTTGCCGTCCTCGCTCGCCTTGACATTGAGCTTGTCAATGTCGGGCTTTGTGGTCTTCTTGCCGTTCTTATCGGGATTGCCGATAGCATCCTGATAGCCTTCGATCATGCCGACAACAGTCTCGCCGTAGGGTGCGCCGACATCGGGATTGGCAATTCTCTTCATGGTGTACTCAAAGTCCTTGGCGTTGAGCTCGGTGCCGTCGGACCACTTCAGGCCGTCACGTATGGTGAAGGTCCAAGTAAGACCGTCAGGGCTGACGGTGTAGGACTCAGCCTGTCCGGGCTGAACCTTGTTGTCCTGGTCGATGATAAGCAGTGTCTCAAACAGAGTGATGAGCATGTTGCCGCCATCGACTGCACTGTTGAGTGCCGGATCGAGAGTTTCCGGGTTGGGACCGATCTGAACAGTGATGTTGTCGGTCTTCTTCTCTTCCTTCTTGCAGGAGCCCAGAACTGCGACAGCAGAAAGTGCGAGCACCAGAACAAGGAACAGAGATACGATTCTCTTGATCTTCATTGATACATCTCCTCTACAAATTTTTGCGGCTTTGCCGCTTTATATCCATTGCGCTCTTCGGCGCAACAAACACCGTTATTTTCAGTCCGCGACCTTGTCAAGATGATGGCACGCGGCGAAATGACCGGGGCTGACCTCTTTGAGCTGCGGGCACTCGTTGGCGCACTGCTCGTCCGCATAGGGGCAGCGGGTGCGGAAGCGGCAGCCGCTCGGAGGGTTCAGCGGGCTCGGGACATCGCCCTCGAGCGGAATGCGCTTTGCGGCGCGCGCCGTCTTGGGATCCGCCTCGGGGATAGCCGAGATAAGGCTTCTGGTATAGGGATGGACGCTGTGCGCAATCAGCTCGAAGCTGTCCGCAAGCTCCACGAGTTTGCCGAGATACATGACGCCGATGCGGTTCGAGATATGGCGAACGACGCTTAGGTCATGGGCGATAAACAGATAGGTCAGTCCGAGCTCTTTCTGAAGATCCTCAAACATATTGACGACCTGCGCCTGAATGGAGACATCGAGCGCGGAGACCGGCTCATCGCAGACGATGAACTCGGGATCGACCGCAAGCGCTCTCGCGATACCGACTCGCTGGCGCTGACCGCCGGAGAACTCATGCGGATAGCGGTTTGCGTGCTCGCTGTTGAGTCCGACGCGCTCAAGAAGGGAGATTATCTTCTCTCTTCTCTCCGCCTTGTTGGCGGCGAGATGGTGGATATCGATGGGCTCACCTACGATATCGCCTATCGTCATGCGCGGGTCAAGGCTCGCATAGGGGTCCTGGAAAACCATCTGCATCTTGCGTCTGAAGGGCAGCATATTGACCGCCACTTTGTTTTCCTTATCGAAAATAACATTTCCGTCGTAGATTATCTTGCCGTCCGTGGGCTCATAGAGTCTGAGCAGAGTACGGCCGACGGTGGTTTTGCCGCAGCCGGACTCGCCGACGAGACCGAGCGTCTCTCCTTTATTGATAAAGAACGAGACATCATCGACTGCCTGGACGAATTTTTTGTGCTTTCCTCTGCCGCCTGCCGGGAAATACTGCTGCAGGTGCTGCACTTCAACGAGCTTTTCATTCTCACTCACAGCTTGTCTCCCCCTTTTCAAATTCTTCTTTCTGAAGCAGCCAGCAGTGGCTGTAGTGCGTATCGCTAAGCTCCGTCTTGGGCGGCATCTCGCGCAGGCATATCTTCATGCAGTTTGCGCAGCGCGGCGCGAACGGGCAGCCTGCGGGAGGATTCAGCAGGTCGACCGGCTGACCCTCGATAGGCACAAGGCGCTCTATCTCCTGAGCGCTGAGCTTGGGAATAGAATTGATGAGTCCCTTTGTGTATTCATGCTTGGGCTCATAGAATATCTCATCCGCCGTGCCGTACTCAACAATGTGACCGGCATACATGACGGCGATTCTTTCGCACATGCTGGCGACGACGCCGAGGTCATGGGTTATCATTATGATGCTCATGCCGAGCTTCTGTCTGAGTTCCTGCATAAGCTCGAGTATCTGAGCCTGAATAGTAACGTCGAGAGCCGTTGTGGGCTCGTCGGCTATGAGCAGTTTGGGCTCGCACGCGAGGGCTATTGCTATCATGACTCGCTGACGCATACCGCCGGAGAGCTCATGGGGATACTGCTTGAGGCGCTTTGTGGGCTCGTTGATGCCGACAAGCTCGAGCAGCTCCTTCGCGCGGTCATATGCCTCTTTTTTGCTCTTGCCCGTATGCAGACGGATAACCTCGGTTATCTGATTGCCGATAGTATAGACAGGGTTGAGGCTCGTCATGGGGTCCTGGAAGATTATCGAGACCTCGTTGCCCCTGATTTTGCGCATTTCTTTTTCGCTCATCTTTTCGATCTGATGACCGTTGAAATATATCGTACCGCCGATGAGCTTGCCGGGATAGGCGGTAAGACCCATTATTGAATAAGCCGTGACGGACTTGCCCGAGCCGGACTCGCCGACTATGCCGAGCACCTCGCCCTCGTTCATGGAGAAGGACACGCCGTTCAGCGCCTTGACCTCGCCCGCGGGGGTGAAGAACGAGAGTTTTTCGTCTTTTATTTCCAGAAGTTTTTCGCTCAAAATTCTCGCCCTCCTTGTCAGTTTTTCAGCTTCGGGTCAAACGCATCGCGCAGTCCGTCGCCGAAGAGGTTGAATGCGAGAATGATGACGCTGATAAGTATTGCCGGCAAAAACAGCAGATGCGGATAAGTGTTCATGCCCTTGACCGCATCGGTTGCGAGGGAGCCGAGCGACGGCATGGGAGCCGCAACGCCGAGTCCGAGGAAGCTCAGATAGCTCTCGGTGAATATAGCCGAGGGGATCTGAAGAGTTGTGGTAACGATAAGGGTGCCGATGCAGTTTGTGAGCAGGTGCTTTCTGATTATGCGCGAGCTGCTTGCGCCGAGAGCGCGCGCCGCCGTGACATATTCGGACTCCTTGAGCACAAGAATCTGCGAGCGCGTGATACGCGCCATGCCGACCCAATAGAGTAGAACGAACACGAGGAATATCGCGATAAGGTTCGGTCCGACCGTGTTCATCCAGCCAAATCCGGGCTGTTCGGCGAGATCCTCAAGCCTCGGTTTCAAGGCAAGCGAGAGCACTATTATCAAAAGAACATCAGGTATTGTATAGAGAATATCGGTGATTCTCATCATTATTATATCGACCCAGCCACCGGCAAATCCAGCGACGGCGCCGAAAATCGAGCCGACTATCAGGACGAGCGCCGCGCAGATAAGACCGACGGTGAGGCTTATGCGCGTGCCCATCATAAGGCGGACTGCGAAGTCTCTGCCGAGCTTATCGGTGCCGCAGATATGCGGGAAAACCTTTTCGCCCGCGTCGATTTGCGCCTGCTCTGTCTGGCTGTATTCAAAAGGTTTGAGATTCTCGCTGTACTTAATCTGCTGCTCGTAGCTATACGGCCAAAAAGCAGGCATAACATAAGCGAAAAACATTATTATAAGGATGAAAATGAGGCTGACCATCGCTATCTTGTTCTTGCGCAGGCGGCGCATACCGTCCGCCCAGAAGTTGACGCTGTCGCGCATGACGACGAGGCTCTCTTTTTCATCGTTTGTTGCCGGGATAAAATCATCTGCATTCAGGTGCAGACTCGGAAATTTTTTCTTCATCGTTTCTCTCCTGCCGCTCCCTTACTTGAGTTTAATACGGGGGTCTATGATCTTATAGAGGATATCAACTATAACATTCGCCGCAATTATAAGAGTGGCAAGAACTATTGTAGTTCCCATTATCAGCGTATAGTCTTTTTGGTTTATCGCCGAGACGAAATCGCGGCCGAGACCGGGAATGGTGAATATCTTCTCCACGACGAACGATCCGGTCATAAGACCCGCCAGCATGGGGCCGACATAAGTAACAACGGGAAGGATGGCGTTTCGCAGGGCGTGCTTGAAGAGAACCTTGAAGTTCGACAGACCCTTTGCCCTCGCGGTGCGGATATAGTCCTGACCCATAACGTCGAGCAGGCTCGAGCGCATGAGGCGCGTTATATATGCAGTCGGATAAATCGACAGCGCCGTTACCGGCATTATATATGATGCCAACGAGTTTAGTCCTATCGTCGGCAATATGTTCAGCTTGCTTCCGAACGTATATAGCAGAATAACGCTGCTTATAAAGCTCGGTATGGCTATTCCGCAGGTCGCAAGCACGATAATAATATTATCGGCAAATTTTCCTCTGTTATAGGCCGAGACACAGCCCAGCGGGATACCGACGAGCAACGATACGAGCACGGCGACGCCCGCAAGACGCGCCGAAATCGGAAATTTCGAGGAAATTATTTCGTTGACCGAACGTCCGCGCTGTTTAAGGCTCGGGCCCATATCTCCCTTGAGAAGATCGGACATATATGTCAAATAACGCTGCCCTAGGGGCTTGTCCAGTCCGAATTTTGCTTCAAGCGCTCTCTGCGCCGCCTCACTCATAGACTTCTCAGCCGTGAACGGACCGCCCGGTACCAGATTCATCAGAAGAAAAGTCAGTGTTGCAACAATGAATATGCACAGCAGACCCATTGCAACACGCTTGATGATATACTTCGCCAAGTATGCCAACTCCCTGTCGTCAAAGTATCGGGGCAAAAATTGTGCTCCGCCCCGTAGATAAAGCACCACAAACAACTAAAAGTGTTGAATTACAACTATTTATGACTGCTTAATATAGGACATATTAACATAATACAGCCGAAAATGCAAGCTTATACAGATTGAATTTATTGTCAAATACCCCGGAATGCCGTCAAAATTTTCGGCGGCCTTATATCTCGGTGTCCGCGATATTAGTTTTTTGCGCGCACGCGGCGCAAAGATTCCCGAAAGCGCGCTGTCAAGTCGTTTTGCAAAATTTATTCGCTTTACCTCAGCAGTGTATCGAAGTATCAGGCTACTGCTCTGCCGCATTAGCCTGAGATTGATTTTGCCATATAAATTTCAGATGTGATATTTGAGCACAGCAAAGGAGCATGGCAATATATGAATATTACAGCAAACGGAGCGCAGTAAAAAAACTGTGCTCCGCGAAAAAATATTCAAAAATTTACTGCATGACGGAAAGGATGAAGCATACAGCCGACACAGTAAACAGCACTGCGGAAAGGGCAGTTGTCATAAATCTGCTCTTTCTTGATGTATCTTCATTACCGCTTTCTTTGCTGATACCGACCATCATTACCACTAACACTTCAAAATAAATCCGGTTATCTGTTTCGTATAGTTCTACTTACCGTAAATATCTCTAAATCTATCATTTGGACATTATCTGCTTGGATAAAGAGGACATTAGTCTATACGATAATGCTGCTTTTTAGTATCAAAATCTGAAATTATCACAAAACTACATTAAGAATCTATATAGTTCAAAATCATTCAGATATATAAAGCAATTATTCACTCATCGTAGAAATGACAAAACAAATTGCCGTGAACACAAAAATTACCGCCGCAACAACGGACATTATCTTTTTATATTTCGCTGCTGCCTCCATGTTACCCGCATCCCGGTTTTTGCCAACCAAGCCAAAGCGCAGCAAAAGTGACATGACAAAAAACATCGCTCCGACAAAATATCTGGTTCTCATACCAGAGTCATACGCCATGCTATGCGCCGGGTTAATTAGGCTCTCGATTTTTTCCAGACCAAAAGGTAGAATTCCGACCATGGCAAAGCCGAATAGTGCTTTCAAGCCGATATTGTTGGTCAACTTGGTATATCCGCCTATTGCAGATTTGTGTGTGCCTTCCTCGATATTCTTGAGCACCCTTGTTACCTGCGCGACGCTGTAAAGCTTGCCGTCGATAAGATAGCCGTTGCCGAGCTTATCGTTTATGATAAAGTAGTTTCTGGAATCCTGAAACCACACAGGCAGAACAAACGGCACCAAATCTCCGTCTACATTCGCCAACGCAGACAGGCGGTTATTATCATCGCGTCCGTTGCGTCGCAGCTGCTTACTCTCAAACGAGCCGAACTTTTCAATGTCATCATAGTAGACCGACACTTTGTGCGCCGACATCGGCTTATAGAATGTCTTTGCATGATCCATAAATGCATCAAAATACACTGCCTCAAAATGGTCTTCATAGAAAGTGAACTTCGACATGAAGATAATTTTGAGCGCGCTAACGCTTATAAAATATGTAAGCGCAGCCGCTACTGCAATGACGACGATGCGCTCCGGCGCCGGTCCTTTGAGAATGATGGACACGGCTTCGTAAATCAGCATCGCGGGAAACGCAAAGCCCACAAGGGCAAGCATAAGACTTCCCGCTTCAAACGGTCGGACAACTGTCTTTTTCATAGTGTTCTCCCTTTCAGTTTTTTACCAACTCTCTCTCCTTATCTGTATGAAAGAACGCGATATTGACCGTGAACTCCCTATCAGCCTCGCTGTATGCCCAATCGAACTCGCCGTTATATTTTCCCGCCATCGCCTTGATACTCTTTGTTCCAAGACCGTGGAAGCCGCCGGAATTCTTTGAAGTCCTGAGCGATTTGCCGACGGACTGCGGCTTGCGGTCGCTGGAATTGACGCAGGAAAGCATATCGAATTCATTGACCCTGTTTATCGAAAGCTCTATCGTTTTCTTTTCGGAAACGCTCGCCGCCTCGACCGCATTGTCGAGGATATTGCTCAGAAGCGTTATCAGATCCGGCGCATCCATAAACGAGAGGTTCGCCGTTCTTATATTGTATTCGAAGCTTATCCCGCTCGAATCGCAGATCGATTTATATTTGTTGAGCAGCAAATCGAGGAACTTGTTCTTTGTGTTGCCAAACATCGAATGGTATTTTATATCGCCGTAGATATTCTCGATATATTCGCTGACTGCGGGATCGTTCGCGAGTGCTTTTATGGCGATAAGATGATTTTTCTCGTCGTGCGTTATAGTCTTGAGCATCTCGTTTTGCTGATCGAGCAGGGCGTAATAAGTCTGGTCGGTGCGCAGTCGCTCCGCCTCGCGCTGGGTCTTATAGAGCTCGTCCATCTTGCGCGAAGTGCGCCCGTAAAAGACGAAAGTCAGAAACGCCGATGCGATTATAGCGATTGACGCGACGGAAATTATAACACTTATATTCTTCGACAAATCGTAGCGCACGGAGATCATCCAGAAAGTATAGAGGATAACTATCGACGCTATAGGATAAATCAGCAGGAACGCGGGGATGCGCACGCCCTTCTGACCGCGCAGATACAGTCCCGCATAAACAGCCGCTTTCGTCAGAACGAAGAGGACGGACTTGCTCAGGAGCACCATAAGCAGATAAATATACAGGCTCGACCGATAGGTCTTTATATCTCCGCCGACTATGCCGAGCACGCTCATGACTATAAATTCCGACGCAGTGTTCGACACCGCTATGAACAGCGCGCCGAGCGTTGCGCCTTTGATATTGCATTCAAAGAAGAGCTTTGCAAACACGGAATCGATAACAAAGCAGAGCAAAATGTTGACGACCGTTGAATTAAACAGCAAAAACGCCGCATATGCCACGGCATAGAAAGCAATGCCGACCGCCGCTGCAACGGTTTTCCTGCCCTTATTGGCAAACAGATCGTTGAAGAACTGAAAGACAATAAAAAGCTCTATAGCATGTGAAAGTGCAGATAATAACTCCATTTTTCAGATCATCGTCCCCCGAAATAGTTGAGAAAAAAGTGACGGAACTCCGCCTGTTTTCTATAGGCTATGGGTATTTCGTACTTGCCGCAGAGCACAACGGTCGCGCGGGTGTAATCCGTTGCATAATGGACATTGACTATATAGCTCTTATGCACGCGGAAGAATGACGGCGCAGCGAGCTTTGAATCCCAGAAGTCAATGCCGTTTTCCGAATTGTACTCCCCCTGGGTCGTCACGACCCGCGTGGAGCGTCCGGCTATCTCAACAAAAACAATATCTTTTGAGAAGACACACACGGCTTTTCCGCTCTCTTTCACAAGAAAGCTTATGCGCGCCCTGTCGATGAGCTTCAGCGCTTTTTCGACCCCCGCTCTGAGCCGCCTTGCGTCGAGCGGTTTGGATATATATCTGAAAACGTGCAGATCCATGGCATCGTCGATATAGTCATCATACGATGTGATAAAAAATATAATGATATTGCGGTTTCTCTTCTTCAGCCTTGCGGCAATCTCAAGCCCGTTATACGGGGTCATCCCGATATCGAGAAAAGCCATATCATATGTTTCCGCGCTGTCATGCAGCTGCGCACTGTCAGATATGAGATCGAACCGCGCATCGATATTCTTCTCCGCAAGGGTCGTGCGAACCACCGATTCGATCTTTTTTACATAAGCACTGTCGTCATCACAAATTGCGATCTTCACGAAATGCCACTCCTCGTTGACAATTATACCATATGAGAAAACTCAAGTCAAATAGTTTAAATCGTTAAATCGTTGAGTCATCTTTCTGATGTATGTAACAGTCAACAAGGCGCCAGACCATCCTCTGCTCCTCGACGGAAAGCGACGAGAGCATCTCCCCTATCTGCTCGGGAAGAGAATCGCTTATCACGCCGGAGAAGAAATAGTCCGCGTTGCAGTCGAGAGCCTTGCAGATGAGCATAAAGCTGTTGAGCTTCGGATAGCTCCTGCCGTTCTCTATATTGGATATCTGATTATCAGAGACTCCTATAAGCTCTGCCAGCTCGGACTGTTTCATTCCGAGCAGCTTCCTGCGCTGCATTATCCGCGCCCCAATAACGGCATTCTTCTTTTCATCATTCACTTTCATCACCCATGGAAAATGTTACCATTTGCCGCTTTTAATTGGAACAAACTGCCATTTACTAACACAATTATATTTGTAATACGCTGTTATTTTATGCCGTTGTTAAATAATATTAAGGATTTGTGCAGTTTTGACGCAAAAATATGCAGTATTGTTTGTTATATTGAATTTTATTGTTGACATGTTATCATGTAGTTGTCCCAAAAATACCAAAGAAAGGAAATGCCGGACTTAAATGGAACCGGCAGCAGGTGGACAAAATGAAGAACATAGCAAAGAAAGCGGCAGAGTCTGTTATCACTCTCGCCAAGAAGAACGTCAAGGACGACATCAACTCGACCGGTTCGCCCTGGACCTATCAGCCCCGTATGCCCAAGAGCGCGGAGATCTACAAGAACAAATGATTTATGATCTGTCAGTTCGCCTGACTTCTCGCCTTGAGAAGCGCGGGTATCTGCCGGACAGCGAGGAAGAGATCGTGGCCTACGGTCTCTTTTCGCTGTTATCAAAGCTGATGTACGCGGTCATCTGCCTGATACTGGGGCTGATTTTTTCGGTTCCGCTCGAGAGCATGATTTTCTACGCCGTGTTCCTGTTCATCAAGAAATACGGCGGCGGATTCCACGCCTCGACCGAGGGCAGATGCATGATACTGTCGACGATAGAAATACTTTTGTCGATATGCTTTGTTTTCTTCGCCCTGCGCGAGTCCGCGGTTCTGAAATCCGGTGCGCTCGCATCGGCAGTGGCATACATTATAATATGCATCCTCTCCCCTGCGGCGGCGAAAGAGAAGCCGCTCGATAAAGCGGAGAATATCCGCTATCGAGAGCGGTCGATAATCCGCGTTACGCTTACATTCGCAGCCATGACGGCGGCGTTCATCTTCGGCTATCCGAGAATATGTGCTCCGCTTTGCTCCGCGCTGATGCTTGAGGGCGTCATGCTGACGGCAGGCAGGATATCACTGAGAAGATACAGCGAAGCGGCAGAAGAGTAAACACAAAAGCCATCTCTGAAAAAGGGATGGCTTTTGTGTTTTTAGTATATAAATTGAGCCGCCCCATTAAGGAACGGCTTTTTGTTTATTTTTCTTTTCCAATCGTCACGGTGCTCTGTCCCCTGTGGCGAATGAGCCTTTGGACGGTGAATGTGCCGTCGTTTTTGATATTTATAAGCTGGCCGCCCCTGAAAGGCACGACATAGATATTATGGTCGCACGATAGACCGTAGCTGAGCCTTATCCCGTGATATTCGGCGGAATAGTTGTTCATATGGTCGTGACCCGCGAAGCACGCGGCGGGAGCGTCAGCGAGTAATGATGGAATCCCTTTCAGCGCCAACAGAAATATATTTTATCTGCACGCCGATCCGCGTTTCTATGAAGTCGATATATTTTTTCGCCGCTTCGGGCAGTTCATCGAACGAGCGGCAGTCTGAGATATCCTCTTTCCAGCCGTCAAAATACTCATAGACGGGCTTTGCGTTATTGAGCGCGCTGCCGGTCGGGAAAGTATCGACGCGCTTTCCGTCTATTTCATATGCGACGCAGACGGGGATTTTATCGAAATAAGAGAGAATGTCAAGCTTTGTCAGCGCGATTGCGGTTGCGCCCTGGACACGCGCTCCGTAGCGCGAGGCCACGACATCGAAGCCGCCGACCCTTCTCGGTCTGCCGGTAGCCGCGCCATATTCGTTGCCCGCCCGGCGAAGTATTTCGCCCTCTTCACCGAACAGCTCGCACACGAACGGACCCTCGCCAACGCAGGTCGAGTAGGCTTTCATAACGCCTATGCTCTCGTCAAGATGTAACTGCGGAATACCCGCGCCGATAGTCGAAAATGCGGCGATGCTGTTTGACGACGAGGTATACGGATAAATGCCGTAATCAATATCCCTGAGTGCGCCGAGCTGAGCTTCAAAGAGTATCTTTTTGCCCTCGTCAGCCGCTTTGCTCAGATATTCCGACGTGTCGCAGATATACGGGAGCAGCGGCTTGCCGTAGGTGCGAAGCCAGGTGAGCATTTTTTCGGCGTCGATAGGCTCGTGGTGATATCCGCCCTCGATGAGCAGGTTTTTCCACTCGACGATATCCCTGAGATGATCGGCGACGCCGTCTACGTCGCGCAGATCACCCATACGAATGGTCTTTTTCATATATTTGTCCGCATAGACGGGCGCGATTCCGCGGCGGGTCGAGCCGAATTTTTTATCGGAGAGTCTGTCCTCTTCGAGGCAGTCCTGTATCCTGTGATATGGCATGCAGATAGTTGCGCGGTCGCTGATTTTCAAGTTTTCCGGGGATATCTCTATCCCCTTTTCGCGCAGCCTGCCGATCTCGCCGACGAGGTGCTCGATATCAATAACCATTCCCGCGCCCATGACATTCACTGTGCCGTCGCGCAGAATGCCGGAGGGAAGCAGATTGAGAATAAACGTGCCCTTTTCGTTGACGACGGTGTGACCCGCATTGTTTCCGCCCTGATAGCGCGAAACTATATCAAAATCCTGCGAAAGATAATCGACGATGCGTCCCTTGCCCTCGTCGCCCCAGTTGACACCGACTATCGCTGATAACATAATGATTGCTCCTTCTTTCGTTTGACTTGCCGCCATGAGGCGTGATTTCAGTTTTCGCTGTGTTTTGCGCCGTTTTCCGCGCTGAGGATAAGCTCTTCCTCTTCGCGGATGAACATCATGCCGAAGCTTATCAAAAGCAGTCCGCAGGATATCCAGATCGACTTCTCGCCGAGTCTCCCGGTAACAAAGCTGCCGACACCCGCGCCGACGGCAAAGACCAATATGACCGCGAAATATGTAAGCGCCTTTTTGAGTATCGCCTTATCCTTTGTGCGAAAATAGGCGCAGAGAGCCTCAGTGCCGCTTCGCATATTGCCGATGCACATCGTACTGGCATAGGCATGGCCGCGCACCTTATGGAATGTCTGCACCTGAAGCGCGCAGACGAACGAGACGAGCGCATTCGCGAGCGAATCGAGCTTCTGCGGCATGAATCCGACCGCAAACAGCAGAACTATTTCATCGATAAGAATCAGCTGCCGCCAGTGGATTTTCTCGTAGTTTTTGAACCGCATATGCACCACTTCCGCTATCGCGATGCCGATGATAAACGACACAACGGGGATGAGATATTTGATGACCCTGCTTCTGTCCGCGTCGACAAGGGCAGTGCTCATGAGCACGATGTTTCCCGTCTGCGCATTTGCAAAGACCGAGCCGCGGCAGCAATAAGTATAGGCATCCTGAAATCCGCCGGAGAGTATTATGAACACCGCCGCGCGGAATTTGTCCGACATCTGTCCGTGAAATCCGTTTTTGAGCTTCATGCAGACACACGACCCTTGGATTTATCGGCAGTCAGCCTGTCTATGCTGACAAGCTTCGTACAGAGTGCGAGCACGCGCACCGCGAGAGTTATCTCTTCGACCGTTGCAAACGACGGGGCGAGCCTTATATTTTTATCCTCCGGGTCAAGTCCGTGCGGATAAGTTGCCCCGGCGGGAGTGAACGTAACGCCGCAGTCGCCGCACATCTTCACGACCTTTCCGGCGCAGCCCGGCATGGTGTCAAATGAGAGGAAATACCCGCCCTTGGGCGTTGTCCACCCGGCGATGCCCAGGCCGCCCAGTTCTTCGTCCAGCACTTTATATACCGAATCGAACTTCGGCTTCAAAATGGCGGCGTGCTTTTTCATATGTGCTTTTAGTCCTGCGCTGTTTTTGAAATATCTCGCGTGCATCAGCTGGTTCATCTTATCCGGCCCGATTGTCGCGAATTTCAAAAAGCTCTTTATATCTATCAGATTGGCCGGACTCGCCGCGACAGCCGCAACGCCCGCGCCCGGGAAGGTTATCTTGCTCGTGGAGCAAAACTCATAGACCATATCGGCGCTGCCGGCTTTTTCGCATTCCTCGATTATATCCGGTATCTGCGCATTGTCGCCGTCAAAGGCGTGGACACAGTAGGCATTGTCCCAGAAGATACGGAAATCCTCCGCCGCCGGCTTCAATGCGGCGAAACGTCTGACCGTCTCGTCACTGAACACAATTCCCGTTGGGTTCTGGTATTTCGGCACGCACCAGATACCTTTCACCTTTTCGTCCTTTATCAATTTTTCGACCTCGTCCATATCGGGACCCGTCGGCAGCATCGGCACGGGGACAAGCTCGAAGCCGAAATGCTCGGTTATTGCAAAATGGCGGTCATATCCGGGGACGGGGCAGAGAAACTTGCGCCCTTCAACCTCCTGCCAGGGCTTCGCGCCGCAGATTCCGTCTGTCATGCCGTGGCTGACTATCTGATACATCATAGTAAGGCTGCTGTTCCCGCCGACAAGCGTATGCGACGAGTGCGTGCCCATCATATGCGCGAGCAGGCGCTTTGCCTCCGGGATTCCGTCAAGTCCGCCGTAGTTGCGGCAATCCTGCCCGCTCTCGGAGTCGAGGATGCTGCGGCTGTCGATAACATCGAGCATACCGAGCGACAAATCCAGCTGCTCCGCCGACGGCTTTCCGCGCGACAGATCGAGCGTCACGCCGTTTTTTAGAAGTTTTTGGAGCTCTTTCGTAGCTTTCTCTTTTTCTGCTGCCAGCTCTTCGCTGCTTGCTTTCAGATAATTCAAAGTAATTCTTCTTTCCGGGCTTTACTTTTTTTGACAAGTGTATTATAATCCAGTTGCCGATATGTGTAAAATCTATAATACATATATCAACGATATCTAAAACATATATCAGCGGAGGCTTATCATGAACATAAACTACGACTACTACCGAATCTTTTACTTCGTCGCAAAATACGGCAACATCTCACAGGCCGCGAAGCTGCTTTTGAACAACCAGCCCAATCTGACAAGGACGATAAAGAACCTCGAAAGCGAGCTCGGCTGCCCCCTGTTTTCGCGCACAAACCGCGGCATGCGCCTGACGCCGGAGGGTCAGAAGCTGTATGAGCACATCAAGGTCGCCATCGAGCACATCGAGGCGGGCGAAGAAGAGATAACCGAGAGCAAGAATTTGCAGACGGGCACGGTTTTCGTCGCGGCGAGCGAGGTAGCCCTGCGCTGCCTGCTTCTGCCAGTGCTCAAAAAATTTCGCATGCTCTATCCCGGGGTTCGCATACGCATCAGCAACCACTCGACCCCGCAGGCAATAGCCGCGCTCAAGGACGGAACGGCGGATATCGCAATCGTCACGACTCCGACCGTCCGCTCCGCCTCGCTGAGCGAAACCCCGCTTCGCTCCGTGCGCGAGGTGGCGATATGCTCGCCGGCATTCAAAGAGCTGCTCGGCAGAAAGATAAGCCTCGCCGATCTCGGTAACTATCCGCTGATATCTCTCGGCACGAGCACAAAATCATTCGAGTTTTATTCGGCGTTCTTCACCGAGCACGGTCTGCCGTACAGCCCTGACATCGAAGCGGCAACGGCAGATCAGATTCTCCCGATGGCGCAGGCGGATCTCGGAGTCGGATTCGTGCCCGAGGAGTTCGTAAATCCTTCCGACAACGTGCGGATAATCGACCTCGAAGAAGAGATACCCGAGCGCAGCATCTGCCTTATAAAAAGAAAAGAGCAGCCGCTGAGCGTGGCTGCAAAAGAACTTGAAAGAATGATAATAGAACTGGCGAGCGGAGAGTGAAAAGTGGATAGTGGTGAGTGGCAAGTGAAGAGTGTAGAGTGAAAAAGTAAAAATCGGCAAATATCTGACGATACTTGCCGATTTTTGGTGCGGATAACAGGGATCGAACCTGCATGGTTGCCCACCGGATCCTAAATCCGGCGCGTCTGCCAATTCCGCCATATCCGCATATGTGCCGTCCGCTGAATGTCTGCGCGGCTTTCGACTGCTATATTATATCAGGGATAATAATTATTTTCAAGTTTTTCGCGTTCGGAGCTACAAAAAATAAAAAAAAGCTTGCTTTTTTGCAAGTTATCTGTTATCATATCATCTGTTACCGAGTAAAGAAGGAGGTGCGACACATGGCAAAATGCGAATATTGCGGTAAGGATGTGTCTTTCGGCATCAAGGTTTCCCATTCTCACAGACGTTCAAACAGAACCTGGAAGCCCAACATTAAAAGGGTCAAGGCTATAGTGAACGGCTCTCCCAAGAGAGTTTATGCATGTACTCGTTGCCTTCGTTCCGGCAAAGTTACACGCGCTGTCTGATGACCGAACAGATATTCACGGCACTGTTTTAAACGGTGCCGTAATTTTTTTGCCTTTTTATATTCACGCTCCGGCATCTTTTTGGGGCGGGTATAATACTATTATATATTCTGTACTCTCCTGACCGCTGACAAAGTTTATGACATAATTGTAAACTTTGGAAAAAGGTATTGATTTTTGGTACAAATGGGTTTAGAATATGAATTAGCACTCGGGGATGTAGAGTGCCAAAAGATTTTTAAGCTTGCATTTTTTATAATTCAGGAGGAATCGATATGAACATTAAACCGCTTGCAGACAGAGTTGTTGTCAAGCCTGTCGAGGTTGAAGAAACTACGAGCAGCGGCATTATCCTCGCCGCTTCCGCACAGGAGAAGCCCCAGGTTGCTGAGGTCGTTGCAGTGGGTCCCGGCGGACTCGTTGACGGCAAGGAAGTTGAGATGTACGTCAAGGTCGGCGACAGAGTCATAACCGGCAAATATTCCGGCACTGAGGTCAAGCTCAACAAAGAGGAATACACCATAGTCCGTCAGAGCGACATTCTCGCTATCGTAGAATAATCGGAGGTAATTCATCATGGCAAAACAGATCATTTACGGTGAGGAAGCCCGCAAGGCTCTCCAGGCCGGTATCGATAAGCTCGCTAACACAGTTAAAATCACGCTCGGCCCCAAGGGCAGAAACGTTGTGCTCGACAAGAAGTACGGCGCTCCCCTCATCACCAACGACGGTGTCACCATCGCCAAGGATGTTGAGCTCGAAGATCCCTTTGAGAACATGGGCGCTCAGCTTATAAAAGAAGTCGCCACAAAGACAAACGATGTCGCCGGCGACGGCACCACCACCGCTACCCTGCTCGCTCAGGCACTCGTCCGCGAGGGCATGAAGAACGTTGTTGCAGGCGCAAACCCGATGGTCATCAAAAAGGGCATCCAGAAGGCTGTTGATGCCGCTATCGAGGCTGTCAAGTCCCACTCTCAGCCTGTTAAGGGCACCGAGGACATCGCGAGAATAGCTACCATTTCCTCCGCTGACGAGGATATCGGCAGAATCATTGCCGACGCTATGGAGAAGGTCACCTCCGACGGCGTTATCACCGTTGAGGAGTCGAAGATTGCACAGACCGAGGCAGAGGTTGTCGAGGGCATGCAGTTCGACAGAGGCTACATTTCCCCCTACATGGTAACCGACACCGACAAGATGGAAGCCGTCATCGACGACGCTCTCATCCTTATCACAGACAAGAAGATTGCAAGCATTCAGGATCTTCTTCCCCTGCTCGAGCAGATCATGCACGCAGGCGGAAAGCTTATCATCATCGCTGAGGACATCGAGGGCGAGGCTCTTTCGACCATCCTTGTCAACAAGCTTCGTGGCGTGTTCACCTGCGTGGGCATCAAGGCTCCCGGCTTCGGCGACAGACGTAAGGAAATGCTCCAGGATATCGCCATTCTCACCGGCGGCAAGGTCATCACCTCCGAGCTCGGTCTTGAGCTCAAGGACACCCAGATTTCCGATCTCGGCCGCGCACGCCAGGTCAAGGTCTCCAAGGAGAACACCATCATTGTTGACGGCGCAGGCGACAAGGACGCTATCAAGTCCAGAGTCAACCAGATCCGCACTCAGATTGAGAACACCGCTTCCGACTATGACAGAGAGAAGCTTCAGGAGCGACTTGCAAAACTTGCAGGCGGCGTAGCGGTCATCAAGGTCGGCGCAGCTACCGAGACCGAGATGAAGGAGAAGAAGCTCCGCATCGAGGATGCTCTCGCAGCAACCAAGGCAGCTGTTGAAGAGGGTTCCGTTGCAGGCGGCGGCGTCGCACTGCTCAACGCTATCCCCGCTGTCAAGGCTCTGCTTGACAGCACCGAGGATTCCGACGAGAAGACCGGCGTGAAGATCGTTCTCAAGGCTCTTGAAGAGCCCGTTCGCCAGATCGCTTCCAACGCGGGACTTGAGGGTTCGGTTATCATCAACCACATCGTTGAGTCCGGCAAAATCGGCTACGGCTACAACTTCGCTTCTGACGGATATGTTGACATGTTCGAGGCAGGCGTTGTTGACCCGACAAAGGTCACCCGCTCCGCTCTGCAGAACGCCGCTTCCGTTGCAGCAATGGTTCTGACCACCGAGAGCCTTGTCACCGACAAGCCCGACCCGGCAGCAGACGCGGCAAACGCCGCAGCGATGGCTGCACAGGCCGGCGGCGGAATGTATTAATCCAAAGCTGAATAAATAATTTGAGCCGCTCGGGCAACCGGGCGGCTTGATTTTTTGGTATTGCAAAATTGAGATTTGTCCATCACTCGAGCCACAGCAAAGTAAAAGCAAGTGTTTCAGCCAATTTTTATAATCAAGCTTTCAACAGCCGCGCCGCAGTGTTTGAAGTCTAATTGAGATAGGCGAGGGAACGGCTTGCGAAGCAAGCCGCACGAGCGACTCTCAAAACATAGTCGCCTATCGCCATTGGAGCGGGCGCTATGCTCCTTGTTTTTGCCAACATCGCCTTGAGTTAAAGCGAAAAAATCCGCCCGGAATTGGGCGGATTAGTTATTTTATAACCGTATCAATCGCTTTTCTGACATCGGCGGCGACGGAATCTATATCGCGTGCGGCGTCGATGACGACGATATTATCTCTGTCCTTGAGCAGTTCAAACGCGCTGTAATACCGCTCGCGGATGGCGTTTATCTGCTCCGGGTCGCGCTCGAAAATTTCGAGATACACGCGCCCGTTTTCTATCCTCTCGTGGCAGCTCTCCGGGTCGACATCGAAAAAGATGCAGATATCCGGCTTGAGTATGCCGGGGCAGTTGAGGTTCATATCGATGACCCACTGCCTGTCCTCCCCCACTGCCTGATAGGCGATGGACGAATAATAATATCTGTCGCACACGACATCGATTCCCGCTTCGAGCGTCTTTTCTATGCCGTTGACGGGGTTCATATTGTGCGCCACGCGGTCCGCGAGGAAGAGCGCAGCGAGCTCCGAGGATGTGCGCTGCCTTGCGCCGCTGAGCACATCTCTTATCATACCACCGGTCACCGACTCGGTGGGCTCGGCGGTCGGATACACATTTCTGCCCTGCGACTTAAGATAAGCGCAAAGCAGAGCCGTCTGGGTGCCCTTGCCGGAACCGTCAAGTCCCTCGACTACAATAAATTTTCCTCTCATAATACGCGGTAGTCCTCCGTGTAAATGAAGGTGCATTTGTCGAGCTGTTTGTCAGACACTTTTATCTTCGACGGGAAGCTCGACTTGACCGCCTTTGCCATATCAATCTGCTCGCCGCAGAGGGTGGCTCTTGCATATTCAAACGCTGCCTCGGTCATTGAAGATGCGGTCAGATCGTCCCACACGATGAACTGGTTCTTCGTGCCGCCGTTCGCTCTTATCGCGGCTCTGACCTTGCTGAACACCTTGGACTTGTTGTCCCACTTCTTGCCGACCTCGATATCAAAAGCGGCGGTGTAGCCGTCATAGATGCTCGGGAAGCTTGTGCCCGCGACGATTATGCCGTTCGGGCAGGCGTTCTTTATAAGCTCCGCCTGAGAAGATATATCGGCGCAATAAGCCGCAATCTTCTTGCCCTCGAAATTCTTGAGCTGGCGGGCGATATCCTCTTTCATGAAACTCTGCGCGCCCTTTATGCCGAGAGCCTGCGAGACATCGTAGCAGTTGACAAATTTATATGTCATGCCGAGCTCCTCGCACTTCTTCTCAGCCGCTTCGCGCGACTCCTTGATGCTCGGGGTGCTCTGCTGAACGCCGGTGGCGTAATAGACAAAGACCTGCGCGCCGCGTCCGTGCGCCTCTTCGACCATCATCGCCGCGTCCTTGGCGGTATCTATCGCAAGAATGGCATCGGCGGACTTCGCAAGAGTCTGGATATTCTCCTCGGGTGCAGTGCAGACGATGAGCTTATCGGGGTTCTTTGCCTTTGCCGCTCTGACTGCCGCGACGGCTCCGAGATTCGCTCTCGCGATAACTATCGCGCCGTAGCTCGCATCGGAGGCGATATCGTTGACGCGCTTATAGAAATCGAGAATGCCCGAAGTGCCGACGCGCGTGTCGGTATAGACAACATGCTCGACATAGGAATATTCGCTCGCAAGCTGAGCCGCACGCTGATATTCCTCGGGATTCTGCGACAGGGTCGCTGTGACTATGGCGATCTTTTTGCCGGGCGCTTTGCCTCCGGCTCCGCCCGAGCACGCGCACATACCTATGGCGACTGCCAGGATGAGCAGGAATGCTGCTGCGGCTTTGAAAGTCTTTTTCATATGATACACCTTATTTTTCCATGAACGCTTCGGCGATGCGCGCGGTGCTGTGCCCGTCGCAGGCGTCCATAAAATAGTTTCTGAAGTTTTCAATTTCCGCGCTGTCGAAGCCGGACTGCGCCTGCCTGACGGCGGAAATAATGCCCTCGGTATCCCGGACTATAGGGCCGGGAACGAAGTCCTCATATTTGTTATAGAAGCTGCGGTCGCGGTCATATTCTTCGAGATCATAGGCAAAGAATATCATCGGACGGCTGAGCAGCGAATATTCAAAGATTACGGACGAATAGTCGCTTATCAGCATATCAGCCGCGCACATGGCGAGGTCGATTCGCACATCTTTTGAGATATCGAACACGAAATTCTCATATTTTTCGCGCTCTTCGGTGCTGAGCGAAAAGCGTTTCGCCGTCTGCGGATGGAGCTTATACAGCAGGACGAAATCGTCGGACAGTTCCGCATTCATGCGCTCGATATCAAGCTTCAGATCCATATAGGACTTGAGAATCGAGTTGCCGCGAAATGTCGGGGCATAGAGGATTATCTTCCTGTCCCCTATCTGCGGGAATTTTTTGAGCATTTCCTCACGGGCGGACGAGACGAAATCGGGATTGAAATAAATATCCGTCCTCGGCACACCGAGAGGTCTGATTATGCTCTCCGGGCAGTTGAACGCCTCGGCATAATACGGAATAATATTGCGCGCCGACACGGTGACTGCGGTATAGGTGTTGTGGATCGGATAGCGTTCGAGGCTCTTTCTGTCCGCGCCCCACTTGAGGTCGGCGGTCGAATAGCCCCATTTTTTGAACGCACCGCACGCATGCCAAAGCTGAATGACCTCGGTGCCCTTTCGCGGATGATTCGCGAACAGCGGGAAGAACGCATCCTCAACAAAGACGAGTTTGCTCGTCGCATACTCGCGCTGGAAGCGGATATTCTGCCTGAACTCCGCCACCCTCGCGCTTATACTGCCCGCTCCCGCGGGAATGAGCATCTCGGTGCAGTGCATCCCGCGCGCCTCAAGCTCGCGCTTCATGCAGGACAGGTTGTCCGGAAGCGTTCTGCTGTTTGAAGCAAGGAGCACCTTTTTTTCGTCTATCGGCTTTTTCGCCGCGCGCCTGTAGACCGCAGGCCAAATGCGGTAATAGAGCAGGTGGCGGCGCATATCGCCGAGTTTTTTTATCAGTCTTATAAGCAGTGACTTCATCTGTCGCTTTCTTCCTTAAAAATGCAGCTTGGAGTTGACTTCCTGCACGGCCTTTTCGTCGAGCTTCAACACCTTGCGGTCATATGTATACATTCCGTTGACCTCGAACTCGACGTCGCTGACCTGAGTATAAACAGTGGCGCAAAGTCCTTTCTTTATCAGCGGGATGACCTGCTTCTCGTGCAGCTTCTTATAAGCCGCGGAGAGCTTCTCCTTCGACCTGAACATGATATAGCCGAAGCTCTTCTGCTTGTTCCAGACGTGACCGTCGAGAATCATGCTGTATCCGCCGTATTCGCTTATGACGAACGGTCTGCCGTCAAGCTTCGGCATATGAATCGGCAGAATATATTTGTGCATGCTCTTGAGGTCGCAGCCCTTCTGATCGTACCAGCCGCTCGCGTGGTCAACGATTCTCGATGGATCGTATGCCTTGACGGCATCGCCGATCTCCTTCGCGTCGAACTGACCCCAGCCCTCGTTGAAGGGCACCCAGCAACCGATGCAGGTGCAGTTATAGAGATTGTCTATCATCTCGAACAGCTCGCGGCGGTAGTCATCGCGCCACTCCTTTTCGCCGCGGCTGAACCAGTTATATTTATTATCCTTGACGCCGATGCCGATATTCGGCAGAACACCCGCAAGGATATTTCCGATATACTCGCCGCCGCTGACCATATCCTGCCAGACTATCATGCCGAGTCTGTCGCAGTGATAGTACCAGCGCAGGGGCTCGACCTTGATATGCTTTCTGAGCATATTAAAGCCGAGGCGCTTCATCTCGGCGATATCGAATATCATCGCTTCGTCGTTGGGTGGAGTCAGACCGCCGTCGCTCCAATAGCCCTGATCGAGCAGGCCGCGCTGGAAATAGGGCTCGTTATTGAGCATAAGGCGCGGCAGGCCCTGCTTGTCCTTGCCGATGCTGAACTTTCTCATGCCGAAATAGCTCTTGACGGTATCGACAGCTTCGCCGTTTTTCTTCACGGTGAGTACAAGGTCATAGAGAGTCGGGCTCTCGGGGCTCCAGAGTTTCGCATCGGGCACGGGAAGATGCGCGTTGAGCTTCATCTCGCCGGAATACACCTGCTCGCCGCCGAGCGAAATCTCAGCCTCTATCGTGCAGCCGTCAAGTCCCTCGCCGGTGCAGGAGACGATTATCTCTCCCGCGTCGATATCGGGGGTCAGGCGCACGCAGGTGATATGGCTCTGAGCCACGGGCTCAAGCCACACGGTCTGCCAGATTCCGGAGGTTCCGGTATACCAGAAGCCGACGGATTTGAGAACCTGCTTGCCGCGGTTCTGCCAGCCCTTGTCGGTCGGGTCATAGACCTTGACAACAAGTTCATTTTCGCCGTCGACAAGTTCGTCGGTTATATCAAAAGAGAACGGGCAATAGCCGCCGGTATGAGTGCCAACGGAGACGCCGTTGACAAACACCTCGCACTGCCAATCGACAGCGCCGAAATGCAGAATGCAGCGCTTATTATCAAAGCGGCTGTCGAGAGTGAACCCCTTTCTGTACCAAAGGCGCTCGTCGGGCTGAAGCGCGCGCTGAACGCCGGAGAGCTGGCTCTCGATGGCGAAAGGCAGGATTATCTTGCCGCTGAAATCTTTCGGGCAGGCGTCGCCCGCCGGGGTTATCTCATAATCGCACTCGCCGTTGAGGCACATCCAATCCTCGCGCACAAGCTGTGGGCGGGGATACTCCGGAAGAGGACAGTTTTTGTCCACATCGTCAAAGAATCGGGTTTTCAGATCGTTCACTTACTCAACCTCCGCAATTTAATTAAAAAGTCACATAGTATTATACATTAATTTATGCGTTTTGTCTATAGATTTATTCTCTGTGCCACTTCACGCCCTGGGCGGTATCCTCGAGGACGATGCCCATTTCCTTGAGCTGATCTCTGATTCTGTCCGCCTCGGCCCAGTTTTTCTCCTTGCGGGCGTTCGTGCGCGCCTCGATAAGGGCTTCGACATCGCTGTCGAGAGTCTCGGTTTTGCGGTTATAGACGAGTCCGAGCACGCCGGTCAGCTCATCGAACATGGCTATCGCACCCTCAACAAGCGCCTTTGAGGGGGTCTTGCCGACAACATTTGTATTGATATCGCGGACGAGCTCAAATATCGAAGCGATGGCGTCGGCGGTGTTGAGATCGTCGTCCATAGCGGAGATAAACTGCTCTCTGTATTTATCAAATCCGTCGATAATCGCCTTATCGCCGTCATGCTCTGCGTCGGCAGCGTTCTTGAGCTCGAAATCGAGCGAATCGCGGCAAGTATAGAGTCTGTTGAGCGCGGCGATGCACTGCTCGATGATATCGGTGCTGTAGTTTATCGGGCTTCTGTACTGAGCGGAGATGAGCAGATAGCGGATCGGCTCATAGCCGTATTTTTCGGCAACATCGCGCACGGTGAAGAAATTGCCGAGGGACTTCGACATCTTCACATTATCGACGTTGATATAGCCGTTGTGCATCCAATAATGGGCGAACGGCTTGCCGGTGAAGCACTCGCTCTGGGCTATCTCATTCTCATGGTGCGGGAAGATGAGATCCTGACCGCCGCAGTGAATGTCAATGGTGTCGCCGAGATAGCGCCAGTTCATCGCGGAGCACTCGATATGCCAGCCGGGTCTGCCCTTGCCCCACGGGGAATCCCATGCGGGCTCGCCGGGTTTCGCAGCTTTCCAGACGGCGAAGTCCATCGGCTCGCGCTTGACCTCGCCGACCATTATACGCGCGCCCGCCTCAAGATCCTCGAGCGGCTGATGCGAGAGCTTGCCGTAATCCTTGAACTTCTCGGTGCTGAAATAAACGTCGCCCTGTGCCTCATAGGCATAGCCCTTTTCGATAAGGGTCGAGATTATCTGAATGATGGCGTCGATATTCTCGGTAGCCTTCGGATTTATCGTTGCGTGGCGGACATTGAGTCCGTCGGCATCGGTCCAGAACTCTTTTATATAGCGCTCGGAAATCTCGGAGAAATCAACATGCTCCTCGTTTGCGCGTCTGATTATCTTATCGTCGATATCCGTGAAATTCTGAACGAACTTCACATTGTAGCCGCGATATTCGAGATAGCGGCGCAGGATATCGAAGATGCACAGCGGGCGGGCATTGCCGATGTGGATATAGTTATACACGGTCGGGCCGCAGGCGTACATCTTGATCTCGCCCGGAGTTATCGGGACAAGTTCTTCCTTTTTTCTTGTGAGAGTGTTATAGACTTTCATTTATATCTTCCTTTCAGTCAATTTCCTGTGTGTTTTCCTGCTCCTCAAGCTGTTTTCTCAGCTGGGAGACCTGATGCTCGAGCCTGCAAAGCTCCTGCGCGACCGGGTCGGGTATATGCACCTGGTCGAGATCGTCGACCCTGACCCCGTTGCGGCGAACGATATGAGCCGGAACGCCGACGGCGGTACAGTCGGGCGGAATCTCATCGAGAACCACTGCGCCCGCGGCGATATTCGAGTTATCGCCGACTTTGAACGGGCCGAGCACCTTTGCGCCCGCGCCGATCATGACATTGTTGCCGATAGTCGGATGGCGTTTGCCGGTATCCTTGCCGGTACCGCCGAGCGTCACACCCTGATATATCATAACATCGTCGCCGATAACGGCGGTCTCGCCGATAACGACGCCGGTGCCATGGTCGATGAAAAAGCGCCTGCCGATGGTCGCCGCCGGGTGTATCTCTATCCCGGTTTTACGCGCCGCCCGCTGCGATATCCAGCGTGCGAGGAAGAACATCCTGCGGCGATAGCACCAATTGGCTCTGCGGTGCATTCTTATAGCTTTAAGACCCGGATAGAGGAAGAAGATTTCGAGCGCGCTTCTCGCGGCGGGGTCGCGCCGTTTGAAGGTGCTTATATCCTCCCTGAGCCTGTCAAACATAAATATCAACTCCTTGAGCTCGGATAAAATTGCTGCCGCGATGCGGCGTTAGTTGTTTGGAGTGCGTATGCGCTGTTAATAAGTCTGTGCATTTTCGCGGATGGATGATATCCGCCCCTACAGCCGCTCAATATACAAAAAGCCTCCGTTATCCTTGCGGACAACGGAGGCGCCTGAGCGCGGTTCCACTCCTGTTTATATCTCTGCGCGCAAATACGCGCCCGGCCGATAACGGTGCCTTCCGCGCAGGGATACTGTTGTTCCCCCTGCGTGCTGACGGGTGCATTTCGCCTTCATACGGCAAGGAGCTTTCTCAGCTTCGGGCTCCCTCTCTTTTGCCGCGAATATCCGGCTACTTCTCCCGGTAAACGCATGTTATTTTTTGGTTTTTGTCAGCCGATATGACTCGCATATCTACTAATCATTATATTGAAATCACTTGGAAAAGTCAATAAGTTTTTTGCTGTCCACAAAATATGTGATGCCCGAAACGACCGTCAGAACGGCGGTTATCCAGAGCATGATATTCGACACTCTCGCGAGGGTGAACCAGCCGGCGTTTGCGAAAATATCAAACGTCGCGTCAAGCTCGGCAAGGAGCATGATAACAATAGTGAACACCATCTGGCTGACGGTCTTTGCCTTGCCCCAATAATTCGCGGGGATAACAATGCCCTGCGCCGTGGCGATAAGGCGGACGCCTGCGACGGCGAACTCGCGGGTGAGGACTATCATGACGATCCAGATGCTGCACCAGCCCTCGCGCATGAATGCGAGCAGAGCGGCAGTGGTGAGCATTTTATCGGCGAGCGGATCGAGAAGCTTGCCGAAAACGGTGATGAGATTATTTTTTCGTGCAATCTTGCCGTCGAGCATATCGGTCAGCGACGCGACTGCAAAAACGGCGAGCGCGACTATGTAATGATAAGGGAACTCAATAAGCATCAGCGCGAGATAAATAGGCGCGAGGAACATTCTTATGAGCGTCAGTTTATTGGGCAGATTCAGCTTCTGCATGTCAATTCCCCTTTCCGGGTTTTATTTTACTGTTCTTCCGAGCAGGTCATATTCGTTAACGCCGAGTATCTCGACATCGACGAACTCGCCTTCTTTTATGAAATCGGGCGAAGTGAAGATTATCTTGCCGTCGATATCGGGCGCGTCCATATATGAGCGACCCGAGTAGCTGTCGGTATAATCATCGTAGCTCTCGGTGAGCACGCGCAGGGTCTTGCCGATCATATTGTTGTTCTTTTCGGTCATTATCTCATACTGATCCTGCATGATGACCTCGGCGCGGCGGGATTTGACATCGTTGTCAACCTGATTCTCCATCTTCGCGGCAGGAGTACCCTCCTGCGGGGAATATTCAAAGCATCCGAGGCGCTCGAACTCCTCCTCGTTGACGAACTCGGCGAGCGTCTCAAACTCGTCGTCGTCCTCGCCGGGGAAACCGACTATAAACGTCGTGCGGATAGCAATATCCGGCATACGCTCGCGCAGTTTTCTTATGACCTCGCGGGTCTCTTCCGCGGTGCTGTGGCGGTTCATCGCCTTGAGGATTTTATCGTCCGCATGCTGGAGCGGCAGGTCTATATAATGGAGCACCTTGGGCTGGGAAGCCATGGTGTCGATAAGCTCGTCGGTTATCTTATCGGGATAGCAATAGAGCAGGCGTATCCACTCGATGCCGTCGATCTCACAGAGCAAATCAAGCAGATGAGCGAGCCTGTATTCGCCGTAGATATCAATGCCGTAGGACGAGACATCCTGCGCGATAAGCACGAGCTCTTTGACGCCCCCATTCGCAAGGGTCTTTGCCTCTTCGACTATACTCTCCTCGTCGCGGCTGCGGAAAGGTCCGCGGATGGACGGGATGGCGCAATAGGTGCAGCAGTTCGAGCAGCCCTCGGCTATCTTGAGATACGCCCAGTAATCGGGAGTGGTGAGCACGCGCTCGCCGCACATGGGAAGCTCTTTTTTGTCGGGGAAAACATTGGTCTGTTTGCCGTCGAGAACCTCGTCAACTATCTTGTCGATATCGCCGTTTGCGCCGATGCCGACGACCGCATCAACCTCGGGAATCTCCTGAAGTATCTCGTCGCGATAGCGCTCGGCGAGGCATCCGGTGACAATGACCGCGCGAACAAGTCCGTCTTTTTTGAGGCCGACCATCTCCAGAATTGTGTCGATAGCCTCCTGCTTGGCGGAGTCGATAAACGCGCAGGTGTTGACTATAACTGCGTCGAGGCGCTCGAAATTGTCCGCATTTTCAAATCCGGCGTTCTGAAGCTTTGCGAGCATCAGCTCACCGTCGACCTGATTCTTCGGGCAGCCGAGCGACACGAATAAAACTCTTCTTTTCTTCATCAAACAGTTCTTCCTTTCGCTTGATAACAGAAATTATACACTATTTTTTCCTTTTCTTATCTTCTAACAGGAAAATTGATCGTCCGTATCTTCATATTCCTCGTCCACAGAGCGCATTGCCGAACGGATATCGGAGTAGCCATAGCCGAGGCGGGTCAGGGCGTTGAAAGTTCGCCGCCTGCCCTTTTCATCGGAAAATTTGCCGGCAAATTTGGTCTCCAGCAGATTTTTTATCCGCTCAACATCGTCGCCGTCGAGCTCTTCGGCACATTCGCTCGCCGTCTCGCGAGATATTCCGCGCTGTCTTAGCTCCTGTTCGATGCGTTTTTTACCCATGCCGCGCCGCTCATACAGCTCCTGCGCGAGGGTGTGGGCATAGCGCTCGTCGTTGACATATCCCATCTCTTCAAGGCGTTCGACCGCTTCGCGCGCAAACTCCGCGCCGGAGCGGCGGGCAACCTTTCGCTGAAGCTCCTTTGACGAATGGTCGCGCCGCGAGAGAATATCGACAGCCGCGTTAAATGCACGGCAGGAGCCTGCCGCCTCGCAAAAGGCGGCAAACTCCGCATCGTCAATTTCATCGCCGGAGCGTATATTCTGACTCGCCCAGAAATCCCGGGTAACGGTCAGACGGTACTCCCCATCGACAAGTATATGTATTTTTTGTCCCCTGCCCTGCTGTGCCGTTATCTTCATCAATCGTCGTCATCAACAACGATGTCAAGCTTCGCCTTTGCGCCGGAACGGCTCGTGGGCTTCTTGGGCATCGCAGCGGGTGCAGGCGCGGCGGCAGGCGCGGGCTTCTCCGCAGGCTTTGCGGCGGCTCTTGCGGCGTTGTTCTCCGCCATAAGACGCTCGCGGACCTGTGCTTCAAGCTCCGCCATGAAGTCGGGATGCTCGCTGATATAATTCTTGACGTTGTCTCTGCCCTGACCGAGGCGGTTCTCGTTATAAGAAAACCACGCGCCGCTCTTATGGATAATATCATATTTGACGGCGAGGTCGAGTATTTCGCCAACCTTGGATATGCCCTTGCCGTACATGATATCGAACTCAGCCTCTTTGAAGGGCGGAGCAACCTTATTCTTGACTATCTTAGCCCTTGTGCGCGAGCCGATGAACTCATTGCCGGGGCCTTTGAGCTGCTCTATCTTGCGGACATCAATACGTATAGAAGCATAGAACTTCAGCGCACGACCGCCGGTTGTGACCTCGGGGTTGCCATAGACAACGCCGACCTTTTCACGCAGCTGGTTTATGAAAATTATAATAGTATTCGACTTTGAAATCGCGCCAGCAAGCTTTCTGAGAGCCTGCGACATAAGGCGCGCGTGGAGACCGACGTGGGAGTCGCCCATATCGCCCTCAATCTCCGAACGCGGAACAAGAGCCGCAACGGAGTCGACGACTATAACATCGATAGCACCCGAACGGGTCAGGGCTTCGGTTATCTCGAGCGCCTGCTCGCCGTTGTCCGGCTGAGAGACGAGAAGAGAATCGACATCAACGCCGAGATTCGCGGCATATACGGGATCGAGCGCGTGCTCGGCATCAATAAACGCAGCCTCGCCGCCCATTCTCTGAGCCTCGGCGACAACATGAAGCGCGAGAGTGGTTTTACCGGACGACTCGGGGCCGTATATCTCGATTATTCTGCCGCGCGGAAGTCCGCCGATGCCGGTGGCGGCGTCGAGGGTAACGGAGCCGGTCGAGATAGCCTCGACATTCATTGCCGTATTCTGGCCGAGTCTCATTATCGAGCCTTTGCCGAAATTTTTCTCTATCTGCGATATCGCAGTTTCAAGCGCTTTCTGTTTATCTGCCATACTGTTCCGTCCTTTCGGGGAGCTGAAATTTTTGTTCGTACAAATGTTCTGTTCTTATTCTACATCATACCCCTGCAAAATGCAAGGGTATTTTGAAAATTATTTTGATCTTGCAAGAAAAGCGATGTTTATGGCGTGGTCGCCGACACGCTCGAAGTCGGTTATGGTGTTGAGATAGAGCATACCCGCTTCGGTGTTGCACTCCTTGCGGTTGAGGCGGAAGATATGCGAATCCTGGCATTCGAGGGTCAGGTCGTCGATATGCTCTTCGAGGTCTGAGAGTTCCTTTGCCTCGTTGTCGCTGAGCGACTGGTTATCAAACGCCGCCATCGAACGCTCAAGCAATGTAACGACACTGCCGCAGAGCTGGTTGAGCTCCTCCCTCGCGGGGTCGGAGAACTTGAGCCCCTCGCCGATATTGTGCTGAGCCGCTTCGGCGAGGTTTATCGCATGGTCGCCGACGCGCTCGATATCGTTTATCGCGTGGAAGACGCGGGCGATATAATCCGAGTCGCTGTCGGTTATATCAAGAGCGTTGAGCTTGACGAGATACGAGGTTATATGATGGTTGAGGTAGTTTATGATCTCTTCGTTTTCCATTACCTTGTCGAGATCTTTGTCGCTGCGGTTTATGAGTGCGTGGGCGCTTGTCTCAAAGTTATCGCGCGCGAGCTTCGCCATGCGGGCGACCTCCTTGCTGACCTGCATGACAGCGAAGGGAGGCGTATTGAGCAGACGGTCGTCGATGAACTTGCAGTGCATCTCGCTCTCGCTGTCGTCCTTGCCGGGAACGAGCAGGCAGGAGAGCTTGACGAGAGCTTTCGCGAACGGGAACATAACAACGGTCGAGACGATATTGAATACGATATGCGATATGGCTATCTGCGCCATCGGGTCGGGCGACAGTTTCTCTATCCACTCGACATAGGGAGTGAGCAGGGCGATAAGAATGAATATGCCCGTGCCGATGAGATTGAATAGCAGGTGGATAACTGCGGCACGCTTTGAATTTTTCTTCGCGCCGACGGTCGAGAAGAGCGCCGTGAGGCAGGTTCCGATATTCTGACCGAAGAGGACGAAAACGGAGAATTTGAGCGGCACGAGTCCCTGCATGGCGAGAGTCTGGAGCACGCCGACGGAAGCCGAGGAGCTCTGGAGCACAGCGGTCATGACTATGCCGAGGATAATACCGAACAGCGGGCGCAGAGGCGACTCCGAGACGGTGACGATAAAGTTCATGAAGCCTGCGCTCTCTCTGAGCGGAGCCATGGAATCGGACATCATATCGATGCCGAGGAAGAGCAGACCGAAGCCTGTGAATATTGCGCCGAGGTTCTTGACAACGGTCTTTTTCGACGCGAGCATGAGTATAACGCCGACAAGCACCGACGCCGCCGCTACGCTCGAAAAGTTCAGCGCGATGAGCAGTGATGTGACGGTAGTACCGATATTCGCGCCCATTATGACGCCGACTGCCTGCGCGAGCGACATCATGCCAGCATTGACGAAGCCGACGACCATGACGGTCGTTGCGGTTGACGACTGGATTATCGCCGTGACGACAAAGCCGACGAGCACTGCCAAAAAGCGGTTTCCGGTAAGCACCTCGAGCATTCGTTTGAGCTTGGCGCCGGCCGCGTTTTCGAGTCCGTCGCCCATCGTCCTGATGCCGAATAGGAACAGACCGAGTCCGCCCGCCATCGACAGAATATTAGCTACGCTCATATTTCAGTCCCCTTATTTCAGTTTTCCTGTCCATTTTCATTTTCCTGTGATTTCCTGTTAATGAGACTCAAAGAAAGCCAAAATCTCACATATATATCTTATCAGCTATTCCTGCAAATGTAAACCGCAAAAACAAATTAAAGCGGCGGAACACGGGTTTATCATCCGTATTCTGCCGCTTTTTGATATCAAATTTTCGCCTTTCTGCGTTTTGTAAAAATTGTCAGCACGGTTAAAAGCGCCGGGAAAAATATGGCGCAGAGTATGCCCTTTTTTAGGTCGTCTCCGAACGCGCTCGCCATCATTCCGGCAAAAGTGGGTCCGGAAGAACAGCCGAGATCGCCGCCGAGCGCCAGAAGAGCGAACATCGCCGTTCCGCCGCCCTTTATCCCCGCGGACGCCTTGCTGAACGTTCCCGGCCACATGATGCCGACCGAGAAGCCGCACAGCGCGACTCCGACAAGTCCGAGCACAGCGGATGAGCTGAGCGCAATGAGCAGATAAGACGCCATGCACAGCGCGCCGCTGAAAATCATCATGCCGTCGAGATCGATTTTGTCGCCGAATTTGCCGTATATCACACGCGACACACCCATGAGCACGGAGAAGAGCATGGGGCCGGCGAGGTCGCCGACTATCTTTGAGACGCCGAGACCCTTTTCCGCAAAGGTCGAAGCCCACTGGCTGACCGCCTGCTCGCTCGCGCCGGAGCAGAGTATCAGAAGCATGAATATCCAGAACATCCTGTTGCCGAGCAGCTGTTTGAACGAGAGCCCCTTCTCCCCTTCTTCGATAAGCGGAGCTATCGGGACGCGGATAAAGTTCAGGGCGTTGACTATCGGCACGACTGCCCAGATAAGGGCGAGATACTTCCAGTTAGCCGTTGTGAATATCGAGAAATAGAGCGTTGAAATGCCGACGACAGCGACACTGCCCCAGCAATAGAACGAGTGGAGCAGGCTCATCATCTTCTCTTTGTTATCCGTCGGGCACGCCTCGACTATCGGGCTGACTATCACCTCGAGCAGCCCGCCGCCGACAGCGTATAGCACAACGGAAATGAGCAGACCGACAAACGGCGAGGGCAGAATATCCGGCAAGACGGTCAATGAAACAAGTCCCGCTGCCGCGAACACATGAGCCGCAACAGCCGCCGCGCGGTAGCCTATCTTATCTATAAAGAACGCGGAGAGCAGATCGATTATGAGCTGAAGAATAAAATTGACTGTTATCAGTGCGGTTATCTTCGAAAGCTCTATGCCGTAGCTCTTGTTGAACGTCAAAAACAGCAGGGGCACGAAATTGTTGACAATCGACTGGACGACATAGCCCGCAAAGCAGGCGTTGACGGTCGATTTATAGTTTTTCTTCATGAAGCCGCCTTCTTTCTGCGGCGCGGAATAATGAACTCGCGCACGAGCATTATCACCGACAGAGTCAGCGGGAATATGACGGCGCAGAGTATGCCCTTTTTGAGGTCATCGCCGAAGAAGCTCGCCATCATTCCGGCAAAGGTCGGTCCCGCCGAGCAGCCGATATCGCCGCCGAGGCAGAGAATAGCATACATCGCCGTTCCGCCGCCGTGGAGTGCGGAGGACATCTTGCCTATCGTGCCCGGCCAGAGGATACCCGCAGACAGTCCGCACACGGCGACGCCGACAAGCCCGAGAATTGGCGAAGAAGTCAGCGAAATGAGAAAATAAGAAGCCGTGCAGACGCAGCCGCTCAGGAGCATCATTGAATCGAGATTTATTCTGTTGCCGAACTTGCCGTACATAAAGCGCGACACGCCCATGAGCACAGAGAAGAGCATCGGGCCCGCAAGGTCGCCGACGGTCTTTGTAAGCCCGAGCGCCTTTTCGGCGAAAGTCGAAGCCCACTGGCTGACCGCCTGCTCGCTCGAGCCTGCGCAGAGTATGAGCACCATGAATATCCAAAATGCCTTTGTTTTGAGCATATCCTTTATCGAGAGCTTCTCCTCGTCCTCGCCGACGACGGGCGCTATAGGCACGCGGGTGAACATAACAGCGTTGACTATCGGGAGAATTGCCCATATCAGCGACATTATCTTCCAATTATCCGTCGAGAACAGGGCGAAGAACAGGGTGGATATGCCGACCGCCGCGACGCTGCCCCAGCAATAGAACGAATGGAGCAGGCAGAGCAGCTGATTGGAATTTGTTGACGGGCAGGAATTGACTATCGGATTTATCGTGATATCCAAAAGACCCGCTCCGACCGCGTAGCAGAACACGGAGATGAGCAGTCCAGCGAAAGCCGAAGGCAGTATCTCCGGCAGAATCGTCATGAAAATAAGACCCGTCGCGCACATCGCATGGGCGAGTACCGTTGAAGCGCGGTAGCCGATGCGGTCAACGAACAGCACCGCAGTTAAATCAACAAATATCTGAATAAAGAAGTTCGCGGTGATTAAAACGGTTATTTTCGAGAGCTCTATGCCGTACTGCGCCTGAAAGGTCAAAAACAGCAGCGGCGCAAAATTGTTGACGACCGCCTGAACGACGAACGCCGTAAAGCTCGCCGCAACCGTATGTTTATATCCTATCCTTTTCATTTTCGTTCCCCCAACAGAGAATTGCACACAGGTGCCGCGCTTATCATTAACCATTTGGATTTCCAAACACAACACAAAAGGCATTTTAGCACAAAGCGGAAGTTAAATCCATAGATTTTAAAAAAAGAGCAAGGTGCTCAAAAATTGCAGAAATGCGGCGGCGAGTTAGGTCATAAATGCAGACAAAAAGCGAACCGCCGGACAAAAGCCCGACGGCAGCTATAAGAAATGTGCAGTTTTCGGTATCAAAAGGAGCGGCGCGCAGACCGGACGCCGCCCCGCGAATTCCCCGCCGGGAAGTTAATTTATTTTTTGAAAGGGATGGTCTGCTTGGCGGGGATGGGGGTTGGTTATTTGCCGAGGAGTTATCTAAACAAACCGATTATCGCTTTTATCAGCTTAATAATCAATTTGAAAGGTGCGGTCAAAATATCGGCAAGAAAATATACAACGCTATGGAAAAAGGCTGTAAGCTTTCCGAAGAATGAGGTACCATGGTTTTTTCCGCATAATTTACAAATATTATTTGATTCGGCATTTTCATATTTTTCAATCACAGATTCAATCTTACTAACTTCCTCATCAGTCAATTCATTTTCCTCAGAAAGAAGCTTTTTCATTTCTTCAATATCCTCTTTGTCAACTTGTACAGCCTCTTGGGAAAAAGTATAATCACTCGACTTGTCATCTGAAACAAGTGAACAAGTAATTGTATATTCGCCAGACGAAACATTCTTCGTAATAGGAACGATAACGCGTTCACTCTCGATTTTATCTTTTGAGCCTGAAATCGTTATTGATTTTGTATAACTGTCAAAAAGTGATTTGCATTGAATATTAACTGTAAATGTTGTTTCATTTGCAGACATATTACCCACTTCAAATTCCAAGCTTTGACCATTCAAATCAGTTATTAAACTTGAGGGCAATAGCTCAACATAGCCTGTCCCGCTTGACGCCAAAGTAGAAGTTTTCAGCGCTTCTTCAAGCGTTTTTTCTTGAAGTCCCGTATCATTTATCGGGAATGCTATACCACTTGAATTGCCATTTGAAGAATTATTATGTTCTCCAATTGCTCCGCCTTTATATACAATTCCGCTCCAGTCTTCATGTCCTTTTAGTACCGCAATCGGTTTATCATAAACATTACCGTCCGGATTTAAATCGAGTGAAATATCAGTCTCCAATTTCCCATTATTATTAAAATCTATTGCAGCTTTAGAGATTGGAATAACATTTCTTTGATTTGGAGCCCAATAGAACAATGTTGTACCCAAACCGGTTCCCGCCGTTAAGCCGGAAGGATCAATTCCCAAATTCTCGTTAATGTGCGCTTCATTTATATCCGGTAATTTGTAGTCGGAGTAGCCAATCATACCTGAGCCAACCAATCCTGTTGTTTGAAACGCATAGTTCATAACACTCAAATAATTTGGCTTATAATGTTCATGATCACATCCGCCATGGCGTAACCCCAAAGTATGACCCAACTCATGCATGAATGTTCCGCCAACAGAAATATTTCCGCCATTAAATACCCAATCTTGATTTGCAACAATAAAGTACTGACCGGGTATATCATTCGATATACCAGAAGTTTCGCCATCAAATTGATCCACAAATAGGCAATGTCTGAAAACATTATGTCTCGCCTTTGATAAATTGGCGTTTACAGTACTGAACCAAGATGAATTGATATCAAACATCTTTTCATATGGAATTTCGTTACCGCCGGAAAGATTTCCCCATTTTTTGCCCGTCACAAAATCTATCGAATCCGGACCCACATCAATGTGAAGATTGATACCATGCTGCTTAAATGACTCATACACCAGTTTCATAGCATCCTCAGACGGAGCCATGCTTCTGCCTGCCTGTATTTCACACCAAAGAAACTTTTTTTGCGGTCTCACCATCCAGTCAACTTCCACAAAAATATCGGGGACATTCGGATCTGCTCCCATGGCGGGGAGGTCTACATCAATCTTTCCGTCGCCATCATAATCCAAACCTTCCTTTTCCCACACATCCGGCAAACCATCTCCGTCAGTATCTAATAAAGTCTCCTGGTTGCCGCCGGGTTCAGAACCACCGGATTCGAAGGTTCCGGATGCCAGATTTGAAATTTTTAAAGCGGGACGAATTCCATCGGCAGCAATGCCAACGTTCTGTTCGTGGTCGAGGGCGCCGTCGCTGTCGACTTCGCATGCAAAGCTAGAATCGAAGCTGGCAGACCGCAAACGTTGAATCGAGCATTTGTTCGATGAGTTGACATGCAATCCCTGACATTTTGCATAATCAGTGCCCTTCGCCTGACGGGCGGAGCTTGAAGATGTGTTTGCGGGGAAGCCGTATGCGGTGTTCTGCATCTCGCTATAAGAGAGCAGGAAAATCTTGTCGTAGGTGGTCTCGCTATCAAATTCGCTGTATGAAGTCGAATATGCTCTATTATCTAATTCGGAGGTCAAAATGCTCGCCTTCTGCGAGGAGGAAAACGCGGTGTTATAGAAATCATCGTTGAGCCACGCTCTGATGCTGCTTGTGGCATAGTCGTTGGCGTAGTGGGTATGCTCTAGGTCGTTCCAGTAAGCTGCATGTCCATACGGGTCTATGCCGTAACTGCTGCGTATCGTGCCGTAAGCCTGAGAATCGATTATGCTCTCACAAAGGACAAGACCTGTTGTGGGGTCGAGGACGCGCCATTTCAGAGACTCATATTTGAAATAGTATATATTATTTGGAGTATAACCGTTGTCGTCCTGATGTGTATTGCTGGAAGAGGACGAGTCACCCATCCAACGCGGTCTGTACTGAGAAAAGGTGACAGCACGATATTTTGTGCCGTTATATGTAAAATCGGCATATTTCATCCAATCGCCCGGCCTCGTAAAACCATAGCTGTCGTCGTGGCTGTAATAGCCGTAGCTGACCCAGTTTTTTGAAATGCCGTCGAGGGCGGAAACGAGCGACGAATCCGTGACCTTACTCTGCGGATAAGAGCCGAATTCAATGATGTCGCCAACCTTGTATGTTTTTCCCGCCGCCTCGGCTTTGGGCGCAAAAAGGCTTGCCCAATCAACGCCGGCAAGCTCGCTTATCGGCGCGACGCCGAGCACCATGATGAGTGCAAGGGTCAGCGCCAAAAGCGATTTGAAAATATTTTTTCGCTTTGTTTTCATTGTTTTTTACCTCCGTTTTGTTTTTACGCATTATTTTTTACGGCAGTGCCGTTTTATACCTCGGTTGTGCTTTATGCCTCTTTGGCAGAATTCTCTCAATCATATATTAGCACTCTGTCAGGAAAACACAATATACTTAGTATAATTGACGGGTTTTGAGGATAAATAACCGTCTTAAATTCTTTATTTCAATATTATTTGCTGTCGATCGGCGTTTCATATACTTTCGGTGTCGTATATATTTATACTCTATATATCGACAATTGTCAACATATTGAGCATAAATTAAAATGGCGTTGAGGTGATTTTGTGATTACTTATGAGCCGTTTTACAAAACCATGAAAGACAGAGGGATGACGACATACAAGCTGATAAGGGACTTCAACATCAGCCGCAGTCTCATAGACCGTCTCAAGCATAACAAGCCGATAAGCACCGTGACGTTAAATGACCTGTGCAATATTTTGAACTGCGATGTCGACGGCATAATGCACCATGTTCCGGACGAGCCCGACAAAAGCAAATAAGCTCCGAAGCCGTTGCCTCGGAGCTGTTTTTTATATGCCGTTTCTGCGATTATAAAAGTAAAAATCCCCGAAACCGTTTGATTTCGGGGATCTTTATGGAGCTGCTAACCAGATTCGAACTGGTGACCTCATCCTTACCAAGGATGTGCTCTGCCACCTGAGCCATAGCAGCGAATGGCGACCCGGAACGGTCTCGAACCGTCGACCTCTAGCGTGACAGGCTAGCGCTCTAACCAACTGAGCTACCGGGCCAATTTGTCGGCTCTCACCGAACGCACATTATAATAACATAAGATTCCGGGTTTTGCAATACCTAATTTTAATTTTTTTGCGCTTCGTGCTGTTTTTTGACACGCTTTATAGGATATTGTGATTTTTTATCAAGAAAAGCTGTTGACTTACGCCTTATCGCTTCCGTTGGCAAATCTTGCGTAGCGGCGCATCGGCAGAGCACACGCCGCGACGCCTATCACGCCGAGAATAATCCAAAAAACAACCGTCGCCGTCCAACCGAATTTTTCGGACACCGCGCCGAAGCCGTAGGTCGATATCGCGCTGCCTATATATGTGCAGCAGTTGAATATCCCGCCGACCGTCGATGCGCGCCCGAATTTCGCAAAGTGCACCGGTATGAGCGTCATAAGCAGATGGTTCATGGCGGCTATTATTGTAGTAAACAGCGCCAGGAGTATCACGCAAATGGCGATAGGATATTTGCCGACAAAGACTATGCCCGTCAGCGGTATCAGCGTCATGGCGAAGCCGAACGCCGACGTTGCGGCCTCGTTGAGCCTGAACACCTTCTCATAAAGCTTCGTTCCTATCCACGCGCCGCTGAGATTGATTATCGGCATAATCGCCGACAGCAGCAGCGAAAACGAGGCGGAGACGTCATATTTTTCGGTAATAAGCGTGGGCACCCACGAGCTGACTCCGTCCTTCAGCATACCCTGGACGAGCACGCCGACGCATATGACCGACGCGCCGGAAATCATAAAGAGCTTGCCGAGAGAGATTTTTTCGCCAGTATTCTCATGGACGGGAAGCGACGGCTTCTCCCCTTTTCCGAGGATTTTCGAGGTCTTTTTCGCGCATATGCACCAAAAGACCAGCACGCAGGTTATTATTCCGGCGGGGATATAAAACGCAAAATGCCACGACGCGAATTTTATCGCCGCCGCAGATATCACATAGGAGAGCAGGCTGCCTATCGGGAACGACGACGCTATGTGCAGACACGCACGGCTGCGCTGCTCCTCCGGCAGGACGGTGGCTATTATATAGAGCACGGGTGTCCAGAGCATGGACTGAACTATTCCGTTAAGTCCCCAGATAATGCTCATGGTGATATAGCTCGACGAACACAGCGGCATTATAATATTGGCGCACACCGTCCCGGCGAGCCCCGCGCCTATCATTTTATAGGGAGACACGCGGTCGCCGAGGATTCCGCTGAATATCTGACCCGCTCCGTAGCAGAAGAAATAGACCGTGCCGATAAACCCGGCGTGGGGCTTTGAAAACACGCCGTCCGCGACTATCGCGGTGAGCGCGGCGGTATAGTTTATTCTGCCGAGATACGAGGCACAATAAGCCGCCCAGCAGGCAATAAAAATCAACGTGCCCGCCGAAAGTATTTTTTCTTTGTCCTTGCGCTGTTCCATGACTCTCTCCCAACCCGTGATGAAGCAATTATAACACCCGGTTATTTTTTGTCAACGGTCTTTTTGCCGCAACTTGTTGAGTTTGGAAATATTATGTGATATACTTAACAATGTATGAGGCAACATATTTCAACGGCTTACAGGAGAGGCAAATGAAATCTATCAAAGAAATTTACAGAATCGGACGCGGCCCGTCAAGCTCGCACACCATGGGACCCGAGTCCGCCGCCAAGATGTTTATAAACGAGTTCCCGTCGGCGGACAGATATGAAGCGGTTCTCTACGGCTCACTCGCAAAGACAGGAAAAGGTCACGGCACGGACAGAGTTCTGCGCGAGACCTTCGCGCCCCGCGTGCTCGACATAAAATTCGACATGACGACGACCGACATCCCCCACCCCAACACGCTCGACTTCGCGGCGTTCGACAAGGACGGAAACATCATCGGCAAGCGCAGAGTCTGCAGCGTCGGCGGCGGTGCGATAGAAATAGAGGGCAGAAAGGACGCAGAGCCGCCCGAAGTCTACCCGTTCAAGAATTTCGCGGAGATAAAAGAATACTGCAAGAAAGAAAATATCCGTATTCCCGACTTGGTTGAAAGATTCGAGGGCAAAGGAATCTGGCATTATCTCGACCGCGTGTGGATCGTCATGAACAGCTGCATCAAGCGCGGACTTGCCGCCGAGGGCGAGCTGCCCGGCGGACTCGGCATAATGAGAAAGGCTTATATGCTCAACAACCGCCGCCACATGGACGAGAGCCCGGAGACGCGCGAAAACAGGCTCGTTTGCGCCTACGCCTACGCAGTCAGCGAAGAGAACGCCTCCTGCGGCGAGATAGTAACAGCTCCGACCTGCGGCGCGTGCGGAGTTTTGCCCGCGGTTCTGCGATACACGGCAGACAGGCGCGGATTCTCTGAAAATGAAATTCGCAGAGCCATTGCGACCGCCGGAATCATCGGCAACGTTATAAAGACGAACGCTTCGATAAGCGGCGCGGAGTGCGGATGCCAGGCGGAGATAGGCGCGGCGTGTTCAATGGCGTCAGCGGCGCTCGCGGAGCTCTACGGCATGGACACGGATCAGATTGAATACGCCGCAGAAGTCGCAATGGAACACCATCTCGGACTCACCTGCGACCCGGTCATGGGGCTCGTTCAGGTGCCCTGCATCGAGCGCAACGCAGTCGCCGCGATGAGGGCGATAAACGCAGTGAGCCTTGCAAACTTTTTGACATACACAAGAAAGATATCGTTCGATCTGATAGTCGAGACGATGTATCAGACGGGCAAGGATCTTTCAAAAATATACCGCGAGACGAGCGAGGGCGGACTCGCCAAGCTCTATAAACCCGCACAGAAAAACGAATCCACGGAGGAAATAAAATGAGCAAGCAGTTAAGACAGCCTGCAGCGGGCGACACCGTTGCAACGATAAAGACAAACAAGGGCGACATAAAAGTGGTCCTCTTCCCCGACGCCGCGCCCAAGGCGGTCGAAAATTTCACGACCCACGCGGACAACGGCTACTATGACGGAGTTATCTTCCACCGCGTTATCCCGGATTTCATGATCCAGGGCGGCGACCCGCTCGGCAAGGGTATCGGCGGCGAGAGCATCTGGGGCAGACCGTTCAAGGACGAGTTCAGCCGCGACTATCACAACCTCAGAGGTGCGCTGTGCATGGCGAATGCAGGTCCGAACACGAACGGCAGCCAGTTCTTTATCGTTCAGGCGCCGTCGGTTGACGAGCGTTTTATCCCGCAGATGGAACGCCTGCCCGATATGTTCACGGACGAGTCTATTGAAGACTACAAGGCAGTCGGCGGAACTCCGTGGCTCGATTTCAGACACACCGTGTTCGGTCAGGTGTTCGAGGGCATGGACGTTGTCGACGCGATAGCCTCGGTTGACCGCGATTCCTCGGACAAGCCGCTCGAGGATGTCGTTATAAATTCCGTCGAAACGCAGACGCTTTGATTTTTGCTCTTTACTTTCAAATTTTAGTGTGCTAAAATATATACATGTACGCGGAGTCAAACCCAATATGACCGCGAAAAGGAGTAACTTTGATGAACGGCAAGCTGAAAGACAGCAACGTTGATTTTCTGTTCAAAGCGGTTCTCGCCCTCGAGAATATCGACGAGTGCTATGATTTTTTTGAGGATCTCTGCACCGTGACCGAGCTCAAGGCTCTTTCGCAGCGCATAGTTGTTGCGAAGATGCTCAGCGACAAGCAGGTTTACAGCGAGATAGTCAGCAAGACCGGCGCAAGCACCGCCACGATAAGCCGCGTCAACCGCTCACTCAACTACGGCTGCGACGGATACGAGAAGATATTCGAGCGCATCGACGCCGCAGAGGCCGAGAAGAAAGACTGATAATGAGCGAATATTCATTCTTTGCCCGTTTTTATGACGAGCTGACGCAAAATGTTGATTACGAGAGAAGAGCAGAGCATTTTTCTGCTCTTCTGCTTTCATATGGGATAAAAAGCGGAACGGTTCTCGACCTCGCCTGCGGCACGGGCACTTTAACTTCACTGATATCCGCGCGCGGATACGACATGATCGGCGTTGACTCAAGCCCCGATATGCTTTCCCAGGCTCAGAACAGGGCTTTTGAAGAGGGGCAGAATATTCTGTTTCTCTGCCAGCAGATGCAGACTCTCGACCTTTTCGGAAAAATCGACGCCGCGCTCTGCACGCTCGACAGCATCAATCATCTGACCGAACCCGAGGATGTCAGAGAGACATTCCGCCGACTCGGCACATTCATCCGCCCGGGCGGGATGTTCATTTTCGATGTGAACACGATATACAAGCACCGCGAGATTCTCGCGGACAACTCGTTTGTCTACGAATACCCGGATGTTTTCTGCGTCTGGCAGAACAGTCTCGACGAGGAGACGGACACGGTGGACATCATGCTCGACTTTTTCGAGGAAAACGAGGACGGGACATACGAGCGCACGAGCGAAGATTTCAGCGAGCGCGCATATAGTCTCGACGAGCTTTCAAAATGGCTCGGCGACGCGGGATTTGACATTGAAAACATATATGACGGCATGACAAATGAACCCGTCAGAGAAGATTCCGAGCGCGCGGTGATTGCTGCGAGGCGCAGGAAATAACAGGAGGACAAAAATATGGGCAAGCTTATACGCTGCATTTCCGAGGACGGCACGCTGACTGTCATGGCTGCCGACACAACGGATATAGTAAACAGGGCGCAGGAAATTCACGGCACATCCGCCGTTGTTTCGGCGGCTCTCGGCAGGCTGCTGACGGCGGCGAGCCTCATGGGCAGCGCGCTCAAAGGAGCGGACGATTCCGTCACGCTCAGGATAAACGGAAACGGCCCTGCGGGCACTGTGCTCGCGGCATCGGACAGCCACGGCAACGTCAGAGGATACGCTGTGAACTCCGTTGTTGAGCTGCCGCTCAACGACAAGGGCAAGTTGGATGTTTCCGGCGCAGTCGGCAAGGACGGCTTTTTGACCGTTATAAAAGACCTCGGACTCAAGGAGCCTTATGTCGGTCAGGTATCGATAGTCAGCGGCGAAATCGCTGAGGACATCACGAATTATTTCGCGACGAGCGAGCAGATACCGACAGTCTGCGCTTTGGGCGTACTCGTCAACCCCGATCTCACGATAAGAAAGGCGGGCGGATTTATAATCCAGCTGCTTCCGACCGCCGACGACACAATTATAGACAAGGTCGAGAAGTGCATCAGCGACATTGATCCTGTGACGACAATGCTCGACAAGGGGCTCTCCCCCGAGACCATCTGCCGCACCGTGCTCCCCGCTTTCAAGCTCGACGTGCTCGACACCTCGGAGCCGGAATACCGCTGCAACTGCTCGCGCGAGCGCGTCTCCCGCGCGCTGATAAGTATGGGCAGAGATGAACTCGAAAAGCTCAAGGAGGACGAAAAGACCGAGGTCTGCTGCCAGTTCTGCGACAAGAAATATGTGTTCACGCCCGCAGACATCGACAGGCTGCTTGAAGAGAGCAAGGGAAAAGAGGATAAATAAAATGATAAGCCCCCTTCGCAGGAAAAACTGCGGAGGGGGTAATTTTATGAGTGAGATGTTTCAGGATTGTTCGATTTCGTCGGCAAAACTGTCCGTTTTACTGCGAGTTTTGCTTTGCGGTGTTGATGGAGGAGATGAGGAGCCGTTTGAGTTCAGCACACATTTCAAGAGCGCTTTTGTCTTCATAATAGCCACTCTCGATAAGCAACTCAAGCCAATACTCACTTTCGCTGCATTCCTTAAGCGCGATTTGAAGCCTCGCGATAAAATCCGCTCTGCTATGAGCATAAAAAGCTTCACGAATATTTGCACCGACACTTGTCCCGCTACGAATAAGTTGGTTTGTCAGAACACTTTCTTTTTTGGTGCGCTTAATTTCGTTGCAAACTTTGATAATTTCAAGCGCAAATGCTTTCGATTTCACAATAAGTAAACTTTCCGCCATAATTTTTCCACCGCACTTTTTAAGGATCAAGCGCATTCTCGCGTATATCTACGATTCTATCTTTAATTTGCATTTTTAATCCTCATCTCAGCGTAATTGAAAATGCTCAGTCTTCTTCGATTATTTCCATAATGTCGCCGATGTCACAGTGGAAGATCTTGCAGAACTTCATCATCACTTCCATCGAAACAGGGTGATCCTGATTTAGCTTTGTCATATTGTATTCGCTCAATTCAGCAGCTTCAGCAAGATCATTTTTACGCATCTTGTTTGCCGTCATTAGTTGCCATATCATTGTTTGGATACGACGGTGACGTTGAACGCCCTCGTCGCTTTAAACTGGACACTTTCGTCGCTCAAAGCTGAACACTTTCAGCAGCAAAACAACAATTCGCTTTATGTTATACCACTATATCCAAAATTATTCAAGGCATTTCTTTGAAAATCTTGTGAATTTCGGGTGCGTTGTCGAGTAGCAGCAACAACACAAGAGAAAAGCAAAAAAACCGCTCAACCATGAACGGCTTTTATCAAGGCATGATATATAGAATAACTTATTTTAGTTCTCAAACGCAAAATCAATATTATTAATAATCAAACCTCGATTTACAGAATGATAATCAAGGCAGATATTATTACAAAAGATTTCTCCTACTTGGTTATCAAACGGATCGTCACAAACGGAGGGTTCTTTAGGTTCGAATGATATCATTCCATTATTACATGTTATTATTCTTAGAGGATCTATATTTCCTAAGTAAAACAGCCGAGATGCTTCATCTTTAAACATATGCGCTACAACACCCATAAAAGGATCAATTGGAATCCACTCTTTTTCAATTGTGTAAATTTCGACCCAGTCATGAGTGTAATTCTTGTACGAACCATCCAAGTTAATCTGTATTTGCATTCCCCCAACTACCCTTGATTTAATTCCAAATAATCTTAAAAGAGACACCATAAGCATCGCAAGAGAGCCGCAGTCTCCTGCTTGTCTTTCTATGCATAAATCAACTATTGAATCTATGGTCTTGTAGTTTCTAACAAAAGAGTATTTATAATTTGTAGTGATATAATCGTATACTTGTTTAATATAACTATACGGCTTTAAGCAATTATTCGATAGCTCTCTATATAGTTTGATAACTCTTTTTGAGAAACATATTAACGGTTTTTCTTCAAAAGCATTTGAATTATCAATTATAGTATGGCAATCTACTAAATTCACCATTTCCGAAAAAGACAACAAGCTATATCTAGAAAACACCTTTTTTGGGTGCGTTTCTTCGCTCCAATAAGCTGTCCTTTTACGATGATAATGCGGTGCTACGTATGTTGGTTTGCAACTAAATAATGACAACAAACATCTTTGCCTATTTGAAACAATTGGCGCAGGAAGATAAAAAGAATAAGCGCTATATTCTTGGTAATTAATTGGTTCTGCAGTGTAAGTCACATCGATATTAGAAATCATTTTAGTATTATGTGCTGATTTCCTAGACCAGTATTGAATGTGATACTCTAAGTTTTCATCAATCAGATAATTGCGTTTTACATTGTTCTTTTTTAACTTACATCTTATTTGTGGAATGGATTCTAAAACTGAATCTATTGCTCTGTTATAAAACATCAATTCCCCATCGATAATAGTACTATCAATTAGCTTTGATGCTATCAAATGATCAAGTTCAGTTTCCGAAAAACCCATAAAGGTGTTATCTATTTTATCTTTCAGAGCGGGTTTTGAAAGCGAAAACTCCGATTTTAATTCGTCTTTACAGATCATTATTAATTTTTTCACCCAGCTTAATCATCACATTTGGCTTAAATTTTATAACAAAACATCATCAAGGCCAAAAAAACTACTCGCGTTAAGACCCATGACAAAATTTACATATGACTCTGGTAATGAAGATACTATTCTCTCTATGAACGAATCATCTCCGTCCATATAACAATAATCTATATCAAAAGCAATTTTTTCCTTTGGGAGGTACGACGATAAGACAGACAGATAAGAAGGAATAGGATCATCAATCAATCTGTTTTTGTCGTTTTGAATCACAAAATCAGGTCCCAAACCAACTAAAATATTATCTGATTTAGATATTTCCTTCAGAAGAGAAGTATCCAATCTGCAGCCATGGCATAGATATCCTTTTAAATCGTTTGTGATAAGAAAATCATACCATTTTCTTGGTGAATTCATGTTTCTTATTATCCCAAGATCGCTTTTATTGTTTTTATCATAGTCTGTATGAATGATTATTGGCAGTTGCGTTTCTCGTATTGCCTAGATATGTTTTTTGTCAATCATCTCCGGAGAGTAACCACCCGCTATTCCATGAAATTTAAGGGCAACACATCTTGGTATACTTTTTATTTCTTTGTAGTATTCAACATCGTTAATGACAGGATGAATCATCGCTGAAAAGAATATACTAGGCTCGTTTTTTTCATTAGAAAACACCTCATGGTATATTTCTTCATTTATTTCCTTTGAAATATTATTTAGAGTTGTGATGTTATCAGTTTTATAATATGGCGAAAAATAATGAATGCCTCCATTTGGCTTGAACTCCCACAATAATAATCTTTTACCGCTTCTTGTATGTCCAGGTTCGGGCATGACAATTCCAGCGTTTATGCCATGCTTTTTTAACAATGCTTTATAATCTTGAATTTTTGTTCTTGGCATCATCCAGTCGCAGCCTATATGACTATGTGCATCAATAATCATTCTATATCTCCATCCATACAAGAAGTAATAAACACATTGTTGATTATAGGGGCTTTAAAGTATGCAAAAGCTTTTTTTGCATCTGAAACAAATTTGTCATAGCCCTCATCCAACTTATTTGGGGCGTTGTGATCCGAGAGACGTTCACCAACAAAACGATGTTCATCGAATACTTCATCATGAAAAAACAATTTATGAGTCATGTTGTCATTGTCGAAAAAACCCTTGGCTCTATGGGCTTCACTATCAATTGAGTGATAGTCCGATGAATTGTCAGCATTTATGTCTGGAACAAAATTATATAAGCGGAGCAAAGCCACCTGAACTGGCTTTTTTCCTATTCTAATGCATTCCTCGCGGAATTTATTCATTTCAAACCAATGAAAAGCAGTGCCAACCACAATAAGATCGGTGGAACTGTCCGGTATTTGTGTTTCTTCTGCCGTAGAGCAAATAATCTTTGCGTAATTATCATTTATCTGTGATTTGGCCTCTGAAATCATCTCCATATTGGGTTCCACAAGAATAATCTGACAACCCGAATAATCATGGAATTGTTTAGAGAGAATTCCTGTTCCTCCGCCAATATCAGCAATTGTGGAGGAAGAAGTGATACGATATTTTTTGCATAAATACTCTATACATTCGTTGGAATAGTTTGCCCTATACTTATATAGGGCAGCTTTCCCATCAAACAAGTTGTATGGTTCAAAGCAATCTCTTGCATCGTGGACTATTTTCTTATCCATTTTACCATTCCTGTCCCCGTTGTGAATCCCGCTCTTTTATAAAACTCTTCTTTTCCAGCTGAAGAATATAGATTAAGCATTATTTTTTCGCCTTCACCCACCTTACTATCTATCATACTTAGAAGGTAATTTAACATCGTCGAACCAATTCCTTTTCTCTGCCACTCCGGCTTTACGATTGCATCGACAATAAATACAGTATATCCCTTGTCCCATATATATCTAATACAACCAATTGCATTGCCGTTACACCTGCAGACTACTATGCCATCTGAATTCTCTATGCTTTTTTGCGATTGCTTCGCACTAATTTCTTCCCATCCGACGAATTTTCTTAAATCCAAGTATTCATTGACCAATAAATTTGAATCATATGTTATTGAAAACAATTCTTTCTTTTCATCCTCACTAATTAATACGATATTCAATTCAATCATTCTGGTGATAAAGTCGGATACGTCTTCTTTTATGTCATCTGGTTCGGTATCATATAATTCAGCAAGGCTCTCAAGGATTGTTTGTATTGGACATCCCTTAACTAAAAGAGCAAGAATATCTGCCCCGACATCATTAAATTCATACATATCACCGTTTTCTTTGTTATAAACCATCGCTATCTCGCCGACTTTTCTAATCAACAGAGAATCATTTAGTTTATACTCTTTAATTTCTTCAAAACTCATTTACAAAGCCTCCCTTATTGAACTTATTAAAGATGTTTCATAAATTGTATGATCGATTTTATAATTATATTCATGTCTTTTAAAGACAGCTGCATTAAGTAAATCTATATAATTAGGCCAATCCAAGAAACGGTCATTAAATACTATGCGGTTTTCGCTATATGACGAGGTTACAATAACATTAAACCGATTGTTGCCTGCCGAGCAATCTACTACAACATCATCGCTTCTCCGAACAACATCTAACAAAACAAAATCAGCAATACTGTATCCGAATTGTCTGCAGATCCAATCAAATGTGTTTGGGAGAGTGTGCCAAATCGGATCCATATTATCTTTCTTTACATTTGGCCAAACTATGGTGTTTATTTGCCGATTTAAATCACTCATATCATATTTTTTTTCTTCAAACAAACGGACATGATTAACATAAATCTTGATGTCTGCGTGACGATCTAAGAACTCATGTAACTTTAAAACATCATGGAATGGCAGTTTTTCAAGGTATACTCTATTAACTGATGCCGGGATACGGAAATCCGGATTATTTTCTAAATAATATGGTTCTGAGATAATCAAATCACGTATTTCTTTTTCTTCCACGATGCGCCTGTCGCACTTTATCACATTACAGTTGAAATCACTAAATAATAACGCTTCAAAGTATCTTTCGACATGCACATCGTCCCCAATAAGGGCAAATAAACAGTTATGGCTCATAATGAAATAAATTCAAACAACATCCTACGACTCCATTTTTCAAGTTCTTCCGGAGGAAGTTGATTTGTACCCATAATACACTTTCTTGACCATTCGTCTTTTTCAAACCAAAACGGATCGTCCATAATCATTCCATATTTCTTTGGATTATCGTATAAAGGTAATCCTGGATAAATCTTAATCAAATTAAATGTAACAATTGTCGGCTTGATTTCTTTGACAAAGGTTATGGTTTTCTCAAGGTCAGCTGGCGTGTCATTGGGTGCCCCCAAGATAAATGACGCATGAAACTCCATATTGTACTTTTTTAGGATTTTTATTTTTTCCTTAATGAAATCTTCAGTTATGTTCTTTTTAAGAACGGTTGAAGTTGTAGCATTAATCGTTTCGATCCCAACAAAAACTCGGTATGCACCGACACTTTTTAGTCGAGATATCTTAAAGTCATTTATATCCCTTACCCTTATATTAGAAGTAAATCGGATCTTTAAATTTCTTTTTTCAATCTCTGACGCAAACTCTTCAACTCTTGAATCTGAAAAAGCAAATGTATCGTCCGAGAAGAAAAATGACTCGAATCCAAACTCTAGTAGTTCCTCAATTTCATCAACAAATCTTTGTATTGAAAATACAGAGAATTCTTCGTATCTTGTCTTTATGCAAAACAAGCAATTGCCAGGACATCCTCGAGTTGATCTTACAATAGTTTCCGAGTCCCTTTTTAGATATTTTTTTACATCATATAATTTTCTGTCCGGACGAGGCAAATCATCTAATGCATAACTTCTTTTTTGCGTTTGTGTAACAACTGCACCATCTAATGAGTTGAATGCGATATTTGGAATTCTATTGTAATTCGGATCACATGACGTGCTTTCCTCAATTATTCTTAACAATGCATAGTCGTCATCGAATCGTGTTATGAAATCTACATTAGGGTTCCTACTAATAACCTCTTCTGGTATAAAAGAAGGGATTTCTCCGCGCAAAATAATCTTAACGGCGGGATAAAGTTGCCGGAACAAAACAACAAGTTTAACTGTGTTGCAATGTGTTTCTGGCGAATCTTCAATTAATACGAAATCATAGTCTTCCGACAGCGGTTCTATGTTTTTATTAACAGCATCGCAATCAAGTGAATTAATCTTCATATCAAGAAGATTTACCGTATGACCTTTTTCTTTCAGAATTGAAGACAATATACACAGTTCCAAGGAGGGTAATATAAGGTATTCCTTAACATGTCCCGGGAAACTTGGTGCAACAAACAAAATTTTCATCATCTAAACTCCCTATTATTTCTTCGATATCATTCTCATAAATGTTCGATACGACATTCCCAAACAAATTGCACGAATACACATCTCCATTTGGTGCAATAGATACTGTTGTATTTGCATGACATAAATTCATCTCGGTCCACTTTTCATAATCTTGAAAAGAAATCGAACCATTGCTTAAGGCGTTCTTCACTATCGGATTTAAACTACTGTCATGAACAAAGAGGCCAAAATGCCTTGGATTACTTATATAATCTTCAAAAAAAGAATAATATTCGCAGTGATCAGGAACAGCAACCACGCCAGAAAAATTCCTTTGCCTTAAAAGGCTCAGTGATGAAATATTCAATGAATCCGCAAGTGATGCAATACCGTATATTTCGTTGGCATTATTTTCATTTACAGTTGTTGCGATACCGGTTCGTATTTTTTTTGAATTTAACAAAGCAATTGATCTAATTGCACTATCAAATGCGCCATCAGCTCCTCGATTTAAATCATGTTTGTCGGGGAAGCAACTATCAATACTAATATATACTCTGTCGATACCGTTCTTTACGAGATTATTACAATCTTCATCCGAAATAATTGATCCATTGCTCATCACAATTTGTATAAGACCTAAGTTCTTACAGAAATTCTGAATGGTTTCAAAATGTCCACTTAAGAATGGCTCACCATATGTGTAGTATAATACAAAGAGCCCTTGGGATTCAACCAAATAGCTAATGACTTGTTTTATTCGTTCTATATCAAATCTATCTTTGGACTTGTTTACAAAGCAATGTTTGCACTTCATATTGCATGCATAAGAAAGTCCAAGATGCAATATCAGTTTCATTTTAACCACCCCTTGATAATAAAACCGGCTAGGCACGAGATTGAGAACTACATCATCATACCTAGCCGGGTCGGTTTGCGTCAGTTAGCAATTTGCATAAACGACACGGACGCGAACTACGGGTTTCTTCCATGTTTTCTTCATTTTGAAATCTCCTTTCTTTCAAGATATTTTGTAAAAAGCGAAACTCGCTTAATATATCTTTTTATATGTGCGAGGGAACTGTAATACATCTCTGATGTTTCCAATACCGGAAACATACATGACCAACCTATCAAAGCCCAAACCAAATCCACTATGTTGGACACTACCATATTTTCTTGTGTCAAGGTATTTATCATACGCCTCAAGTGGCATATTTCGAACTGTCATGGCTTCGACGAGCTTATTGTAATCTGTCTCTCTTTCACTACAGCCAATTATTTCACCAACACCAGGGACTAACAGATCTGTGGCAGCAACAGTTTTTCCGTCTGGGTTTTGCTTCATATAGAAAGCTTTTAATTCCTTGGGATAATTAACTACAAATAGCGGACGCTTAAAGTATTCATCAGTTAAATAGCGCTCATGCTCAGTCTGCAAATCACACCCCCAAAAAACCGGATATTCAAATTTGCGTTTGCTGCTTTCCAATATTTTTATAGCATCAGTATAATCAACCCTTGCAAACTCGCTATTTACTACGTGTGTTAATTTTTCAATAAGTCCTTTTTCCAAAAACTTATCGCAAAACTCCATTTGTTCCTGGCAATTTACTAAGGCGTCATTGATGACATATTTAATAAATTCTTCCCCGATTTTTATTATTTCATCTATATCCGCAAAACAAACTTCTGGTTCTACATGCCAAAACTCCGCTACATGCCGTGCGGTATCACTTTTCTCGGCACGGAAAGTCGGCCCAAAAGTATAGATTCTGCCGAGACCGCCTAATGCTGCCATTTCTCCCTCAAGCTGGCACGAAACGGAAAGCCCGGCCTTTTGCCCAAAATAATCATCGCGATAATAGTCTTCTTCAGTATTGTAACTAGCATCCCACGGCTGCGTAGTTAATCTAAACATCTCCCCGGCGCCTTCGCAATCGCTATCTGTAATAATCGGAGTGTGAACATAGGTGTAACCGTGCTGAATGAAATAACTATGAACTGCAAAGGCAAGGCGAGAGCGTATGGTTAAACCATTCTTCATCAAATTCGTTCTGGTTCTTAAATGCGGAATTGTTCGTAAAAACTCCGGACTCGTTTTTTTCTTTTGAAGAGGATACGTTATGGGACAGTCACCTAACATTTCAATAGAGTCAACTTCGAGTTCAATAATGTTTCTTTCTGATGAAACCAACGTACCTGAAGCCTTTAGAGAAACTCCTAGATTCAAAAGCGGTTTGATCTCTTGTTTGTATCTTTCATTAGGATAATTCTCTTGGCGAATGGTCAATTGAAGATTTTTGGTTGTTGTTGTCCCGTCATTAATTTGTATAAATGTCATCGGCTTAACTTCAGCTGACGTTCTTACCCATCCACAAACTGTAACCTTTGTTCCAATGTATCCGCTGGCATCAGAAAACAAGTCGGAAATATCAATATGCTGCATATTATTTCACCATCCATTTGTCTCTTTGTTGTTATACACCATATTATGCTAAACCGCATAAGTATATGTATGCTTGAGTATACCACGAAACGCCTGTTTTGTCAATAAAATTAGCCCTGCTAAAGAAGATTAAATTGATATTTTTTGTAAAGAATCTGAGACGCGAAATACACAGATATAGATTATTTGCATCAATCACGATCTATTTCATCCCATCTGCAAAATAGTCTTTCATTTCTGGACTGAGACTCTCATACCATTCATCCGATCCAACTTCATATGTGCGAGGCTCGTTAATATCCATTTTCTTGTTTATTGCCTTTCCCAAATCAATTCCGTTTATTTCAGCAAGACCAAGAAGATAGATGGCTACGTCGGCAAGTTCGAGATCGAGACCTCTATTTTGTTTCCATGCGTCAAACGCTTCTGCAACTTCCCCATAAAGGAGGCAAAACTCTTTCGGAACATCCGTCGTGTTGAATCCGTGATTAACCTTGTTAAGGAAAACTCTCTTTTGCACGTCCGTTGTACTTCCCATTACCGCTTCAGTTATTTGTAAATCGGCGGGCATTGGTTTTCTTTTGTTGATGTTTTCATTTTGGACCATTGTTCAATCTTCCTCCTCATTTAATTCGTTTTGGAGTTGTTCGAGAATCGTCTCGATAACATTCCACTCTTCTTCAGTCTCAATTGGGAGAAGCTTTGTTTCGTCTTCGTCCGGATCATAAATTGAGGCAAATACTTTCGTGCACCCCTCATCATCCACTGTATTGTCAGTATATACTATATAATTTTTACCCGTTTCATCAGATTCCAATGTGAACAGCACCTCGCATTAAATCTCAACTCCCTCTTCATTCTTGACTTTAAAAGTCATGCTTTCTTCCAGCATCTCGTCGCTGTTTTCATAAAGACTCATTTTCATTTACCTCCTTAATATTATGGAAATTCAATATGCCACTTCATCCTGTGGAACAATGATAACACCTAAAGCGCATACTATAAACACTGCAATTGTAAATCTCAATTATAATAGTAAATAATCCGTAGTTTATTATTGAAATATTACTCAATATAGTGCCAGTTATCGCTTTTTAAATGCACCAATTGGTCATCTCTTATCAGTATTGATTTAGCCATTGCGATGATCTCGCAAGACTTGATCTGAGAATGCGTGTAGTGATCCGAGTGGCATATGATTGGGTTTGAAACCAAACCAAGTGCCCTATATTCATTCTCTTCATAATCATCGTCCTCAAGCTGTTTCACATACTCAATGCTTTTTGAAGCAATGTAGGCACCCGCTGAAACGCCTATATAAGAAGTTTTATTTGTCAATACCAGCCGACGAATCCTCGAATAAAGTTTTCTTTTTCTGATTTCAGAAAGCAGTTTGGAAGGATCGCCACCCGGAACATAGATATAGTCTGGGACGAATGATGGGTTTGCAAGCATATCATCTTTTGCAGAAATAATCTTTTCCTTATCAAAACCAAACTCTATAAGACCACATTTTTCAAGTTCTATAGTTCTCTCAGTGTTAAATCCTGCATATGGAATTATCAAGCAGTTCTTTTCTTTAAGTGCTCGACCCTGTGGTATGATTTTTGAGAATTTTTCACGCATAATCTGACTGCGAAATCCCAAAGATGAAAACATCATTTCAACTTGTGATTTATTATTTATGGTGTTAGTGATTATATAGTTTTCCATATAAATACTCTCTTTCTGGGAACAATCAATAGTTCGTTTTTAATGACAACCTGTTAATCAGCGACTCTATTAATGTCTTTCTTTCCCGCAAATCGGACAATAGTTATATCCGTATCTTTCGTACCCTTTTCCACACGAGCATTCCCATGTAATGTAGTCAAACAAGTCAATCGTGTTCGGCACGGGAACTTGAATTGTCTTGCATGTTTCAAGATCAATTTTCTTGCCGCAGCGAGGGCAGAAGTGATACCAATTACCCACTTTTAGGTTACAGCAATCAAGAAGCAATGCTGATTCGTAATCTGATTCACCTATATGCCCTTTTTTCCTATGATTTTGCTTCTTATCAAAAAGAAAAAAATTCATAACTGTCTTCGCCTATTATTCTTAATAAGGTGCCGCACCGTTTTTTCAGATTTATTCCGAGAAAAATAGCCTTTCTTTTCTCTGTCAACCGCTTAACAATATAAGCTATCTCCTGCTGCGTCGCATCTTTTCCGGCTAAAGTCATATCAGCGTCGTCAAAGCAAAGAATACGACAAGGAAACAATGATTCTATTCTTTCGTTTATTCTGTGCTCAAGTATTTTTTCGTCGAACATTGCAATCAGTTCGTCTACAAATAGGTGCGTTGGATGGTTTTTCTCATTTTAGTAACCTCAATTCCCATAACGTTCAATCTTTATCATAATCGTTTGTGTCCACAATTCCCACAATACTGATACCTCATCGGTATGCCTTCGCCGCAGAACGCGCAAAACCAAGTGGTTTGGTCAAAATCCAACTCATCATTTGTTTCAACTCCACCGCTTGCGCGTTCCGCAAGATTTCCGCATTTAGGGCAGTATTTCCAACTGTCTAAAGCAAAAGAATTACAACATTCCGTTACGTACACAATGTTTGCACGTCCGTTACTTTTTTGCGATCGCTTTCATAATAATTCTTGAGTATCATATATCCTCCATCGCCTTTTCAAGACAGGCTCGGCTTGACAGAATTGACTTCATTTCATATTTCTTGTGGTTTTCACTTAATTGTTGAATCCGCTCGAATACCGGGTTTGTGATTAAATGTCCAATTTGCCTTCCTGGATACCGCTTTGTGGTACAGTAATCCATGATATTGATAATGATGTCCTGGAACTCATCATCAATACCGAGATCATCAATCATCTTTTCGAGTTTTCTGTACATCAACGCGCTACCTTTGTGAAGAAGATCACACCGCTTCAATAGTTCCAATATATAGTTTACGCCGACACGACTTATAGCATCCTCGGACAAGTTGCGATAATCAATCATCGGCATAATTACGGTATCGTTGGCCGTTTCGTTATTAAAGTTCTTCTTCTCCAATTTGGATCGGTCCAAAAGCAAACTTGTAATCTGAGAATAAATATCGTTCAATAATCTTTTATGAGACGTATCTTCTTGCTTTTTTCCATTATAGTCAAAATAGACAGTAGAAGAAAACGTTGTGTCTTTGTAATAATAACTGATCGCTATCAAATTCTCGTCGACACCAACACTCGTGGCATTTTTAACACACAGCATTACAGTCAATTCATCTTCCTTGTCTCTTCTGACAAGCATGTTTTTCTCGAGATAATAAAGAGCACAGTCTTTTCCGATTTCACCAATGATTCTCTCGTCCCCATTGTTTCCCGGTGAGATAATGGTAAATCCGTTATTTTCGCAGCCAAATAAACCGACCGAGTAGATTAATCTGCAATCCGGCAAAACGCCCAACAGTATACAAGGTCGTCAATAATCCTAATGGTATCGTTATTATCAAGATATTTGAGTGTTGAACCCTCTTCAAAGAAATAGCCAACGGGGGTTTTAATGCACTGAACGGTGAGGCTGGATTGCTCTCTGAGAAACGGTGCATTTTCAATATAATCACTCAGCTTCAACATTTTTGTCTCCTTTTCTGCCAAACATCACGTCATAATCGACGTAGACTATGCCCTCACGGTCCAACCCGTATTCCATATCCAATTCGCAGCAATCGACCGGGAGAGCCAAATTACTATGCTCCAGGAAAAAAGCTCTTTGATCTATGTACTGATTCTTCGTTAATTGCCTTTTATACCTTCTGAAAAGGACGAAAGAATATTTCGGGATTTGGTATTTTTTTATGCAATGGATGAGCTCATACATAAAAAGCTCGTCGTATTTTGCTTCGTTTAAATAATCCGAAATCACTCTGAATTCAATCAAGTCATGACAATAAGCGTTAGTTAGCCGTGCCAGATTGCTGTTGCCGAAAAAGATTGAAGTCTTAACAAAGAGTATCCTTTTCATATTGTCTGCTTTTTCCTTTAATGAAGTGCGTATCTTCGAATCAGCAAGTACTGATACGATTCCAAACGCTATCAGCTGGAAAAGGAATACGAGAATATATCTGAATATTCCCAGTCCGAGAGAATACTTCAAATCGTATTTGACAAATGGCCAGAAACCCTCGTTGAACGAGAATCCTTGAAACCTGAACATTCCCCAAAATCGCATCGTGTGCAGAATATTATTAACGAAGAATACTTCAGCTGTAAATAAGGCTGCCCCAATAAAAGAGAATACAATCTTCGATGGAAGCTTGATTCTCTTTGCGATTGCGTAAAAAGTCGTTAGGTAAGCCATCGAAATGACCGAATAACAAACGAATTCGTTTCCAAAGAAGAACGTCCAAAAGTTAAAGCCCAATAAATCCCCTTCTTTGGCTATTGAAAGTGCAATACACGCTAGCGACCCCGGTATCACAATAATGGTAAAAACTTTCCTTAAAACCCTGTGGAAACGTTTTAGTTTTTCCTTCGAAATAAACAGCGACAGGATCTGATACCGAGTATTACGCCCAACATAATCCTGGTAATGGTTATGATTAATTCAGTTTCCTCTTTACCCATTGTGCACCTCATAATCTTCTATTCTATCCATGTATTCTGCGATAGCATCAGTTGAGTAGCTCCTTGCTGATACCTCGCACCATTGATAATAATAGCTCCAAAAATCATCGCTGCCGTGATGATAATTTGAAAACTCGTTTTTGAAATTTTTCACACTAGCGAAAGCCAGAAGATGCTTGTGATCATCGTCCAAGCTATCATACGCTTCAATTAGACGATGTTGATATGCATGGTATGCTTCGTGACACAGAGATTTAACGATATCAGATGCGTCTCTGTTGAAATAATTGATATTGAGAGAAATCGAATGAGTTGAATCTACATAATGAGCAATTGTGCCGTCGTCTAAACTCTCGATCCGAACATTTAATTCATGTGGCAAACCAAGGTATCTGGCTTCTATGTTTGCAATTACCTGAAGAGTTCGCATCTTTTCGGCTACGGATAGATCTTCCCAAACGTCCTGACGAATGTTTCGTACTGTTTCGATATTGTTCGCAATTGTACAATCGTCGTTTTCGCTTCCAACGATGGCCTTCTCTGTATTGGGAAAAATCGAATCCGATAAGAATAAACTTGTGCTGATTGGAATCATCATAACCAACATTATTGTTGCGATAATTGTCCTTGCGCCAAGCAACCCGTTTCGGACTCTTCTACGAATTACGATGTTTCGCTTGACTCGTACCGGCATCTTTCTTTTAAGAAGGAGAACTAAATATGTGATTCCTAGCCCTCCGGAAATAATCATAAGTATAATTAATAGCACTCGGAATTCGGAAAAGTATGTTATAACTGTGTATATTTCGAAAGGCATTGCAACATTAATGAACGTACTGATTGAATTTCTTCTCTTTTTATATGTAAGAAGGATGCCTAAACTAATACTGAGAACAACGAGAGCATACAACACGATTTTGGACCCCTCATATGTTTTTCCGGGAATCAGTTTGAAGATGAGCTTATACCAAATAACAGCACAAAATGCATAAAAACCATTGTTGATTATGTATGATCCTAACGGCTCTGTGTTTTTGTCGTTCATTTTACAACTCCTATCTAATGATATACTCGAATAGAAGAGCGTGAAATTTTTCAATATTCCTGTCCTCATGCCAGTGGCCGAAAAACCATTCGTCGTACTGTGCTTTGTACATCACCCATTCGAGGAATCCGGTTAACTCCATATCGTGTGGATCCGGATCGTATCCCATGCGTCTAATGATCTCCCGTGGCGCAGTGTGCGTTACAATATAGTCGACCTTATACCCATAAGCCTCCAGATTTCGAGACGCCTCAGTATATTCCTCTTTAGAAGGTATCTCTTCTTCCCAATATGAAAAATTGAGTTTTCTCATATAACGATCGATACTGTAAGCGCCACCCATGGTGAAGATTCGTTTGCCGTTAATTTCAAATACTTGCCCGCGCATCAAGTGAATGATATTGTTTCTGATTTTATGGACTTTCCCGCCCTTCCATTTTTCTACAGGATACGAATACAATGCGTTGAAATTTTCATGATTGCCATCTACGAAACAGATTGTGTACGGCTGACGAGACAAGTCATCAAGCCAGATATGTTCATTCTGATCATTTCTAAATACGAAGCCAAAGTCTCCGCAAACAATAAGATAATCTTCCGCCCCCAAATTCGGATTTTTCCGGTACAGCTCGTAAAATCGTCCGATTTCACCGTGTAAATCTCCTGTAAAATACAGCATCTATATTCACCGTTCTTTCTTTTGTTACTACCATTTTACACTCAATTACGCCACCTTTCATCCATATGATTGAAAATACGACATACGAATGTAAAACCTAAACCATATCATTGTGAATTTGTAGAGTATGGGGCTGCGAACGCAAAGTCCGCAGTCCCTCAACCCTTTATCCTGTAAATCCGATCTGTTTGCGCGGCTTGCCGTTGTCATTGTGCCGAAGGTTTCTTCTGACGTATTCTACGTCTATAAGTAATGGCTTTGGATCTGTTCCGCGACTCCACCCTTTGATCGCTTTCCTAATCAGAGACTCAATATATGCTGTGATTTCTCTCGCGCCGGAATCGACACAGTAGTTAGCAGCCACTTCATAAATCGCTTCATCGGTAAATACAAGTTCATTTTCTTTGATTTTATACTCCTCGAGCTTTCGAGAAATAATATAGTGCTTTGCGATTTCAGCTTTATCCTTAGTGTTGTAGTCAGGAATATAGAAGATGTTATCTCCAAAGCGATTAAGAATGTAACCCGGGATTTTATTGATATCGTTTGCAGTACAGACAATCTTTGTGTTGGACATATCAATATCCCCATCAAGGAACTCGTCATGAAAAGCTCTCTGCGGTCCAAAAGGCTTGATCAATGCCGAGTATGCGTCTCCGTTTTTGTCTTTCACAAGTTTGTCGATCTCATCTAACCGGAGAAGCAAATCAGCTTTACCTTTTCCGATAAGAACATTGGAGATCTTACTTGGCTGTGCACCTCCATAGCTTTTAACAAGTCCACAAAGGCCTATAGTATCGACCCCGGAACAATCGACGTGTGCAAGCTCACAATCAAGGATCTCGCTGATTGCTTCACACACGCTCGTCTTTCCGACGCCGGGCGAACCTACGAGAAGAATGCAAAAATAATTTGCCCCGCTGTACTGCATAGCGAGAATGTACTCGGCAATTCTTTCCTTCAAATCTGTCATGCCGTATACATACTTATTGAAAGTCTCTATGATTTCGTCATATGTCTTTTGCTTGTGCTGGAGTGCGTCTGTGTCTATACACAGAGCGTATGAAAGTTGCGTAACAATATCAGCTTTAGTTTCACCGCTGAAATGATGCGAATGAAGCTTTGAAATAAGAGTATCCAATCGCGCTTTTGTTTCTGCAGAATATGTATTTCGGCAGATTTTATACATCATTTCCAGTGAGTCCTGGTCTTGAATGGGGGTGAACTCATCTTCGCTTTTGCTGACTTCAACATCTTTGATAACGGGCTTCGAGGATTGATTCCGAATATATGCTTGTTGCTTAGGTGTTAACCTATTGAATATTCTGGCTGCTTCTACAAGTTTCTCTTCTTTTTTATATTTTTTGAAGAGTTCGATTGTAGTATTATCAAGAATCGCTTTGCATTCACACGGGTACTCTCTCGGTTCGCTCTTGGTATGAATGTATTTATCCGGGCGAGTAAAAACAACGTTGACCTCTTCTTCGTAATCTGAAATAAAAGCGGGTGTTTCCTCATCAATACTCAGCATACAGTCTGTATCTTTGAATCGAAATGCTCTTTTACCATTCACAATATCAGCTTTATCGACTCTCATCTTTAAAGACTCATAACAAGTTGATGTTTTATATTTAAACATCCTGTCCATTTCTGATATCCTGTCACTGTCTGTGATGACAAGCGTAGGCAACCCTTGCGTTTCATCCTTTTCAAGGCCAGAATTATCGTCTGCTGTTTCCTTTTCCTCATTTCCGATCATTCTGGGTAATATCGAGGGAATGGGAAGTTCGGCACAAGACAACAAATCAGAAGTAATCATCTTGTCAAATTCTTTGAGTTTTAGTAAATCGTCAGCGTCGTCAGCATTGAATTCATCAACGTTGAATTCAAGTGTATCATTCAGATCCACTTTTTTTCTTGTTTGTTTTTTGAATCACCCTTGTCTGCATTACGATCGCCATTTATTTGAATTTCTTTAATGGCCGAATGACTACAGAACTCAATTTTTTCCTGTTGACTACGTGATGTTTTGACACGCTTATGGAAAAGAAGTCTCAATTTATCAAACATATTTAAACTTTTAGCTTCATTGAAAACCCGTTCATTTGTTTTCATTTTTTCGTCTCCTTTGCGTCTTTTGTTTTTCTCTTGCAGTCAGCGCGGCTTTTGATACTTTTCCTTGACACAATTCTAAATGATTTGTTCTTGATAGTCATCAGTGGGAACGTGAATGCTCGTGCGAATAATAAATTCTGAGACTCTTTTTTGTGAAAAAAGCGCACCGAATCATTAGTTCAGTACGCTTTTCACATGGTATTTCAAATATTATGCTAAATTCTTATTCTTCTGTAATAATAACCGACTTAACGAAAGGGTTATCCTCTAAATGATTCATTATCCAACTATTTGTTGCGGTTAAATCATATTTTTTCACGTATTCATTCAACTCAATCAAATCATCTTGGTAATCTTTCAATTTAAACCCATTAACATCCAATAAAGTCAATAATGCAAGCAACGCGGTATCTCTATTTCCTTTGTCAAACGGTTTTATCTTGAATATTTCACAGCCCAGTTTTGACGCCTTCTCAATTGTCGTTTTGTAAATGAAAAAGAACTTTTCATCCTGAACGTATGGACTATTTGCAACATCCTCAATCTTTTTCATTTGTTCTTCGGTGACCGGAACCTTCTTTCTCGCTGTCACAGTACCGTTTATTCTTACCAATTGCTTTGCTGTGATCTTGTTCATTAATTAATCATCATTCCTTTCTGCTCTTTATATGCAGCCGAGCAACGCGCCCGGCTGCTTGCTTGTAAGTTACTCTTCTTCCGGAAGCCCCTTCATGTGGGACGTTTCCGTTTCCCATATCCTGTTATGTGAATTATCAAGAGCTTCATCCTGGAGCGAAGTCACAGAACTGTCTCCTTCATATTGGCTTTCAAGATACCTCGTGATCTTGCTTCTTGCTTGTCTCGTCTTAACAAAATTAAGCCAAGCGATCCTTGCATGAGGTATAAACTTTGTTACCTTTTTACCAGTGCGTTCAGTGTCGGCCTCGATTACTACTTTATCTCCGTCATGAAGAATACTGGAAATCCTGGCGTGACGATCATTGATAAACGCCGATCTTGCACAAATACCAATGTCTTCGTGAATCATAAATGCGAGATCAAGAACTGTTGATTCTTTGGGTATCTCCATGGGCTTTCCGTTGCGGAGCTTTACGAAGATAGTAGTCCCGTTTTGCTGTTCGACAGAATCCTCACGGTCTTTAAAAATCCCCTTATGGCTTCCGAGATTATAAGAAATATAATCCCCTCTCATACAGAAACACACTCTATAAACGTTCCTGTACCTATCCTCGATCTTGACGATAAACCTTCCGTGCTCATCAGTTTCAAAATCAGTGATTTCTTTCCCGGAAGGAGCGATTTTTTCTGCGAACATTTTAACGAAAATGTTTGCAAATGTATCGATCGTACTTTTTCCGTCTTTTCCATCAAGGATAACGTCAAAGTCACAAGTGGGAACCGTACGCTTATCGATCATCTTCGGGGATAAGGCCTCCGGTCCGACAGCGTTGCGTACAAAACTGATTACCTCAAGCGGTCTGTAAAATCTTCTGGTGATATCACAGTCATAACCGTCGATATCGAAGATAGCCCTGCAATAAAACTGATTGAACTCATCACCGAGGTGAGCGATAAGGGTCTGCTTCATATCGTCGATATGAGAAAGATTCTTGGTGTACAGGCTCTCATATCCCTGCTTATACTTATTATATTCTTCGGGGTTTGCGATCTTGCGTGTAAGGTCTTCAATCCAAACCACGAAATAATTCAGTTTGAATTCTCTGAACAGAGGCAGGTAGTCAAGTTCGGTTTCATCGACTTTATCATACTGTTTTTCGCTTGCCATAACGTCGATCGTACTGAGGTTATGGATACGGTCAGCTGCTTTAATATAGAGAGCAAAAACCATTCTCGGATCCGAATGTGCTGCCTGAACCAGTTTTTCAAAGCTTCTTTTGTCAAGTTCCACCTTGTCCTGACTGTATTCAGAAGAAAGATGTGAGTTGGCATATTCTCTATGAAGCGAAGTAACGGCGTCAACATAACGTGCTATCTGTTCGCCGCATTCCGAAGATATATCCTTGATGGTGTAGTTCGTATCCTCACTTACATCATGCAAGAGAGCGGCTGCGATTATGTGGCTCTCGATTCCCATATTGGCAAGTATTGTTGCTACCGAGATGGGATGTGTAAGATAAGGCTCGCCGGATGCACGGCAAACACCATAATGCGCTTTACGAGCAAGTTTGTATGCCCGCCATATGCAATAGATGTCCGGAATCCCTTTTCTTTCCATATTGGAAGTGAGATTTTCGAGCATTTTGTCGCACACGCGCATAAAGACATAGTAATCCTTGGACGCATCGCCTTCGAGCGGCACATCGTTGGGAGCGCTCTTGGTAACATCGACTGTCTGAGTATAATAGTATTCAAATCTGTCCGGGCGAAACGTGTCTTTAAAGCGCCTGAAGCTGCATCTTCCTTTGTTGCAAGGCAACCAGAGCAGAAGAGAAATAACATCTTCAGTATCAGGAGTCATGTATCTGCACATAACGTAGGAAGAATGAGAATACTTTTCGAGAGTTTCCGGATTGATAGTCAATTCCTCAAACAGATTGAATGCCGCGATAATATCTTCCTGTGACGATTTAGAACGCTGAGCAAAGTACTCAACAACGTATTCTACTTCGCGGTTCTGCTGAAGTTTGAGATTAAGTGTTGTCATTTTAGCGTTCCTCCTAATCGTTTATATTCTTTTCCTTTTGATGAGTTCGTAAACCTTCTTATCATCCTCATCGCTTACGCTTCCCACACAACAGACATTCTTTTCGATGTAGTTACGCACAAGCTGATTCATTCTGTTCGTGATAATTGCGATTCTGTCTCCTTCGTCAAAATAAGAAGTCAGGTAAGAATCCTTGCCGTACAGTTTTCTGCAAATCTCACTCAAAGCCCGCGCTTCATTATTCGAGGCAACGGGTGCGGTAGACATATTCAAATACTCGGAAATCTCCTCGTTTGAACAGTTCAGCATATATTTGGAAATGATAATCTTCTGGGCTGTAGGCATATGACTTCTTCCGTGGGCGACAGATGCTACACATCCAATGCCTCCGATATATTCCATATCGCTGCGCTTATGAGGGGAAGGAAGGATCATGAGAGCCTGATCGTTGATTACATCGCTGTGAATATTGACAAAGACATGCTGCTCGCTGAAAGCAACCGTGCCCTCATACAAGTTCCCGACTCCGGAGAATGCTTCACGGATTTTTTCATTACGGGTACTGACATTTCCATTTTCACCCTTGTTCTCAAAGATTGCGTCGAGGGCATTTTTGAGATTTGTCGAGCTGGCGATCTCTTCATTAGTATTTTTATAAAAGGTAGCGTATACACGAATGATAGCGTCACCCGTCACACCTTTATAATCGTCATAAAAGCAGACGACGCCGTACCGAAGATCTCTCGAAGCCTTAAAGTCCTGATCATGGAATGATTTTGTCTGATCAAAGAAGTAACAAAGATACGTCCCGAGGAAATCCTTGTGCTTAATGTTGTTTATGATGTCCGGCGCAGTCCCCTCGCGATTACGAACAAGAGATACGGGGTCGAAATGGGGCGAGAGAATCGTGTCTATGGATAAATCAAGACCTTTTCTTTTAAAGTCCGGTATCCTGCAAAGATTAACAAGACACACTAAATCAGGAAGTTTGTCGTTATCCGTGTTTGTGTAATTGCTATACGATGCAGGTGCCACATCTAACTTTTCTGCGAATTCATTTTTGGTCCACCCCATTGCACTGCGTAAAGCTTCAAGTGATTTTGCAACCCGAGCTTTCAAATCATCTCTTTTAACTCTATTGGTTTCTGACATCATTTTTTCCTCCCGTCTGTAGATTTGCCATGATTGTATCACGCTGGTCGCCGTTCGTCAAGGGGCATTGAAGAATTTCTTTAACAATTTTCACTTTTTGCCTCTCGCCGTCTAAGTGATATTTACGTCCACGTTGTTTGCTCTTCACGTTTTTACGATTATGAACTCAACGGCAAAAGTGTGACTCTGCAATTTACGACCATTTTCGAGATTTATGAGCAAAAACTTTACGTGCGTATAATTCCGTGGTAAGATGATATCGTAGAAAAAATCCCTTGACGAAAAAGAAAGCACGTCGGGGAGAATCCAAACAATTATTATTTATACGAGGAGGAATCGATTATGACTACCAACGTTCTTAACTATTACCTTGGCATGGCGGCAAAAGGTGACAGCAAAGCAGCATTTGAAGCAGCAAGGATCATGAGAAGCGACGAAATGAGTGAAGTTATTGTTCAGACTCAGCTGAGAAGATCCGCTTCTATGGGTTATGCTCCTGCGCAGACCTATCTCGGCATACTTGGTATCTGCGGAATCCTTGTGAAACCGGAATCCACGGTCGGACATATTTCCTATTATAATACCGTAGAGCCGGCGATTGAATGGCTTAAAAAAGCGGTCGCAGGAAATGATCCGGTTGCAAAACACACGTTCGCCAGATGTATGCAGTTTGGCATCGGTGTCCCTAAAGACGAAGATAGAGCAAAAGCTATGCTGGATGAGTCTCTTTCCGAAATGTCTGAGCAGACTGTTCTCGATCTTCTGCTCATGTTTGACTGGGTAAAAGAGTCCAAAACCAGCATCATTGCCGTCGATCTTCGCGCTCTACTTCTCGCAAGTTAATATTGAAGCAACCTCCTATAAAAGTCATCGTAAAGTCGTTCAAAGCCGACTTTACGATTTTTTTGTCGCCTTTTCACTCTCATCATCCTGTTTTACTTACCGGAAATTGATGTTTACCTGTGTATGACTACAATTAGTATCAAGGAGGTGAGGGTATGGTTTCCTTTGATATCAAAGATTATTCCACTGCGCACATAGCAGTAAAATGCAAAACAGGTGTTTACGCAGATCTTGCAACCGGGAGGCACCTTATTGAGAAGCCTTTAACACTAACAGTAATCGAAGCCGACTCCGGCAGAACTTACGAAGAACCACTTGAACCCTATTCGCCTTTTGAATATGATAGCAATTTCGCTCTCTTTAACGGAAGCAAGTCGAAATATCTGAACAAGAAGCTCTTGTCTCCTGTATATGCTGTGACATATAAGGCTGACGAATCCTCTGTTGGAGTTTGTATCTGGATTGCGAACGAGGTAAACAAGCACGGTGCCATTTGGAAAAAGCACAAGGAATATATTTTCCTCGCGTCTGCAATTGAGAGTTTTTCGCTTGAGAACTATGACAAAGAACTCGACGAGTGTCTCGCTCTAATCAGAAACAACGTTGCTAAGAATAATATTCTTTTTCCTGTTTCTTCTTTCGATGTTTCTGAAGGAGCCTTCAAGAAGTTCCCCAGATATAAAGTTCTCAAATCACTTCTCGGGGTATCTTTTACTCCCGAAACCGTCTTCGACTTGATTGTGACATGCAGATATATGAGTTTTTCTTCTAACAAAGACAAACTCAAAAATCTCTGGTACGGCGTAGAGATTGAATTTACTGGCATTACGCGCAAAGACGCACTCAATGTGATCGCGAGACATTTCAATAAATCTCCTGTGTTAGGCTCTGTATACGACAATAGCTTTCGTGAGTGGACAATCAAGTACGACGGTAGCATTCGCACAACACTCAGTGATGGCACTCCTGCCGGGAAAGATTATAGCTGCGAACTTGTTACCCCGATTTGTTTCTACGGTGATATCCCTATGATCCAGGAAATAGTCCGGGAACTCAGACACGCGGGTATGGTCGTAAACGAAAGCTGCGGGATTCACGTACATGTTGATGGAAAGGAACAGACAGTTGCAAGCCTCAAGGGTCTGGCAAATCTTATGGCTCAGAACGAAGATAATCTTTTCTCAGCGCTCATGGTCGATCCGCGTCGCAGCGAAAGGTATTGCAAAAAGATCGATAAAGGATTCCTTAGCAGAATCAACAGAGAAAAGATTCTTTCACTCAATGAAATGAAAGACCTCTGGTATAACGGAGATATAACTCAAAACCTCCATTACAACTCTACGAGATACCACGCTTTGAATCTTCACAGCCTTTGGCAGAACAAAGGAATCGAATTCCGTATGTTCAACAGTACCACTCATGCCGGGAAAGTGAAAGCATATATTCAGCTTTGTCTGGCACTTTGCAGTTACTCGTTGTTCATTGTAGATTCTGCGAATGTATTGACCCCTGATACAATGGACTATAAGAATTTTCGTTCCTGGCTCATAACGCTTGGCCTTTCGGGCGAAGAATTCAAGACAGCCCGGATCCATCTTCTTTCAAACCTCAAAGAAAAAGCAAGGAGTGATGCAGCATGAAAAAGATTTATTTTGCGTACGGTTCTAATCTTAACCTTGATCAAATGGCACATCGGTGTCCCACAGCAAAAGTCGTGGGCGCCGGAATGCTAAATGGTTACAAGCTAATCTTCAATCGAGTTGCCTCTATTGAGCTTGATGCTTCTCAAAGTGTTCCTGTCGGGATATGGGAAATCGATGAATATTGCGAGGCTTCTCTAGATTTATATGAGGGTTATCCAAGATTATATAGGAAGGAAAAAGTATCCGTTCGATTCGATGGACAGGAAGTAGAAGGAATGATATATATTATGAATTCAACAGGAAAGAAACCACCCAGTAATTCATATTACCAAACAATACGAACAGGCTACAGAGACATAGGTCTCGACGAGAAGTATCTTGCTGCCGCATATATTGACTCGTTTAAACCAGATTAAGATTAAACTGCAAGTAAAATGCCATATTTACAGAAATGTTTCGATTATTTTCGATAGTAATACATATTCACGTACCGTCGATTGCCGTATAGACTTGCTCAGTGTTAAAATCGTACCAACGACAAGAAGGAGATCAATACCAAATGAAAATCATAAAGTACCTTTCTGCAAAGCAGCGTCTGTTTTGTATCCTGATTATTCTTATTGCGATCATTGGCGCAGCAGCCGCTTCATACTGGCCCGTCTTACTAAGTGATGTCTATAACAGAATCGTTGAAGGAGACATTACAGATGCCCAATCTGGTTTCTTACCATTTATCCTGTTCGGCGTTGCATTTGCCGGAGCAGAAGTAAGTAGCATTATTCGCCGAGTATGGACAGATATCGTTTCGGCTTCATTTGAGATGAGGCTTAGAAACAAAAGTATAAAAAAACTGCTACGTCTACCAACATCTTTTTTCAACAGCAACACAAGCGGCGAATACACAGCGAAGATCAATCAATCTGTTGCCGGCGCGAATCAGCTGGTTAAAGTAATTTGTAATAACATTGTCCCATCAATTTTCATTAGCGGATTTACCATTTATCAAATCATGAGGAAGGCACCGTCATTCTTTGTGGCAATATTAGTCAGTTATATCGTCCTTGAAATTGGAGTGTCGATTCTTCAGATCAAATCACAAAACGGGATCCGCGAAAAACTGATCGCCAAGAAGGCAAAACTCGACGGAACCATTTGTCAGTCAATTCAAAACATCGAGATGATTCGAGTAACAAACTCAGAAGAATACGAGTTTAACCGCATTTTGCCGCACACCAATGATATTCGGGAAGTTGAGTGTAAACATCATATGTTTATGGGAACTTTCGACGCCATAAAGCAACTCTTAAAAGTTCTGTATACCGTGATTCTCCTTTTCATCTCAATTGTTCTCGTTTCAAAAGGATCAATTAATGGTGGAACGGTTATTACGATCATCTTACTGTTCCAGCAGCTCGTAGCTCCTATAGATGCGGTTCATGTTTTCATGGACGAATTTGCGAGTTCATCAATAAAAGCAAAAGAACTAACCACACTCCTTTCCGCCAAGGAAGATGAAATTTACGATGCAAACCTTATAGACTCCTCTTTCCCTGATGGAGATATTCACGTAAAAGATCTCACTATTTACACCCCGGACAAGGGTAAAACAATATGTCAAAATCAGAATTTCGTGCTTGACCACGGAAAGACAATTGCTTTAAAAGGTCCTACAGGGTGCGGCAAATCATCCATTGTGAAAGGGATCATGAGATTTTATCCATCAAACGGAGATGTTTGGGTTGGAAAACAATCCCTAAGACATCTTTCACAGCAATCAATTTGTGACGGTATTTACGATTTGATTCAGCAGCCAGTTTTCTTTTCAGGGACGCTCAAAGAAAACCTTTTATATGGATTGAATGATTCTATTTCCGATGATCAAATGATTTGGGCGCTGAAAGAAGCCGGCATATATGAAGAGCTTAGAGAAAAAAGCGAATCGGTATTTACACTTCCCGTATCCGAAGGAGGCAGCAATTATTCCGGTGGACAACGCCAGCGGATTGCACTTGCAAAAGCTTTTTTACGCAGACCCAAATGGTTCTTTGTTGATGAGGCAACAGCAAACATTGATGATTCAACTACCTCAGAGGTGTTTGATAATCTAAAAAAATACGCTAAATCCATTGGAGCGGGTATTCTTTGTATCTCTCACCAGCAAGTCGTAATAAACAAATGCGATAAAACCATAACAATAACGTCACCAGCAGTGGCATGAAAGGAGAACAACTATGATCAATCTTGAACTTCACCCGGGTGTTCATCACGAACCCCATCATCCGCACCTCCCCATGGACAGGCATTCCGTCGTCTCAATCGAATATGAAAGCGATAAACTGAAGAATATGTTCGGGGACATGTGGAGTTATCACATCGACCAGATTGCCGCCGAGCCTCCTGAGATCAAGATTCTCTTTGCAATTGAATTGGGGCTCAAGATCACCGTTAACCAGTACATGATTGACGCACTTATTAAGCAGCGTAAAGAAGAGGTTGCCACCGGCATCACCTCCTACGGCTTTTCGAACGCATCATTGGATGATGATGCTTTGAATATGGTCTCATCTGCTGTTTGTATTAACAAAGATGCTGCTGAAGTCATTCTTATCCACGCTCCCGAAGGAGTTGTATCAACTGTCATAGCGGCAGCAAAAAATAAAGTTTTGCAAGGACGTTGATGATATGAAAATGATCAGAAACAACATACTGGAAACGGGTGTGATCGAGACAATTAACGATATTAGTCACTTTCAAGAGGACCAAGAGGTGTATGCGGAATGTTCTGCATACACCCCGGTCCCTGAACTCGATTCATATGTTTCTATAGATACAATTGTGAAATACATTTCCAATATTGATAAAGAAAAACTTTTGTTTTTGACTCCCGAACTGCCGTTGTTTGAAAAATTGTCCAAAGTTGATAATCCGCCTGAAATAATCGTCTCCCTTCCAAACGGGATCGACAGTGAAATGACCGAACGAATCGAGAACAATATGCCTAACGGTATAAATGTCAGGTTCATTACCGACAGCGACATACCTGCAGATTTCAAAAACAGCAATGGTGCAATAATAGCTTTTGGTTTTGCTGACGGGGATAGGGCTCTCATCCTCAACTACAATTACCGTATGATGGAACGCTATAGAGATTTCTATGGAAGACGTATTCTTGTCTCTTGCGCAAAACACACGAGCGGAGCAAGACCGATTGGATGGGCACCTATAAACGCATATTTGTTTTTTAACGAAGTAATCTAACGTACTGGAAGGTAGCATGAAATGAAGTTGGCTAATAAAACGAACAGTATATTACCGTCTATGCTTCTTATAGCAGGGATATTTCTACTCGCTGCAGTTATTTCACTCTCGATTGGAATACCGGTAGCTCAAGTTATGAAGGACTATAACTACTCTGTAATTGTAATTCTCATTGTAATGGAGCTCTTTACGAACTTAGTTGTAGAAACCGGAATAATGCAATTTCTGGCGAAGAATCTCGCCGTATGGTCAAAAGGACGTAAAAAAAGGTGCATTATATTCTTTGGAGTGCTAATGTTCCTTATTAGTTCACTTCTTAACAACATAACGGCTGTGATGATGATACTTCCGGTAATATTTGTTCTGCTCAAGGCAATAAATGCTGACACAAAATACATCAGTGTGTTTTTTGCAGCCATTTTAGCACTGTCTAACACGGGTGGCGCAGCCAGTCCCATCGGGGATTTTCCCGCAATAGTTATCATGACGAGCGGCATAACAACGTTCACTGGATACCTCTTTAAGGCATTTCCTTTATTTCTCATAACTTCAATCATAGTAATAATAATCTGGTGTTTCTTTGTCAAAGAAAAGAATCAGTCTGAATCGAAAAGACTTCTGGCAATTGAATTGTTAAAAAGCAGATACAAATATCACAGGGTCAATAAGAAAGCGCTAATTCCACTTATCATTACTATGGTCTTTATGTTCATTGCCTGGAGTTTCGTCCCCCAAAGCATTATGCCTCCCGAGATCATTGCCGTTCTTGGCTATTCAATCGGGCTCGCGATCTCCGCTTGGAACGGGATCAGAATAAAGCAATGTGTGGATATGAAGTCAGTCTTAACTATCGCATCGTTCCTCTTATTAGCTTCAGTAATAAGCGCTTCCGGAGTATTATCACAAGTTGCTGTATTTCTCGAGTCTAATATTACAAATCCTAAATTGCTCTTGCTCGCTGTGATGTTAATAACTTCTCTTATCTCGGGCTTGGTATCTGCCGGACCTGCCGCTGCAGCTATGATGCCGATAATAATAAACCTCTGTAACACATCTCTCTCCGGGCAATCTGAATGGGTAGCAATTGCCTATGCGGCCAGCATTTGCGCGGGATCCAGTTTGTTTCTATGGAGTGCCACAGCAGGCTTCATTCTTTCAGGCAAGATTGATTCAGCTGAGCTTGAATCAAATGGAACAAAATACTCGTGGGGGATCAAACAATACTTCAAATATGGACTTCTAAACTATACCGTACAAATGATCATTGCTGTTGTTTGGATCATGTTAGTGGTTTGACAACTACATATATCCCAGACAAATAGCACGATTTTACGTTCTTTATGTCGATAATTTTCGACACTACGCGGTATTCACGAGCGTCTCGTTGTTGAGAAGATGATCAGGTGATAGAGTCTTGGTGTAGATAGGAGGTGGAACATAAATGGACTGGCTTATTGAATTAGTTGTAATAGCAGCTCTTGCAGTTTTGACAGTATTTATAATTCTCTTTGTAGTTAGAAAGAGAAAAAAACGGGCAAATATATCGACTCGATTGTCGAATCCATCCGGCGTCAGAAGAAAGCCGGTTCCGGTTGAAAGTTTCCCTCCTGTGCGAACGACAAGAAGATCCGTTTCAAGCACACATCGGTTGTCAAGACCGGCTGACGACCTTGAATACCTCTCTTATAGGAAATCCCGCATACCTTGTTGAAAAGGAAGAACGGGAAAGACGGTATCAGTTTGCCGGTCGTTTCAATTCTCTTGTCGAAGATTTCAACGACTATGAAACACAAATCAATAACGACATCGTGATCATCGTCCGTTACCAGTCTCGAGAGTTTGCCAGTCTTTTCGGTCAGGGAGAGCGTGTAAACCGTGGATACGGAAGCAATCCTGACGTGTTCGTCCTTCCCGCGCTCAGAGATATTCTGGAGCGCATCATTACCGAGAACACGCATCTTACCGACAGAGCGCAGGAACTCCTTGACGAACTGGACGAAACGGATATAGCAAAGGGTCTTGAACTGACTGAGGACGAGAAAAATCCTCCTCCCGAACCAAAGAAAGAGCTTCGCTTTTCTCTCGGCGATAAGGTGTATATCGGCAGTAAAGAGTATGAGATTCTCAGGCTCGATGATCCTGTTGTCCTCTTTGACCCCGACTTCCCGATACTCACACAGGATAAGCCAACAAAAGCGGGTTGACCGATCAAGAATTTGTAAGGTCTTCTATTACGGGTTGTGAAATCAAAGAAATGCCGTCCCTGAGATTTGATGACATCCTAAAAAACCTCCGGCAAATAAACAACAACCTGAATCAAATTGCTATGAAGCGAACGCATCCGGATTCATTGACGCAAGGGCTTACCGAGAAAACTATTCCCGACTTCAAGAGCAGATTGGTGTAATCATCAGAGGTATTTACTGATGGCAACCACATCACTATGGAGAGTTAAGGGATATATCGGTAAACTTATTTTATATGCTTCAAATCCTGAAAAGACAAAAGAAAATCAGTTCATTGAAACAGGCAATGATGATACTGATCCCGAACAGGCGCTTAGTGATGTGATTTCCTACGCAGGAAGAAATGAAGCAACTGAAAGTATGGAATATGCCTCGTAAGCGGCGAGTCCTGCGGCTTCCATAGCACGACGCGCTTCGGAAGTGATGGGGTGAAAGACATCTCTGCGCTTCTCGTTACCTTCAGCATCCTTATAGGTCGCAAAGGGCATCCCGATGAAGCTGCCTTTCTCGGTCTTGATCACCTTAACGTCATAAACGGTAAACGAGTCGTCCATCGTCACCGAACAGATCGCCTTGAGAGGCTTGTCGTTATTGATGATCTTACGAACCTTGACATTGAAATTCATGGTCTGAGTTCCTCCTTTCTTCTGAGATTTGAAATGAAAGTGCTGCGGCAAGGCAATAAAAAAGGCCGAAACTTTCGTTTCAGCCTGTGCGCACGTTCTTTATTACCTCGCCTGATCACGTTGCTTCTGTAAATATCGCTTGTAATGTTCAAGCGCCTTGATGACATATTCCTCAGCTTGTGCGTCTGCATAACTGGAGGGAATAAGGGGTCTTAGTCGGTCGAATGAGAATCTGAACTTGGGTTTTTGGTTCGGCTTTTCTTCCGCCATTATATCCGAGACCTTTTCGTAATTGACTGCGCCTTCATCGAACGCCTTACGGATGCGAATCACCTGATCGTGGGATGGAAATGCTTCTGTTTCGTCGATACGGTCAACTACGTCGCGCTGGGTTTCTTCATCAAGATAGGAAAGTTCTACAGCAGGACGCATTTTGATTTTTCCTTCGTCAACGAACTGCTGAGGTTCTGGCACAAGGTATGTGAGGCGAATATATCTTCGTATTTGCTCGTGGCTATCCGGGCTATTTTCAGCAAGTAACTCCCGTGAAGTCTTACCGTCGAAAATCTGCACCACTGGTGCAGAAATTTCCTTGCCCGGTCGCCCAGGCAATCTCTTAATTGCATCAAGCTTCATTTTGTAGGCTTTTCCTTTGTCGCACGGGGGAATTTCGGAACGCTGACTGTTGCTATCAACCATTAGGATAATCGCTTCATCACGGGTCACTTCTGCAATTTCGCACCGAATAGTTTCAAGCCCCAAACGCTCACACGCGCGTTTTCGCCTGTGACCTGAAATTATTTCGTATCTTCCGTCGTCCTTCTTCCGAACCATCACCGGAGTGATAACACCCCTGTCGCTTATGCTGTCCATCAATGCTTGCATATCTTCATCGTCAAGAACTCTGTACGGGTGATCCGGGAAATCGTCGATCTCGGAAATCGGAATGTCGTAGATCTTTGTGAGTTTTGCTTCTTGTCGGCTTTCTTCGGTAGAGAATAGATCATCTACTGAGGGAAGCTTCATTTTTAATGTGTTGCTTTTCGCCAAGCTCAATCACCTCCCTCGTGAAACTCTCATATGCTCTGGCGACTTTACTGTTGTCGTCATAGGTGTAAATACTTTTGCCGACTACGCTGATTTCAGCGCACTTGATAGCCATAGGGATATGGGTGTCAAACACCTTGATCCTGCTTCCGTAATAGTCACGAATTGTCTGTTCGGTCGTTTTGGCAAGATTGGTGTTCTCGGCAACAAGTGTCAAAACAATGCCGTCGATACGGAGTTTCGGATTGATCTGCTTTTACACCTTGCTGATCGTCTTTGTGAGCTGCGTCATTCCTTTCAAGGGAAGATAATGGGCTTGCACAGGAATAACAACGGAATCAGCAGCAGTAAAAGCGTTGAAGGTAATCATTCCTAAACTCGGCATACAGTCAAGTAGGATGTAGTCGTACTTGTGCTTTATACTGTTAAGATACATCGAAAGAATTCGCTCACGGTTCATTGTCGATACAAGCTGAAGATCCATACTTGAAAGTTCGATATTTGCAGGAAGAAGATCGACGCCTTCCGGCTGATGGATAATTTCTTCGTCCGGCATTAGAACATCGTCTTCGATGACCTTTTGCATAATTGTTGATACCGTCGTTTCGATCTCGTCATTGTCCTGATATCCACAGCAGATGGTAAGGTCGCCCTGGGGGTCGCAATCGACCAGGAGGACACGCTTTCCTTCACGGGCCAGTCCAACGCCAAGATTGAATGTCGTTGTAGTTTTGCCGACGCCGCCTTTTTGGTTAGCAACAGCAATCACTTTGCATTTGCTCATTTTGGATTTCTCCTTTCTCAAAATTCGCATCACCAAGCAGGTGAATATGTAAGAACGGCAATAAAAAAAGACCGAACCTTCTTTACAATGTAATAAAGAAAATTCGGTCTGAAACGACGCTTATTAAATTGTTAAAAACGGCTCGATAGTTCAAGTCCTGCTGGTAGAGTGGGGTATTATAGGGATAAAGATTTGAGACTGCTTTTTGGACGTTTTTCTTATCTCGATGGTTCAAGTCCTGCTTCCACACTTTTTTGCCCGATTTTTTGCATATATTCCGAGCAGAAAAATGAGCCGTAAAAATGACGAAAGTCCTTGATTTCTCAAGGACTTTCGCACTTTTTGCCTTTTCAGGCTATAATCATGGAGGCGCCACCCAGATTTGAACTGGGGCATCGAGGTTTTGCAGACCTCTGCCTTACCACTTGGCTATGGCGCCGTATTGAATTGTACGCTCTCTCTGTCAAAAAAATGCCAATTAAATTTAATTGGCATTAAGAGAATGGAGCGGATGACGAGGCTCGAACTCGCTACCTCCACCTTGGCAAGGTGGCGCT
>ERZ827488.283-NODE-283-length-80663-cov-4.518187_pt1 | contig 80663 bp, 68 predicted proteins | sample MGYA00519771_ERZ827488 | MGnify/ENA primary metagenome ERZ827488 (study PRJEB31778, sample SAMEA3449323) | human gut metagenome | biome: human gut; feature: human-associated habitat; material: faeces | place: United Kingdom | collected 2010/2012 ... | reverse complement strand
GCCGCGCCGACCGTCGCGCCCAAGGTAAAGCAGCCGTCGGTCGACAAATCGCACACGCCGAGCATGGAATAGCTCAGAAACAGCGCCAGCACCGTCAGCGAGCTGATGAGCCCGAGCTCCAATGCGGTCTGTACAAGACCTAAAACAGAATCCAGCGACCTAGTATCCTCCAATGGTTGTGATTTTTGAAAGCCGCAAGCTGTGATGGAGTGCACCACAGCTTGCAGGAAAGGTTTTTCTTACTGAACCTCGTCAAACGATTCGGCGGTGACGATGGACTGCACCTTCGTGCAATAGGGGGCGAACTTCTCGGACAGCTCGTCGAAGTCGATGCCGAGCTGCTCGCAGATCTCGGTGTTGATGGTTGCCGTGCCGTTGTCAAAGGTCTTGACGGCAGTCGCTGCGGGGTCTGCGCCGTCGAGCAGGATGGAGGCAATCATGTTTGCGGTCTCCACGCCGAGGTTTGCGTAGTCCACGCCGTAGCCGAGGAACGCGCCGTTCAGGGCGAAGGAGTCTGCGCCGGTGTAGTGGGGGATGCCGGCTTCGGCAAAGGTTTCATAGATCGTCAGCTCGGACTTCATGACCGTGTTGTCGGTCGGGGTAAAGACGGCGTCGACCTTCTCGGCGATGAGCGCGTCGACGGCGGAGGTGACTTCATCGGTGGTGGTGCCGGTCTTTTCCACGCAGCGGATGCCCTTGCCCTCGAGGTAGGCCTTCGCGTCCTCGATCGGCTGCTTGGAGGAGTCCTCGCTCTTGGAGTAGAGCAGGCCGACGGTCTTGGCGTCCGGGTTCTGGGCGAGCATCAGATCGAGCAGGCCCTTGGTGTTGAGCGCGTCGCTCGTGCCGGTGATGCGGCCGCCGGGCGCATCGAGCGCGTCGACGATGCCGGCGCCGACGGGGTCAGAGACGGCAGAGAAAACGATGGGGATCTCGGTGTCCTCGGTGGCGGACTGCATGATCTTCACGGCCGGGGTCGCGATCGGGACGATGAGGTCCACGCCCTTGCTGACGAGCTCGGCGCCGATCTGGTTGAGCGTCGTGGCGTCGGCCTGGCCGTTGTAGAGCGTGTAGTCAAACTTCACGCCCAGCTCCGCGGCCTTGGCATCGAGCTCGGCCTCGATGGCCGCCTCGATCTGGTTGAGGGACGCATCGTCCACAAACTGCACGATGCCGACCTTGTAGGTCTTGCCTTCGGCCTTGTTGTCCTCGGTCTTGCTGCCGCAGGCGGACAGGCCCATGAGCGCGGTGACGGCGAGCACGCCGCCGACGATCTTCTGGAAAGTCTTATTCATAATATATTCTCCTTCTATTTGAATCTGATAATCGTTGATTTAAGCTGTTCGGATACGGTCTGACACGGCAAAAATTCTCCGGCCGCCACGCCATCGTCTGGTTTTGCGGGTCATATGCATCCCTCCTGCGGTGATTTGCGCAATAAAAAAAGCCTCGTCCACGAAACGGTTCCTTCCGTTTCATGGGACAAGACTGTAACTCCTGCGGTGCCACCCATGTTAGCGCTCATGCGCCCACTTTGCACGTACGATCATACGCTCCGCCGGATAACGGCCGCGGCCACCGTCGCCCCTCATGCTGCTGCAATCGGTTTGCCCTCGCGAGTCCATTCGCCACCCGTCCGCTGCAGCGCTTCCACCGTCCGCTGCTCTCTGAAAGCTTCGTGAATGGGTACTCCTCTCGGTCATCGGTTTCTCGATGGTGTTACTCTACCACTTCCCGCGCCGGATTGCAAGCCCCATTTTCACGAATCTGGACCCGTTTTCCGGGAAATCTTTTGCGCATTGCGCACAAACGTCCCTGACCGGCGGTCAGGGACGTTCCTGTGACGTTATTTTCCAGCGTAGACAAAGGCGTTCGGCAGCGTGCGCCCGGCGGTGAGCGCGGGGTTGGAGCTGCGCATGATGTACTTGCCCTTGTACCAGATCATGGCGCTGGTGCCGCCGTCGAGGTTCATGGCCTGCATGCAGTCGTGCTTGGCCATGATGGCCGCGCAGTCCGGCACGCTGATGCCGACCGACGTCGTGAGCCGGCCCTCGACGAGCAGGGCGATGATCTCGCCGTACTTCGACTGGCCGAGGCAGGCGCGCGGCTGCAGGTCGGAGAAGCCGCTGCGGGCATTGACGACCGTCTCCCCGTCGATGATCATGGCGGGCGAGAACTCGACCGCGTCCGTCGTGTCGGGCGAGACCTCGGAATCGCAGTCGCGGATGTAGATGCGGTTGTCCTTATGCAGCTCGAGGCGCTTGTAGCCATAGCCCATATGGCTGCCGTAGGACTTGCCGTTGCACATGGCGTAGCCCGCGAGGGTGCCGCCGTTGCCGTTGCCGCCCGGGTCGATGAAGCCCGAGCCGGTCATGCCGATGACGCCGCCGTGGGCCTCGGCGATCTTGCCGCAGACCTGGCCGACGCTGCCGAGCGTGGACGCGGCCTGCAGGCTCAGGCGCGACGGGTCTTTCATGATGACGAGCACGCCGCGGTAGGTGCTGCCTTTCACGCGCGCGATCATAATCTCATTTTGCGCGTCGATCGCGAGCACCTGCTCGCCCTGGATGGTGCGGATGCTGGTGCCGTCGCCCGTGAGGGCGGACTTGTCGATGTTGATGCGGCTCCAGCCGGCGGCGAGGACGTCGGGATGCTCCTTGACATACGCCTGCATGCTCGGCACATCCACCTCCCAGAAGAGGTTATAAAACGTGATCTCTTCCTTGCTCATGCCCTTGGTGTCCGTGAGCGTGGGGTTGCGGGACTCGATCTCTTCCTCGTCCCACTCGCTGTTGACGCCGATCTGCGCCTCCCTGGCCGCCTCCATTTCGGCAACGACCTTGTCGATGACGCTGCGTGGGATGAACGCCGTGGCCAGCCACTGGTGGCTGAGCGTGTTCATGGCCGTCTGGATATAGGCCGTGCGCCACTTGGCGATGAACGGAATGTCGGAATACACCGCCGTCAGGTACAGGCCCGCGAGGATGGCCAGCACAAGGAACAGGATCAGCAGCCGGCGGCCGAGACTCTTTTTCTTCTTCGGCTTTTTGGCCTTCTTTGCCTTGCGGCCGTGCTTGCCGGCCGGGGCCGGGGCGGCCTGCGGCGGACGGCGGCGGTCGTCCGGCGCGCTGCGGCGCGGCCGGGCGGCGTCATCCGTCCACTGGCTGGCATAGGCCTGCCGGGTCGGACGCTGCTGCGTAGGACGCTGCCGGGTCGGACGCTGCTGCGTGGGACGCTGCTGGGTCGGGCGCTGCTGCGCGGGACGCTGCTGGGCCGGGCGCTGCTGGGCCGGGCGCTGCTGGGCCGGGCGCTGCTGGGCGGTATCGGAAGCGGGTCGCTGCGTGCCCGTGGGGCGCGGCGGCGCGGAAAACAGCTTCAAGAGGCGACTCCTCCTTTATGTACGGGAGATTACGAAGGGCTTGACGGCGGGGCGCGGAAAAAGTTCCGCACCCGGCGGGAAAAGCGGGAAGGCCCGCCGAGCGAGCCTTCCCGGAAACGCGCGGGTCGTGCGGCCGCTCAGCAAAGCTGCGCGCCGGCGGGCACGCTGTCATCGAGCATGAGCAGGTTGAGCTTGCCGTCCTTCTCGGCCGAGAGGAGCATACCGTTGGAGGCCATGCCCATCATCTTGCGCGGCGGCAGGTTCAGGATCGCGACGACGGTCTTGCCGACGAGCTCCTCGGGGCGGTAGTACTTGGCAATGCCGGAGAGGATCTGCCGGTCGGTGCCGCTGCCGTCGTCGAGCGTGAAGCACAGGAGCTTATCGGACTTTTTCACCGGCTCGCACTTGAGGACCTTGCACACGCGCATATCGCACTTGGCAAATTCGTCGATCGTCACGTCCGGCAGCACGGGCGCGGACTTGGGCGCGGCGGCCGCTTTCTTCGCGGCCTTGAGCGCCTCGAGCTCGGCGAGTTCCTTGGCCATGTCGATGCGCGGGAAGAGCGTCTCGCCCTTCTGGACGGTGACGTCCGCGGGCAGCACGCCCCAGACGGCGGCATTGTCCCACGTGGTCTGCTCCGCCGCGGCGCCGATCTGCGTGAAGGCCTTCGCGCAGCTGTCGGGCATGAAGGGCAGCAGGAGCGTGACGGTAATGCGCAGCGTCTCGAGCAGGTTATACAGCACCGTGGCCAGGCGCGCGCGCTTGCTCTCGTCCTTGGCGAGGACCCAGGGCGCCGTCTCATCGATATACTTATTGGCGCGGGAGATGACCTTGAACACCTCAATAAGCGCCTGCTGGGTGCCGAAGGTGTCCATATAGCCGGCATACGTCTCGCGCAGGGCGGAGGCCATGGCGATGAGCTCGTCATCGAGCGCCTCCGGCTCGCGCTCGGCCGGGAGCGTGCCGCCGAAGTACTTGATGACCATGGCGACGGTGCGGCTCAGGAGATTGCCGAGGTCGTTGGCGAGGTCGGTATTGATGCGGGAGATGAGCAGCTCGTTGGAGAAGTTGCCGTCGCTGCCGAGCGGGAACTCGCGCAGGAGGTAGTAGCGCAGCGCGTCCACACCGTAGCGCTCGGCGAGCACGATGGGGTCGACGACATTGCCCTTTGACTTCGACATCTTGCCGCCGCCGAGCAGCAGCCAGCCGTGGCCAAAGACCTTCTTCGGCAGGGGCATACCCATGCTCATGAGCATGGCCGGCCAGATGATGGAGTGGAAGCGCACGATCTCCTTGCCGACCATGTGCACGTCGGCGGGCCAGAACTGGTCATAATCGTCGTACTTATCGTTCAGGAATCCGAGGGCCGTGCAGTAGTTGAACAGCGCATCGACCCAGACATAGACGACGTGGCCGGGGTCAAAATCGACCGGGATGCCCCACGTGAAGCTCGTGCGGGACACGCACAGGTCCTCGAGGCCGGGGTCGATGAAGTTTTTGATCATCTCGTTGACGCGGCTGGCAGGCTCGAGGAACGTGCCGCTGAGCAGCAGCTCGCGCACGGGCTCGGCATACTTCGACAGGCGGAAGAAGTACGCCTCCTCCTCGGCATAGTGCACCTCGCGGCCGCAGTCCGGGCACTTGCCGTCGACGAGCTGGCTCTCGGTCCAGAAGCTCTCGCACGGCGTGCAGTACATGCCGGAATACTTGCCCTTATAAATGTCGCCCTTTTCGTACATCTTCTTGAAGATGCGCTGCACGGCCTCGACATGATAGTCGTCCGTCGTGCGGATGAAGCGGTCGTTGGAGATGTTCATCAGCTTCCACAGCGCACGCACGCCGCCGGGGCCTTCGACGATGTTGTCCACAAACTGCTTGGGCGTGACGCCGGCGGCCTCCGCCTTCTCTTCGATCTTCTGGCCGTGCTCGTCCGTGCCGGTCAGGAACATGACGTCATAACCGCACAGGCGCTTGTAGCGCGCGATCGCATCGGTCGCGACCGTGCAGTAGGTGTGGCCGATGTGCAGTTTGTCCGAGGGGTAATAGATCGGGGTGGTGATATAAAACTTTCCTTTGCTCATACTGCATTCTCCTCTGTATTAGTCTTCACCGGCGTCACCTGGGTCGTAGACGGACGGATAGGGTGTCGGCTGCGGCTTTGACGTGGGTGTGGGCGTCGGGGCCGGCTTGGTGCTGGGGGTGGGCGTCGGCTTCGGCGTGGTGTCGTGCGAATGGTAGGTGCTGGTGGCCTCGAGCGTGTGGCTGATCTGGTTGCCGTCCTTATCATAGACGGTGCGGTAGGTCGTGGCGCGCAGGCCGTTGGCGGTGTAGCTCATCTTGACGTAGCTGCCGTCCACATCCGTGCCCCAGATCTCGACCGTGACGCTGCCGTTTTGGACATACGCCTTGATCTCGATCGGGTAGTCGCGGTTATTCGTGAACTTGAACTCCGGGCCGCCCCAGCTGACCGTGGCGTCCATGCCGGGCTCGATATAGGCCACGGGGAAGTAGTGGCAGGTGCGGGTGTTGATCTTCAGGTTGGAGACCATGGCGCAGTAATACAGCGTGGACGACACCTGGCAGATGCCGCCGCCGACCTCCTGCACGACCTGGCCGCCGGAATAGGCCCCGGCCTCCTTGAAGCCGTTGGCCTTCGTGCGCTGGCCGACGACGTCGTTGTACGAGAACGTCTGGCCGGGCTGGAGAATGACGCCGTTGATCTTCTCGGCGGCGAGCTTCACGTTCGTGATGCGGTTGCTGCTGCTGCCGGAGAGCGAGGTAGTCTTGGTGGCGAGCTTATCGGCCAGAAGGTGCTTTTGCAGCTGCTCCTGCGTCATCTCGGGCTGCGTGAGCGTGGCCGGGATGGTGACGGTGTCGCCGGTGGACGCCGCGTCCCACAGGGGCTGGGCGGCGGCGACGTCAAATTCGATGCCGACCTTGCTCTCGGTGGCGGACTGGGTCTCGGGGTCGTAGCCCGCGTTGACCGGATCGCCGCAGACGGCGTCGTGCAGTTCCTGCAGCGTCATTTTATCATCCCCGCTCATGTCAACCGGGTAGGCCGACGTGCCGAACTTGCCGGCGCGGATGTCGCTGAGCATCCGGTCGGCGACGGCGGCGGGATCGAGCGTGATCATGCTCGCGCCCTTGACGACGCGGATGGCGCTGTGCGCCTCGTCGATCTCGATGCTGCCGGCGGAAAGGCTGACGTTGATCTCCGCGGCCTCGCGCTCGATGCGCGTGCGCAGGGCGTCGGCGTCCATGTCGGCGAGGTTATCCGAGGCGACATCATGGCCCTTGAAGGCACAGTGCAGCCACGTGAAGAAATTCGTGAACACGCTGCCGCTGCGGCCGTAGGCATAGGCCGTTTCGGCGGCGGCATCGGGCGTGGCATCAAAGCCGATCTCCGTCGCGGTGACGGTGATGGTCCGGTCGCCCGGGAAGGTCATGGTAAGCACCGGGGCGCTCGTATCGTCCCACCCGGCGGCGCGGATAGCGTCCGCCGCGGCGGATTGCGTCATGCCGCCGACGTCGGTGCCGCAGACAGAGACGTTCGGGAAAATGGCGCTCTTTTTCGCCACGAGCACCATGCCGAGGGCGCCCGCCGCCACGAGGACGGCCAGCACGATGAGCACGACGCGCACGGCGATCCTGCCGCCGCGGCCGCGCGGTTTTTTCGCTTTCGGCGCCGGCTGCTGCTGGACGTCGGGCGCACTGCGGCGCGCGGTCTGCTCCTGCCGGGGCACGGGCGGACGCTGGGGCGCCGCCTGTTTCGGTGCGGCGGCGCGGCGGGCAGCCGCCTCGCGGCGGGCGGCCGCACTGCGTTTGGAAGTGTTGCCGTTGAGTTTCATTTGCTCGTATCCCTGTCTTTCCCTGTCAAAATCGGATTATTTAAATATGTATTGCGGAACGCCTCCGCCTCGCTGGGCGGGAGCTTGGCGCGGGGCTGGCGTTCGATCTGCGGCTTCATCCACGGGTTGTGCTCGGCCTTGCGGTCGGTCTGCGCCTCGAGGAGCTTACCGATGAGCACGTTCGAGATGAGAAAGCCCGCGGGCGTGAAGTGCCAGCGCTCCCCATCCGCGACCGCCCAGCCGGAGCGAATGAACGCCTCGAGCTGCTGCGCGATGCCGGAAAAATCACTGCGGTAGAGCCGCTCATACTCCGCGCGCGACACGCCGTGAACGGTGCGCATGCCGAGCATGAGATACTCCGCCGCGCGCTCGAAATCGCCGACGGTCTCGTACTCGTCGATCATGTCCTCGCCGTGGAGGACGCCCGCGAGGTAGCGGTCGAGATCGCGCACATAGCTGTAGCGCGTGCGGCCGATGCACGAGTGCGCGCCGGGGCCGAAGCCCATATAGTCGTCGAGCTGCCAGTACTTCAGATTATGCCGGGATTCGTAGCCCGGTATGCTGAAATTGGAGATCTCATACTGCTCGTAGCCGTAGCGCCGCAGCTCCTCGACCATGCACAGGTACATGTCCGCCTGTTCATCGTCCGACGGGATGAGGGGCGAATCCTTCAGGGCGTACATGGGCGTGCCCTCCTCGAGCTTGAGCCCGTAGCCGGAGATGTGCTCCGGGCGCAGGGCGATCGCCTTGGCGAGCGTGTCCGCCCAGTCGCTGCGGGTCTGGCTGGGCAGGCCATAGATGAGGTCGAGGCTGATGTTATCAAACCCCGCGGTGCGGGCGTTCTGCACGGCCATCTCCACCTGGCGGAAGCTGTGGCGGCGGCCGATCATTTTCAGAATGTCATTGTTCGCCGACTGCATGCCGATGCTCAGGCGGTTGAAACCCGCCTTATGCAGGGCGCGCAGGTCGTGCAGGCGGACGCTGTCCGGATTGACCTCGACGGTCACCTCCGCGCGCTTGAGCAGGCGGCCGGTGGCCTTGACGGCGTCGAGCAGCTCGATCAGGCGCGCCGCACCGTAAAAGCTCGGCGTGCCGCCGCCGAAATACACCGTGTCGATGTACGCCGGGGCGATGCGCCCGGCGCTCTCTTCGATGTGCTCGAGCAGGGCGTGCTGATAGTCCGCCATGCGGTCGGCCGCGCCGGCGCAGGAATAAAAATCGCAATAGCCGCACTTGCTCGCGCAAAACGGGATGTGGATATAGATACCGAGACGCGGTTCCATAGACAGCTCCTTACATGGGGATGCCCCGGCCGCCGGGGCGCGGCGGCCAGGGGGGGAAAAAATCGGATCAGATGAGCGTGCAGACCAGCTCCGAATACGCGGCCGGATCCTCGAGCGGCTCGCCCGCGATGAGCAGCGCCTGCGCGTGCAGGATGCGCGCGATGCGGGCGGCCTTGTCCTTGTCGCCGGCGTCGAACGCTTCCTTCATGGTCTGATAGGCGTGGTGGTTGGCATTGAGTTCGAGCACGCGGATGGCGCGGATGTCGGTCGGCGCGCCGGGCATGCTCTTGAAATAGCGCTCCATCTCGAGCGTGACGCCGCCCTCCGTGCTCAGGCACACGGCGCTGGACACGAGCTTATTCGACAGGCGCACGGACGCGACCTGATCGCCGAGCGTCTCCTTAACGAAGTCGAGCAGATCCTTGTCCTCGGCCTGCTTGGCCTCGGCCTCCTTCTTCTCTTCCTCGGTCTCGAGGCCGAGGTCGTCGGTCGCGATGTTGCAAAACGGCTTGTCGGCGTAGCTCTTCATGGTGTCGACGAAATACTCGTCGATCTGCGAGGTCATGCACAGGACATCGTAGCCCTTTTCGTGCAGAAGCTCGGCCTGCGGCAGGCTGAGCAGACGCTTGACGTTCTCACCGCAGGCAAAGTAGATCTTCGTCTGCTCGGCGGGCATGGAATCCACATACTCCTTGAGGGAGACGAGCTTCGTCTCACTCGTGTGGTAGAGCAGCAGGTCCTTGATCTCGTCGACCTTGTCGCCCGTCTCGGTGACGGCGCCGGCGCGCAGCATCATGCCGAAGGCGGCGTGGAACTGCTCGTACTTTTCGCGGTCGTTGGTCATGAGCTTCGTGAGCTCGGACTTGATCTTCTTGCCGAGGTTCGCGGCGATGAGCTTGAGCTGGCGGTCGTGCTGGAGCATCTCACGCGAGATGTTCAGCGACAGGTCGGGCGAATCGACCACGCCGCGGGCAAACGCGTAGCACGGCGGCAGGAGGTCGGTGCACTTATCCATGATCATGACGCCGGAGCTGTAGAGCTCGAGACCGGGGTCAGACTCGCGGGTGAACATGTTCGCCGGGGCCTTGGCCGGGATGAACAGCAGCGCACGGTAAGAGATCAGGCCCTCGGCGTTGACGCGGATGACGGCCAGCGGGTCATCCTTATCATGGAACTTGTCCTTATAAAACGCGATGCACTCCTCGTCCGTCGCTTCCTTGCGGCTGCGCTGCCAGATGGGGACCATGCTGTTGATGGTCTGCTCCTCGGTCCTGGTGACCATCTCCATCTTCGGCTCGCCCTTTTCGTCCTTCTCGCCGGTGTCGACCCAGTCGCTCTGCTCGACGTCCATGACGATCGGCCAGCGGACATAGTCGGAGTACTTGCGGATGAGCATCATGAGCTTCCAGTTTTCGAGATAGGTGGAGTACTTCTCGCCGGTCTCGTCGGCCTTGATGTGCATGATAACGTCGGTGCCGACGGTGTCCTTCTCGGCCTCAGTGATGGTGTAGCCGTCCGCGCCGGTGCTGACCCACTGGTAGGCCGTGTCGCTGCCGTAGGCGCGGGTGATGACCGTGACCTTATCGGCGACCATGAACGCGGAATAGAAGCCGACGCCGAACTGACCGATGATGTCGATGGCGGCGTCCTCCTGCGCGTTCTCGCCGAGGCCGTCCTTGAACTTCAGCGAGCCGCTGCGCGCGATGACGCCGAGGTTGCTGTCAAGCTCCTCCTTGGTCATGCCGATGCCGTTATCCGACACCGTGATCGTGCGCGCGTCCTTATCCGGGGTGACGCGGATCTTGAAATCGCTGCGCGCCATGCCCACGTTTTCATCCGTGAGCGACTGGTAGCAAAGCTTGTCGATCGCGTCCGAGGCGTTCGAGATGATCTCGCGCAGGAAAATTTCCTTGTGCGTGTAGATCGAGTTGATCATCATGTCGAGCAGCTTTTTCGACTCGGCCTTGAATTGTTTCTTTGCCATATCTATGCCTCCAAAAATTTAATTACACCTTTGGGTCCGTACCCGGCCGGCACGCAATAGCGGCCCACGGTACAGATTTTAATATTATAGCACATCGACCGTTTTTTTCAACACCCGCAGCCGGAATAATTGTGATTGTGCGGCGCGTTTTTCGTGGTATAATAGGGTGTTAAGAAAAAAATAAGATTCTGTGAGGTGGCTCCCATGAACGATCTGAAAGACCTGCTCGGCGCGCGCCTGTTCCTGCTGGACATGGACGGCACGCTCTACCTCGGGGACGACGTGTTTCCCGGCGCGGTCGACTTCATCCACACGCTGGCCGATACCGGACGGCAGTACATTTACCTGACCAACAACTCCTCGCGCGCGGGCACGGACTACATCACCCGCCTGCGGCGGCTGGGCTTCCCGTGCGAGAGTGAAAACGTGTTCACCTCCGGCATGGCGACGGCGCTGTATCTCAACCAGCACTACGCGGGCAAGCCCGTGTACCTCGTCGGCACGCAGGCGTTCCGCCGTGAGCTGCTCAGCTACGGCATCCCGCTGGTGGAGGACGGCGCGGAGATCGTCGTGGCCGGGTTCGACACCGAGCTCGTGTACGAAAAGCTCGACAAGGCCGTACACTTCCTGCGCCGCGGCGCGACGTTCATCGCCGCCAACCCCGACTGGGTCTGCCCCATGCCGGCCGGCGAGGTGCTGCCCGACTGCGGGAGCATCTGCGCGCTGCTGACCGCCGCCTCCGGCGTGAAGCCGACGTATATCGGCAAGCCGAACCGCAACATGGTCGACGTCATCTCGGCACAGACCGGCGTGCCGAACGCGCAGATCTGCTGCGTGGGCGACCGGCTGTATACCGACATTGCCGTGGCCGTGAACGCGGGCGCGCAGAGCGTGCTCGTCATGTCCGGCGAAACGGACGAGGCGATCCTCAAAGCGTCCGACGTGCAGCCGAAGTACGTCCTGCGCGACGTGGCCGAGCTGGCGCAGATTTTGCGCGATGGCGCGGCAGTGTGAGAAAAGAGTTCCAAAAACTTTTGAAAACCGCTTGACAAAAGCGGACACAAATGTTAGGATATGTTCAGTAAACATCGTTTTCGTGAACGATGTTGTGAATCCCTCGTTTGTGTTCTCTCTTCCACTTTGCAGCGTCCGGGTCTGCATCCGCCGCGGACGTGCAAGCACAAGCAAACAACAGCAGCCACACCGGCTTACACCGGTGTGGCTGCTGTTTTTCGTTATGTGCGGATGTGCAGGCGGCGGAGACTGCGCCTTTTTAAGCCTTCCCCTTTGAGGGGAAGGCCAGGGTGCGCTGCCGGTGCCGCCGGAGAAAACTGCGGCCTTTCCGCCGTATTCGGCGAGCACGGCTCGGCACCTTCTCCTCACGAACGCCAGGAAGAATCCGCTCAGATATCGGCGCGGAACCAGGCGCCGGGACGGTAGTACTCAAAAATGACGATGTCATAATCGCGCTCATGCGTCCAGGCGCGGCTCGTCCAGCCGGCACGTACGGCGCCCATGGCCTCGCACAGGCGCACGCTCAGCGGCTTCGGCCCGATCTTGTAGGCGATGAACTGCGGGCGGGCGATCACGTTCGTGAGCACGTTGCCGACGATGGCGGCCGCGGGCTTATTGAGCGCCTTGCCGTAGTCCTTCGGCGGCTGGCTGAGCTGGCCGCGCAGGATATCGGGCGCGTTGCGCCGGAACCACGCGACGATCGTGGGGTCAAAGCTCTCGACGCAGTACGGCCCGCCGTAAGTACGCAGGGCGGCGAGCGTCAGCTCGCACAGGCGGCGGTTATTATGTCCGCGCTTGACCTCGAGCAGCAGCGGCACGCGGCCGCCGAGCGCTTCGAGCGCCTCGGCAAACGTCGGGATGACGCAGTCGGTATCGCCGAGGCGCAGGGCGCGCAGCTCAGCGAGCGTGAAATCATCGATCACGCCCGGCACGCCGCACATGCGCTCGAGCGTATCGTCGTGGAACACGACGAGCTGGTCGTCCGCCGTCAGGTGCACGTCCATCTCGACGGCGTAGCCCGCCTCGGCCGCGGCACGAAACGCCGGGAGCGAATTTTCCGGCACGGTGCCGTCCTCGGTGTGCAGGCCGCGGTGCGCATAGTTGCGGTACAGAAACGGGGCCTTCTGCGCGCGCGTGGCGTGGCCCGGCGCGACGAGAAACGCAAACGCGCCCGCGCAGGCGGCGGCCGGCGCGGCGATCTTGCAGGCAGTTTTCCAATTCATAACGAGTCCTCCTTTCGGCGGCGCAGGCCGCCGGTTTGCTTTGCCCTTATTAAACAACAATTTCTGCTTTTCGTCAAATGCCTGTTGAATTGCCGGGCGAGGTATTGTAGAATGAGACAAATCCGATAGAAACTGATGGAGGTATCCCTGTGAAGCTCAACTACAAACGCACCATCTGCGTTGGCTTTGCCTTTTTCCTGATCTGCGCCTTCTGGCAGGCGTATGACAACACCATCCCCCTGATCCTGACGAATAAGTTCGGCATGTCGCAGGCGTGGTCCGGCGTCATCATGGCGCTCGACAACATTCTGGCGCTGTTTCTGCTGCCGCTGTTCGGCGCAATCTCCGACAAGCACACCGGCAAGCGCGGCCGCCGCACGCCGTTTATCGTCTTTGGCACGATCGTTGCGGCCATCGCGTTCATCAGCCTGTCGCTCGTCGACGATGCGCAGCTGAAAAACATCGACGCGGCCGCCGCCATCGACGATCCCGCCGCGCTGCGCGTCGTGTACCAGCAGGAGGCCGACCGCACGCTCAAGACCCCCGACGGCGAGACGTTCGTGCTCGAGGACACCTTCACGGAGGACGAATTTGCCGCCATCACGAGCCAGGTCACGACCGCTGAGGGCAAGACCGTCACGAACCATGACTACACGAACTATGTCGTGCCCGCGCGCCAGGCCTACACCCACCAGACGACCGTGCAGCACCCGGGCGCGCTCATCGGCTTTATCGTGCTGCTGCTCGTCGTGCTCGTGTCCATGGCCACGTTCCGCTCCCCCGCCGTCGCGCTCATGCCCGATGTTACCATCAAACCGCTGCGCAGTAAGGCGAATGCCGTCATCAACCTCATGGGCACCGCCGGCGGCATCCTCGTGCTGGCCATCGGCATGGCCTTCGCCACGAGCTCCGTGCGCAACTCGCTCATGAGCTACACGGCGTACTTCGCCGTGATCGCTGGCATCATGCTGCTGGCGCTGCTGATCTTCCGCCTGACGGTCAACGAGCCGAAGTTCGTCGCCGAGATGCAGGCCGACAGCAAGCGCTTCGGCATCGACAACGGCAACAGTGACGACGCGCCCGCCGGCTCCGGCAAGCTCGGCAAGGCAGAGCGCCGGTCGCTCATTTTCCTGCTGCTGTCGATCGTGCTGTGGTTCTTCGGCTACAACGCCGTGACGTCGAAATATTCCGTCTACGCGAGCAACATCCTGCACAAGGACTATAACCTCACGCTCATGCTCGCGCAGGCCGCCGCGATCGTGGCCTACCTGCCCGTCGGCATCGTCGCGTCCAAGATCGGCCGCAAAAAAACCATTCTCGGCGGCGTCGTGATGCTGGCCATCGCGTTTGGCGTGGCTGCGTTCCTCAATTCCGAGAGCCCCACGATGCTCATGAACGCGATGTTCTGCCTCGCCGGTATCGGCTGGGCGACCATCAACGTCAACTCCTTCCCGATGGTCGTCGAGATGTGCTCCGGCAGCGATGTCGGCCGCTACACCGGCTTCTACTACACGGCCAGCATGGCCGCGCAGGTCATCACGCCGATGTTCTCCGGCTTCCTGATGGACAAGGTCGGCATGACCGTGCTCTTCCCCTACGCCGCCATCTTCGTGGCCGGCGCGTTCGTGACGATGCTCTTTGTCCGCCACGGCGACAGCCGCCCCATCCCCGCCAAGGGCCTTGAGGCGCTCGACGTGGACGATTGACCGAAATTCACATTTGGAGGATGCAAATACTATGGAACGTCTGACCCGCAAACTGAAAAAGGGCGGCTACTCCGCCAACCGTCACTCCGAGGCCCAGCTCACCGAACGCCTTGACCAGCTCAAGGGCGTGCACAAGCAGTGGCTGCAGGACGTGTCGGACATGATGACCGGCATGAAGCAGAGCGAGGCCGCCGGACAGGAGGGCGCGCTCACGCTCATGATGCTGCAGGCGGGCTACGCCGCGATCGTGCGCATCGGCCGCCGGTTCGAGAGCGTGTGCCCCCCCGTCGAGGGCAGCGGCGACGACACCGCCACCGCGCTCGGCAAGCTCGAGGACCTGTATGAGCAGTGCGTGTCCGAGCTTGAGGACGTGAAGGAAGGGCTCGAGGAGTGCCGCGAAAATGGCTTCACGGACGATCTGGCCTACGACGAGCTGATGGTGACGAAGCTCGGCATCTCGCAGCTCATCAAGCAGTTCGACATCGCCACCGGCTATGCCGAACCGGATCCGGAGCCGTATCAGTACCAGCCCAAGGAAGACAAGCCTGCCGAATAAGCCGCGCACTCAAAAAGCAGCACGTGGACCTGCGGCGGCATCAGTGGCAGTGCGAATAAAGAAAAAACCTCCGCGCCGGACAGCACAGAGGGGGTTCAGCGGGTAAAAAAGCCTCGCAGAGTTTGCCGTCCGCAGACGGCAAAAAAGTGAAATCATTTTCTCTCGCGACATGTGCGTGAGAGAAAATACATCTCAGGCTGCAAGTGTGGACTTTGTACGCCACCGGCGCACAAAGTCTGCGCGCAGCAGCCTGCAAGCCTTCTGTCGGGAAACCATATGAGGTTTCCCGACAGGCGCAAAAAAACCTCCGCGCCGGACGGCACGGAGGTTTTTGTGTGTAAGGGTCGATTACTTGAGTTCGACAGAAGCGCCGACTTCCTCGAGCTTCTTCTTGAGCTCCTCGGCCTCGTCCTTGGAGACCTGCTCCTTGATGGCGCAGGGGACACCCTCGACCTTCGCCTTGGCTTCCGCCAGGCCCAGGTTGGTGATCTCACGGACGGCCTTGATGACCTTGATCTTCTGATCGCCGAAGCCGGTCAGAACGACGTCAAACTCGGTCTTCTCCTCGGCGGCAGCAGCAGCGCCGGCCACCGGAGCGGCGGCAACAGCGGCAGCGGCGGAAACGCCGAACACATCTTCGATCTCGTGCACGAGCTCGGACAGCTCGAGGACGGACATAGCCTTGATCTCTTCGATCATAGCAGTGACTTTTTCGCTAGCCATGGTAATTTTCCTCCTAAATAGTTAAGTGAAGTGGTCGCCTTATTCGGCGGCGGGAGCTTCGGCCTCGGCAGGTGCGGCGGCGCCGCCCATCTGCTCGACGACCTGATTCAGGCAGACGGCCAGACCCGTGATGGGGGCCAGCATCGTGCCCAGGACCTTGGAGTACAGCGCATCCTTGTTCTGGAGCTGCGCGATCTCCGCGATCTCAGCGTCACTGAGGACCTTGCCCTCGAGGAACGCGCCCTTGACGATGAACTTGTTGTCCTTCGCCATCTTCTCGCTCACGTCGTGGATCATGCGGATCGGGACGATCGGATCGGCCGTGCTGGTTGCGAGCGAAGTCGTACCATTGAGCAGATCACTCATTGCCTCGAGACCGACGTCCTTGAGCGCAAAGCGAGTCAGGGTGTTTTTGACGACGGAATACTCCACGTCATTCTGACGCAGCTCGGTGCGCAGCTTGGTGTCTTCATCGACGGTGATGCCCTTGTAATCGACGAACACGCCGGCGCTGGCGCCCTTGAGCCGCTCGGCCAGAGCGGCGACGATCGCCTGCTTCTCGCTGAGAACTTTTGCGTTCGGCATAGTGTGATTTCACCTCCGTGTGAAAGATACACGCCCAAAAAAAATTCCGCGGCCAAAGCCCCGGAAACAGAAAAAGAAACATCGTGATGGATGCATCCTCGGCAGGATTTCCGCGGTCAAGCCACCTGCTGTCTTTGGAGCGCTCTAATAGAATACCAGATGTCCCCGCGCGTGTCAAGTCCTTTTCCGCGCGGAGCACCGGTTTTTTAAAATGAGATGGCCTCCGGAGGAGTGCCGGAGACCATCGCAAAAAATCCCACAAAAAACTTTTACCCTAAACTGCTGTGATTAGTCTAGCATGTTTCCTCACATGTGTCAAGCCTTTTTGCGACAATCTGCGCCCCGGCGAGCAGTCACGCTCGGCGCGCCCCTCACCAGTCCATGGTCGCGATCCCCTCGCCGAGCGACATGCCGCAGCGGCCGTGGCCGGGATAGAGCGTGAGATTGGGCGGCAGCGTGCGCAGAAACGGCACGGTGCGCTCAATGAGCACGGCAGCGTCGCCCCCGCGCAGGCGCGTGACGACGGCGTTGCCCGGCACGAGCGAGTCGCCGCTGAAAAAGGCGTCCGGCCCGATGCGGTAGCACGCGCTGCCGCGCGAGTGGCCGGGCGTGGCATAGCCCTCGAGGTGCAGCACGCCCCAGTCGAGCGCGATGTGATCGCCGAAGGTCATGTCCGGGGCATACGTCTCGGTCTTGAGCTGCAGCGTGCGCAGAAAGTCGCGCGCGGCCGCCCCGCGCGACACGCTCAGCGCCGCGAGCAGCACGGGCGTTGTGTTGCCGGGGTTGCGCAGCCAGGGGGTGCAGTTTTCCTGCCAGAGGGTGCGCGCCGCGAGCGCGCGCTGCATCTGGCCGAGGCCGGAGATGTGGTCGATGTGCTCATGTGTGAGCACGAGCAGCGTGTGATACCCCTGCAGGCGCTGCATCGTCGCCTCGTCCGGCCAGGGGTCGAGAACGATCGCGTCGCGCCCCTGCGTGACGACGTACATATTCGAGCCGATGGGCGGAAAGGGGATGCGTTGGATCTGCATGGCGGCTCAGTCCTCCCGGGGCAGGGCGAGCAGCCGGCGGCTGAGCGGCAGCTCGGACGGGCGGCTGTTTTCCAGTGTGACGGTGCCGCGGCTGCCGCCGCGGATCCAGCCGCGGCGCACGAGCTGACGCAGCGTTTCGCGGGCGGTGCCGTCGCTGCCGTCATAGAGCGCGACCTCGCCGCCGAGGGCGGCGCGGATGGCCCGGCGGGCAAACGGGAAGTGCGTGCAGCCAAGCACGGCCGCGTCCACGCGGCCGGCATAAGGGCCAAGCTGCCGCGCGAGGTAGGCCGTGAGCGCGGGCGAATCGAGCTCGCCCCGCTCGACAAACTCCACCAGCTCCGGGCACGGCAGCGGCGTGATCTCGGCGCAGCCGGCGCACTGGTGCATGAGCGCGACGAACTTTTCCTCCCGCAGCGTCAGGGGCGTGGCCAGCACGAGCACGCGCCGGTGGTGCGCCACGGCGGGCTTGAGCGCCGGCTCGATGCCGATGACGGGGATGTCCGGAAAGGCGGCGCGCAGCGGGCCGATGGCCGCGCTGGTGGCCGTGTTGCAGGCGATGACGGCGGCCTTGATGCCGCGGTCATACAGCCGGGCAATGACGTCCTGCGTCAGGCGGCGGACCTCCGCGACCGGGCGCACGCCGTAGGGGGCATTGGCCGAGTCGCCGAAATAGAGAAAGTCCTCTCCCGGCAGGCGCTGCACGAGCGCGCGCAGGACACTGATGCCGCCGAGGCCGGAATCGAACACCGCGATCGGAAGCTCCGTCCGCTCCATGGCATGCCCCTCCTTTCCGAGATGCAGTACAGAATGTATCTATTGTACCACATTCGGCGCACTTTTCAAGTCAGGCAGTGACGCGCCGGCTCATGCGCGCGATGCCCGCCCTGGCCGGGTCGAGCAGGCCGGTGGCCTGAAAGATGCCGGAATAGGCCGCCGAGATGCACACGATAGCCTACCCCATCAGCTTCGGCTACGCAAAGCGTGCCTACCCATGGAGCGTGCTGGCGGACTTTATCCGCATCGCCCGCGCGCAGTATCCGCAGCCGGTATGAAAACATCCCCCGGAGCAGACGCTCCGGGGGATGTGCCTATCTATGCTTACTTGTTCCAGGGGTTGGCCGGGTCGGGGTCCGTCGGGTCCCAGCCGCGGTTCGGGCTGGAGATATCGAGCCACGGGGCCGACGGCTTCGGCACCGGGAGGGACGAGGCGTTGTAGATCGACACCGTGGTACCGAGCGGGCAATTGTCGTAGATCCACTTGGCGTCCGCCACCGTCAGGCGCACGCAGCCGTGCGAGCAGACCGTGCCGAGCTGGTTATACAGCCGGTAGGACAGGTCGTTCTTGTGCGGGCTGTTGTACGGCGAAGAGTGGAAGAGATAGTTGCCGGTGATCTGCGTGCAGTACTGCCCCCAGCAGCCCTGCAGCGGGTGCCAGGCCGCCTTGAACGGCGTGCGGAACGTGCCGATCGGCGTGGTCTGGCCGGGGCCGCAGACAAACGCGTGGTGGAGGATGGAGTAGTCGCCGCTCTTATCCAGACCGTACACGAGCACCGTGCACTGGTTGCGCACGACCTCGAGCTTGTAGGGGTACTGCGCGCTCTGGAGCTGCGCATACTCCGCGTCCGTGTAGTTGTTGACCGGTACGACGAACGTGGTACGGATCACGTCGGTGCCGCACAGGAAGAGGATCTCGACCGTGTGCTGGGAAGGCATGTCGCGCTTCCAGACGGACTCTTCCACGTAGAAGCCCGGCGTGATGGACTTGCCGTCGAGCGTGTAGTGGCGCGTGGGCTGCTGCACGCCGTCCACATACCAGATGAGGGTTGCCTCGCCCGGTGTGGTCTGATATTCCGACGGGAAGTAACGGTAGGTCACGTACAGGTCGACGGTTCGGCACTCCGGCGAGAGCGCAGGCACGGGGTCGGTCACGACCTTGCCGACGCCGCGGAGCATGGGGTCATACTCCGAAGCGGTCTTGTCGGCCGCGAGCGTGACGGTGCAGCCGCGCGCGAGCAGGCGCACAAGGCCGGCATGGCCGGTGCCTGCGACCGTCGTATCCTCGGCCGCGGCGGCGAGCGTGTCGACCGTGCCGCCGACGGTAACGGTGCCGTTCGGGTCGGTGCGCACGACGAGCGTGCCGGTGATGTCCATGCCGCCGAGGTCACGTCCGGCGGCGCCGCCGAGATAGAGCGTGCCGGAGAAGGCGTCCGCCGTCAGGGGCGCGGCACCGGTATAAACGACGCGGCCGGAGGCCGGGAGCGCAGCGGCATCGGAACAGAACTGCAGGCCGAGCTCATAGAGCATCTGCGCGATCTCGGCGCGGGTGATGGTGGCCTTGGGGCTCAGGCGGCCCGCGTCGCCGCTGACGATGCCGGCCCTGACCAGACCGGCCACCGAGGCGACCGCCCAATTGCTGACGGCGGAAGCATCCGTGAAGGCGGCAAGATCGGCGGCCGTGCCGTCGGCCACGGCGAAGGCGCGGGCGATGACGGACATGGCCTCCTGGCGCGTAATGCTGCGGTTCGGGCCCATGGTGCCGTCACCGCAGCCGCTGAAGATGTTCATCTGCGCGGCAACGCTCAGCTCCGGGTAATACCAGGTGCCGGCGCTGACATCGGTAAAGTGCGTGATATCCTTGCCGGCCGTGCAGCCGAACACGCGCACAAGCATGGCGGCCATCTGGGCGCGCGAGGCGTTGCTGCCCGGCAGCATATTGCCATCGGCATCGCCGAAGAGAATACCCTGATCGCGGGCAAAATCCATCGCCGCCTGATACCACGGGCCGGACGGCGTGGGCGTCGGACTGGGTTCCGGGCTGGGCTCGGGACTGGGCTCCGGCTCGCCAGTGGGATCGATGGGATCGCCGGTAGGGGCAGTGGGCTCGCCCGTCACGGCCGGGGACTGCACGGGGTCGGGCTCTGCGGCGATGACCGGCACGGCGGCCAGCGTCAGCACGCACGCGAGCACGAGCAGCAGGGACAAAAAGCGTTTGCGCATGGTTCTTTCCTCCATATTTTCCTGTGGGATGTGCGATGGTTTCATTATACCGGACGGCGGTGATTTTTCAACATTTTTCGCAGCGATTTCAACTTTTTTAAGTTTCTGTGACGCACAAAAAAGCAGCGCGCCTGGCGGCACGCTGCGAGTTGACATAATTTAGTTTACATAATTACAGACGCAGCAGCTCCGCCACGTCGTCCTCCCCGTAGACGCGGACGCCGTGCGCGGACAGGAGCGCGGCGGTGACCCCGTCGCCGGGCGTGAGCGTGCCGGTGAAGGTGCCGTCATAGATCTCGCCCTTGCCGCACGAGGGGCTGCGCTGCTTGAGCAGCGCGGCCGTGCAGCCGAAGCGCTGCGCGAGGGCAAGCGTCTGCTGCGCGCCGCGGGTGTAGGCGTCCGTGACGTCGGCGCCGGTGCGCATGACGATGCGGCTGCCCCGCCGCTCGGACGGCGCGCGCGGCGTCGGCAGGCCGCCGAGCTGCTCCGGGCAGGCGGGCACGAGCGTGTGCCGGGCCGTGAGTGCGCGGAGGGTTTCCTCCGGAAGGCCCTTCGACGCGCCGTCATACCGGCAGGCAACGCCGAGCAGGCAGGCACTGATGAGCAGCTTCATCGCGCCGCCCGCTTTCCGCGGCTCCACGTGAAGCCGAAGATCATGCCGAGCACGCCGCCGGCGATGTGCGTGAGCTGGGCGAGGCCGGCCGTGCCGGTGACGGCCTGAAAGATCTCACTGCCGAGGTAGAGGATGAGCACGAGAATGAGCGTGAGCGGGATGGTGCCGGTGCGCATGCCGGCGAACGACGCGAGCACGATGAGCATGAACACGACGCCGGACGCGCCCATGAGCGCGCTGTTCGGGAAGAAGAACCAGAGCACCAGCCCCGTGACGAGCGCCGTGAGCGCGATGGCAAGCAGGATACGCTTGCCGCCGAAGCGCTCCTCCGCCGTCGGCCCGACGACGAGCAGCATGACGATGTTGCTGCAATAGGCGGCGAAATCCGGGTGGCCGAGCACGTGCAGGAAAAAGCGCGGGTAGGTCAGCCAGTCCGTCAGCGACGAGCGGTAAACGCAAAAGAGGTTCTGCGTCGTCCAGCCGTCGGTGAGCTGGCCGAGGCCGAGCGCGAGCAGGCTCAGCAGCGCGAACGTGAGGATGACGGGCGAATTATACAGGATCGTGATGGAATGTTTCTTCATATGTACCTCTCAAAACCAAACGCGCGCAGGTCCTCCGGGACCGGCGCGGTGATGTGCAGGGGCTGCCCGGTGACGGGCTGCGTGAGATCGGCCGCGGCCGCATGCAGCGCGGGGCGCGCGAGCAGGGACGCATCGCCGCCGTAGAGCACGTCGCCGAGCAGCGGATGGCCAAGCGCGGCGAAGTGGACGCGGATCTGGTGCGTGCGGCCGGTGCGCGGCGCGACGCGCAGGAGCGTGTACCCGTCCCGCTCGGCGAGCACGGTGTAGTCCGTGACGGACGGCTGGCCGTCCGGCGCGGCGGTGCGGCGGGTGGTGCCGTCGTCCGCGCGGGCGATGGGCAGGTCGATGGTGCCGTGCGGCGGCAGGCCGGTGCCGCAGGCAACGGCAAGATACGTGCGCCGGAAGCCGTCGGTGTGCAGCACGCGGCGCAGCCGGTCGTGCACATAGCCGCTGCGGGCGACGAGCATGACGCCGGACGTGCCGCGGTCGAGCCGGTTGACGGGGTGAAAGACGGCATCCGGCCCGAGGTAGGCAGCCAGCGCGTTGGCGACCGTGGGGTCGCCGCGGTCGTACCCGCCGTGCACGGCCATACCGGCGGGCTTATTGAGCGCGAGCAGGTCGGCGTCTTCATACAAAATGTCCAGCGGCACGGCCACGGGCGTGAAGCGGCCGCCGGCGCGCTTGTCGTCGATGCGCACGGTGAGGGTGTCCCCCGCCGCGACGCGGTCGACGGTGCGGGCGTGCGCGCCGTTGAGGCAGATGCCGTCCGGCACGGTCTTGACGCGGGCGATGGCCCCGCCGGCCATGCGCAGTTCACGCCGGAGCAGGCTTTTGACCGTGCGGCCCGCCTGCTCCGGCGTGACGGTGAGCGTCAGCCGACGCATTCCTGCGCGGCCAGCGCGGCCTCGTATGCGGCGCGGGTGCGGCTGTCAAAGCAGACCATGCGCACGCGCGTGATCTCGGGATGGCCGGCGAGATAGGCCGTGATCTCACGCACGGCGATCTCCGCCGCCTGATTCAAGGGGAAGTGGTAGATGCCCGTGCTGATGGACGGAAAATCGACCGTGTGGCAGCCGTTCTCGCTCGCGAGGCGCAGGCTGTTGCGGTAGCAGTTGGCCAGCAGCTCAGGCTCGCCGTGCTGCCCATCGCGCCAGCGGGGGCCGGGCGTGTGGATGACGTGGCGCGCCGGGAGGCGGTAGCCGCGGGTGATCTTCGCCTCGCCGGTGCGGCAGCCGTTGAGGCCGCGGCACTCATTGAGCAGGCCGGTGCCGGCGGCCATGTGGATGGCCCCGTCCACCCCGCCGCCCCCAGCAGGGATGTGTTGGCGGCGTTGACGATGGCGTCGACGTCGGACTTTGTGATGTCGCCCTGAATAACTGCGAAACGGTTCATGCGGTTACCTCCTTACCGTCGATGGTGACGGTGATGTGATCGTCCTGCGCGTCGATGCCGATGTCTCCGGCGGCCCGGCGCTGGGCGACGATGGCCGTGGCGATGGCGTCCTCCACGTCGCGCTGGATGGTGCGGCGCAGGTTGCGCGCGCCGTAGGTCTCGCTGTAGCCCTTGCGGACGAGGTAGTCGATGACGGCCGGCGTCCAGTGCAGGGTCATGCCGCGCTCAGCCATGGCGGTGCGCACTTCATCGAGCATGAGCGCCGCGATGGCGCGGAAGTTTTCTTCCGTGAGGTGGTTGAAGTAGACGATCTCGTCGATGCGGTTGAGAAACTCCGGACGCAGGAACTCGTTGAGGGCGCGCTGCGCGCGCTCGCGGCTCTGATCGTCCGCGCTCAGACCGAAGCCGAGCGCGCCGGTGCGCGTGTTGCTGCCGGCGTTCGTGGTCATGATGATGACCGTGTTTTCAAAGTTCACGGTGCGGCCCTGCGCGTCCGTGATGCGGCCGTCGTCGAGGATCTGCAGCAGCAGGTTCATGACGTCCGGGTGCGCCTTTTCGATCTCGTCGAAGAGGACGACGGAGTACGGGCGGCGGCGGATCTTCTCCGTGAGCTGGCCGGCCTCGTCATAGCCGACGTAGCCCGGAGGCGAGCCGATCATGCGCGAGACGGAAAACTTCTCCATGAACTCCGACATATCCAGCCGGATGAGCGACTCGGGTGCGTGGAAGAGCTCGTCGGCGAGGCGCTTAACCAGCTCCGTCTTGCCGACGCCGGTGCCGCCGACGAACAGAAAGCTCACGGGCTTGCGCTTGGCCTGCAGGCCGACGCGGCTGCGCCGGATGGCGGCACAGACGGTGTCGATGGCCGCATCCTGGCCGACGATGTGTGCGCGCAGCCGGTCGCCGAGACCGGCGAGCTGCTCGAACTCATCGGCGCGGATGCTCGCGGCCGGGATCTTCGTCCAGAGCTCGATGATGCGCGCGAGGTTATCCGCCGTGAGCTCCGGGCGGCCCTTGGCGCGCAGGGCGTCGAGCTCGGTTTGCAGCTGCATCTCGCGGCTGCGCAGCTCGGCGATGCGCGCATAGCGGCGGTCGAGCTCCTGCTCGTCATACTCGCCGCCGGTCTGCGGCGGCGCGGAGGCCAGCAGCTCGCGCTCACGCGCGTAGTCGCCGATCTCCTTTTCCACCTCGTCCGCGCGGATGAGGTCGGGATTTTTCAGGTTCACGTCCGAACAGGCCTCGTCGATGAGGTCGATGGCCTTGTCGGGCAGGAAGCGGTCGGTGATATAGCGCTCGCTGAGCACGACGGCGAGGCGGCACATAGCGTCCGGGATGACGACGCCGTGGAAGTCCTCGTAATAGCGGCGCACGCCCTTGAGGATCTCGACGCTGTCGTCGATGCTCGGCTCGGCCACCGTGACGGGCTGGAAGCGGCGCTCGAGGGCCGCGTCCTTTTCGATGTGCTTGCGGTACTCGGCGAACGTCGTCGCGCCGATGACCTGGATCTCGCCGCGCGAGAGTGCGGGCTTGAGGATGTTGGCGGCGTTCATGCTGCCCTCGGCGTCGCCGGCGCCGACGATATTGTGCACCTCGTCAATAACGAGGATGATGTTGCCGACGCGGCGGATCTCCTCGATGAGGCCCTTCATGCGGCTCTCGAACTGGCCGCGGAACTGCGTGCCCGCCACAAGCGCCGTGAGGTCGAGCAGATAGACCTGCTTGTCGCGCAGCTTATAGGGCACGTTGCCCTCGGCGATGCGCTGGGCAAGCCCCTCGGCGATGGCCGTCTTGCCGACGCCCGGCTCGCCGATGAGGCAGGGGTTATTCTTCTGGCGGCGGTTGAGGATCTGGATGACGCGCTCGAGCTCCTCGGCGCGGCCGACCATGGCGTCAAGCTTGCCGTCGCGGGCGCGCTGCGTGAGGTCGATGCAGTAGTTATTCAGGAACTTGAGCTTGCGTGGGGCAGCGCCGCGCTTGTCGGAAGCGCTGCCGTCGGCGCGCGGCGGCTCGGACGCGGCGGCAGAATCAGAATCAGCCGCCGGGGGCGGATTCTGGTTAAAGAGACGGTTAAGGAATGGGAACGTCGCGGTCTTGCCGTCGTCCTCGTCCGTGTCGGCGTCGGGGGCGTCGGGGTCCGTGTCGGCCGCGTCGTCGCCGCTGAGCATGCCCATGCTGCCGAGCATTTCCGCCACGTCGCCGGTGAGATTGTCGAGATCGGCGTCCGAGATGCCGAGCTTTTCCATCATCTCATCGACGGGCTTGATGTGCAGCTCGCGCGCACAGCGCAGGCACAGGCCCTCGTTATGGGACTCGCCGTTTTCGATTCGTGTGATAAAGATCACCGCTACGTTTTTCTTGCAGCGGGAGCAGAGTGTAGGCTGCATAGACTGGTTCTCCTGTTCGATAGATTCCGTGCGCGCCGGTCACACGCCCACGCCGAGCGTGAGCACGTCGATGGCCAGCAGCGCTTTTGCCAGGGCGGTGTGCGCGAGGGTGTCGCGGCCGATGACGGGCCCGGCAAACTGCAATGCCCAGCACAGCAGGATGCCGAAGCACACGCCGTTGACCGCGCCGATGGCGGCGCCGCCAATGTCGTTGAGTTTCTCCCGGTTCGGGAGCTTGAAGGCCAGGTTCGGCAGGTTGCCGATCGCGGCCAGAATGAGCAGAATGAGCAAAAAGCCGACGGACGTGACGAGCACGTAGCACAGCCGCGCGCAGTAGACCTGTGTCATGGCGGCGCGCAGGGTGACGCCCTGCTCGTCGCGCATGGCGAGCGCGGCGCGGGCCATGCGCTGCGCCGGCCGGCCGGTGGCGCCGGCGGCGGCAAAGCACCGCTCGGCATATTCCTGCGCGGTGTCGGGGTGCGCGGCGACCCAGTCCTCACCCGAGAGGCCGGCGTCGTTGTCCGGCAGTTCCGTCGCGACCACGTCGAGCTGGCCCTCAAAGTACCCGCCGGCAAACGGCTCCGCCACCGGCAGGAGCCGGTCGGAAAACAGGCCCGCGAGCAGCGCCGCGCCGTAGAGCGCGACAACGATGGCGGCCAGCTGCGCGGCACTGAGGATCAGCCCGCGGCGGTAGCCGCTCCAGACGGCGGCCAGAAAAATGGCGGCAAGCACCACTGTCAATACGATCTTCATAGGTGTATCCCTGTTCTTTCTCTCTAGGCTGCGGGGGTCAGAAGGCGAGCACCTCAGCGCTCGAGCCGCTCACGAGCAGCGCCGCGCCCCGGCGCAGCAGCACCGAGCGGCGGACGCCGAGCAGATTCTGCTCGACGGACTTGATCTCATCGAGCTGCTGGTTATAGAGCGTGAGCCGGTCGCTGTACTGCACGAGCACCTGCTTGCCGTTGACCGACAGGCTCGTGACGGCGCCGGACGTGTCGCACTTACCGAGCGCATTGCCGGAGGCATTGACCGTGACGAGCTGCTCGGCGCTGCCGGAGCGGTAGCGGCTGAGCGCGAGGGTGACAAAGCCGTCGCCCTCGGCGGCATAGTCGTACAGGTACAGGTCGCCGAAGGGGTACTCGGCGGTGAGCTTTGCGTTATCGTCAAAAAAGGCCAGGCGCGTCTGCGACACGCAGCAGACCTTGCCGCCGCGCCAGAAGAGGTCGGCAAAAAGCTCGTCGGCGCATTCTGCGCTACCGCGCTCATCGGCGCTCGTGAGGGCGAACGTGTGCACGACGCTGCCGGAATCCTGCAGGCAGAGCGCGGCGAGATACTTCCCGTCCGGGCTCACGGCGGCGCGCACGAGGTAGCCCGTGCCGGAATACCAGACATAGACGGCCTTGCCGGAGGTGTCATACACCGTGACGGCACCCTTATAGCCTGCGGCGTCCGAGCAGACGGCGAGATAGCCGCTGTCGCTCAGGTCGGCGCTGATGATCTCGCCGGCGGGCTCGATGTCGGTCTTGTTGCCCTTGAAATCTGCCACGCACAGCGTCGTGCCGCCGATGTCATAGGCGCACACGCGCTCGCCGCCGACGGAGATGCCCGGCTGTGAGAGCGTGAAGATCTCGTGCAGGACGGTCTTGCCGTTGTCATCGAGCAGCTGCAGGCCGCTCGAGGACACGACCGCGAGACGGCTGTCCACCGTGCGGAAGGTGCGGCTGGCGCTGGAGTCGAACGTGTAGGGCGCGCTGTCGTCCAGATAGTCGCTCGCCGAGCCGGGCCGGTCGCGCAGCAGCAGATACAAAAACAGCAGCACGGCCAGCACACACACCGCCACGATGACGGTCTGCCGCAGCCTGGGATTGTGTTTTCGGTGGTCGTTCATGGACATTCCTCCCCTGGGCGCCGGTCGGACGCGGCGTCAGGCCTGATTCATCATATCGCCGACGGCACCGTCGTACCACACGCGGTTGAGATACAGCCCCTGCGGGGGCATGGTCGGCCCCGTGAGGCGCCGGTCGCGCGTGGCCAGCAGCGCCGGGATGGCCTCCGGCTCGATCTTGCCGTAGGACGCGTAGACCATGGTGCCGACGATGGCGCGCACCATATTATACAGGAAGCCGTCGGCACAGACGGCGATGGAGATGAGCGGGCCGTCCCGCTCGGCGCGGCACCAGTGCACCGTGCGCACGGTCGTGCGCGTCTCGGTGCCGACGGAGCGCACGGCGGCAAAGTCGTGCGTGCCCTCAAAGGCGCGGCCAGCGCGCGCGAGCCGCTCAAAATCCAGCGGCTGGGGATAAAAGCAGACGCGGTGCTCCAGAAACGCATCGCGGATGCGGGAGTTATAGATCTGATAGACGTATTCCTTCTGGATGCACGAGCCGATGGCGTTAAAATCCTCCGGCGCGGTGACGGCGTCGACCACGGCGATGTCCGCCGGGAGACGGGCATTGACCGCGAGGGGCACCCGGTCGATCGGGATCGTGCAGTCGGTGCGGAAATTGGCGCAGTAGCGCTTTGCGTGCACGCCCGCGTCCGTGCGGCCGCAGCCGACGACCTTGATCGGCTCGCCGCAGACCTTCGTGAGCGCGCGCTCCAGCGTCTCGGCGACGGTGACGTCCGTTTTCTGCACCTGCCAGCCGTGATAGGCCGTGCCGTCATACTGCAGGCGCAGGGCGATGTTGCGCCTCACAGGCCGAACCTCGCGAGCACGATCACGCCGGCGAGCACGAGCGCGCTCCAGACCATGGCCAGCGTGTCGCGCGTGCACCACGTGAGCTGCTTCATGCGCGTGCGGCCCTCGTCGCCGTGATAGCAGCGGCACTCCATGGCCACGGCCAACTCGTCCGCGCGGCGAAACGCCGACACGAACAGCGGCACGAGCAGCGGCAGCAGCGCGCGGGCGCGCTGAAAGAGGTTGCCGGTCTCAAAATCGGCGCCGCGCGCTTTCTGCGCGGACATGATCTTGTCCGTCTCCTCGATGAGCGTCGGGATGAAGCGCAGGGCCATGGACATCATCATGCTCATCTCGTGCACGGGCACTTTGAGCTTCTTGAGCGGGCCGAAAAGGATCTCCATCGCGTCGGTGAGCGCGATGGGCGACGTGGTATACGTCAGCAGAAATGTGCCTGCGATGAGCATCGTGATGCGCAGGACCATGAACACGGCGCGCACGAGACCCTCATAGGTGATCGTGATCTTCCAGAAGGACACGAGCTCGCGCCCGGGCGTGAAGAAGATATTGAGCACGGCCGTGAGCGCGATGATGATCCACAGCGGCTTGAGGCCGCGGAGGATGACTTTCAGCGGGATGCGCGAGAGCGCGATGCACACGCCCGTAATGACGAGCATGACGGCGTAGGACACGTAGCTTTCCGCCGTGAACAGCGCCGCGATATAGACGATGGTCAGCAGGAGCTTGCAGCGCGGGTCGAGCCGGTGCACGATGCTGCTGCCGGGGAAAAACTGGCCGAGGGTGACGTCCTTCAGCATACGCCCGCCTCCTTTCCGGCGGCGAGCAGCGCGTCCGTGAGCTGCTCGAGGGTGTAGATCGACGGCGGGAGCGGAATGCCCCGGTCGCGCAGCGCCTGCGCGATGCGCGCACTCTGCGGCACGTCAAGGCCGATGTCGAGCAGCGCCTGCGTGTGGGCAAAGACCTCCGCCGGTGCGCCGTCGAAGGCGACGTGCCCGGCGTGAAAGACGATGAGCCGGTCGGCGATGCGCGCAGCATCGTCCATGCTGTGCGTGACGAGCAGGACGGCCGAGCCGGTCTCGCGCCGGTAGGCGGCGATGTTTTCAAGCACGCCGCGGCAGCCCGCGGGGTCAAGGCCGGCCGTGGGCTCGTCAAGAATGAGCACCTTGGGGCGCATGGCGATCACGCCGGCGATGGCGATGCGGCGCTTCTGCCCGCCGGAGAGCTCGAGCGGCGAGCGCTCGAAGAGCGACTCGTCCACGCCGGCAAAGCGCGCGGCCTCGCGCACGCGCGCATCGACCTCTTCCGTGGAGAGTTTGGCGTTTTTCGGGCCGAAGGCGATGTCCTGATACACCGTCTCCTCAAAGAGCTGGTGCTCAGGATACTGAAAGACGAGCCCGACCTGAAAGCGCACGTCGCGCGTGGCGGCCTTGCTGCGGTGAATGTCCTCCCCGTCGAAGAGCACGGTGCCGGACGAGGGCGCGAGCAGACCGTTGAGGTGCTGGATGAACGTGCTCTTGCCGGAGCCCGTGTGGCCGATGATGCCCACGAACTGCCCGGCGGGGATGGCGAGATCAATATCGTCGATGGCGACTTTTTCAAAAGGTGTCCCGGCGCTGTAGACGTGCCGGAGGTGATCCACCCGGATGATTGGCGTCATAATTTCGTTTCCTTTATCTATCGGTGAAGATCGGCGGTTACGGTTTCAGGGCGGCGGCGACGGCATCCGCACAGTCGGACACCGTGAGCGCGTCGAGCGGCACGTCCATGCCCTGTGCGCGCAGCGCGTGCAGCAACCGGACGGTGACAGGCGCGGTGAGGCCCTCTTTTTTCAGCAGCTCGACCTGCGAAAAGACCTGCTTCGGCGCACCGTCGGCAACGACGGCGCCGTTCGAGAGCACGATGACGCGGTCGGCGCCGATGCACTCTTCCATATGGTGCGTGATGAGCACGACCGTGATGCCCTGCTCGCGGCAGAGCTTGGTCGCCGTGTCGATCACTTCGCGCCGTCCGGACGGGTCAAGCATGGCCGTCGGCTCGTCGAGCACGATGCACTTGGGCTGCACGGCGATGACGCCCGCGATGGCCACGCGCTGCTTTTGCCCGCCGGAGAGCAGGTGCGGCGCGTGCAGGCGAAAATCATACATGCCGACCTGCTTGAGGGCCGCATCCACCCGCGCGCGTATCTCCTGCGGCGGGACGCCGAGGTTCTCGGGCGCAAAGGCCACGTCGTCCTCGACGACGTTGGCGACGATCTGGTTATCGGGATTCTGAAAGACCATGCCCACCGTGGCGCGCACGGACAGGAGATTCTTTTCGTCCGCCGTGTCCATGCCGTCGACATACACCTTGCCGCCGGTCGGCAGCAGGATGGCGTTGAAGTGCTTGGCGAGCGTGCTCTTGCCGGAGCCGTTGTGCCCCAGCACGGCCACGAACGAGCCGCGCGCGATCTCGAGCGAGAGGTCGCCGAGCGTGGGCCGTTCCTCGCCGGGGTAGGTAAAGGTCAGGTGTTCGGTTCGTAAGATCGGTTCCATGGTGTTCCTTTCCGCTCAGCGCTCCCAGCGGCAGGTCGCCCCGCACGGCAGCACGAGACCGGACGCCGTGACCGGCAGGCCCAGCTCCTGCGATTCGCTATGGCCGCCGAAGCGCCGGGTGAAGATGCTCTCCGAGAGATACGTGAGCACCGACGGGCTCAGGCCCGTGGTGTAGGAATTGATGATGACAAAGAGCGGATCGTCCGACAGCACGCCGGACACCAGCTCCACAAACGGCCAGAGGTTCGTCTCGAGCTTCCAGACCTCGCCGCCGGGGCCGCGGCCGTAGCTCGGCGGGTCCATGATGACGGCGTCATAGCGGCGGCCGCGGCGGATCTCCCGCTCGACGAACTTGCCGCAGTCGTCCACGATCCAGCGGATGGGCCGGTCGGCCACGCCGGAGGCGGCGGCGTTTTCCTTGCCCCAGGCGACCATGCCCTTCGCCGCGTCCACGTGGCACACGCTCGCCCCGGCGGACGCGCACGCGACCGTGGCCGCGCCCGTGTAGCCGAAGAGGTTGAGCACCGAGACCGGGCGGCCAGCCGCGCGGATCTTCGCCATGGCGTAGTCCCAGTTGGCAGCCTGCTCGGGGAAGATGCCCGTGTGCTTGAAGTTCATGGGCTTGACGCGGAACGTCAGGTCCCGATAACGGATGTCCCAGCTCGGCGGGAGGGTGCGCTTGTCCCAGCTGCCGCCGCCGGTGTGGCTGCGGCTGTAGCGCCCGTCGGCCGTGCGCCAGCGGGGGTCGGTGCGCGGCGTGTCCCAGATGGCCTGGGGGTCCGGGCGCACGAGGGTATATTTGCCCCAGCGCTCGAGCTTTTCGCCGCGCGAACAGTCGAGCACTTCAAAGTCCTGCCAAGAATCCGAAATCCACATAGCTGCTCCTCTTGTCCGGCAGATAGAACCATGCAGTTCCAGTGTGTGCCGGAATGGTGATACTTAGACAGTGTATTATAGCATCAAGTGCCGCAATGGTCAATGTGTCCGGGCCGTCCGGAGGGCCGGAATTGTAAACAAATGATAAAGAATCGTGTGTCAAAATCCGGACACGCAAAACAGCCCGCCCGGCGTACCGGGCGGGCTGTGCAGTTGCGGTGCGGATTCAGCGGCGGCCGCTGCCGACGTGGTCGCGGTCGAATTCATGCAGCGTCTCGCGCATCTGCGCGCGGCGGCGGGCCTCCTCGGCCTCCATCTGCGCGCGGCGGCGGCGCTTTCGCTCGGCCTCGATCTGCTTGCGGCGGCGGGCCAGCCACAGCACATAGCCGATGACGGCCAGCACAAGAAGCAGCAGCACGACGAGCACGATCGGGTTCGTGAAAAAGGCGCGCAGGTGGCCGCCGATGTACGCCCCCTTCGACACGGCGACATCGACCGCCGCGACGAGCTTGACCGTGCCGTAGACCGTACCGTTATACGATACCGTGAGCTCCCCGACCTCGTCCCCCGCCTTGACGGGGGCCTCGAGCGGTTTGCCGTCGCGCTCGGAATAGATGGTGACCTGCTGCTCGAACTGCGGCGCGCCGGCCGTATCGGCCGACGGCAGCACGGCCGAGATGCTCTGCGCCGGGCGGACGGTCACACCGTCACTGTCGCGCCCGTAGCGCACGGGCACCTCGCAGACGAGGTCGCTCGCGCTGACGATGTCGCGCCAGCCGTAGTTGGAAAACACCCAGCGGTAGGCCGTGAGCGTGTCGGAAAAGCTGCCGAAATCGGTCGTGCCGTTGGCGCGGGCCGTGCCCTTGCCGCCGAGCACGACGCACAGCAGGCGCACACCGTCCTTCTCCGCCGTAGAGACGAGGCAGTAGCCCGCGGCCTCGGTGTGGCCGGTCTTGACGCCCTTGGCATACTCGTAATAGTAGCCGCGGTACATCGGGGACTCAGGGTTAATGAGGCCGTTCGTGTTCGAGAGCGTGCGTTCGTCGGACAGGTTCGTGGCCGGCACGGTGTGCTTGACCGTGTTGCAGATCGTGGCGAAGAGCTCATGGCTGAGCGCTTCCTTCGTGATGCGGTAGAGGTCATGCGCCGTGGTGTAATGATCGTCGTTCGGCAGGCCGTGGGGGTTGACAAAGTGCGTGCCGGTGCAGCCGAGCTCCTGCGCACGCGCGTTCATGCGCTGCACGAACGCCGAGATGCTGCCGCAGACATACTCCGCGACGACGTTGCACGCCTCGTTGGCCGAGGAGATCATGGCGCAGTAGAGAAAGTCCTCGAACGTCATGGTCTCACCGACCTTGATGTCGGCATTGCTCGCGCCCTCGACCATGTCGGCATTGCAGTCGGCATAGGCGGTGACGGTGTCATCCAGCTGCACGTCGCCGCGCTCGACCGCCTCGACCGCGAGCAGGAGCGTCATGATCTTCGTCAGGCTCGCGGGATAGGCTTTGGCGTCGATATTGCGGGTATAGTAATACTGGCCGCTGTCCTCGTCGACGAGCAGGACGCAGTTGGCCTGCAGCTTTTCATCGAGCGCGGACTTGACCGCGTCGCTGCCGAGGACATAGGACCCCTCCGCCGCCTGGACGGTGCTCTGGGGCACGCCGTCGGACGAAACGTTCGCGGTACTCTGGGGTGCATCGGCCGAATTGTCCGCCGCGCTTTTCGCGGCGGCCGCCGGGAAAGCCGCCGTCAGCAGCAGGCAGACGATGAGCAGCAGCGGCAAAATGCGATATTTTTTCATATCTTTCTCCATGGAACTATGATATAATGGAATATCCGGCCGGAGACGGCGCTGCCGCGCGGCCGGGACAAATGGCAGTGTCTTGCCCCATTATAATGATTCCGGCGGCGAAAAGCAAATCATTTCCGCGAAAAGGCGCAAACGGAGGGACCGCGATGAAAATACTGGTTGTGGACGACGAAAAGACCATCGTCAAGGGCATCAAATTCAACCTCGAGAACGAGGGCTATCAGGTGGACGTGTGTTACGACGGCGAGACCGCCGTGGACATGGCGCGCCACGGCGAGTACGCCGTGATTTTGCTCGACCTCATGATGCCGAAGCTCGACGGACTCGGCGCGTGCCAGCAGATCAGGCAGTTTTCCACCGTGCCGATCATCATGCTCACCGCCCGCAGCGAGGACGCCGACAAGCTCATCGGCTTTGAATCCGGCGCGGACGACTATATCACGAAGCCGTTTAACATCCTCGAGCTCAAGGCGCGCATCCGCGCGCTCATCCGCCGCTCGAGCATGGCCCCCGCCGCCCCGGCCGAGCCGGACGGCGGCAAGCTCGTGCGCGGCCACATCGAGATCGACCCCGAGCGCCGCAGCGCCCGCCGCTTCGGCCAGAATGTGGAGCTGACGCTCAAGGAGTTCGACCTCATCGAGCTGCTCATGCGCAACCCCGGCAAGGTCTACTCGCGCGAACAGCTGCTCGACCTCGTGTGGGGCTACGACTATCAGGGCGACATCCGCACCGTGGACGTGCACATCCGCCGCCTGCGCGAGAAGCTCGAGCGCAACCCCGCCGCCCCCGAATACATCATCACGAAGTGGGGCGTGGGCTACTACTTCGCCGAGGCCTGACGGATGAAGCAGCATCCGTTTCGCATCCGGCTGCCGCGCAGGCTGGTATCGAGCGTGCAGTTTCGCTTCGCCGTGACGTTCATGATCCTCGTGGCGATTTTGCTCGCGCTCATCAACACCTACCCTACGCGCGCCTCGCGCGACATCGTGTTCACCGAAAAGCAGAGCGCGCTGACAAACCGCGCCGCCGTCGTGTCCTCCTCCCTGTCGCTGCTCGACAACCTCACGCCGGACAACACGCGGCAGGTGCTCGCCCTGCTCGACCTGCGCGACCTGACGCGCATCATCGTGACCGACGGCGAGGGGCTGGCCGTGTATGACTCCGCGAGCGAAAACAACATCAGCGGCAAATACGTGCTCTACCCCGAGCTCGTGCGCGCGCTCGGCGGACAGGCCGTGTTCTACTCGCACTACACGAGCGAGGCGTTTCTCAGCCGCGCGGCCATGCCCGTCATGAGCAGCGGCAGGACCGTCGGCGCCGTGTACGTGTGCGAGAGCGACAGCGAGCGCGCCGCGCTCATCGGCAGCATCCAGCGCCGGCTCGGCACGATCACGATCGGCATCGGCGCGGCCGCGCTCGTGGTGCTGTGGTTTTCCATCAAGATGCTCACGCGGCGCATCACGCAGCTGGCCGACGGCGTGCGCACCGTGCAGAGCGGCGACTACAGCTTCCGCCTGACGCTCTCGGGTGACGACGAGCTGACCGAGCTCGGGCGCGAATTCAACAACCTCACCGAACGGCTCGAGACGACCGAGGCCCAGCGCCGCCGGTTCGTCTCCGACGCGTCGCATGAGCTCAAGACGCCGCTGGCATCCATCCGCCTGCTGTCGGACAGCATCTCCCAGAGCGCGGACATGGACAGCGCGACGATGCGCGAGTTCGTGGCCGACATCGGCAGCGAGGCCGAGCGCCTGCAGCGCACGACCGAGAAGCTGCTCGACCTGTCGCGGCGCGACGACGGCGTGCAGCCGGACGTGACGATCGTCGACCTGCAGCAGGCCGTGCACGGGACGCTGCACCTGCTGCGCCCGCTGGCCGACCAGAGCGGCGTGACGATCACGTGCCTCATGAGTGAGGGCGTGACCGTGCGCGCGTCCGAGGACGACATTTACCACATCGTGTTTAACCTTGTCGAAAACGCCATCAAGTACAATCTCCCGGGCGGGGACGTGACCGTGCGCGTGGAGACGCGCGGTGAGCAGAGCATCCTGTCCGTGGCCGACACCGGCATCGGCATCCCCGAGGCCGACCGGCCGAACATCTTCAACCGCTTCTACCGCGTGGACAAGGCCCGCTCGCGCGAGCACGGCGGCAGCGGTCTCGGCCTGTCGATCGTACACGACGCGGCCGCGCTCTACGGCGGCACCGTGACCGTGGACGGCGTGGAGCCGCACGGCACGCGCTTTACCGTGACGTTCCCGCGCGCGGCGGCGGACGAAGCGCCCGAGACGCAAAAGGAGGTGCCGGAGACATGAAACGCTGGCTTCCCCTGCTGCTGGCACTCGCGCTCGCGCTCGGCTGCGCGGGCTGCGCAAAGCGGCAGACCGTGACGGTATACCGCATCGCAAAAGAGGGCGCCGCCCTCATGGAGACGGAGACGGTCACCGTGCCCGACGGCACGGACCCGGTACAGGTGGCGATCGACTCGCTCGGCGCGGCGCCAAGCGGCAGCTCATGCTTCAACCCCGTGCGCGGGTGGCTGACGCTCGGCGGCTACCGCATCGACGACGCGGGCACGCTCTGGCTGACGGTGACGGGCTCGGACACGGCGAGCGGCATCGTGCGCACGCAGGCGCTGGCCTGTCTGGTGCTGACGGGCACGGCGCTCGACGGCGTGTCGGCCGTCGGACTGGAGGACACGGACGGCGATGTGTTTCACGAGCCGATGACCGCAGACAATCTCGCCCTGACCGACCCGGCCACGGGCACGCAATCCTAAACGCAGACCCATTCCCACGGAGGTGTATTTTTCATGCTCAACAACATTGCCCGCATCCAGCGCGCGCTGACGCAGGCGCATCTGGATGCCATCCTGCTCACCGATGAAAACGACCGCCGGTTCGCCACCGGCTTCCCGTCCTCGGACGGCGCCGTGATCGTGACGGTGCACCAGGCATTTTTCATCACCGACGCCCGCTACATCGAGGCCGCGCGCGCCGCGCTGACCGGCATCGCGCAGGTGCTGCTGTGCTCGCGCGAGGCGCCGATGCGCACGCTCGTGCAGGGCATTTTGCGCGAGGCGAACGTGCAGATCCTCGGCGGCGAGGAGCAGACGACGAGCTACGCCGAATTCACGGCCTATGAGCAGCTCTTCGGCCTGAAGCTCCAGCCGGCACAGAACCTGATCCGCAACCTGCGCGCGGCCAAGCAGCCGGAGGAGCTGGCGATGATGTACCAGGCGCAGCAGATCACGGACGAGACGTTCGCGCAGATCTGCACCGTCATCCGCCCCGGCATGACCGAGCGCGAGATCGCGGCCGAGCTCATCTACCGCATGCTGCGCCTCGGCGCGGAGGGCACGAGCTTTGACCCCATCGTGCTCACCGGCCCGGACACGAGCATGCCCCACGGCGTGCCCGGCGACCGGCGCGTGGCCGCGGGCGACTTCGTGACGATGGACTTCGGCTGCCGCAAAAACGGCTACTGCTCGGACATGACGCGCACCGTCGCCGTCGGCATGCCGACCGACGAGATGCGCAGCGTGTACCAGACCGTGCTCCAGGCACAGCTGGCCGGCATCGCCGCCGCGAAGGCCGGCGTGACCGGCGAGCGCGTGGACGCCGCCGCGCGCAAGGTCATCCGCGACGCGGGCTACGGGGACTACTTCGGCCACAGCTTCGGCCACAGTCTGGGGCTGGATATTCACGAGCACCCCATCGCCGCCCCCGGCACGCACGCGCGCCTGCCGGAGCACACCGTCATCTCCGCCGAGCCGGGCATCTATCTGCCCGGAAAGTTTGGCGTGCGCATCGAGGACGTGATGCATCTGACGGCAGACGGGGCCGAAATCCTCACACGCAGCCCGAAAAATCTCATCATTCTGTAAATATCCGCTTGTCAAACCACGCAAAATCGTGTAAACTATATAAGATTTTTGATTTCAATCATTCTTGAGGAGGATTCCTATATGATTACTGCAGGCGATTTCCGCAACGGCGTTACTTTCGAAATGGACGGCCAGGTCATGCAGGTCGTCGAGTTCCAGCACGTCAAGCCCGGCAAGGGCGCGGCTTTCGTGCGCACCAAGATGAAAAATGTCATCACCGGCGCCGTGACCGAGACGTCCTTCAACCCCACCGCCAAGTTTGAGAGCGCCACCATCGACCGCAAGACGATGGAGTACAGCTACAACGACGGCAACCTTTACTACTTCATGGACCCCGAGACCTATGAGCTCATCCCCATCGACGAGAGCGCCCTCGGCAGCAACTTCCGCTTTGTGAAGGAGAACATGGAGTGCGTCATCAGCTCCTACAAGGGCAAGGTGTTCCAGGTCGAGCCGCCCACGTTCGTCGAGCTCGAAGTGACCGACACCGATCCGGGCTTCGCCGGCAACACGGCCACCAACGCCACCAAGCCCGCCACTCTCGAGACCGGCGCCGAGATCAAGGTGCCGCTGTTCATCAACCCGGGCGACCGCATCCGCGTCGACACCCGCGTGGGCGAGTATCTCGAGCGCGCGAAGGCCTGAGAAAGCAACCGAATCAAAAAAAGACGCTGCCGCGGCAGCGTCTTTTTTTGTTTGCGGGTGGAGGTGCGCACGGTGCATGACCGACGGCGCCGTGACGAAGGGGGTGCGGATACCGGCCGAAGCGCGAACTTCGACGTATCAATCCCTCAGTCAGCCTTGCAGCTGCCAGCTTCCTTTCCGCAAGGGAGCCAAGGGGGGTGCGCTACCAGTGTCACTGGAAGAAACCATCACCTTTCCACCTCATCCGCCGAACAAAGTTCGCCACCTTCTCGGCAGAAAAGAACCGGCCATTTTGGCCGGCGCGCCGGGTGATTTTGATCTTACGAGCGCTCACATCTTGCAGGCACGCATGGCTTGCGGGTGTTCGCCTGCGTTATTCGGCGCTTTCCGCGGCAGGGGCTGTCTCCGGGGCCTCGGCCTGCGCCGCGGCGGCGGTGTTGGCCGCGTTGACGTCATGGTTCAGGTCCTTGATGAAGCAGCGGCGGCGCTTGTGCTGCTCTTTCTCGAGCCGCTTCCACTGCGCGAGGATGTGGTCATTGAGCTCGAGCATGGGGCCGGTCTCGGCAAACTGCACGCCGTGGCGGTTGCAGCTCTGGCAGACGTGGTCCATCATGACGGCGTTGATGCCCTCGGTCTGCAGATCGGGCCGCACGGCCGTGAGCAGCATGATGAGCGTGTCGCTGTGGTGCAGGTCATTGAGCACGCCCGCCCAGCCGAACGGGAACAGGCGGCCGTCAGAGTGCTTGAGCGCGACCGAGGGATCGAGCGCCGTGACGCCGAAGGCGACGAGCTTGTCCTGCTCGTCGAGCACGAAGCAGACAAAGTCCGGATCCACGAGCGGGATGAACTTGTTGGCATAGCGCTCGATCTGCTCGTCCGAGAGCTCCACGACGCCGTAGAGCGGCGCGTAGGCCGCGTTGACCAGCTCAAAGACCTGACGGACAAACGGGCCGTACTCGCTCTTGTGATGCACGGTGGCCACGTGCAGGTTCTTGCGCTTGAGGATAAACTCCGAGAGCTTGTGCAGGCGCTCGGCCTCCGCACTGCCCGGCGCGGGCACCGTGATGCGGTACTCGATCCAGTCGACATCCTTGCGGTAGCCGAGGCGGGTGAGGTGCTCGAGATAATACGGCGCGTTGTAGTTGGTGAAAAACAGGCTCCGGCGGTCAAAGCCCTCGACGAGCATGCCCTCACGGTCCATGTCCGTGAAGCCGAGCGGGCCGTGCACCTGGTCGCACCCTTTCTCGCGCGCCCAGCGCTCGACCATGCCGAACAGTGCCGCCGAGACCTCGGAATCGTCCACGAAGTCTACCTGGCTGAAGCGCATGCGGTGCGTGCCGAACTTGTCGTTGGCCTTGTGGCTGAGGATTGCGCCGATGCGGCCGACGATCTCCCCGTCGCGCCAGGCCAGCCAGCAGCGCGCCTCGCAGTAATCGAACGCGGGGTTCTTGCCCGGCGTCCAGTCCGAGAGATCATCGCCGTAGAACGAGGGAATATAGTTCGGGTTATCGGCATAGAGCCGGTTGGGATACTGCATAAACTGGCGCAGCTCGTGCTTGGTCGTGACCTCGGTCACGACGACCGGGCTGTGCTTTTCAAACTTCTGCATGAGAATATTCTCCTTACGAAAGCAATGACCAGCGTGATCTCTGGTCTGGCGATAGTATAGCGCGCATTGCGCCGGATTTCAACCTTTGCGTGCGTGGTTATTCACCCAATCGTCACCGTTCGACACGAAAAATCCCCCGGAGCGGACGCTCCGGGGGACCGTTTTTCCTGTTTCTGCTTACAGGAGCTCGGGATACCATTTGTCGATCGCATCGACGATCGCGGCTGCCTTGCCTTCCCTGCAGATCTCCAGAATGTCGGATGCGAGGCCGAGGCCCCAGTGGACGAATGCATTTGCGTTCATGCTGCTTTACCCCTTTCTTGATGTTCCGCCGCCGCACACACTTCGGCGCCGGACAGGTTGGTGGCAATACCGGTTACAGGTTTATTTTACCGGTTTTGTGCGGGATGTCAAGCGGACAAACAGCGTCAAGTGCGCAATTTTCCTGCCGCTTTCTTAGCGCGTTCCTGACAGATTTTCGGTGCTTTTCCCGCCGGGCGGCTTGCACTGCGCGCCGGAATCGGCTATAATGAGCGTTGCGCCGGTTTTGCGTCAGAAAAGGCGCGACCATCGCGAGGGGGGAAAGTACATGCAATGCCGCGAATGTCATGCGGAGCTGCCGCAGAGCGCGCGCCGCTGCCCGCAGTGCGGGCGGCCGGTCCTGCACGAAAAGATCTGGCGGAACAAGCGCCTGCGCGCGCTGCTCATCGGCATCGTCATCGTGCTCGTCGCCGTCGGCGCGGGGTTTGCCGTCGTCGCCTCGCAGGACGCCGCCGTGAACAGCCGCGTCAAGGACGCGATCTGCAACTTCCAGTTTGACACCGCCGAGACGCTGCGGCGCGACGTCAAGCTCTTTCCCGCCGGGGACAACGACCTGCGCACGGAGATCATCCGCACCGGCCGGCTCTATCAGGCCGGGCAGTACACGCAGACACTCATGTATATTGACGACCTGCACGAAAAATACACCGACGCCGAGCTGGCGACCTACAGCGGCGTGCTCGACGCCATGGAGGCCAAGAGCCTGCCGCAGATCTACACCGAGGCCGCCAACGCCTACAGCGCGCAGGACTATCAGACCGCGCTGGCAGACTACACCGTGCTCGCCGCGCGCAAGTATTCCGACAGCGACAAGCGCCTGTTTCTCACCAACGCGCACCTGTGCGACAGTCTGGGCCAGCTCGCGCTCACGTCCGGCATGACCAACGTGCAGGCCGCGCAGAAGCTCATGGAGCTCATCGGCTTTTCCGACGCCAATCAGGTCATCATGTGCGACGACAGCTACGCGCAGGCCTTTCTGGCCGGCAGCTGGAGCAGCGACGCGGGCGAGCTGACCGTAACGGACGACGGCACCGTGACGTGCACCCTGCCCGGCCTGAGCGGGAAGGAATGTTCCCTGCGCGACAACGCCATTTGCGCCGGTGCAGACGACGATGCCGTGGCGTTTTACCGCTTTTCCGTGCTCAGCGACCGCATGATGATCGCCGACGCCGTCGGCGACGGCCGTGCTTATACCATGTTCCGGCAATAAACACCGCACATTTTCTGCCCCGCAGCGCCCATGGGCGCTGCAGGGCATTTTTTTGCCGGTCCTGAACAGTTATCCGGCAGTTGATACTTGCTATTTACATTTCCGATACGTATAATAAAGGTGGTTGTATTTAACTTGCAGACCGACAACAAATGAGAGGAGAAAACAAAGCATGAAAAAGCGCATCATCAGCCTGCTGCTGTGTCTGGTGCTGATCGTGTCGCTCGTGCCGGCCGCTGCCGCGGCGGACACAGGAGACACCAGGACCGTCGCGGTACGCTACGCTTCCGGTCACGGCGAAAATGACCACGACTACGAAGCGACCTTTACCTACAGCGACGAGCTGTTTACCAAGAGCGGGTACACATACCGCCAGGACCTCGCGGAGATGTCCCTGGGGCTCGCCTTCGCGGCGTTTTCCAGCAAGGACTCTCAGTATTCGGACAAATACGCCACCGGCAACCGCAACTTTGTGTCCATGGCCGAGCAGTGCGGCTTTGAAAACATCCAGTCGAACAAATGGATGTTCCAGCCCGCCGAGACTGACTCCATCGGCATCAACTGCGCCAGCAAGACCATTCGCGACAACGGCGGCAGCTACACGCTCATCGCCGTCGGCGTGCGCGGCAACAACTACCACGCCGAGTGGGGCGGCAACGTCCGGCTCGACGCCACGGGCGAGCACAAGGGCTTTGCCCTCGGCCGCGACCAGGTGCTCGACTACCTGCGCGGCTACATTGCCGACACCGGCATCTCCGGTCGGCTGAAGATCTGGATCGCGGGCTACAGCCGCGGCGCGGCCGTGTCCAACATGGTCAGCGGCGCGCTCGACAACGGCTACAGCCTCGGCGAGGGCGTGAGCCTCAGCCCGCACGACCTGTACTGCTATTGCTATGAGCCGCCCATGGGCACGACGAAAAATCAGGTGCAGGGCCGCCTGTATGACAACATTCAGAACATCGTCAACGCCAACGACCTCGTGACCTACGTCGCGTTCGACAACTGGGACTTCGCCCGCTACGGCGTCGATCGCGTCGTGCCGACCAAGGGCGACGACAACTACCTCAACTACAAGGCCAAAATGCTGCGCGAGTTCTACCAGATCCCGAACAACGGCGGCAACATCTACTGGCCCGACCACTTCCAGGCCTGGGGCATCGACCCGAAGGACATCACGAGCGGCGATCTGGGCAAGATCTTCAAGGTCAACATGACGCAGAAGGAATTCTACGCCGATCTCAGCGAAGCGATCACGACGTGCCTCGTGTCCTCGCGCGCCGACTACGCGGAGAATATGCAGGACTTCCTCATCGCCCTGCTCGGGGATATCTTCGGCAAGGCGGACCGTGACACCTCCGCCGTGGCCATGACGTTTGCCAAGAAGCTGCAGGACAACTGGCAGAAGATCTTCTACTCGCTGACCATCCCCGGCATGATCAAAAACGGCACCGCCGTCCGGCTCATCACCGGCTACCTCGTGGAGGCGCTGCAGGAAAACGGCATCGTGACCTATGACCTGGAGGGCATTGAGGCCGCCGTGGCCATGCTCGTGCCGCGCCTGTCCAAGATGGCGCTCAAGTACCCCGGCACGACGATGACCCTGCTGGCAAACCTCGTCGTAATCATGAGCGCGCACTTCGGTGAAAGCTGCCTCGCCTGGATGCGCAGCCTGCCGGACGACTACATGACCAGCAAGCAGACCGTGAGCTATGTGGGCCTGTTTGACGACGTGGCCGCCGAGGCGTGGTATGCTCCCGCCGTCGACTACGTTAAGTACGGCCGGCTCATGTACGGCACCGGCAGCAACCTGTTCCAGCCCGACGCGCAGATGACGCGCGCCATGCTCGCGCAGGTGCTCTACGAGCTCGAGGGCGCTCCGTCCGTGAAGGGCCTGAGCTGCCCGTTCACCGATGTGGGCGGCAGCTGGTACACCGACGCCGTTATCTGGGCGTACAACGCGGGCGTGGTCGCGGGCGTATCCGCGACGCAGTTTGCGCCGAACGAGGCGCTGACCCGCGAGCAGATGGTGACCATGCTCTTCGGCTACGCCGGCCGCGAGGAAGCGCTCTCCGGCTCCGACGGTGCGCTGGCCGCCTATCAGGACCAGGCAAGCGTGTCCGACTGGGCGCGTGCGGCCATGGCCTGGGCCGTGAGCTCCGGCGTGATCTCCGGCACGTCCGCCACCACCCTCTCGCCGAAGAAGGTCGGCACGCGCGCCGAAGTCGCGACCGTGCTGATGCAGTTTTGCGAGCAGTGATATCAGCGCAGCGCCCGGACTTCCTGAGAAGTCCGGGCGTTTTTTCGCGCATGCAAAGCCCGCCCCCGGCAGCAGCCGGGGGCGGGCTGTTTTTGTATGCGGTTTACCGGTCGGCGGCCGCTGCCGCTTTCGCGCTGCGGCAGTTGGCGCGCAGCACCGGCATGAGCGCCGTGAGCGCAATGTCCAGCTTGCGGGAATAGTCCCCTTCCATGCCGTTGTTGATCCAGTCGATGAGCATGCCGAACATCATGTCCGTGTACATACGGATGATCGCCTCAAGATCCTCGGGCGCGATGTCCATGTTCTGCGCGTAGCGCGTGATGACCTGACGGGCATAGTAATCGCTCGTCTCCCACGTGAAGCGCTCCAGCTCTTCCTTGCCGTAGCCGTGGTAGATGTTCAGGATGGCCTGCCGGTCGTTTGAGAGATTCGACGCCAGCGTCAGAAAGCCCTCGCGCACTGTCTCAAAGTTGCCGTTCGTGTCCAGAAAATGCTGCACGCGCAGCTCAAATACATACTGCGTGAGCACATAGATGTCCGTGAAATAGTAGTAAAACGTTTTGCGGCTGCAGCCAACGGCGTCCGTGATCATCTTGATCGTGATGCGGTCGATCGTGTAGTCGTTGAGCAGGCGCATGTATGCATCCGCAAGCGCCGTGCGCGTCCGGTTCTGCTTCATGAAGTGTGCCTCCGTTCCTGCGGCCGGGCAAAAGCCGGCGCGATCGTTTGGCCCTATAGTAACCCACTTGTCACCATAATTCATTGGTCATTCTTGATGAAATGTCACGTTTTTGCACACTTTGCGAAACGATTCTACCCGTTTGTCCGGTTTTTTCAGGAATCCAGCTCACCCTGCAGCTGGCAGGTGCGCATCATGAGCGCGGCAAGCTGCGCGCGGCTGGCACCGGCGTTCGGGCTCAGCTCCGTGCTGCTCGTGCCGTAGAGGATACCCATGGAGACAGCCCACGTCGTGGCGGAAAACGCCCAGTCGGGCACCGTGTTCCAGTCCTCATAGCCGCCGATGGCGCGCGGGCGGACGCCCTTTTCCGGGCCAAAGACGCGGTAGAGCATCGTGACGAGCTGCGCGCGCGTAAGGCGGGCATTGGGCGCAAAGTGCGTCTCGTCCACGCCGACGGAGACCTCGTTGGCGTAGGCCCAGCGCACGGCGTCGGCATACCAGGCACCCGCCGTGACGTCCTCGAACGGCAGCTCCGGCAGCTCGGACACGTCCGGCTCCCCGGCCATACGGTAGAGCATCGACACGAGCATGGCACGCGTCGTCTCGCCCGTCGGGTCGAACAGATCATTGCCGATGCCGCTCATGAGCCCGAAGAGCACACAGTAGTCAATGCCCTCGTGCATCCAGTTGCCCGCTGCCGGCATATCATCGAACACCCCGCCGGCACAATAGTCGTCGCCCAGGCAGGGATCCGGGATCTTGGCCGTCTCCGTCTTGCCGCAGATGGAGCAGGTGCGCTCCATGTTCACGGCGCCGTCGTCCGTCTCGATGGCCGTCCAGGCGCTCCAGTGGTGCACGGGATAGTAATACTGCCCCGCCTCCGTGACGCGCTCGCTGCCCTTGAAATAGTTCACGGTGCTGCCGTTGGTGAGCGTCATGGAATAGACCGACTTCACGGCCGGGTCGAGCACGCGGTACTCCGTGGCCGAGACCTGACCGATGATCATGACATAGTGGCCGTTGGCCGAATAGCCGTTGAGGTGGATGATCGGCGGGCTATAGCTGCCCTCGCCGCCGACGTAGCGCGCGATGGCCTCGGCGAGCGAGGTCTTGCTGTAGGTCGCGCCGCTGAAGGCAACGTCCTCCGGCGTGGTGGCAAAGGGCGCGCCGTAGTGGCCGCGGCTGCGCCAATAATCGCCGAGCGCGCCGGGCGTAGCGTCGATGCCGAGGTACGACAGCGCCATGGAAATGCACGCCGTGAAGCACTCATGGTTGGCATAGTTTCCATAGCTGCCCCAATACTCGGCACAAAACAGGTCCGTATAGGCCGGCACCTGGCAGACATAGCGGACCGTGCCCGTCTTCACGTCGGCGTTTTTCGCATATTCCACGCTCGCATACGGCTCGGCGTCGACCCGGCTGGCCGCCGCAGCGCCCATCGTCAGGCAGGGCAGCAGCCCCGCCAGCAGGCACAGCGTCAGCACCAGGCTGAGGATTCGTTTCTTCATAGATGGCTCCTTATGTTCCGGTATTTTGTTGGTTGTTGACATAACACATACACACATTCGCTTATCTTACACCAGCTGTTACGAAATTGCAACCTTTTTTGCCTTCTCTGCCAACTTTCGTGGGGCGCGGCGGGTGATCGGAAGGCGGTTTTAGCGCGGAAAGTGGGGACGCAGAGATCTCGACAGGATTCGCGATTCACGTTATGTAAACCGTCAAAAGGGAGAATCCGGTCACGCACACGCGGACGTGCGCGGACGGTGCGGAAAATATTTCGTGACATTCATAATCATGCGCTTGACAGATATGCAAATGCATAATAAAATGGAAATAGAAGGGGCCGCTTCCGACGCCGTGCGGCCGTGCCCGGCCGCCTTCCGATGCGAAGCCGGGCAGATGCGCAGCTTCGATGGCCAAACCTGCCGCTTCGGCGGGGAAAACGCTGCCGAAGCCGCAGAAGCATGGCGTTATGTAAACTGCAAGGAGGTGAGGGACCGTCGGGATGGAAAAACGGCAACGCTCTGTGTCCGCGCGCGGCCCGGGGCATGGCATGGATTGAACTGCACCAGTCGCTGCCGCAGCACCGCAAGCTGCTGGCACTGCGCGACGCGCTGGGGCTGCGCACGCCGGCGGCGATCGGGCACATGTGCCTGCTGTGGCTGTGGGCGCTGGACAATGCGCCGGACGGCGACCTGTCCGCCCTGCCGGCAAAGCAGCTGGCGGAGATCTGCCAGTACACCGGGCACCGCACCGGCGACCTTGCGGCGGCGCTGCGCACGTCCGGGTTCGTGGACGCGGACGGGCGGCTGCACGACTGGGGCGACTACACCGGCCGCCTGATCGACCAGCGGGCGGCCAGCCGCGAGCGGCAGCGGCGGCGGCGTGCGCGGCTGCGGGCGGCTATGGAAGAAAGCAAGGAGGATGGTACATGAAAAAGCAGACAAGCACAGACCTGCGGCGAAAGCTGCGCGAGCAGCGCGCGGCGTATGAGGAGCTGCTGGACCTGTCGGGCGCGATCTTGGCGGCGCTGTGCGTGCGCTGCGGCGACGGCGCGACGCTGCGGCTGCCGAAGCAGGCCGTACACGACGCGCTGGAACGCTACGAATTTGCGGCGGCGGCCGACGGCGAGGACTACGTGCTCTCGTACCGGGAGCGCGCGACATGATCGACCTCGAGGACGAGAAGGAGCGCATCCTCGAGCAGCTGGCGGCCATGGTGGCCGACGCGTCCGTGAAGCCGGAGCTGCGGCTCAAGGCGGCGGGCATGGTGCTCGGCCACGAGCGGGGCAAAGCAGCCCCCGCGAAGGACGAGGGCGAGGCAGAGCCGGAGGTGCTGCGCTTCGAGGGCGCGCTCGAGCAGTGGAGCCGGTAGCGGGGAGGCGCGATGGCACGCAAAAACGAACCCTATATTTATAAGGTACTGCGGCGCGAAGCACCGAACCCGCGGCAGCAGGCGTTTTTCCGCGCGGAGGCGGCCAACATCGCCTACGGCGGGGCACGCGGCGGCGGCAAGAGCTGGGCCATGCGGCGCAAGCTCGTGCTGCTCGCGATGCGCTACCCGGGGCTGAAGCTCTTGCTGCTGCGCCGGACGCTGCCAGAGCTGCGCGCCAACCACATCCTGCCGCTGCAGCGGGAGCTGGCGGGCTACGCCGCGTGGAGCGGCGCGGAGCGCGCGTTCCGGTTCCCGAACGGGTCGCGGCTCGTGATGGGCTACTGCGACAGCGACAGCGACTGCGCCCAGTATCAGGGGCAGGAGTACGAGGTGATCGGCTTCGAGGAAGCGACGAACTTCGAGCCCGACTGGCTGACGTTCATCGCCACCTGCCTGCGCACAACGCGCACGGATTTCGTACCGCGCATCTACTACACCTGCAACCCCGGCGGGCCGGGCCACGCCTACATCAAGCGCCTGTTCATCGACCGCGCGTTTCGCGACGGTGAGGACCCGGCGGACTACGTGTTCATCCCGGCGAAGGTCTACGACAACCAGGTGCTCATGCAGCGCGACCCCGGCTATCTCAAGCGGCTGGAGGCGCTGCCGCCCGCAAGGCGGCGCGCGCACCTCGAGGGCGACTGGAACGTGTACGAGGGGCAGGTTTTCGCCGAGTGGCGCGACGACCCCGCGCACTACGCCGACGGGAAGTGGACGCACGTGATCGAGCCGTTCGACATTCCGGACACATGGCGGGTGTACCGCAGCTTCGACTTCGGCTACGCCAAGCCCTTCTCTGTGGGCTGGTGGGCAGTGGACTTCGACGGGCGGCTGTACCGCATCCTTGAGCTCTACGGCTGCGTGCCCGGCGAACCGGACACCGGTGTGCGCTGGACGCCGGAGCAGATCTTCGAGCAGATCCGCACCACGGAGGCCACGCACCCCTATCTGCGCGGGCGGGACATCCGCGGCGTGGCCGACCCCGCGATCTGGGACGCGTCGCGCGGCGACAGCATCGCCGACATTGCCGACCGGTACGGCGTGTACTTCGAGCCCGGCGACCACAAACGCCTGCCCGGCTGGATGCAGGTACACTACCGGCTGGCGTTCGACGAAGCCGGGCTGCCGATGCTGTACGTATTCCGCAACTGCCGGGACACACGGCGCACGCTGCCGCTGCTGCGCTACGACGCGCACGCGCCCGAGGACGTGGACACGCGGCAGGAGGACCACATCGCCGACGAGATCCGGTATCTGTGCCAGTCCGACCCCATCGCGCCGCGGCCCGTGGTGCAGCGGACGCCCAAGGTATTCGATCCGCTGAGCAGCGGCTAATTATGTAAACAGAAAAAGACTGCGGCGGCAGTCTCTTTTTCTCGCAAAATGTAAAAAGTTATGTAAACCATTTCGCCGGAAACGGCAGCAAAGGAGAGTCTATGACAAACGAGAAAACGAACCCCATGCCCTACCGCGCGGCGGATGCGGCGGCGCTGCTGGCGGCGGCGGATGCGGCATCCGGCCCGGCCGGGCCGGACATGGCCGCGCCCGCGATCACGCCGGACGACGTGGCGCGCGGCACGGAGCTTCTGCGCCGGTACAAGGACGGCAAGCGCGCGCTCGAGGCGCGCATCATCGCCGACGAACAGTGGTACCGCCTGCGGCACTGGCAGTATCTGCGCGACCGCCGGCGCGAGCAGGGCGCCGACGTGGTGGAGCCGACGAGCGCGTGGCTGTTCAACGCCATCGTCTCAAAGCACGCCGACGCGATGGACAGCTTCCCGGAGGCGGTGATCCTGCCGCGCAGCGAGCAGGATGAACCGGACGCGAAGGCACTGTCGGCCATCGTGCCGGCGGTGCTGGAAAAGACGCACTTTGAGCAGGTGTGGTCCGACGCGTGGTGGTACAAGCTCAAGCACGGGTGCGCGGCCTATGGCGTGTTCTGGGACAGCGCCGGGAGCAACGGCCTCGGCGACGTGGCCGTGCGCCAGCTCGACCTGCTGAACCTGTTCTGGGAGCCGGGCATCACCGACATTCAGGCCAGCCGCAACCTCTTCGTGTGCGCGCTCATGGACAACGACGACATCTCCGCCGCCTGGCCCGACGCGCGGCCCGGCAGCTGCGGCGTGGAGCTGGCGCAGTACCTGTACGACGACGCGGTGGACACCTCGAACAAGAGCATCGTCGTGGACTGGTACTACAAAAAGCCGCTGCCCGGCGGCGGCACGGCGCTGCACCTGATCAAATTCACCGGGCGCGACCTGCTCTACGCGAGCGAGAACGACCCCGCCATGGCCGGCGGCTTCTACCCGCACGGGCAGTACCCGGTCGTGTTCGACGTGCTCTACCCCGAGGCGGGCACGCCGTGCGGCTTCGGCATGATCGCCGTGAGCAAGGACCCGCAGCAGTACATCGACCGTCTGAGCGGCAACCTGCTGGAGATGAGCATGAAGGCCTCCACCCCGCGCTTCTGGGTCAAGAAGGGCTGCGGCGTAAACGCGCAGGAATTTCTCGACTGGTCGAAGCCCCTCGTCGAGGTCGAGGGCAGCATCGACGACGAGCGCCTGCGCCAGATCAGCCTCTACAATCTCGACGGCCAGTGGGTGAACATGCTGCAGCTGAAGATCGACGAGCTCAAGGAGACGAGCAACAGCCGCGACGTGACGCAGGGCAGCGTGTCCGGCGGCGTGACGGCGGCGAGCGCCATCGCAGCGCTGCAGGAAGCCGGCAGCAAGTCCAGCCGCGACACGCTGCGCGCGAGCTACCGCGCGTTCGAGCGCGTGGTCGAGCTCGTGATCGAGCTCATCCGCGCGTACTACACCGAGACGCGGCCGTTTCGCGTGGCGGCACCGGGCGCGCAGGGCTACGCGTTCTGCACGTACTCCAACGCCGGGCTGCGCTCACGCACCGTCGGCATGGGCGCCGACGGCATGGCGCTGCAGCGCGCGCCGGCGTTCGACGTGTCGGTCCACGCGCAGAAGGAGAGTCCGTATGCGACCGCATCGCAAAACGAGCTGGCACGGCAGCTGTATCAGCTGGGGGTCTTTAACCCCGCGTTCGCGCAGCAGGCGGTGCCGATGCTGGAGATGATGCAGTTTCCGGGGCGCGACAAGGTGCTTGAGGCCGTGCGCGGCAGCATCGTGCCGCCGCAGCCGGAGACGCCGGACACGGGCACGAATACGGACGCCGACCCGCTGCTGAAAGCGCAGGCGGAGAAAAACCGCGTCATCACAGAAAGCGCCCGCTGAGGGCAGAAGGGAGCACAGAGTATGAACGAAACCAATCTTTCCTCCGCCGCGCCGGAGCAGAGCGCACCCGCAGCAGCGCCGGAGGCGGCCGCGCCGCACGAGGCTGCCGGGGAGACCGTGACCGTCGGCGCGCTGCGCGGGGCCATTGAACGCCGAAGCGAGCAGCGGGCACGCCGCGCGGCCGAAGAAGCCGCCGCGCGCTGGTCGCGCGAGGCGGACGAGCTGACGGCGCAGTGCCCGGACTTTGATCTGGGCGCAGCGCTGAACGACACGCAGTTTTGCGCGCTGCTGCGCGCCGGTGTGGACGTGCGCACGGCGTGGTTTGCCCTGCACGCGCAGGCACTGCTGGAGGCGGCGTGCGTGCGCGCGGGCCGCAGCGCCGAGCAGCGCGTGGCCGAGCACATCCGCGCCCGCGGCCTGCGCCCGGCCGAAAACGGCCTGGGCGGCGGCGGGACCGGCATCGTGGTGCGGCCGGACGTGTCGCGCATGAGCCGCGCCGACCGCGCGGCCCTCGCCGCGCGCGCAGAGCGCGGCGAGCGCGTGAAGCTGAGCCTGTGACCCGCTTCGCGTACATCCGCCGGGACGGGCGGTGCGTGCTGCGCGCGGACGGCCACGCGGACTTCTGCCCGGGCAGAGACATCGTGTGCGCCGGGGCGTCGGCGCTCATGTGCGCGCTGGCGGGCGCGCTCGATGCGCTGGGCGCGCAGGGCGTGCAGCGGACGCTTTGCGCCGGGTACGCAGCCATCGCAGCGGACGACCGGGCCGATGTGCGCGCGGCGTTTACCGTGGCCGTGACGGGCCTGCGGCAGCTGGCCGCGGCCTACCCCGGCCACGTTGCGGAGGACACCGGCCGCGTCCCCGCGCAGGAGACCGAACCCACGGCAGCGCAGCGGCCGGGCGCTGCCCCGGCGCTGTCCCCGGAAGCGGACAGCAGAAAAAAAAGGAGACATGAGTATGGAAAACATCCGCATGAACCTGCGCCTGTTTGACGCAAACACGCAGGTGACCACCCAGCAGAGCCTGACCGAGGAGATGAAAACGTTCTACTCGGACTACCTCATCGACGCGGCCGAGCCCGAGCTCGTGCACGACCAGTTCGCGCAGAAGCACCCCATCCCCGCAAACGGCGGCAAGACGATCCAGTTCCGCCGCTTCGCCCCGCTCGGCAAGGCGCTGACCGCCCTGACCGAGGGCGTGACCCCCGACGGTCAGAGTCTGAGCATGACCACCGTCGAGGCGGCCGTGCGCCAGTACGGCGGCTACATCCAGATGAGCGACCTGCTGCTGCTGACCGCCATCGACAACAACCTCACCATGGCCACGAAGCTGCTCGGCGCACAGGCCGGCCGCACGCTCGACACGATCACCCGCGAGGTGCTCGTCGGCGGCGACAACGTGCAGTACGCCGACGAGTCCGTGTCCGCCCGCTACCTGCTGCAGGGCGGCAATGCCAGCGCCGCCGACAACAACTACCTGACCGTCGACTGCATCCGCCGCGCCGTGCGCGCGCTCAAAAACGCCAACTGCCGCCGCATCGACGGCGCGTTCCCGGTCATCATCCACCCCGACGTGGCCTATGACCTCATGAACGACCCGAAGTGGCTGGCACCGCACCAGTACGTCGACACCGAGCACATGTACGAGGGCGAGATCGGCAAGATCGAGGGCTGCCGCTTCGTCGAGAGCACGGAGGCGAAGATCTTCCACGCCGAGGATCTGGCCGGCGACAGCCGCACCCTGCTCACCAACGGCACGGTGGACGGCAAGACCACCTTCTCGTTCGACGGCGGCACGGTCAAGTCCGGCGCGCTCGTCGGCCGTCAGGTGCTCGTCGGCAACGCGTGCGTGACCGTCACGGCCAACACCGCGAACTCCATGACCGTCGACGCCGCCGTCACGGCCGAGGACAACGCCATCATCTACCCCGGCGAGGCCGGCGCGCAGGGCCGCGACGTGTACGTCACGCTCGTGCTCGGCGCCGACGGCTACGGCACGACCGAGATCACCGGCGGCGGCCTCGAGCACATCGTCAAGCAGCTCGGCTCCGCCGGCACGGGCGACCCGCTCAACCAGCGCGCGAGCGTCGGCTGGAAGGCCACGAAGGTCGCCGTGCGTCTCGACGACAGCGCCATCCGCCGCATCGAGACCTGCAGCACCTACACCGAGTAAGAAATCCACCCCGTGCCTCCCGCCCGCGCGGCGGGAGGCACCCATGCACACAAGGAGGAATATACTATGGCAACCAGAAAAAAGACCGACCGCGCCGCCGCTGAGGCCTGGCTGAGCGAACCCGTGACCGTGCGTCTGTTCCGCGACAACGGCAGCTACAAGGAGGACAAGGTCGTGACCGTCAACGGCGAGACCGTGCGCATCCCGCGTGGCGAGGACGTGACCATCCCGCGCCGCTTCGCGCTCGTGCTCGCGCAGGGCGAGGCGCAGGACGCGCGCACCGGCGCGCTCATCGAGCGCGAAACCGCCCGCTTTGCCGCCGAGAGCGGCGCGCTGGGGCTCTGACCATGGCGACGCTTCAGCAGGCGCTCAAGCGCATCGACACGATCTGCCCCAACGCATGGGACGACGCGGCAAAGCTGCTGTGGCTCAACGAATGTGAGAGCATGATCCAGACGCGCATCCTCGGCATCGCGCCGGGCGAATGTGTGACCTACGACGTGAACTCCGACCGCAGCACCGTGCTGCTCGTGCCCACACCGTTTGACCGGCTGTACGTGTACTACGTCATCGCCATGTGCGACTACGCCGCGCACGAGACGGCGCACTACGCCGACAGCATGGCGCTGTTCAACGCGGCGCTCGACGAATACGCCAAGTGGTACCAGCGCACGAACGGCGCTGCGGCTTCCGTGCCCGGTGCCGCATCGCAGATCGCCGCCAACACCGCCGCCCGCCACTCGCACGCGAACAAGCGCGTGCTCGACGGCATCACGGCCGCAAAGACCGCCGCGTGGGACGCCAAGGCGGGTACGGCGGCGGCCACGCAGTCTGCGGCTGGTCTGATGTCCGCTGCCGACAAGGCCAAGCTCAACGGCATCGAGCGCGGCGCCAACAAGACCACCGTGCCCACAGCGCTGAAAAATCCCAACGCACTGACGATCAAAATCGGCGGCACGACCGTCACCTACGACGGCAGCGCCGCGAAAACCGTAACGATCGCCGACGGAAGCGAGGTGGCCTACTGATGGCGAAGAAGCTCTACGAAGAAGCGTCCGTGCAGGCCATTGCGGACGCCATCCGCGCGAAAAACGGCGGCGCGGAAACGTACAAGATCGCGCAGATGGGCGACGCGGTGCGCGCCATACCCAGCAAGGACAATATCGTCCATGCGGATATCCCGGACTACATCAAGACGGCGGCGCTGGAGGTGGCCAAAAAGGTGCAGGCCGTGCGCACGAGCGAAAGCATCGTCTTTATCGCGGCCTCGGACGCGCACCAGCTTGACACCAGCGCGGACATCGTGGCCGGCAACAAGCACGCTGGCATGGCGATGAAAGCGCTCGCGTATATTTTGCCGGGCATCGACTTTGCCTGCTATCTGGGCGACTACACGGCCGGCAGCGCAACGACCACGCTGGCCGAGGGGCGGCAGCACTTCGCGGAGATCAACGCGGACATCGACGAAGCCTTTTCCGGCATCCCGCAACTGCGAACGCTGGGCAACCACGACAGCTTGCAGTACAGCAAGGCGCAGAATGGCAGCGTGCTTTCAGTGGCCGAGCTGTACGGCCTGTGCGGCGCTTACAACGCCGGTGCGGTAATGGGCAGCACCACAGAGGGCTACTGCTATCGGGACTTCGAGAGCAAAAAGCTGCGGGTCATCTGCCTGAACACCGCCGAAAATAGCGAAAAAGAATATGTATCAGACGCGCAGAAGCTGTGGTTTGCGAACACGCTGAAAGCCGTGGGCGCAAAGGCCGGTTGGAATGTGCTGATCCTGTCCCACCATCCGCTTGACTGGGGCGGCGTGTGTGCCCTGTCAAATATCGTCAAGGCCTACGTGGACGGCAGTTCCATCACCGTGAGCAGCGGCAACACAATAAACTTTTCCGGTAGCAACAGCGCCAAGATACTGGCAGCGATTCACGGTCATGTGCATTGCTTCAAGGCGGCGCAGCTCAACAGCATATCGAGCGGCACGGGAACACCCTACAATGTGTGGCGTGTTGCCACTCCGAATATGTGTTTTGCTCGGAATAACGAGTACGGGCAGAACGGCAACGCCGAGTATTACGGTATCGAGTTCGGCGAAACGACCACCTACAACAAGACGGCCAACAGCGCCAAGGACACGGCGTTTGTCGTCAACGTCGTCAACCCGAGCCAACAGAAGATTTATAGCTATTGCTACGGCGCGGGCTATGACCGTGAGATCTTCACCGGCATCCAGACCGTGGCCGTTACGGGCGTAACGCTCAACGCTGCCTCCGGCAAGCTGACCATCGGCGGGCAGACCACGCTGACGGCGACCGTGAAACCCGCAGACGCGAGCAACAAGACGGTGACGTGGGCAAGCTCCGCGCCGACCGTGGCCAGCGTGGCAAACGGTGTTGTCACAGCGCTTGCACCGGGCAGCGCCAAGATCACGGTAAAAACCGCAGACGGCGGCTTTACGGCAGAGTATGCGCTGACGGTCAAAGCCGCGACGTCCGACCTGCTGGCGGACTATGGTTATGCGGACAATACCCGACTTTCCACCGGCAGCGGCAGCGAGAAAGCCGCCGCAGGCTATGTGACCATCGGGCACACGGCGGCGATCCCGATTGACAAGACCAGATACCCCAATGGCGCGACCATCCGCGTGACCGGCGCGGTGAACTGTCTGGGCAATAACTGGTCCGGCACCGACAACGGCGGCGACAGCGCGTTCGTGTTGTATACGACTGGCGGAACGCAGTTTTCGAACGCGAGCTACATTGAGGCCAAGACCACGACGGCGGGGGCGTTTACGATCGACGCGGACAAGACCGGCTTTACGCTGGACATCGCGTCGCTGTCGGCGCCGCATTATATCAAGTTCTGCGTCAAGGGCGCCGGCGCAAATCTTACGGCGACGCTGACACCAAAATGAAGGGAGTAACAGCAGATGGAGATCATCGAAGCATTTGCGGCGAAAAACAAGTGCTATCAGGCGGGCGCGGCGCTAGTCCCGCGCGGCCTGATGCTGCACAGCATCGGCACGCCGCAGCCGAGCGCGGCCGCGCTGGCGCGGTACTTTGACCAGTACCAGCCGGGCGGCCAGTCGGTCTGCGTGCACGCGTTTGCGCAGGCGGACGGCACGGTGTACCAGACACTGCCGTGGGAGATGCGCGGCTGGCACTGCGGCGGAAGCGCGAACGGCACGCACATCGGCGTGGAAATGACGGAGCCGGGCGCGGGCATGGCCTACGCCGAGGCCGCGGCGCAGATCACGGGCACATACCGCACGGCCGTGGCGCTGTTTGCCGCGCTGTGCGAGACGTATGGGCTGGACCCGCTGGCCGACGGCGTCATCATCGGCCACGCGGAAGGGCACCGGCGCGGCGTGGCCAGCAACCATGCCGACCCGGAATATCTGTGGCGGCAGTACGGCATGGGCTACACCATGGACGGATTTCGCGCCGCCGTCGCCGAAGCGATGGCCGGTGCGCGGGAGGAGGAAACAGACATGACACGCTACAACACCGTGGCCGAGATGCCCGCATGGGCGCAGGCCGAGGCGCAGCGGCTCGTTGACCGCGGCGCGCTCAAAGGAGACACCGACGGCAGGCTCGACCTGTCGCTGGATATGCTGCGCACGATGCTCGTGTGCCAGCGGATGATCGACCAGGCAAAGGAGGCATAAATGGACCGACTCACAACGATCAAAGCGGCCGTCTGCACGGCGGCCGCAGCGCTGACGGCCTTCTGGGGCTGGACAGGCTGGCTGGCGGCGGCATGGTTTCTGGCCATGCTGCTCGACTATGCCACCGGCAGCGCCGCCGCCCTGCGCGCCGGGACATGGAGCAGCCGCGTCGCCCGCGAGGGCCTGTGGCACAAGGCCGGAGCCGTGGCGGGCGTACTCGTGGCGGCGCTGCTGGACTTTGCCCTGCGCGTGCTGCTCGGCAGCGTGCCGGGGCTGGGCATCGACTACGACGTGCTGCTGTGCCCGCTCGTGACGGCGTGGTATCTGCTGACGGAACTGGGCAGCATCGCCGAAAACGCAGGCGCGCTCGGCGCGCCGATGCCGCAGTTTCTCATGCGGGCGATCGCCGCCCTGCGCGCCGGCATTTCCGACCGCGGCGGCGGAGACGGGGACGGAGGCGGCGCGGCATGACGGATTTTTCCCCGCTGAACTTCCCGCTGCCGGAGCGTACCGGCGGCGAGGGGCTGGAGGCGCGCGTCACGGCGCTGGAGGAGACGATCGTCCGGCTGCTGGAGGCGCTGCAATACACGCTGACGAATCTCAGCCGCGAGAACTTCAACCCCGCCGCGCTCGAACGGCTGCGCGCCGAGCTGCGCAGCGGCCAGACCACGAACCAGTAAGGAGGCAGGCAATGCATCTACCCACATTTCCCCGCGCCATGGCCGTGACGCGGCGCGTGCAGACCGACTTTCGCGGCTACGACCACCGGCCGGGCTGCCCGGAGGGCGGCATCTACGAGATGACGAACGGCTCGGCGGCCGACGCGCCGCTGTTTTCCACGCGGCCGGGCCGCACGCTGACCTATCCGACCGGCGGTGGAAGCCCGAACGGGCTGTTCGCAGGCAGCTGCGGGCTGCTCTGGTGCACCGGCCAGACGCTGTATGTCAACGGCACGCCCGTCGCGGGCTGCACGCTCATCAACGGGCCGAAGGTGTTCGCCGAGCTGGGCGGCACCGTGCTCATCTGGCCGGACAAGATCTGGTACCGGCCGGATTCCGGCCAGTTCGGCAGCGCGGAGCCGAGCTGGAGCGGCTCCGTGAACCTCCAGCGCTCGGACGACAGCAGCGGCACCCGCGCCGACGCCATCGCCGCGGAGGGCATCGACCTGCCGTTTCGCGTGGGCGACGCCGTGACGATCCGCGGCTTTTCCACGCCGGAGGATAACGGCACCTATATCATCCGCGACATTGCGGGCGCGGCGCTCGTGTTCGACCCCGACACGTTCTCCACCGCCGGCGTGACCGAGGACATCACGGTCACGCGGCGCATGCCCATGGCGATGCACGCATGCACGTACGGCAACCGCATCTGGGCCTGCGCGAACGACACCGTCTGGTGTACAAAGCTCGGCGACCCGCTGAGCTGGTACTGGTACGAGGCGGACGAAAACGGCACGGTCGCCACGGCGGCATGGAGCGTGGACGTCGGCACGCCGGGCGATTTTTCCGGCTGCGCGGCGACGGGCAGCGGCGTGGTATTTCTCAAGCCGGACGGGCTCTGGCGGCTGTACGGAACGAAGCCGGACAACTTCCAGCTCGTCGCCTCGGCGGCGCTCGGCACGGAGGAAAACTCCGGCCGCACGCTCGTGACGGCGGCGGAAACGCTCTACTACCTCTCCCCTGCCGGGCCGGCGCGCACGGCCGGCGGACGGCCGGTGCGCATCGGCGACGCGCTCGGGCGCACGCTCACGGCCGGCGTGGCGGGCACGGACGGCACGCGCTGGTATCTCTCGGCGCATGACAGCGGCAATGCCTGGCACCTATTCGTATACGACACGCGCAGCGGCCTGTGGAGCCGCGAGGACGCCTTCCACGCGCGCGGGTTTGCCCGCAGCGGCGGCGCGCTCTACGCGCAGGACACGAGCGGCGTCTGGCGCTTCGGCACCGGCAGCACGGCACAGCTGGAGAGCATGCTCGAAACGGGCGATTTCGTCAGCGGCAGCCCGGACTGCAAGCGTCTGCTGCGCGTGCAGCTGCGGCTGGAGGCGGACGCTGGCGCAAGCGTGACGGCGGCGGTGCAGTACGACTCCGACGGCGTGTGGCACACGCTCGCGACCGTGACGGCGGGCGCGAAGCGCTCCGTCACGCTGCCGGTGCTGCCACGCCGGTGCGACCACTTTCGCCTGCGGCTGACGGGCACGGGCGCGTGGCGGCTGCTGTCGCTCACGCGCACGGAGACCGCCGCCGGGCCGCAGCACTGAGGAAAGGAGACCTTATGGCCACAAAATACAAATACGACAAGAACACCGATTACGCCGCGCTCATGGAGCAGGCGGCGCAGCGCGGCGACCATGCGTCCGCTGCCATCTACGAGCAGCAGCGCAACGCGAAGATCCGCGGCGAGGGCATGACCGATCAGGAGCAGACGAACGACTATGCGCAGTATCTGCCCCTCGAGGACGTGCCGGACTATGACGACACGCACCGCCGCGAGGCCGAGACGCTGCTGACCGAGCGCGACACAACCGCACAGCGCAGCCGCATCGACCAGATGCTTGACGCGCTGCTCGGCGAGGAATTCAACTACGACCCGGCATCGGACCAGCTCTACGCCGCCTACCGGCAGCAGTACGAGCGGCAGGCCGATCTCGCGGCGGCCAACGCCCTCGGCGCAGCAGCCGCGCTGACGGGCGGGCAGGCCTCGACGGCGGCGGTGGCGGCATCGCAGCAGGCGGGCGGATACTACCGCGCGATGCTCACGGGCAAGCTGCCGGAGCTGGCGCAGCTCGCCTACGAGCGCTACAGCGGCGAGCGCAAGACGCGCCTGAGCGCCATTGACAGTCTGCTCGACGCAGCCGACAGCCGCGATGGCGTGACGAAGGCGCAGATTGCCGCGCTGCTCGACATGGACGACGCGGACTACGACCGCGCGGACAGCAAGCTGCAGCAGCAGGCCAAGGACGCGGCCGATGCCAAGGCCGCCGCCGACAAAAAGGCGAAGGACGAAAAGGCCGCAGCCGAGAAGGCGGAAAAGGCCGCGCGCAGCGATGCACGGCGCCAGATCACGCTCATCCTGCGCAACGGCGGCACCGTGCCCGACGATCTCTGGCAGCAGAGCGGCTACAGCGCCGTGACGATTGCGGCAATGCTGCGCGGGCGCAAGGGCTAAATGTTATGTAACCCCCAAGCGCCGGTTCTGCTCTAAAAATTCTGCAACACGCCGTCTGGCACAAAGTTATGTAAACTGCGTGAAAGAAAGGAATCCCCGGAAGCAAACTGCTTCCGGGGATTTGTGCGTGATGGGGTCTGCGCTCAGGCCATGGCCTGTTCAAAGCGCATGAGGATGGCCGCGACCTGCGCGCGCGTGGCGCTGCCCTTCGGGCTGAGGTAGGCGACGCCGCCGCTGCCGGTGCCGGAGATGAGGCCGTTGCCGACGGCCCAGGCCATCTCCGTGCGCGCCCAAGACGAGACGCTGCCCGCATCCGGGAAGCCGGCGAGCGAGCCCGCCTCCGTGAGGCTGCCGGGCGCGAACTGCTTCGTGTAGTTATAGAGGATGACGGCGAGCTGCTCGCGCGTGATCTCCCCGCTGGGGTCAAAGGTCGTGGCGCTCGTGCCGGAGACAACGCCCGTGAGCTTTGCCCACCAGATGGCATCGGTATACCACTGGCCGCGCGGCACATCGTCAAACGGAGCGCGGAGCTTGGCCAGCTCATAGTCCTTGACGGTCGTGGGCTCGCCCTGTATGCGGTAGAGGATGCTCACGAGCTGGGCGCGCGTGCACACGCCGGTCGGCGCGACGGTGCTGGCCGAGGTGCCGGCGATGTAGCCGCGGTAGATGCAGTAATCCAGGCCCTCGTGCGACCAGTCGGCCGGCACGGGCATGTCACGGAAGGCGTAGCCCGGGCAGGTCGGGCCGCCGGGGCAGACAGACGGCAAACCGGTAGCAGGAATGGTTTCTGCCTTTGTCTCTCCACAGACGGAACAAGTATAAACTCGAACCCCGGATGTTGTTGCAGTCGGCTTAATAACGACCTCTCCTGCATTCATCTTATGGCCAAACGCCGCCACTTCATTACGGTGTTCTACAGCTCCGCATTTTGCACATGTATACAGGTCATAACCATCTTCCGTGCAAGTTGCATGAACACGCTTTGTCAGCTGCCAAGTATGCACATGCACACCGGTCGCCGGAATCGTCTCCGTCTTGGTATCCCCGCACACAGTACAGGTATAGGTGCGGACACCTGCCATATCTTCTGTCGGCTTCGTTGTCACTTGCCCGCTGTTCCATTTGTGTCCCAGCGGTTCTGAAGCGTCATATCGCTGTGTCGTGCCGCAGGCACTACATGTGCACAGGATATAACCGCCCGTCGTGCAAGTGGCCGGAATCTCCTTGGCAACAAACGTATGCTCACCCGTTGCAGGGATTGTCTCCGTCTTCGTCGCGCCGCAGTCCGTGCAAGTATAGGTGCGGACACCAGCATGAATGCAGTCCGGTTTCGTGGTCACGATGCCGGAATCCCAGGTATGGTCCCGCAGCTTCGGGATGTCCTCGCCCACGCGCGTGTTGCAGCGCGCGCAGATGTGATAGCGGTAGCCGGTGGTCGTGTACGTCGGCTCCTGCGTGATGACCCACTCGCCCCAGTCGTGGCCGAGGGCGGGGATGGTGTCATTATAATCCTTGCCGCAGCGCGGGCAGGTGCCCTGATAGTGGCCGGACTCGGTGCAGGTCGGCTCGATGCTGGAGGCAGACTTATAACTGTAATCATGGCCCTTGGCGGGGATGACCTCATCGATCTTCACGCCGCAGCGCGGGCAGGTGCCGACGGCGCGGCCGGGCTGCGTGCAGGTGGCATCCGGGAGGAGGTCACAGCGGCTCAGGTCATGGCCGAGCGCGGCGATCTTCTCGGTGCGGGTCGCGCCGCAGGCCGAGCACTTATAAAACTGCGTGCCCTTTTCGGTGCATTTGGGCGGGAGCGTCGTCGTCAGCGCCCACTTGTGGTCGGTGGCGGCGACATAGGTGTCGTCCACGGGGGCATAGGTGCAGCCCTTCACCGTGCAGGCGTGGTGCGTATAGCCCTGCTTCGTGCAGGTGGGGTCGACGACCGTGTCGGCGAACTGGGCGATGTGGTCGCCGTGCCAGAGACCGGTCTTGTAGCCCTGCCACGTGCCGTCGTCCTTGAGCTCGGCGGCCCAGGTGTAGCTGCCCTGCGTGTAATAGACCACGCAGTCATCCGGGAAGGAGCGGTTGGAATCCGCCGCGCCGTAGATGCTCTTGGCGGGGTCATTTTTAAAGACGGCGCGCTTGAGCTTCGTGATCTTTGCGATCATATTGAAGGCCGTGCTGATGTCGCCGGCCTGATCAGCGTTCTGGTCGGTGTCGTCCGGACGGAGAATGCCGTTGAGCACGCCCTCGACGAGGATCTTCATGGCATTATCCAGGCTCGTGAAGGCACGGCCCTGGATCGTGTTGATCTTGTCGCCGAAATAGACCTCCTCGAGCATCTCGCAGCCGGCAAAGGCGCACTTGTCGATCTGCGCGACGCGGTTGGAGAGGTCGACGGTCTTCATGTGGTTGTCGCCGAAGAACGCGGCCTTGCCGATCGTGAGGGGCTTGTCACCGGGGCTGAAGGTGAGGTTGTTCATATAATAATCGCACATGAACGCGTAGTCACCGATGCTCGTGACGTTGGCCGGAATGTTGAGGTTCTTGTGGTGGTTGACGAACGCGAACGCGCCCGTGCCGATCGTCTGCAGGCTCGACGGCAGGCCGAGCGTCGTGTCCTCCTGACCGAGGATGCGGTCCCACGCGAAGGCCCACGGGCCGATATACGTCAGGCCGTTTGGCAGGCGCAGCTCGGCGAGCATGGTGCAGCTGTAAAACGCGTGATCCTCGATGCGGCGCAGGCGGCTGCAGGCGCCCGCGCGCACGAAGGTGAGCGTGTCGCAGCCGTAGAAGGCGTACTTGTCGATGAGCTCGAGATTGCGCGGCATGTTGATGGCCGAGAGGTACTCGTCCGCATAAAACGCACGATCGCCGATGGTGGTGATACCGTCGTCGAGGAACATGCACGTCAGGTACTGGCAGTCCTTGAAGGCGCGGTCGCCGACGTTCGTGACGCCGGTGGTGAAGGACTGTTTTTTCCCATCCCACTCCTCGGTGGTCGCACCGGCGATGTAGGCCAGGACAAGATACTCCTCGCCGAGGTTTTCCACGACGGTCGTGCCGAGCTTCTGCCCCTTGTCGTTATACTCCGTGACCGTCACGTTGCCCATCCACGGGGCTTTCTGACCCTTGACCGCGTAGTCCGCCATCGGGCCGTCGCCGAAGATATACACGCCGTAATACTGCGCGTCCTCGCGGTAGTCGTGCTCCTGCCAGATCTGCTGCAGGGCGGGGTTGTCCTGCACGACGGTGGGGTTCGTGACTTCGTAAATTTTATAATGTACACTGCCCTCGTTCCCGGCGGGGCCGCAGTCGCCATGCGCGACCTCGTTGCCGAAGAGCTTTTTGATCTGATCCGGCTGCTTGAGAAACTGGTCGACCACGTCCGCGATCGTGCCCGCCTGCGCCGGCGGGGCGCACACGCTCAGCAATCCGGCCGCGAGCACAAAGCACAGCAGCAGCGACAACACTCGTTTTTTCATATGGTTCCTCCCTCCTGGAATAGACGAACTGGTAACAGAGTCTACACAATCAGTATACAGGACGCGCCCCGCTTTTGCAACGGGTCGTGCGCGCATGGGCGCGAAAAAATGCACATTTTATTTACGCAAATGAAACAAAATGTAACGATCAAAACGTTTTTTCTGGAAATCCCCATTGCACACTTTCCCGCTTATATGGTATATTTTCGACAGACAGGTATTACGGTTGTACACACGCATCACAAAAAAGGAGGAAGAAACGATGAAAAAACGCGTGCTCTCGCTGGCACTGTGTCTGGTTCTGGTCGTGGGACTGTTCTCCGGCCTGACCGTGAACGCATCGGCAAGCAGACTCGACGATCTGAAAAAGGAGATCGCCGAGAAGCTCATCAAGGAGAAGATCGAGCAGCTCAAGGAGGAGTTTGAGATCCCGGATCTCGACATGGATGCCATTCTCAGCAGCTTTGGCGCCGCGGCCATCTCGGGCGACTTCGGTGAGAACAACTGCCTGCACTGGAATGTGTCGATCACCGGAAAATTGACCATCTCCGGCACCGGCGCCATGCCCAACTTTGACTTCCCCCACGGCAACCTCGCGCCGTGGTGGAACTATGACGCGCTCGGTGTGATAACCAAAATTGGAATTAAGAGTGTAGACATAAAGGACGGTGTCACGAACGTGGGAGACTATGCGCTGTTTCTTCTGCCGGATGCCACGCAGGTCACGCTGCCCGACAGTGTGACGCGCATCGGCCGCTACGGCATCGCCATGTGCTCCAAGCTCACGGGCCTGTCCATCCCCAAGGGCGTGACCGAGATCGGTGACTTCGGTCTCGCGGGCGACGGGCTCACCGCCGTCACGCTGCCCAACGGGCTGCAGAGCCTCGGCCGCGGCGCATTTGACACCTGCGCCAGCCTCACGAACACCACTCTGCCCGCCGCCATCACGGCCGTGCCCGGCAAGTGCTTTGCCGACTGCACGAAGCTGCTGAACGTCAAATACGCCGGCACCGTGACCGCCATCGGCGATCTCGCGTTTGAAAGCTGCAAGGCGCTCACCGAAGCGCCCATCCCCGAGACGGTGACCGAGATCGGCGCGTCCGCCTTCACCGGCTGCACCGCGCTGACGGATGTGACCATCCCTGCGGGCGTGACCGCCATTCCCGAGGACTGCTTCCGCGGCTGCACCGCGCTGGCCGACATGAAGCTGCCCGGCACCGTGACGAGCGTCGGCCTCAACGCGTTCACCGGCTGCGCCGCGCTCAAGGACGTGCGCTGCTACGGCGCGGCCCCGGCGGTCGAGCCGGGCAACTCGGAAGCGCACAGCTTCGAGCCCGCTATCGTCACCATCCACTATAACCCCGACCCGGTCTACGGCTGGACGCTCGACGCGGACGGCAAGTGGCAGGGCTACACCGTCAGCAGCAAGGGCGCGTGCCTGCACACCGGCTACGGCACGACGGAAAACACCGTGCCCGCCACCTGCGGCGAGGCCGGCCGCGTCGACACCATCTGCTCCAACTGCGGTGAGGTCGTCTCGACCAAGGAGATCCCCGCCACCGGCGCGCACACCTGGGATAACGGCACCGTGACCACGGAGCCGACCGAGACCACCCCCGGCGTGCGCACGTTCACCTGCGCCGTCTGCGGCGCGACCCGGACCGAGACCATCCCCGCAACGGGTGCGCACGACTATCAGTTCACCAAGAACGTCGCGCCCACCTGCACGGCGGACGGCTACGACCTCTATACCTGCAGCGGCTGCGGCGCGACCGAAAAGCGCAACCCCAAGCCCGCGCTCGGCCACAAGTGGGACAACGGCACCGTGACCACCGAGCCGACCGAGACCACCCCCGGCGTGCGCACCTACACCTGCACCGTCTGCGGCCAGACCAAAAACGAGATCATCCCCGCCACCGGCGGCAACAGTGTCTGCCCCGGCGGCCCGAGCTGCCCGAGCTACGGTTTCTCGGACGTGGCCGGCCCGAACGACTGGTCGCACGAGGGCATCGACTACTGCGTGCGCCGCAGCCTCATGGTCGGCACCGGCGCGGGCACGTTCTCCCCGGGCATGAACTGCTCGCGCGCCCAGATCGTGCAGATCCTCTATAACCTCTCCGGCGATAAGACCGACTACGGCAACTACTACCTGCCGTTCACCGACGTCGCGCCCGGCGCGTGGTACTACGACGCCGTCGCCTGGGCATACTTCAACAACGTCGTCTCCGGCACGAGTGAGACCACGTTCGCACCCAACGACGTCATCACCCGCGAACAGATGGCTGTCATCCTCTACGGCTACACGGCCGAGTTCGCGCCCGAATTCACCGGCAACGCCGCCTCGCTCAACACCTTCCCCGACGCCGGCAGCGTCGCCAACTGGGCCTATGCCGCCATGTCGTGGGCCGTGGGCAACGGCCTGATCTCCGGCATGGGATCCGGCGGCGTGTCCTACCTCGCCCCGCAGGGCAGCGCCACGCGCGCGCAGGCCTCGGCCATCATCATGCGCTACTGCCAGCTCATCGGCCAGTAAGCCGGTGCAGTCAAACCGCAAAACCCCGCCCCGGGAGCCAACGCTCCCGGGGCTTTTTGCGGCACTGCGGGCGGCACGAGCGGGCAGAAATGTGCGGCAGCAGCGGACGCGTGTGCCCGGGTGGAGAACAGCCGCACGCGGGGTGGAACGTAGGCCGGAAAGCGGCGGTTCGTTTACATAACATCGTTAATTGCGCCGTATTTATGTTGATAAGTCTGTTGGCAATGTGGAAAAGTGGTTTCCATAACGCCGATTTCACCCGTGAAAACAGACAACCGGTGCAGTTTTACCCATACCAGTATCGAAATGTCAGGATATGTAACAAATATTGCATTTGAAAACAAATCTGCGCTGCTAATCTTAACAATTTCGTTCAAAACGTTACATATATGGCATATGTGTCCCTTGCGTTTTGACCGTTTTTTGCTATAATACATCTTGTAACCGGCAATACCAACCATCCGATGTCGTCTATTGTGTGGGACGGCGTTGGAAATCTGATGAAAGGGGTAAAGTAACATGGGTCTTATTCAGACTGGTCTTGGCATCGCTTCTGATATCCTCGGCAAGTGCGGCGAAGATAAGGCGAAGGCGATCGTTGATGCGATCTCCGATGCGCTGCCGAACTGGCTCGCCATGTAAAAACAGCATAGAAAATCCCGGAGCTTCGGCTCCGGGATTTTTTTGTCGGAAAAACGGATGCTTCCCGCGTGCCCTACACAGCCCGCAGCATCGAAGCGCACAGAAAACGGCTGTATCCGCCGGTGGTACGGAAAAATGACAAATGGTTGCGAATTTCAGCTAAACGTTACATTCTTCGTTATTTGTCCGTTGCGTTTTACCTGTTTTTCGGGTATTATAGCCTTGTAACCGGTAATATCAACCATCCGGTGTCGCCGAATGTGTGCGGCGGCATTGGAAATCTGACGAAAGGGGTAAACGGACTATGTTGTATGGCGCTCTGGAACTGACTGCGAAAATTCTCGGCATCTGCAAGGAGTACGAAGCACAGGAAATCGTGCAGGAGATCGCAAACTCCCTGACCATGCCGATCGACTGATCTGGTTTGCAGCCGCCCCGGAGCAGCAATGCTCCGGGGCTTTCTGCCGCGGCCCTTACACCGGGGAGACCCCGTCAGGATCCTATGACTTCCTTCTGCTCCGGCACACCGGTGTACGCGAACACATAGTCCACGGCGCGGTTGCTCACGCGCTCGAGCGACTCGTAGGTGCTGCCGCCGATGTGGAAGGTCGCGATGAAGTTATCCAGATGGATGAGCGGGTCATCACACGCCGGGGGCTCGTGCACGAACACGTCGCTCGCCGCGGCGCGGATCTGCCCCGTGGTGAGCGCGACATAGAGATCGTGCTCGTTGACGATGCCGCCGCGCGACGTGTTGACGAGCAGCAGGTCCGGATTCGCCGCGGCGAACACCGGCGCATTGATGAGATCGCGCGTGGCGTCGCAGAGCGTGATGCTCACGTTCACGAAGTCCGAGCGGTGGAAGAGCTCCGGCAGGGTGTTGACCTGTTCATAGCCCCAGGCGGCGCACTCGGCGGCCGTGCGGCGCGGATTCCAGCACAGGACGCGCACGTCGAACGCCGCGCGCAGGATGTCCGCCACGCGGTGGGCAATGTTGCCTGTGCCGACGAGGCCGAGCGTGCGGCCGGTCATCTCGTGGCAGACGAATTCCTCCGCGCCGAAGTGGTCGAAGCGGCCGGCGCACAGGCCGTTGTTGACAAACTTCAGCTGCCGGTTGAGCGCCAGCAGCTGCGCCACGGCCAGCTCCGCGACGGCCGGCGCGCCGAGGCCAGGCACATTCGGCACCGGCACGCCGTACTCGGCGGCGGCCGCGGTGTCGATCGTGTCGCGGCTGACGCCGTGCATGGCGATGACCTTCAGGTTCGGCGCGCGCTCGATGACCGAGCGCGGCACGGCCGCGCGGCGGATAATCATGGCGGCGAGCTGCTCGGGGTGGTCGAAATTGTCCACGATCTCAAAATGGCGCGCAAGCCGGGCATACGCCGACGGCGCGATGTGTTCACTCAGATAGACCTGCATGATGGGCTCCTCCCGTGAAAAGGCAGATGACGAAGCTGCCGATTTGTGCTAGAATCCGTCGATAATACGATGATACTACACACGCGCCGGGCGTACAAGCGGCAGGTGCATTTTCTGAATTTCGGAACGCCTTCTTTTCGGCGGAATTTCTTGGCAAGCACAACGAAGTATGCGAATTATGTATTTATGCTTGCCTTTCTGCAAGCGCTTCCATTGCTGCAGGACCGGCGTCGGCGTGCGCAACCGAGGGCAATCGGAGCCCAACGGTGCGTGCCGGTGGTCGGTTCTGTTTTTTGTTCGGATAAGATATCTGCGGCCGCTGAGCGCGGCCGGACATGAAAAAAAGCTGCGGCCAGTCGGCCGCAGCTTTTTGCTGCTCGGATATGCGGTTTGGGCGCTCAGCCGCGGCCGCTACCGCGGCGGCGGCCGCGCGTGCGGTCGCTATAGAGACGGTTGCCGGCCATGCGGCTGTCCGACTCCTGCATGAACTGCTTGAGCCGGTCCTCAAACGCAGCGTCCCCGCTCGGGCCGCTGACCTGCCCCGCCGGCTGGGCCGGACGGTTCGGGCGCGCAGCGCGCGGTGCGCCGCCGTTATTCGGGCGGTTGCCGCCCGGGCGGCCGCCCATCGGACGGTTGTTCGGGCGCTCGGGCGCCGGCTCCGCCTTCTTGATGGACAGATTGATCTTCCCATCCGGCGTCACGGCCAGCACGCGCACCTTTACCTTGTCACCCAGCTTCAAAAACTCGTTGACGTCGTTGACGTAGGTGTTGGCGATCTCGGATATGTGCACCAGACCGCTCCTGCCGTCCGGCAGGCTCACAAACGCGCCAAACTTCGTGATACCGGTGACGGTACCCTCCACAACTGCTCCGACTTCCACCTGCATACGGTTCGTTTCTCCTTGCTCAATCACTCGTGTCGTAAAAAATCTTTTCACCGGGCTTGACCAGACCGAGCTTTTCGCGCGCGACCGATTCGATCATGTCGTCGTCCTCGCTGTGGTCGATCTGATACTGCAGCTCGGCATTGGACTGGGTCATCTCGGACACCTGCTGCTGCAGTGTCGCCGCGCGATCCTGCAGCTGCCGGGTCTGCCGGTGCACCATGACCAGACTGATGACCGCGTACAGCATCAGCACCGCGATGACCAGTGTTGTAAAGATGCTTGCCTTCTTGAATTTCACAGTCTGCAGAACCTCCCCCCGGATCGTATCTGCTTCCAGTAATGCAGTCTATTCTAAAACATCTGCGGCGATTTTGGAAGCGTTTTTTTGCAAAAAACCAAACTTTTTTTGCAAATTTTTGTCCGGGGGCCGTGATTTTACGCGTTTTTTGCGCGCAGCGGCGTGAAAATTTCTCCAGAGGCGGCAAAACCTGCCCGCTGACCCAGGCGAAATAGCCCGTCCAGCCGGCCGCGATGGCAAAGAACATGAACAGGCGCACCTGCCCGGAGCCGGCCGCCATGCCGAAGGCGAACACGACCAGCCCCACGCTCAGGCAGAACACGGTGTCGAGCACCGCGCGGGTAAACGCCCGGCGCGCATGGCGGCGCGGCACGCGCAGCACATCGAACAGCAGCCCGAGCGCCGCGCCGAGCCCCAGTGCCAGCGCCAGCTGCCCGAGCTGGGCGAGCGGGTGCAGGCTCATCCGCCGAACAGGCGCGACCAGAAGCCGCCGCCGGACGCCGTCTCCTCCGTGTAGTCGAGCGCGTCAAACGCGCCGTCGATGGCCAGCTCCCCCGTGTCGATCGCGAGCCGGCCGACGCGCAGCCCCTCGCCGTGCACGGTGAGCATCCCGCGCGACGTGCGCATGGACACCTCCGTGTCGTCGAAGCGCACGACCTCGTCCACGCCCGTGACGGTCAGATGGCTGCGCTCGTCGAGCGTGACCGCGTGCGGCCGGCGCTGCGGCGCGGCCTTCTTGTCCTCGTATGGCATAGGCTCCCCTCCCGGTTCTGGTTTGCTACCAGCGTATGCGGGGCGGGCGGGCGATATGCGGGGAGGTGGGCGGCACCAGCACCGGCGATGCCTCCCCTGTGTAAGGGGAGGTGGCAAAAATCTCTGATTTTTGACGGAGGGGTTGCACCGTGACAGAGGGGCTGCAGATACCGGATGCAGTGGCGAATTTTGACGTATCAATCCCTCAGTCAGCCTGACGGCTGCCAGCTCCCTTTACACAAGGGAGCCTATGGGGTGCGGGACGGGCGCCGGTGCTTGACCGGCGGCGCTGGTCGCGCGAATGCAGAAACGGGATTACCATGGTGTGTGACGGCAGGAAACACCTCATCCGGCGAGCAAAGCTCGCCACCTTCCCCTCAAGGGAAAGGCATCGCCGCTCCATAACATTATGTAAACTTTACATCGGCATAGATGCATAAAAATCAGGCCGTTTCGCATTCGGAACGGCCTGATTTTGTTTCGTTATGTCAACCGAGTTCGCTTCCGAGCGCGTCGCTCAAAGCGGCGAACTGGGCGAGGCTGAGCGTCTCGCCGCGCACGCGCGCATCGAGCCCGCAGGCGGCGACGGCCGCAGCGGCGCGCGCCTTGTCGCAGCCGGGCACGCCGGCCGAGAGCGCGTTGATGAGCGTCTTGCGGCGCTGGTTGAACGCCGCGCGCACGACGGTGAACAGCAGCTTTTCATCCTGCACCGCGACGGGCGGGGCCACGCGCACGCGCAGGCGCACAACGGTGCTCGTGACCTTCGGCGCGGGGACAAAGCAGTGCGGCGGCACGTCGAACAGCAGCTCCGGCTCCGCGTGCCACTGCACGAACACGGTCAGCGCGCCGTAATCCGCCGTGGCAGGCCGGGCGCACAGGCGGCGCGCGACCTCGCGCTGGATCATGACGGTGACGGTGTCGAAGCACCCGGCGGTGAGAAATGCCGTGAGCAGCGGCGACGTGACGTTATACGGCAGGTTCGCACACACGACGGGGCGCAGGCCGCCGAAGCGCTCGGCCACCAGCTGCGGCAGGTCGAGCGCGAGCACGTCGCCAAAGACGAGCTCCACATTTTCGCAGCCCGCAAGCGTCTCAGCCAGCACGGGGCGCAGGCGCTCGTCGAGCTCGACGGAGACGACCTTCCCGGCGCGCTGCGCGAGCTGTTCGGTCAGACAGCCGATGCCGGGGCCGACCTCGAGCACGCCGGTGCCCTCGTCCGCGCCGGAGGCGTCGGCAATGTCGGCCGGGACCCACGCGGCGGTGAGAAAGTTCTGCCCCAGGGACTTGGAAAAGCGGAAATCGTGCCGCGCGAGCAGCGCGCGGATGTCCGCGAGATTCGTCAGATTCATACGCAGGCCCTCACTTCAGCAGCTTTTCAAACGCCTGACGGCGCGGGTCATGTCCCGGTTCATCGCAGAGGATGTTGCCGCAGAAGCGGTAGCCGTGGCGCTCGAGGAGCTTTTTCTGCGCGCCGTTGTGCCGGTGCGTGTCGACGCGGACGGCATGCGCGCCGCCGGCGCGCGCGAGCCGCTCGACCTCCTGCATGAGCAGGTCGGATAAGCCGGTGCCGCGAAAATCGGCGCTGACGGCGTTGCGGTGCAGCACGGCGGCGTGGTCACGGTCCGAGCGCCAGCGCCCGTCCGTGAGCGCGTCGTAGGCCGGCTCCGGCGCGAAGGTGAGCGTGAACATGGCGGCGACCGTGCCCTGATACGTGAGCACGCGGCAGGTGCCGGCCGCGATGTCGGCGCGGAACGTCTCCTCGTTCGGATACGCGCCCTGCCACTGGTCGACGCGGTGGCGGCGCAGATAATTGCGCGCCTGCTGCGCGATGGCGAGGATGGCCGGGAGGTCGTCCTCGGTCGCCGGGCGGCAGACGGGCGGCTCTACAAGCTGCGGGCGGCTGCGGTCGCGCCGGATCTTATCGAGCAGGCGCTGCTCGTCCGGCGTCGGCGGCGTCTGTTGGAAGAGGTCGGGCCGCTTGAGCAGGGTCCTCTCCAAACTCTGGCGCGTGCGCCATGCGGCAATCTCGGCGTGGTTGCCGCCGCGCAGCACCTCCGGCACGGTGCGGCCCTCCCACGTCTCGGGGCGGGTATACTGCGGGTACTCGAGCCGGCCGGCCCAATGGCTCTCGCCGGTGTAGCACTCGGTGTCTGACAGGACGCCCGGCACCATGCGGCAGACGCAGTCCGTGACGACCATGGCGCCGAGCTCGCCGCCGGTAAGCACAAAGTCGCCGATGGAGAGTTCCTCGTCCACGCACGCCTCGATGAAGCGCTCATCCACGCCCTCGTAGTGGCCGCAGACGAGCACGAGCTGGTCATAGTCGGCCTTGAGCTGGCGGGCCTTCGCCTGCGTGAACGTCGGCCCCTGCGGGGAGAGATAGATAACGCGGCGGCGCTCGACAGGCACAGTGCTGTCCGCGAGCGCGGCGTCAAGGCAGCTTTTGAGCGGCTGCGCCATCATGACCTGGCCCCAGCCGCCGCCGTAGGGATAGTCGTCGACCTGCTTCTGCCGGTTTTCGGTATAGTCGCGGATCTGGTGGCAGCGGATGTCGAGCAGGCCGCGCGCCTGCGCCCGGCCGAGGATGCTCTCGCCGAGCATGGCGCGCATCGTGTCGGGAAAGAGGGTGAGAATGTCGATGCGCACGCGCTCACATCCCTTCGATCAGGTGCACGATCATGCGCCCGGCGGCGGGGTCGATGCTGCGCACGAACTCCGGCCGGTCGGGGATGAGCACCTCGCGGTCGCCCTGCACGACGTAGACGCTGCCGCGCGGCAGGTCCAGGATCTCGCGCAGGGTGCCGACGGGCTCGCCCGCGTCGGTCTCGACGGCGATGCCGAGCAGGTCCTGCTGGAAATACTGCCCGTCGGGCAGCGTGACGTCCGCGCGCGCGATGGACACGACGCGGTTTTTCATCGTCATGGCGGCGTTGACATCGTCCACGCCCTGAAACTTCACGACGAGCATGCCCTTGTGCACGCGGCTGTGCGCGACGTGCACGGGCGCGCCGTCGATATAAAACGTCCGGAAGCCGAGCAGGAACGCCGCGTCATCCGCCCACGGCTGGATGCGCACCTCGCCGCGCACGCCGTGCGTGTTGACGATCTTTCCTGCTTCCAGATACGGTTTTTGCATCGTTGTGTCCCCCTTTTTTGGGTGTAGGTGCAAAAAACGCACTGCACGGGTGCAGCGCGTTTCCTGCGTCAATCCATGATCTCCACGGAGACTTTCTTGCCCTTTCTCTGGGCGACGGCCTTCATCAGGATGCGGATCTCTTTCACGATCCGGCCCTGACGGCCGATGACCTTGCCCATATCGCCGTCGGCGACGCGCACTTCAAACACGGTCTCGCCGTTGGCCTCGCGCTCGGTCACAGAGACCTCGTCCGGTTTTTCCACGAGGTTCTGCACAATATAGGTCAGAAGCTCTTTCATCTTTGGGGTCTCTCCTTATTCCGCTGCGATGGCTTTCTTGAGCAGCACACGAACGGTATCCGTCGGCTGTGCACCGTTGGCGAGCCAGTAGTTGGCGCGCTCGGCGTCGACGACGATCTTCTTGTCCGCGCTCAGCGGATCGTACGTGCCGATCTCCTCAATGCATCTGCCGTCGCGTGCGAAACGGGAGTCCGCCACCACGATGCGGTAGTAGGGGGCCTTCTTGGCGCCCATTCTGCGAAGTCTGATCTTGACCATGTATCTTCACCTCCATCAATGTTCTCTGTATCTCCAGCTCCCGGCGGGAGCTTGGAACCAAATTTAGAATCCGTACGGCCGGCCACCGCCGCCGCCGAACAGATTGCCCAGACCGCCGAAGCCGCCGCGGCCGCCGCGGCCGCCGCGCTTCATGCGCTTCATGGCCTTGCTGTTGCCGGACATCTGGCGCACGAGCTGCTGCATGAGCTCGAACTGCTTGAGCAGTTTATTGATCTCGACCACGCTCGTGCCGGCGCCCGCCGCGATGCGCTTTTTGCGGCTGGAATTCAGGATGGCGGGATTGTCGCGCTCGCCGGGGGTCATGGACTGGATGATCGCCTCGATGCGGCCCATGGCCTTCTCGTCGACGTTCGCGCCCGAGAGGGCCTTCGCGTCCATGCCGGGGATCATGCCGGCGATGTCCTGCAGGGAACCCATGCCCTTGAGCTGCTGGAGCTGGTCGTAATAATCCGTGAGCGTGAAGCGGTTCTGCCGCAGACGCTCGGCCATTTCCTCAGCCTTTTTCTGGTCGAGGTTCTGCTCGGCCTTTTCGATGAGCGTGAGCACATCGCCCATGCCGAGGATGCGGCTGGCCATGCGGTCGGGGTGGAAGGGCTCGATCTGGTCGAGCTTTTCGCCGATGCCGGCAAACTTGATGGGCTTGCCGGTCAGCGCCTTGATCGACAGCGCGGCGCCGCCGCGGGCGTCGCCGTCGAGCTTCGTGAGCATGACGCCGGTGATGTCGAGCGCATCGTCAAAGGCCTGCGCGGTCGCGACCGCGTCCTGGCCGATCATCGCGTCGATGACGAGCAGGATCTCCGCGGGGTTCACGGCGGCCTTGATGTTCTGCAGCTCGGTCATGAGCGCCTCATCAATGTGCAGACGGCCGGCCGTGTCGAGAAAGACAAGGTCGTTGCCGTGCTTTTTCGCGTGCTCGATGCCGGCCTTCGCGATCTCGACCGGGTCGCCCTGCCCCATCTGGAACACGGGAATGTCGAGCTGGCGGCCGACGGTCTCGAGCTGCTGAATGGCCGCGGGACGGTACACGTCGCACGCGACGAGCAGCGGGCGCTTGCCCTGCTTGCGCATGAGGCCGGCGAGCTTGGCGCCGTTGGTCGTCTTGCCCGCGCCCTGCAGGCCGACGAGCATGACGACGCTCGGCGACTGGGAGCTGATGTTCAGCTTCTGGTTCTCGCTGCCCATGAGGGCGGTGAGCTCTTCGTTGACGATCTTGATGACCATCTGCGCGGGCGAGAGGCTCTCGAGCACATCCGCGCCCGTGGCGCGCTCGGTCACCTTGCGCACAAAGTCCTTGACGACCTTGAAGTTTACGTCCGCCTCGAGCAGCGCGAGCTTGACCTCACGCATGGCCTCCTTCACGTCGGCCTCCGTGAGCCGGCCCTTGCCGCGCAGGCGTTTGAACGCCTCGGTCAGCTTGTCCGACAGGGATTCAAATGCCATGGTATCTATCCTTTCAGATCCTGAAGCTGCCGCAGCGCCTGCTCGGCCAGGGGCCGGGCGTCGCCGCCGACGGTATCGCGCAGCTTCGTGAGCGTATTCTCCAGCGCGGCCGCGGCCGTGCGCTGCGCAGCGAAACGCTGCACCAGACCGAGCCGGGCCTCCGTATCGCGCAGCGCGGCATCCGCGCGGCGGATGTTGTCCCACACGCCCTGGCGCGAAATGCCGCTGCTGGCAGCGATCTCCGCCAGAGAGAGGTCCTGATTATAATGGAGGTCGTAATACTCCCGCTGCTTGTCCGTGAGCAGATCGCCGTAAAAATCGAACAGCATCGTGCGCCACACGGTCTCATCCGGCATGGTGGGGTCCCTCCTCGCTGTAAACCATTTTTCCTTTACAGCACGAGTAGTATACGCCCCCGGCGCGCGGGTGTCAAGTATTTTTTCTTGTCACCGCATAGATTTCCGGCCGGATGGGAAAAATTCCGGTATTGCAAACCGTTTCTGGAGGGATCTTCATGGCCGAAACCAACACTGCCGCCCTGCGCGCGCAGGGCGGGCGCGACGCCCGCGCCCTGAACGTGACCGGCCGGGGCCGCGCGGACACCGGGCGCATCCGGCGTGCGGCAAAAGCGCTCGCGCGCATGGCGCGCACCGTCACGCCCGAGACGCCGAACGGCCAATGGCTGCGCGACAACCGGAGCTTTGCCGCGGCGGCAGCGGGCGACGCCGCGGCCGCGCTGCGGCACGCGCGCGTGCGCACAGCGGGCGGGCAGACCGCACCGGGCGCGTGCTGCGCGGGGCTGCTGCGCGCGTGCGAGGGGGCGCTGACGGTCAAGGCGGCGGAGGCGTATCTGGAGGGGTTTCAGGACGTGCTGCCGCTCGAGACGGCGGAGCTTGCTCTGCTCGTGCCGGGGCTGCAGGCGGCCGTGGTGTGCGCGCTGGCGGAGAACTATGCCCATGACGGCGCGGCCGCGCCCGCGCTCTTCACCTCCCTACGCGCACTCGGCACGGCGGCATGGGGCATGCTCGCCGAGCGGTGCGACCGCGTGGGGCGCATCCTCGCGCGCGACCCGGTGGGCGTCTACCCCGCGATGGACGAGGCCACGCGCGCCCACTACCGGCAGTGCGTGGCGCGGCTGGCGCGGCGGACGGGCAGGACGGAGATCGACATTGCCGGGGACGTGCTCGCGCGCGCGCAGAGCAGCGAGGGCGCGCGGCGGCACGTGGGCTGGTTTTTGCTGCGCGAGGTGCTCGGCGCGCCGGAAAAGCGGCGCGACGGCGGGTGGTACATCGCGGCCGTCGTGGTGGGGACGCTGTTTTTGTCGCTGCTGCTGGGCTTTGCCACGAAAAGCGTGTCCGGCGCGGTGCTGCTGCTCATCCCGGTGTCGGAGGTGGTCAAGGGCCTGCTCGACGCGGTATTGCTGCGCGTGACGAAGCCGCGCTTCGTGCCGCGGCTGGCGCTGCGCCGGGGCATCCCGCCGGAGGGGCGGACGCTGTGCGTGATCGCGGCGCTGCTCACCTCCCCGGACGACGCGCACGCGCTCTGCGCGCGGCTGGAGGAGTACTATCTCTGCAACCGCGACGCGCTCGGGCAGCTCACGTTCGGCCTGCTGGCCGACCTGCCGGAGGCGGACCGGGAGCACGCGCCCATCGACCCCGCCATCCTGCGCGCGGCGCGCGCGGAGATCGAGACGCTCAACGCGCGCTGGGGCAGCCGGTTTTATCTCTTCACGCGCAAGCGGGTGCCCACGCCCGACGGGAAATGGAGCGCGTGGGAGCGCAAGCGCGGCGCACTGCTGGAGCTGGCGCGGCTGGTGCTCGACCGGCCGGGCGCGCTGCAGTGCGCCGCCGGGGACGCGGCGGGCCTGAGCGGCACGGTGTACCTGCTGACGCTCGACGCCGACACGCGCCTGACGCCCGGCGCGGCGCGCGCACTCGTGGGCGTGATGCTGCACCCGCTCAACCGCGCCGTGGTGGACGCGCAGCGCGGCGTGGTCACGCGCGGCTACGGCCTGCTGCACCCGCGCATGGCGACCGAGCTGCAGAGCGCAAACGCCACCGACTGGGCGCGCGTGTTCGCCGGGCCCGGCGGCGCCGACCCCTACGGCGGCGCGTGCGGGGAATTATATATGGACTGCTTTGACCGCGGCGGCTTCCCGGGCAAGGGCATCATCGACGCGCGCGCGCTGCTCGACTGCTGCGGCGGCGGGGTCATCCCGGAAGGGCGCGTGCTGAGCCACGACGCGCTCGAGGGCGCATATCTGCACGGCGGCTTTCTCGGCGACGTGGAGCTGACGGACACCTTCCCCGCAGCCCCGCTGGCCTGGGGCACGCGGGCGCACCGCTGGATCCGCGGCGACTGGCAGAACGCGCCGTGGATCTTTGGGCAGCGCGGGCGGGCACTGCACCCGATCGACCGGTTCCGGCTGGCGGACAGTCTGCGGCGGTCGCTCGTCGCCCCGGCGACGTGGATTTCCATCTTCCTCGGCTGCGTGCTGCGCTGGCCGGGGCTGCGGCTGGCGGCGTATGCGGCGCTGCTGGCGCTGGCGCAGGGGCTGATCCGCGCGCTCGGTCAGCCGATCGTGCACCCGGCGGACACGCGCGTGCGCTACCACAGCGACGTGCTGCACGGGCTTGCCAGCGCCGTGGCGCAGACGGTGCTGCGGCTGATTTTGCTGCCGTGGGAGGCGGTGCTCAACGCCTCCGCCATCGTGACGGCGCTGTGGCGCATGGCCGTGTCGCACCGGGATCTGCTGCAGTGGCAGACGGCGGCGCAGCGCTCGGGCAAGCGCGACGGGCTGGGCGCGTACCTGCGCGCGCTCTGGCCGGCGAGCGCGCTGGGCCTGCTCACGGCCGTCCTGACGCCGAGCCCGACGGGGCTGGCCGCCGGCATCGTGTGGGTGCTCAGTCCCTTCGTGCTGGCAGCGCTCGGCGCGCCGAACACGGTTGGTGCCGCGCCCCTGCCGCGCGCGGCGCAGCGCGAGCTGCTGGGCTGGGCGAAGGCGACGTGGCAGTATTTTGAGACGTTCTGCACGGCAGAGGATCACTACCTGCCGCCGGACAACGTGCAGTCCCAGCCGCCGACCGGCACGGCGCACCGCACGTCGCCGACGAACATGGGGCTCGCGCTCGTGTCCGCCCTCGGCGCACACGCGCTGGGCATCGACAACGGGCGCGGGCTGGAGCTGGCGGAGCGGATGCTCACGACCATGGAGCAATTGCCCCGCTGGAACGGGCATTTTTACAACTGGTACCACACGTGCACGCTGCGGCCGATGCCCCCGCTGTATGTGTCCACGGTGGACAGCGGCAACTGCGCCGCCGCCCTGCTCACGGCGGCGAACGCCCTGCGCGGCTGGGGGCGGGACGAGCTTGCGGCGCGGGCGCGGCAGCTCTGCGACGGCATGGACTTCGGCCCGCTCTACGACCCGCAGCGGCGGCTGATGCACATCGGCATCGACACCGGCAGCGGCAAGTGGTCGGAGAGTTACTATGACCTGCTGGCGAGCGAGGCGCGGCTGACGTCGTACTTCGCCGTGGCGCGGGGCGACGTGCCGCGCGAGCACTGGCGCGCCCTGTCGCGCGCGCAGGTGCAGAAGGACCACTACCGCGGCTGCGTGTCGTGGTCGGGGTCGATGTTCGAGTACCTGATGCCGGAGCTGTTTCTGCCGCCGGTGCGCGACTCGCTGCTGTGGGAGAGCGCGAAGTTCTGCCTCTATGTGCAGCGGCGGCGCGTGCGTCCGGGGCAGGCGTGGGGCGTGTCGGAGAGCGCGTACTTCGCGCTCGACAGCGCGCTGAGCTACCGCTACAAGGCGCACGGCTGCGCGGCGCTGGCCCTGCAGCCGGGCATGGACAAAGAGCTCGTGCTCTCGCCGTACAGCAGCTTTCTCGCGCTGGCGGTGGAGCCGCGCGCGGCGATGCGCAACCTGCGCAGACTCGCGGCGCTCGGGCTGCTGGGGCAGCACGGATTTTTCGACGCGCTCGACTGCACCCGCGCGCGCACAGGCGGCGGCGGGCAGATCGTGCGCTGCGTGATGGCGCACCACCAGGGCATGAGCCTGCTGGCGGCGTGCAACGCGCTGTGCGCAGATCAGGTGCGGCGGTGGTTCTTCGCCGACCCCGCCATGCGCGCGCACGCGACCCTGCTGTCCGAGCGGCTGCCGCTGGGTGCGCCGGCGCTGCGGCGGCGGGCGGAGGAGCCGGCCGAAAAGACGCGCCGCCGCGCCCTGCCGGACTATGCGGCCGAGGGCTCGGGCATCGACGCGGCACAGCCGCGCTGCGCGCTGCTCTCGAACGGCACGTACTGCCTCGCCGTATCGGAGGCCGGGCAAAGCTTCGCGCGCTGGCACGCACTGAGCGTCTGCCGCCGCGGCACGCGCGCAGACCCCACCGCCGGGCCGGTCGTGCGGCTGGAGACGGACGATGTTTCCGGCCCGCTGCTGCCGGGCACGGCCGAGGGCGCGCAGTGGCGCTTCACGGTGCGCGCAGCGCAGTTCACCACCCGGCACGGGGACGTGACCGCCGTGCAGACGCTGACCGTGCCCGGCCGCGCCAACGGCGAGGTGCGCGCGCTCACGCTCTCGTCCCCGAACGGGATCGAGGGCACGGTGCGGTTCGTGTTCGAGGCCGTGCTCGCGCCGCGGGAAGATTATGTCAACCATCCAGCGTTTGCGCGGCTGGGCTTTCAGAGCGTGCTGCGGCGCGACGCGCTGCTGCTGCGGCACCTCGGCCGCGGCGAGAAGCCGGAGGCGTGGCTGTGCGCCGCGTGCGACCGGCCGGGCACGTGGCGGGCCGAGGGGCCGGTGCCGGGGTGGCTGCGCGCGGGGCGCGTGGAGCTGACGGTGCCGGTGCAGGCTGCGCCGGACGCGCCGTGGCGCGTGCGCTTTGCGCTCGGCGTGGGCGCGCGCGAGGACGATGCGTTCACGGCGGCGCAGCGCGCGCTCGTGCTGCCGCCGGCGATGGCGGCGGCGCTGCCGGGTGAGCTCGCAGCGCAGTACGGCATGACGGGCGCGGAGCTCGATGACGCGATGGCGGCGGTCTCTCCCCTGCTGTTCCCAGCCGTGGCTGCGGACGCCGTGCCGGAGCAGATGGCGCGCCCCGCGCTCTGGGCGCAGGGCATCTCGGGCGACCTGCCGGTGTGGTGCGCGGAGGCAGAGCGCGGCGTGCTGCGGCAGTGGGCGCTGCTACGCGCGCTGGGCGTGGGGTGCGACCTCGCACTGCGCAGCGCCGACGGCGGGGACTACCAGCAACCGACGGCCGGAAAGGTGCGCGGGTGGCTGGCGGCGCTCGATCTCGCGCACACGCTCGATGCGCCCGGCGGCGTACACCTCGTGCCGGAGGAAGCCTTCTCCGGTGTGGCGGCGGCTGCGGCCATCCGCCCCGGCATGGCGCGCACGCGCTGCACGCTGCCGCTGCTGCCCCCGCCGGGCGACCGGCGGTATCTGCCCACGGGGGCCGATGCGCACTGGGACGATGACGGCACGGTATCCTTCACCGGGCTGCCGCCGCGCGCGTGGAGCCAGGTGCTGACCAACGGCCGATTCGGCTACCTCGCAACCGACGCGGGCACGGGCCACATGTGGCACCGCAACGCGCACACCGGGCGCATCAACCGCTGGCTGTGCGACCCGTGGGTGCTGCGCGGCACGGAGACGCTGCGCATGGCATCGCGCGCGGGCGCGGTGTCGCTCTTTGACGACGACGGGGCGGCGCGGGTGGAATACGGCTTCGGCTGGGCGGCGTGGGAGCGCAGCGTGGACGGCATGTCCGTGCGCGTGACGGCGTTCGTACCCGAGGACGCGGACGCGCGCGTGCTGCTCATCGAGTGCGCGGGGCGCGCGCGCATCACGTGGCACACCGACCTCGTCTGCGCCGGGCGCGACGCGGACGCCCCCGCCGTGGTGACGGCATACACGGACGGCATGCTCACGGCCGAGAACGTGCGCGCGGACGCGCCCGAACTCTTTTGCGCGGCGGCGGGCATGCCGCTCGCGGGCTGGACGTGCGACCGGTTTTCGTTCCTGCGCGGGCAGATGGACGCGCGCGCCGGTGCGGGGCTGAGCCCCTGCTTCGCGCTCGAGGGCACCGTCGACCGGCAGGGCGTGATCGTCTGCGGGTGCGACACGCGCGCGAACCTCCTGCGCCTGACGCAGCCGGACGAGGCCGCGCACGCGCTGCGCGCGACGCGCGAGCGGTGGCTGGGCGCGGTGTCGCGCCTGTGGATGACGACGCCGGGCGCGGACATGAACCGCTATCTCGGCGGCTGGGCCGCGTACCAGACGCTGTGCTGCCGGCTGCTCGCGCGCACGAGCCTGTACCAGAACGGCGGCGCGTTCGGCTTCCGCGACCAGCTGCAGGACGCGGTGAACCTCCTGCTGCTCGACAGCAAGCCCGCGCGCGAGCAGATCGGCCGCAGCGGCACGGCATATCCTGACCGGCAGACGGGCTTCGGCTTCGAAGGCGTGGATCTGAACCGGACCTGCTGCGGCCTGTGCGCAG